>Ga0315312_1000971_pt1 | contig 25707 bp, 32 predicted proteins | sample TDP7_MG_FD_203629 | JGI IMG/M metagenome (GOLD analysis project Ga0315312, IMG submission 203629) | Freshwater sediment microbial communities from Lake Towuti, South Sulawesi, Indonesia - TDP7 | ecosystem: Environmental > Aquatic > Freshwater > Lake > Sediment | place: Indonesia: South Sulawesi... | reverse complement strand
TGAACAAAGGCATCGGCTTCAGGGTAGATCTTCACTGTCTCAGGGCCAGCAGGGGGGGCAGGGGGAACGGGGGGAACTACGACTACTCCTTTGATTCCTTGAGGGGGATAGATCCCGTAGGTTCTTGTCTGTCCTTGAGGGGGAATGTAGTCTTTCTTACTTGTGCTCAGGCACACTCGTCTAGGCTTCAGAAGAGGCATAGGCAAAGGAGCTACTACGAAAGGTAGTCGAATCAGGTCGAGATCCTTTCTTCTCATGCTGGAACGATCACCGCATCCCTGTGCTTTGCTTCTCCGCTTCTGTATTCTTCTCCTACCTTTATCTCTCTCCATCCTACTTTGAAGGTGGCCCAAGTGTGATAGCCGACAGGTATTCCCGTGATCTTGTAATAGCCGCTAGCATTGGTCAACGTTGAAAGAGCACCTACCGAGATCTTCACGTCCTTAAGCGGGCCTTCATTCGGGGGAAGAGGAAAGATAGCGGGGTTCCATCCCTTGATCGTTCCTTCGATTGAAGCGGTCATAGGGGGTGGGGGCGATACGTCAGTAACCTCAATCGGAATGGGAATGAAGTTGTAGTTTGTGCCATAATCACAATCCATCAGATAGCACTCTAGCGAAATGTTCTCAGAGGGCATACGGAAGAAATTGAAGATTGAGAAGTCTGTGTTCGGGGTCGGGGTTACACATTGACCATTGATTCTGTCCTGATACTTCATGCTCCATAGGAGCTTTGCCCGTATGTCAGATCGAACAGACTGAACGAAGTTCGTCCACCAAACCGTTTCAACCTTCACGTTCCCATCAGGATAGTCTACTCCATCTATCCAATGGGGAACCTTGGGCTTCTGATTCGCATAGTAGTCGAAGGTCTGTTTGACCGATCCATCAGGATTCAGCCAATGAATCTTCATTCTCTTGACATAGCACACTTTGATGACAGGCTTCCCATACTGCACAAGTCTGCCTATCGCATAGAGAGCGTCTACCATGACGTTCTGATCTGCCGCTTTGATCGTGTAGTGATAGGTCAATGTGGGAAATTGAATTATAAGCGCATCTAGCTCATCCAATAGAGATTGAGGTATGCCCCACTGAGCTTTCCGTTCTGCATAGTAGTTTCTGAAAACCTTGATAGCGTCTAGCAGTTGCTTGAAGTGAGTTCCATAGATCCACTTCTCCACGTTGGCAGGCTCAGGTTCCTCAAGTATCATCGCTGTAGCGATAAGAAGATCAAAGTAGCTTGTCATTGTTTCGTGCTCTCAATGTCTTTCGCCTTAATCAAGACCAATCTCGGTATGTTGTGATCGTCTGCAAGCGTCGTGTCATAGATGTCTCTGACATGGCGAACCCAAATATCCAAGATCCAATGACCCGTAACAGGTGCAGGTTCAACCATCTTATCCGCACAGATCAGCCCCTTGTCAAGAAGCTCTATCTCAACCGCTTCAGGGGGAACGTATGTTTGCACGGACACGCCATCATAGTAGGCTGTGCCTGTCCCCGCTATCGAAGAATAGAGTAGAATGTGCGCTAGGGTAGCTATGTAGGTTCCGTTATAGAAAACTCGATCCTTCGCCTCAGCTAGCTTGTTTCCGTTTCGATCATAGACAGCAATATCAAACTTCTCTTCAGCCCACTTGACGACTATTCGGAACTCATACCATGTGTTCAGAGAACCTGAATACAGCGTGTGATAGCCTAAGTTGTCGAGATAATTAGCGTTCCCTACTTCCGATATTGAAAAGATGAAGGCTACTCGGCTGTGGTCAGGCTTGTAGATGTAGACCTCTGCGGCATGAGTGGAGCTAGCGTTCTTGACAGCGATTCTCAGGTATTCCTCTTCTGTTGGGTCGAATATGTTGTCTTTCTTGAGTCCAGCAGGCCCCCCGTTAGTAGGATCAATCATTCTGACACAATATGATCCTTGAAAGGGGTCTGTGGTTACTCTATCAACTTGTGCGCTCCATTCAACGGCCCAATCTTGGCCTGTCTCCCAACCATCGTAGAAGTCAACCATCTCAAGCTCACGGTCTCCTTATGGGAACCCCTATCTTCACAGGGAAGGGAATGTTTGCGGGAATCTCTAGCGGGGAGAATGTGAGTCTAGTCAACATGAAGGAAGGAGTGTCAACACAGAAGATCCCTATTTCTGAGATGGCTGTGAGTGCTCCAAACGTGAATGTTGCTTCAAAGACTAGCGTATCGTCTGGAATGTATGTTGACGCTAGGCTGACTGTGGCATCTAGCCTAGAGACCTCATTCTCAAGAGTTTCATTGGTTATCCATGCGGGAGTCGTCCCTGTTCCTACAGCTACTCGCCACGTCTTAGCTTGAAGAATTAGAACTATCTCTTGAAGGGCCTTGTTCACTATCAAGCCTTATCACAGAACCCATGCTTCACTAGAAGATCGAAGAGGTTAGCACAGACGGCTCTCCAAGAATACTTCTCTCGGATAACCTGAGCATTAGCTTGAGCCTTCTCCTTCCATGTCTCTAGGGTTCCCAAGACTTGATGAATCATAGCGGCCAACTGCCCTGAATCAGTCTCCCATCCGTTCCCTATGTGAATAGGATTGTCAGGGAAAACTCTTGGATTGCCTGTGATGGGGAGAGGGATCGCATACTGAATGTAGTCTGTGAAGCATCCCGCATTAGGAGCTAGAGTAGGTATGCCTCTCGCCAATCCTTCTAGGGCGTTGAGTTCAAAGCCCCCGCCTCTAGACGGGCAGAGAAGCATATCGCACACGTCATATAGCTGTTTCATCTCTGCGTCTGAGAGCCATGTTGGGATCTCTATCATTCTGAGTCTCCGTAGTTTCTCATTGATCGCTGTGTCGTGAGAGGTTTTCTTGAGGACAAGAGCTACCTCTTGGTGCATACCTTGAATGTGCTCCATAGCTTCCCACACAAGATCAGCCCCCTTACGATAGTCGCTGTGGAGACAGAAGAACAGAATCAGAGTAGATCCGTTCTTCTCTTTGAGTTCTTGAATGTGTCTAATAGAATCCGCTTTGATAGATCTGTCAGGATCAATGAAAGTGTCAGATACGCCGTGAGGAACTAGCTCTAAGGGGATCTGAACCCCCGACTTCTTGAAAGCATTGATAGCGAAAGTGGAAGGAAGGAATATCACGTCAAGACGATTGAGAACGTCTACAGCTACCTTGCTGATCTGATCTGAGTCCGAAGTCTCGAACCCCCCTATCTTGCTCTTGACCTTGAGAACGTTGGTGAGTCTCTTGCTTCTAAGACCGAACATACCCTCTTTGTCGCCAATGGTAGTGTAGAGGATCGGATGGAGAAGGATCTTCCTTGGCTTGATCCACATGAGGTTGTCTAAAACTTCTTCGTCTATCTTCTGAATCTTGACCTTGGAGCTTAGATGTTTGATGTGCTGTTCACTGATTGAATTGAAGCTAACAGTCTTGTATCGTGGATAGACGTAGTGAAGCTCATTCAGACCTGTTCCCTCTCAAGCGTTGGCGATATTGTAGACTATGACGGTTACTGTCGTGGCAGGAGTAATCCTTGCGTTCACTAGATCGTTCTTGAGAGTCGTAAAGTCGAACTCATGCCATGTTCCGACAGGGATCACAGCACCCGCATTGAGAGCCGCTACTATGGTTGTTGCTTGGCCCACATGGCGATGTTTGATGTAGGCATAGACATTGTAATCAGCTACGAACTTGAACCTAGCACGTCCATCATAGAGCATAGTCAAGTCAGGGCTGAATATGTCTCCCATGTCAGGCGCAGAATAGTTGATCTTGTATCCTGATTGAACAGGCTGTAGCTTCCCTATGAGAGTCAGAAGATCTCCGTGAAGAGGGGCCGTGTATCCTGTCTGATAAGCGGCATTGATCGCATCAGTTACCTTGTCTCTTGCGGCTGTGCCTAGATCTGAGACCGTTACAGGATCTCCGTCTTTGATGACAGGCTTCCCATCTATCCATACCTGCCCCTTGAAGTATCCATAGCCTGCATGAACCGCTAGAAAGTTTCTGAGAGGAATCCCTAGATTGAGAAGCATATCCACTATTGGCACAAGGTCTCCGACAACATAGCCGTATGCGCTAATCACGCCCCCATAGCCTAGTTGCTCCAAGTAGTCCACTAGAGCGTCATACCAATCTTCCGTAACTAGCTGACCTGTTCTAAGTCTCAGTTGATCTAGAGTAGGCATGGCTACTTCACTCCTGCTTGCTTCGCTAGCACTCTTGCCCGTCTGAGCTTCGCAAGGTGAACTAGGATCTGTCTCTCCAATGGGCTTAGAACTATCCAAGGAACCTTCAGCATATCAGGCACAGCTCCCCCAAGAGTCGCAAGGTCATTCAGAGACTTTTCTAGATCTGCAAGGCGGAGAACTCCATTGGCATAGTCCGTAACGTATTCGGTGGCGACTCTGCCGATTTCCTCATTTATCTCAGTGGCAACACTGTATGGAACCATTAGTGCTTGCTCGTCTGTGGGTATGCCCTCAAGCTCCATTTTCTCAACTAGCTTCTGTGGTTCTACAGGCACGTTCTCCATCAGGCTGATCAACTTCTCTGTCGTGAGAACCTTTCTCTTTGTCTTGGGAGCTTCCTTCCTCTGTCTCCTAACCATGCCAAGGTTCACTAGAAGAGACCTCTCTTGTGGGCTGAGAACAATCCATTCTACCCCTAGCTGTCCTTGGATTGTGCCGTTCAAAGTCGCAAGGTTATCTAGGTTGGTCTTAAATGTCGCTAGATCTGTCAGAGCTTGCACGTAGTCCTCAACATACTCGTTTGCTAGTCTACCCATCTCTTCTCCGAATTGGCTGGCGAGAGCATAAGCGATTCTGAGTTTTTGATCCTCTGTAGGAAATCCTTCCTCAGTCATCTTGGCCCGTAGCTCCTCTATACTGATCGGAACCTGCTCCATCATAGTAACTAGCGTGGCAGAGGTCAAGCCTCTAACCCTATCTTCAGGCTCGACTCTTCTCTGCTTTCTCATCTTGGCAAGCGTGATTAGAAGAGATCTCTCAGGTGGGCTTAGAACAATCCATTCTACCCCAAGGGTCTCTTTGACCGTTCCATTCATAGTCGCCAAGCTGTTGAGGTTAGTTGTCAGTTGCTCTAGCGTGAAGGTTCCCGCTACGTAATCTTCAACATACTCAGTCGCCAATCTGCCTACCTCTTCCGCTATGTCTGTTGCCACATGATAGGCTCGGTAGAGTGGCTGTTCATTGACAGGGACTCCTTCAGCATCCATCTTTTGATTCAGGATCTCTTGACTGATAGGAATGTATTCAGCCATTGAAACCAATTTGTCAACAGAGACCGTTCTAAATCTCGCCTGAACCTCAAGCCACGCCCTAGCATCATCTTCAGCCATACCCGCATTGACTAGCTCCGTAATCGCTTGCTGAGTGTTGATCTCTCCCCGCTTAAGTCGTCCTGCAACAAGTTGCTTGATGATCGTCAGTTTCTTCGTCTTGACGTTTGCTCTAATAAAGGCCGTGGCAAGCATCTTCATTATGTCTGCTTCTACTACGGTGAGTTTCGCCGTAGCCACATATTCGTCTATCAGGGTCGCAACATCTTCTCCCGCTTCTGAAAGCTGAGAAGCCCTGTAGATGAAAACCCGCATGAGCGTTCTGATTCTCTGAATCGTGTCTATGTCTCTTCTAACCGCAAAGCTCTGAATCCACATCTTGACAAAGGTTTCATCCACTTGAAGATCTAGGCCCAAGACCGATTTGACGTTGCCACAGACCTCTACCACGATTGAGAGAGCCTGTTCATCTGTGAGCATGTTCCGTGTGAAGCCGCTTCTTACGTTGCTCCATAACCCTGAGAGAACGTTCTTTGCTCGGTCATAGAGACTACGTATGACCTCAAGTTTCTTCTCTCCTTCTAGGAGCTTGACTGTTCTCTCCTTCCCCAAGATCGCCACTGTCGCTATCTGAGATAGTCTACTCTCCACTGTTGCCTTCGACATGAATCCTGCTTCAAAGAGGTTCACGATTCCCGTCTTAGCGGAAGATCTTTCCTCTGTGAGTGCGTTCATGGCTTCTGCTACGGCTGTGTTCTCAACAAAGTTAGGGTGAAAGCCTTCAGCTACGACAAGGTTCCGTAGCGCCACATCGTCAATGATGCTCCACTTATACATCCATCTGCCCTCAATCCTGTCAGGAAGCCTAGCCATCAGATCCAGCATGATGAGCCTGTCGCTAGTGAAATCTTCTTGCCATGCAAACGGAGCATAGTCATGCCACTTGGCGTAAGGCAAGATCTTACTTGATAGAGCCTTCAATCCCGCTATGGGATCTGCTGAAACTGCCTTAGAGATCTCAGACGGGCTTCTTCCCGCAAGACCCATCCCCTCCCAAGGTTCAGCACTTTCAGTAACCCATCCGAAGCCTGCGGCCATTCTAGCTATGAACTCCCACAGGTTCTCCATTGTAGGATACCTGAAGTGCATGAGGAAGTATAGTCTCGATATGTCAACCCCGTATCCTTGAATCAGCATGGCTTCCTTGAAGTCCTCATAGGTTGCGAATAGGTCTCTGACCATCATTCTAGAGAACTCTGATCCTGAAGGCAACTTGTGTCTCAAGGCGAGAGGAATTTCTATAGATGCTTGGAACCTGTCTGTTACTGATATTGAAGGCTCTGTTTCTATCAGGTTGGCGAGATCATGGTAGAACCCTAAGTTCCATGAAACCGTCCAATCGCTGTATCCATAGTAAGCCATGAATTGCGTTAGCTCTGCATAGATCGTGTCTCTCGTTTCCATAAGTGAGGCTCGGTTCGTGATCTCCCTGATCTCTTCAAGGTTAGGCATCTCAATAGGCATCTCGTTTCTCTTGAACGCATTGATGACTCGCATGAGAGGCTGAGTGATCCAAATACCGTATCCGTATGCGAGAGATCCTAGTAGAATGTCAGGCATTTTCCAGAACACTCTCGCAAGGTGCTTCAGAAGAATTGCAGGTTTGATGTCAATGCGGAAAGCTAGTTTGCCTGTGGCTTTCGGGATTCCTGCTTCTGCTCCTAACCCGCCCCCAATGTTGATCGCATCACCGAGAGATCTAACAAAGGCCGAAATCAAGTAGGGGAAAGAAACTGATTGAAGCATCAGGCTACCTAGATGGAGCATTGTTGCCTCCATTCGGGTCTCTCTTGGAATTGAGGGGTCTTTCGACTTGGCGAATACCTTAGCAGGTATAGAGGCAAAGGGAGCGAATAGAACCTCTGACATAACCTGTGAGAAGAACTCTATGATGGGATCAAAGATGGATGGAGACTTTGGACTCATCCACTTGATTAGGCTGATAACTCCCTCTGAAACCCATTGGAACGTTCCCTTGGCGAATCCAGCTATGCCGTCCCAAACGCTCTTGCCTACATTCGATAGCCACTCTACGACTCCCTTGACCGCATCGGAGATCATGGGGAAGAGCGTGTTCTGTCCCCAATCAATAACTCCTTTGAAAAGATTGCCGATAGCTCCAATCGGGTCTTTGAGAAACTCCGAGATCCCCTTGACGATGTTGTTGAGCCAATCAACATTGAGACCTTTCAGCCATTCCTCTGTGCCTTTCCCTACTTCCTTGAACCATTTCGGCAGATCTTCCGTAAGCCACTTCGATATTCCCTGTAGCGTCTTAGGCAAGTCAGCCAAGAACTTGTCGAATCCGAAAGCCTTAGACCAATCGCCAAGGATCTTAGTGAGCGTCCCCCAAGGATCTTTCAGGAAAGCCTGTAGCCCCGTCCACATATCTTGAAACGTCTTGGTGAGAGGGGTCAAGTCAATCCCTATGCTCTTCAATGAGTCAGTGAGAACTTTCCCTAGTGCTGTCCAAGGATCTTTCAGAAAGTTTGTGAAGCCGACCTGTAGATCTTGAATGGCCTTAGCAAGAGGCGTTAGATCTATGCCTACCGTTTTCAGCGCATCAGTCAGAACCTTGCCTAGTGTTCCCCAAGGATCTTTGAAGAAAGCAACCACGCTCTGCACGAATTGGTTGAAGAGGTTTGAGATATTCACTAGAGGATTCACAAAGCCCCCTAGCGTAGTCATTACTTCCCTAACGCCGATAGAGAGCTTGTTGTATGCCTCAGTGAAGAACGCTTGAACGTTCTGCCAAAAGCCCGTCAACGTCTTTCCGAATTGAATCAGCCCTGTCGTAACCTGTGTCCACGTCTGCTCAAACCACTTAGGCAGATCTCCTACCCACGACTTGATTCCTTCCCAAAGCCCTGTGAGGCTAGTCGAGATCCCCTTGAAGGAACTGATGAGAGAATCCCTGATCCCTACGAGACTATTCCAAAGCTGAGTGCTGAACGTAGATAGGAAATTGCTAAGGCCCGACAGCGCAGATCCTAGTGTCTGACCTATGTTCGTGAAGAAAGCCTGTAGGCCACTGAAAGCCTGAGTAACCGTAGTTCCAAACGTGCTGAGATAGTTCGTGATCCCTGAGAAAGATGAAGCTAGCGTATTTGCGATCCCTGAGAGATAAGACGTGATCCCTGAGATGGCACTTGTGATAGCACTTGTGATCGAAGCTCCTAGACTTTGAAGGCTACTTGAAACGGATGACACTATGCTAGTAACTACACCTGCAATAGTGCTTCCGATCCCTGCGATACTCGTAGCCACCTGAGACATATACGTAGAGAACGTGCTTGCGAAACTTGAGATACTTGCTGAGACTGAGGCGATTGCACTACTGAGCCAACTCTGAATCGTTGAAAAGAACCCTGAGACTCCTGACAGAATTTGAGATCCTAGTCCCTGAATAGAACTCCAAATCGAAGAGAGAACAGATCCAAAGCTAGCTATCCCTGCTCCTATGGTTGAGATTGCAGAGCTTATCGGAGCGATCAGGCCCGATAGAGTAGATGGGATCTGTAGAATGAACGTGTAGACAGTGGACAGAGTGCTTGAGATCCCTGAGACAATAGACGTGATTCCACTAGCGATTGATTGAAAGGCACTATACAAGTAGTCTCTGACTGTCCATAATGCGCCCTCTAGGGCCGTGCGAACAATGCTGAAAGCCCCTTGAATACTCGTCCACAGCCAATTAATCAGTTGGCCTATCGGATCGGTGAGTCCCCCTAGCTCCCACTTGAAGATCTCAGGGGGAAAAGCCTGCATCGTAACCTCTTCAAGACTGAAACGCTTCTCTAAGACCTCTACGACAACCGCTATCTCAGGATGACTCAAGACCGCCCTCTCAATATCGTTTTCAAAGTGCCGAGATAATGATCTACCACACGCTCTACGTGTGGGCGAATATCTTCAGTCTTACCTATCCAGATGTGGGCTACCTGACTTGTGAACGGCTCTTTGCCCGTCTTATCATGGAGCTTGTAGCCGATCATAAGTGATGGGCGATAGGCAGGATCAAAATGGGGAGCGACTTCTACGATCTCGAAGATAATTTCCTTATGCTCAAACGTTTCTCCTTCTCTTACCACCTTTGACTCTCCCTTCTGGGCCTGTTGTTGTGGGGGCAACTACCTTCCCTACTTGGATCTCTTGTAGCTGATCTATTATATCAGCCATCCTCTGACCCTGTAGATATACTTTGCAGGCATCTTTCTTATCACATTTGCACGTTGCCACTTTGATGACTTGGGCCGCCGCAACCTCTGTTAATTGTCTCACAAGAGCCAAATACTTCTTCTCTTCGGGAGATGGAGGCTTAGTGGCAGGAGTTAGGGAAACTTCGGGGGCTTCACTCATGGGATGACCGCTTCCTTGATCTTGTTCAAGACTATAGTATCACACCCCATCTGGATATATTTATTGGTTACGTCCTCTACGGAGACAAGGCGTTTCCACGTTTTCCATAGCCTATGAGAGTCATGCTTCTGATAGTAGATCTCCTGAGCGTATGACGTGTATGCCGTTCTGAAAGCCCCGATCACGCCTAGTCTGTTGCAGATAGTCCTAACCTTGTTGAGAATCGTCTGTAGAATGATCTGATGATGACCCCCCTCATAGTGATACTGATCCACTCTTTGAAGCATGAACGTTCTTTGATAGAGCGTTTGGTAGGTCTGAGCCAAGTATCCATATTGGTCAGCGTATCCAAAGGCATAGTAGCCTAACCCCCCATAGGTGCTCAGTTGCCCCGCTTCTACAAGCCCTGACCTCATCCAAAACGCATTGATCCTTCTGACCGCTTCATCTGAAAGCTCCTTACTCAACATCTGACGATAGTTCGCTACCCTGAAGTGTCCGACCCGTCCATAGCCAACAAGAGGCTCATGGCTGACTACGCTCTCACTATCCACTATGTCTTTCCAATTCTCATACCATCTCGTTTCGACAGGAGCACGAAAGAGGTATTCAGGCAAATGTCGCTCAGAAACCCTAGAGAGACCGACTACTGCGAACCCAACGTAGAACCCTCTCAAGAGTCTGCTTTCAACCATAGCGGCAATATTCTCAGTGAGATCCACAACGTTAGGGTTCACGCCAATGTTCTTGAAAGCATCCTTATCTGCTTCGATCAGCGTCTTAAGGGCCGTGCTCTGCTTCCTGTATTCTAGCGTCTGCTTCTCAGAGGTCTGATACCTTGTTTTCCAAGCGAACCTTTCAACATCTTTCAGAGCAAGCTCAGGGGGATCAAAATAACAGAGACCGTAGCGAGTTACATCATACCTTCCCTTCTCAATGTCAGTAGGATCATCCATCTTGTCAAGAGGAAAATCTACCTTCTTGAGTTCCCCCTTAACGAGAATGACGGTTGTTGATACAGCCTTGTATCCTTCCGACTGACACTCAACAAGATAGGTTCCCTCATCCAAATCCCCCGAATCATAAGAACCATTGACGACTGAGACTGTGAAAGGACTAGGCCCCGACCCTGTGATCGTTCCTCCCCCTATGAACTGTCCCGTAGTCCTCTCAAAGACAGCCCCATAGATCCTACCCTTATCAGGCGGGGGGCCATCCTTCACAAGAGCAAAATCTACCTTAGTGTTCTGCCCCCCCATAGCGAAGCCAAGATTACTCGAAGGGCTGTATCCTGCACTTGAAGCGATTAGAAGATATGCTCCTACGTCTACCTCATCTGTCTGATATGCTCCATTAAGAACATCTACAGTGAAAGGCGTAGCCCCTCTTCCTTCAACTGTCCCACTAGCAATAGGAGCCTTTGTCTTAGCATCATACACTGATCCATAGAACTTTCCTTTCTCAAGTGGTGGTGGGGGCGGGGGCGGTGGTGGTGGAACAGGGGGATCTATGATAATCGGGGGAATAATGGGGGGTTCTATCGGAGGAAAGTCAAAGTCTCCCCAATCAATCCCTAGCTGTAGTTTGAGGTAGAGATCCATCAGGAGTCTCCAAATCACATCGTAGGAGATCTCCTTCTGAAGCTCCTTGAGTATGGCTAACCATCGGTTCATGCTCAGGGCTATGCCATCTTCAGATCCTAACGTAAGGAGATAGAGCAGTTTTCTATTTACGGGATCGCTACTCAACCTAACCTATGGACAAATGCCTAAGTAGCTTCGGATAGATCTTTCGATAATCCCATGCCTTAGTGTGCTCCAAGGCTTTCTGACAGTATTCCGTGTATTCGCTCTTGCTTTTCCTGAAGATCTTCATGGCATGAATCATCATCTCAGCCAATAGCTCAGGGCGATAGCGGTGAAAGACCCAAAACTGCACATTCCCTTGATTGACGAATTGCTCTCCTTGAATCCCAAAGACAAAGTTGAACTCTTTGCTTGAGAACTCTTCAAGAGGGGGAAACCACGCATGGACAGCAGGAATCCCCATAGCGTTAGCTTCTAAGAGAGGAACCCCAAAGCCCTCACACATAGAGGGAAACACAAAGAAGTCAGCGGCCCCAATGATTCTGAGAACATCATCATACATCATACTACCGATCTGAGCGATCTTGACTACGTTCTTCTGATCCGTTAGACCTGCAACATCTCCCTCAGAAGCTAGAAGCATGACAAAATCATCAGGACACTCATCATTCAGTATGCCTACAGCCTTGCCGAGTAGGTCTAGTCCCTTTCTCGGATCGTTCCTACCGAGATACAGAAACTTCACTCGATCTCCAAACTCTTCTGCCCACTTCTTCCTGAGAGTCAAAGCGTCAGGTCTCAGGCTTCGACACTTCGCATAGTCTACTGCATGGTGAACGGTATCAATCACGTTGAGGCCCGCTAGCTTCATGCACTTCTCTGCAAAGTGGCTAACGGTAATGTAGCTCAGTCGCCTATAGTTGCCTACGAGCGTATTGGCTTTTGAAGGAACTCCCTCAATCGTTACATAGACCGCTTTGGGCTTCTTGCAGTAAATGAAGGGCCAGACCGCATCTCCTATGAAGCGAACAGTCGCTAGGGTGAACCACAGAAAGGCTATGTTCTCCTTGTTATCAATGTCTCTAGGCGTTATCGTGTTCTTGAACTCTACGTCAAACCCTTTCTCAATCAGAAGCCGCTTAATCATCTCAGCCTGATTGACTACGCTAGTTGCGATCAGAGGACTAATCATAACTCGCTGTGGCATAGGCATCAGACAAATACAAAAAGGGGGAACGTTAAGAGGCTTTCGATACTAGACCGCTAGATCTAGTATGCCTCTTCTCCTATGACGAAACCGATTATCTCGTCTAGGATTTCAGGGTCAAGACCGTAGGACACGAACTTGGCCTTCTCGGCAGTAGCGACCTTCTGAAGCGCAATACCTGATTGGCTACCCTTGGCTCGGAACAAGGCTCTGCCAAAGTTCAGGTAGCTGATACGGAACGATCCAAGAACTCCCATGTCGTCTAGCTTCTCTCTGATCCTGACCTCAATAGCCACTATCTGCGCCTGAGCGGACTCTTGAAGATCCTGCATCAGAGGGAGCTTTGACGCAAAGGCCGCCCTAACGTTGTCAGGCAACACTCCGAGAGAGTATGCCCTAGTCCTTGTCTGGTCATCACGGTATGGCATTTGGCATTTCCACCTGTTAGGGAAGAATGTATCCGCTTATATATGTCTTTGAGACTAGGGGTGAGGTAAGGGTAGGGTAGAGTTAGGGCATATTAGGGTAGGGGTAAGGTAAGGGTAAGGTAGGGCTAAGGTGAGTGAAGCGAAAGAAATCAGCCCAACAGATCTTTTCAGACGACAGAAAGCCATTCAAACAGTTCTACGTGGAGTGAAATACATCATGGGCTATCTTCCAGACTACCCGTTTGAAGTGCTTCCAGAAATGTCAGGCAACCCGATAGAAGTCCATCTCAAGATCTGGATCGGAGAGAAAGACTATGAGGAAAAGAAGATGCCCCCTTGGTTGAAGATGCAACTAGAGAGAATCGAGAAACAGATCTCAGACTTGGGCAAGGGTGAAAGGAATCCCTAAGTCTCGAAGCCTGTAGGAGATCACGGAGCACGTCAACCGCTTGTTTCTCTCATAGTAGCTCTTCGGAACGTAAAGTCTCTCGAACTTCGGAGACCAATAGACAGGCACATCTTTTCTCCGTAGCTTAGGGTCAGGGTTTCTTCGTCCAATGATCCAACAGATCATCTTGTGCGATAGCTTCATCTGATCTTGATCGAACCGAGAAGCGTCCATCGGACAGTTGAGAACAGTAACCTCATGCCTCTCAAAGTAGAATCCCTTGTCAGGGTATTTCTTCTGAAGCTCTTTGATCTTCTCCTTGATCCTCTCAAGATTGATTCTAATGTCTCTTGGCCCTATGGCGAGTTTTCTGACCGTTCTATATCTCTCCGAGTAAGTGTAGGATCTGATCTGAATTGGGAAGTCTCGACAGACGACTAGAAGATTCGCACGTCTACCCATTAGAGAACCTGCACTCCTTCACAGTCGCCATCAGGATCGCCCTCATGCGGCCTCAGAAAGACTCTCATGTGAACCCACAGCTTAGAGCACGTTAAAGTCTTGCCTTCAGGAAGATCCTGTTCTACCAAAGGTGCTCCACAATCAAAGCAATAGTTGAACTGTGGCCTGTCGTGATACTCACAGATCGAAAGCCTGTAGTTGGTCATTTTTCCTTCCCGTATATGGTCTAGACCGTATCCTATAAGTCTTTCTAGAAGGGGTAATTGCTTCTCCAACCTTCCTTAGCCCTGATGAAATAGCCTGCTTTCACTGTCCAAGTTCCCTCAAACTTGGTGAGGGCTACAAAGTTGTTCCTGACCTTGTTCAATCGAACTCCTTTCTTAGAGGTTTTGACTTGTATGAGTAGGATCTGTCGTGAAGCGGGGAAGAAAGCTACGAGATCTGCTGGCCCGTGAGATCCTGCTGATCGGAGGATCAGGTTTGCTCCTGCACTTTGGAGCTTTCCGATAATGTAGTATTCTGCGGATCTGCCTATGGCGTAGCGAGTTCTCGCCATTCACTTCTTCCTTGCTTTAGGCTCTTCCTTGGCTTCTCCTTTGACGATCTTGAGAACGACTATCTTCCTACCCACGTTGACAAAGACTTGAGCGTGGTCGCCATCCTGTAGGCTCAAAAGGGATGAGAGAGGTAGCGGGAAGTGGAAATTGAAGAACTTCCCTTTGCTGAAGATCAGCTTTGACTTCCCGTAGGTGTTGAACTCTCCTTTGAGATCTTCTTGTTCTAGGCTCATGGCTGACTCACCTATACCCCTTCAAGAACCTTGCATATATATGTTTCTATACCCTGATCTTGAAATGCTTATATGTCGGTCTAGACGGTATTATTGACGGGGTTAGGTAAGATGGATCGGAAAAGAGAGAAGCGTAGAAAGGTTTGGCATAAAGATCCTTCTCTTAGAGCCGTCTGTCCTAAATGCGGCAAGGTAGGATCGGGGATCTATTCAAAGTGGGTGCTCAACGAGCAGAAACGCCGCTACGAGCCTTACTATTGGTTCGCTCACCCTTGGAGTAGCGGCGGCAAGAAAGGCACTAAATGGCATTACATACGTAAGAAGAGAGCCTTAGAGATCTTGAAGTCTGATAAGCTGAGAAAGAAGTATCGCATAGGAGAAGTCAAGGAGAGAACATGAGGGGGGGTGAAGTAGACGAAAGCCTATGAGATTGTGGATCAATACGGAGCTACCTACCTAGTTCTTGCTAGAACATTTGCAGAAGCACACCTAATCTACCTGAAGTATCTCAAGTATCGGGGAACACGGAGCATAACCGTCCTAAACAACGACAAAGACTACGAATGGATATTCCAATATGAACGCCTTGAGGGGTTGTAGTGAATGGACTGTCCTAACTGTGGTGAGAAGATGGTTCCTTGGATACGTAGAGGCGTGAATACGGGGAACCTTGTCTGTCCTAGATGTTGGTATAAATGCAATCCTCAAGGAGAGAAAATCAAAGCTGTGAAGAAAGTTCGTTGGGGGAAGAAGAACTATTGAGCAAGACGAAAACCATTTCAGACGTAGTTCAAATCGAAAAGAAAGGTTGCTTGACGTTCTCTAGGGTCTGCGTCAATCTAGGCAAAGTGCTGAACACGGAGACAAGGAGAGAGGAATACTACTGTGTTCACAACTTTCCTGAAGATTGCTCGAAGTTCGGCTGTCCTAAGCTCATGGATATGAGAGATCCATCTGAGCTTCAGCTACGGACAACCAAGAGAAGGAGAGTAGAGTAGAGAATGAGTCGGCCACAAGAGGACATACAACGGTTTATGAAACGCCATCCTTCCCCTGATGTGCTTGAGGTTCATCCTATGGCTTGGGCTAGGAAAGTTGCTAGAGGCTTGAAGTGTAAAAACTTCAAGTGGTCAGATCAGCTATGCCGCAGATGCACAGACTACGACAAGCAATATCAACCATGCTTTGAAGAGAGCGAGGCTGAGTGAGGGATAGAACATGATAACTCTCCCGAAAGGTAAGTCTTGGTTTGACGCGCTTTGGGAGTCCGCCCTTGACGATATGTGGTATACCGTTGTGGAATACACACTTAGAGCGCGTGGAGAAATAGGGCCAGTGATCTACAAAAAAGCCAAATAGGGGCTAGTCCTCTTCTTCCTCTTCTTCCTCTTCCTCTAAGCCTTCCTCTTCGCCCCAACCTTCCTCTGGATCTTCCCACTGTTCCTCATTCATGGTCTACACGCTCTTCGCAGGAAGATTCAAAAAGACGAAGCCTTGGCCTAATCCGCAAGGGGTTCCACAGTAGGTTTCTCCTAGAAAGCCTCTGATATACCATGATCCCTCTTCAATTTCTTTGCCACAGTTTAGACACTTCGTATCTTACTCACCTTTGAGAAAGGTCTTTGCTAGCTTTCTAAGTCTCTCCTGAATCTCTTCGGCTGTCTCAAGGTCTCCAAATCCACTAACCTTGTCAGACTCAGGGAGATCGCCTATGTTGTCGGCCTGTGCTTCTAGAGCCTCTGCGGCCTGTTTCCACAGTAGCTTGCGTTTGCGTTCTTCCTCACTCATAGCTTCTCCAACTCTTCTCTTAGATGGCGTAAGGCTTCTCTGATCTTCTTTGTGTCCTTATGCCCTAGATGGTTCTTCTCGATCTTCTCTGCGAGATCCTTGATCTCTTCAATCTTGTGTTCCTTGGATCTGAGTCTGACTTCAGGGGGAAGCCTACTCTCAGGGAAAGACGCTCTGACTATCAGGAGACCTCTAATGTAGGTTAGGTTCTCAGGGAACTCATTCGCCAAGAGCATGAGGTAGTTTCCTGCGGTGGATATGGAGACTTCAAGCATTGAGGCTACGGTTGCTCGGTCAAGCTCTTTGGGCTGTTTCTCAGCTATGTGCGCTAGAATCTGTTCCTTAGCCTTTGGATAACCGCTTGTCTTGGGAAAGGCCGATCACCGTTATAATCTCTAGAGAGAATAACGGGCCATGCCTCAGCTTAAAAGACTTTTCAACAATCATACATGAGGAATAGCCTTTCGGTAGGCTTCTGCTTGCCTCATTCTACGTTCAAGCACTCTAGGATCTGTCGGAAGATATTGCCCATCTTGATTCAGGAGTCGCCTTGCTCTTGTGAGCGATTCAAAGTTGATCTTCTCAATATCTTCCCAAGGAATGAATGGAAGCCTAACAGAGAGATCGCCATACTCTCTAAGCCACAGTATCATCATGTATGTGTCGGAGTTGCGACTAGCGGGGAATCGCTCAAGAATGTCGGCTACTTGTTCCTTCTTGGTTCGGAGGTCTCGCTTAACGGCTTCTTCAAGCTCCATCTAGACATACCTTGCTCTTGGCCAGACTTCAACAAAGGCTGTTGATCCACAGTAATTACATATCGGCTGTCTATTCTCATAGAGCGTGTTGCATCTCACACAGACGTAAGGCAAAGCGATCTACTCTAACCATGACCACATTTGTTCTAGTGTCTCACGAAGAATTTCAGCCACAGCCAATACGTAAGGAATCATCAAGATACCAAAGATAGCTGAAAGGAAGGAAATCAGAGCGATAAGTGCATATTCTTCGATCCCCATTGTTCAACCTCACTCTATGAAGCTCAGTAGATAGTCGCCTGACCTAAGCTCTATCATGCAGTTCATTCGCTCTAGAACTTCTTCGACCAATGCGCTCTCATGGGGGCCTGTTCCGCCATAGCCAAAGGTTCCTCTGAATATGTGGTTACTTCCTTTCATTCCTCTTACGACATAGTAGATTGAGCCACTGTTGAAGTCTAACTCAGGCATGAGGATCTTGAAGATCGGTAAGGTGATGTTGCATTGTCTGATTCTGCGAATGAACGCTTCAACGTCATCATAGATCAGAGCGTTCCCTACTCTCCTTGGCTGTCGGGGAACACGCCCCACCATAGCCTCTGAGATCCTGTCCTCAATGCCTTTCCATGCCTTGCGGATCTCAAATATGTTGTCTAACTTGTTGTGTTCAGGCTTCTTAACTTGCTCAGTCATTTTCTCATGCTCCTGCCTTCAAAGCCTTTGCGTCCATGTCAGGGACTCGTTGCCACTTGAGGATTGAGCCTCTAACCTCTCGATGAGCTTTGCCCCCATCATAGTAGATCGGGCCGAACTTAGCGGTCTGTAGTGTGAATCGGTGCTTGCATCTCTCACACCAATAGGTTTGTGTTGCTCCTTTCTTGTTGAGTCGGTAGCCTGCCTTTGAGACTTGATCGTTCCTGAAGCATCTATCGCAGTTAGGTAAGCTCTGATCTCCCAATCTAAAAGGGATCATGTTCGCTCATCCCCAAAGACAGTAGCCTAAGCCTAAGCCAACAAGGAGCATCACAGCACAGAGAGCTATCAACATAATGTCATCAACGTGATGTTTGATCCTGACTCTGATATGGAGTCTAGTCATGTTTTCCAGCTTCTAGCGTAGGATCTGCTATACGGGATTAGGCATATAAGCGTTTCTAGAATCGGAGCTAGAACTACTTCTTAACTAGCATACTCAGTCCGTAGCGTGTCCCTAGCTGATAGCCCCTGTAGGTTTTCTTGTGTTTCTCCATGAAGAGAGCGATGGCTTTGTTGATGTCAGCGTAAGCGGGAGCTAGAGTGTCATGCACTAGGATGACCCCGCCTTTCTTCAAGACCTTATCGCATAGACCTAGCTCTATCGCCGTATGAGTGAGATCATGGTCAGTATCAAGAAAGATCATGTCCATTGATCTAGGCTTGATGAACTCTAAGAGTTCTCGATCATCTTCCTGAAGAAATTGCCAATGATCCTGTAGTCCTAGTTGCATGATCTTCTGACAGGCTTCTTGACAGGGATCAATGTCAAGGCTGATTAGAGTAGCATCGAGTTTTCGACAGGCGACAAGAAGTGCTCTAGTGCTGACCCCTGTTCTAACGCCTAGCTCAAGAATGTTCCTAGCTTTGATCGCACAAGCGATTGAGACTAGAGGCACTACGCAATCAGAGGTATCGGCGTTGAGAGCCACAAGCTCTTGTAGGATCTCATGGTCTGATTTGGTTGACATACCAATACCACGTCTTTGATATGCCCTCTGTCAGTGAGGTTGTTGGTTCCCACCCTAGAAGCTCCTTGGCTTTTCTGATGTCAGGCATACGTTGAAAGACTCCTTCAGGGTAGTCAGTGAGATGTTTGATCTGAGGGCTGTAGCCTGCTTCTTTGAGGATCATCTGAGCTATTTCGTCAATAGGTCTTGAGTCCTGAGTGCCTATGTTGATTACGTTAGGCTGATGGGTGATTGGACTTCCTAGAAATTGAGATCCTGAAATCATTTCTTCATTGGCGGCCACTATTGCGTCTGCCACGTCCTCTACGTAGGTGAAGGCTCTCTTCTGAATCCCTCTTCCCCATATCTCAAAGGGGTCTTGCTTCTTCCTTGCCTTGACCATCAAAGCGGGGATTGCATGGCTTCTCTCTTCTTCAAAGATCTCTCTTGGCCCATAGGCATTGAAGATCCTCAAGACTACGACATTCGTTCCTAGCTCTCTACGCATGGCCTCAAGAGCCTGTTCTGCAAGGAGCTTACACCATCCGTAGACGCTTTCGGGTCTAGCTCCGTCCCATAAAGCGTCCTCTTCAGTCAGAAGGCCCGATCCCTCTTCTGTTTGCTTGAAGGTAGGATAGACACAAGCGGTAGAAGTGAAGAGAACGTGGGGGGTCTTGTGAAGCCTACATGACTTGAATACGTTGAAGTCTAGGAGAGAGTTTTCGTAGCTTTCTACCTCATGGGTGAGCATGAACTTGACTCCCCCGATCATGGCGGCCATGTGGATAACTGCATCTGCGCCTTCAAGTGCTCTATGTGTCCTTGACAGGTAGCGTAGATCTATCTGCTTGAAGTGGATCTTGCGGCTGACAGATTCAAGGTTCTCAAGTTTGCCTCTGCTCAGGTCGTCTATCACGGTTACGTCATGTCCTTTGGCAACTAGCCTCTCGACAACATGAGATCCTATGAATCCTGCCCCGCCTGTTACAACTATCTTAGCCACTACCGATCCTTCCTTGAATGATTCTTCCATCACGATCTTTGTGAAAACAGTGAACCTTTGGCTGGCAGATGATTTTAAAGCCTTTCTGATGAAGCACGTTATACCATCCCATGTCTCCTGATCCTGCTACGGGGAACTCTACCTGAGTGAATACGTTGCGTGAGACTAGGACACAAGTATAGCCATCGCTTCCCGTCATCTCAAAGGCTTCGAGCTTGTCTATGTGAATCCTAGCGTCCTTGTTGTTGTTCCAAGGCATACAGACTATGAAATCGTCTGTCTTGACTTTGCTAGGTCTTTCAGGGGTCAGGCCGACTATGACATCTCCTTGAGTAGCTAGAAGAGTCAGGAGAGCGTCTTTAGGAATGATTATGTCCGATTCCACTATGAGCATGAAGTCATGGTTTTCAGCTATGGCTTTCTCTCTAGCCTTGTTCTGATTGTAGCCTATGTTCTTGTCTCCTTGCCCATACCAAGGAGATTCATTGAGCCAAAGCCAATCTACCTGATGGCCCCCCCGATCCATCTCTTCTATCGCTTTCTTGCACTCAGGAACCAATGACTCAGGAGTATGATAGACGGTTACGCCAAGGATCTTCATGTGCTTAGTTTCATCTTCAGCCTTAGCTTTCTCGCTTCTTCACTAGCTTTGACTCCTTTCCAGAAAGCGTCTACGTGCTCAGTCATAATGTGCTCATGGAACTCGTTGCTACTTGTGGTGAAGTAGGGTTCTCCGTCTTTGTCTTTGTGGGCGTGGCAGATGTATTCTCCTGTTCGGTCAGGCCGCTTAGGCTTCTCAGTCATCTACTCGCCTTGAGTCTCATAGAGGTCTTGGGCCGCTATCAAAGCCTCTTCAATCAAGTAATCTAGGCCGACCTCTTCATCCTTCCCTGACTGTTCCTTAAGTTGCTTCTCGAACCGCTTCTTCCAATCCATCAAGCGATCATAGGTCTTTTGACTTACCTGTATCTCAGGCATACCCCATCATCCTATCTTGATCGTGATCTTCTTCTTTGTCCTCCTACGCCATATCGCCTGTAGGATCTTGAAAACGATGGCCCAGAAGAGGACAAGTCCCATGACAAAGAGGGAGATCAACAAGAGTAGCACAAAGAACGCAAACGGAGCTAGTAGGATCTTCCATAGCCAATCAAGCCAATTCATGCTATGATGGCTCCTTGATGTTGACTGTGATCTTGCTTGGGAGTCGGTATCTGTAGGGCTGTTTCGGGCCTTCTTTGAGTAGGTATCCTGCTTTGACGCACTTGCCAATGTTGAGGGCTAGAACTATTCGTTCCATGCGCCATCCTCTTTCTCTCATGGCTCCTTGCATCTGCATTTCATCAAAGCCTTCTCTCGGAAGATCCTTGATAGCGCACAGCATGATTCTACCGAACACGTCATCAGTCGTCATTTCGATAGGCTTCTCTGCGTGGCTAATGTTGAACACTAGCTCTCTTTCCTGTAGCTCTATGGTCTCCTTCTGAGAAGGCGTTTCTGAGGGCTTTGCTTCAAGAGTTATGGGCTTCCCTTTGAGTGCTTCTTTGATAGACGACACTCCTAGACCTAGCTTCCTCAATTCCTCTTGGAACTTCTCAAGATCTCCTTTCTCAACGAATCTCTGTGAGATCTCAAGGATCTTCTCTCTCACATTAGCGTATTCCTTGGCTAGCTTCTCAACTGCCTGAGAATGAACATCTACTCTTTGCATCAGCTTTTCAACAGGTTCTTTCCAACTCAAATCTTCTTCAACTTCCTTTTTCATCAAATACTTATCACGAACAGTTTCGGGTGAAAGCTGTCCTTTGGCTACTCTGATTCCGTCCTCTTCAGGGACTCCTACAGGTAGCACATAGACTTTCTTCACCTTGTCGCCTATCACGGCGTAGAAGTGTCCTAGCTTGAGCGTTTGGATCTCTTCTCTCTTGATTTTGACTCCTAGTGTTTGCTTGAGGATTCGTTCTACCTCATGGGCCTCTCGCATCCTACCCATGATCCAATTATCGCATTGACGGAGAGGCACTTTGCTTACGCCCCCTATGTCTTGGCTGTCTATCCAAAGGAAGTTTCCGATTGTTGCTCCTTTGCGGATGAATTGCTCTGCGATCAGCTTAACAGGGGTCATGCGTAGCTCAGGCATCATCTCCCATGCTTCAGGAATTATGACGACAATCCTCTCAAGGTTCTCAAAGGCATATTGAATCGTGCTACCTATCACTATCTGTTGTGTCTCGATCCTCATGCCTTCAAGATCCATGACGTTGACTCCATCAGCTAGAGAGATCGTGTCTCTGAACGTCCATTTCTGAAGTTCAGGGATCACAAGGTTGAGGTATGCGACTAGCTTCTCTAGGGCTTGCTTGACAATGGCCGCACGAACAGTTAGGGAAAGCTCCTTAGCTCTCTCTTGAACCTGTGTGAGATCCGTTGCTCCTTCACAGGCTTTCATTATGCTCCATCTCATAGCGGGTTCAAACCTAACTTTCTCACCGAGCGCAACAGAGACTAGACCCTCAACATACTGCCAATCAGATCTAGCTCGGTAGTATGGGGGAATATGATTGAAGGCGTGGAATCCCGCTTCTCCCCGTTTCGTCTTGAAGGCGATAGCTCTCAGTCCTGACCTTGAGATCAAAGCCTCTAGCGTAGTGGTCTTGCCTGATAGCTGAGTCATGCCAAAGATCGCTAAGTGATGAAGAGAGATTGAGACAGGCTTACCTGTAGGAACCTCAAAGCCTAACAAAATCTTCTCAGCCATTTTCATTCATCCCCCTCTTTCAATAGTGAGTTTCACAGGGGTATGAACGCCTTTGGTCGTTACAATCTGATCTTTGTATTGTCGTGCTAGTTCTTCTAGAAGGGTGGGTAGCTCTGTTCTTGCGGTTTCTATTTGGGCGTTCCCACAACTACAGACTGAAGTTACACTCCAAAGGCCGAATCCAAGATGAATCTTCTCAGTCATGGTATGGCTCCCACTCAAACTTGTTCTGACTCCAATTCCACTTCTTGATCTTTGCGTGAGGACAGCCCTTACACTTCTCGAAGCCTATGTTGCGAAACCCTCTTGGATTCTTTGAACAGCCATTTGGCTCGGCTTCACACTTCAAATCTTCCTTCTTCATGGCCTTTTCTCCTTACCTTTCCGTTGATGGTGAGGGAATTGGCACAGGTATCGGGTTAGGGTAATCTTTCCCAAAGTAGCAAAGCCTCCAAGACTCATAGTATTTCTTGTAGCTTTTCGTGCCTACTAAGCTCTGATGACAGAGAGGGCATTTTCCTAGCTCCTTGCTCTTCTGTGCATACGTCTTTGGATCGTGTTCTACTCTTGTGTGAGTAACGTAGAAATATGGCCCGAACCAACCGCCCGTCTTACGTGGCATGAACCTAACGAAGAGTGAACCCTTTTTCCCACAGTTCGGACAGTGATGTTCTCGAAGAACATACTTGATAAAGTCTTTCGTCATGTGCTCTACTTGGCCCCCTTCTTCCTCTTCTTGGGTTTCTCTTCTTCTCCGAAGGTGAGCTTCATCTTGGAGAACTTCTTCTCTAGGTCTTTCTTCTCCTTCTCGATCTGTCTCACGTTTGCGTTCCATATCCTCTCTTCAATGTAGCTCTTTATTGCCCTGTCAACGATTTTCTCTAGTTCATCGGGGGGTAATGCGTCAAGCTCCCAACATTGGTCGCCATACTGAGCTACGTAGGTTGTGGCTCTAGGATCGGCTATCTTCGTTGGGTTAGATGCAAGAGCAAACCTTTTGACTTGATCGAAGGTTAAGGCCACTCTCTCTATGGTTAGTCTCTCGTTGTCAGGCCAATATTGACGGATTCTTTCTTCGACATCTCTAGTCATGTCTAAGCCTGATGGATCGTGGTCTGTCAGGTGAATGATGAAGATCTCTCGGCTTTCATCCACTTGAGCGAACCGATCTTCAATCGCTTCCATGACTCTCGTAAAGGAACTGTAGCCCCGTGAGGGGTAGGTTAGAACGTTGAATCCATCGGCCACAGTTGAGACCAATGTTGCCAAAGCGTCTTTCTCAACCCATACCTCAAGATAGTTTGGTTGGTCTCTCCATGCGGGCCTACTGTAGCCTTCCCACATTCCTTTCGTTCTTCGCATCACGTAGTCCATGAAATGTTCGGGGCCATTGAATCCCCCATCCCCCCCTATCGTAGTTCTTGACCGATCTTCGATCTTTCTCCAATCTACCTCTTCCTTCTCTCTGGCTCTTGTGAGAATCTTGTCGAAGCCCTTGTAGTTTGAGAGCGTGTTCGCAAAGAGTTGAAACGGTGGAGAGATCAGACGATAGTAGATCTGTCGGATCGTCAGCCTCACGTCATACTGAGCTATGACTTTGTTCGTTGCCGCAACAACACTAGCGTAATCCATCTGCGTCTAGTCCTCTTTCGTCTAGAAGCTATCCTAGACGTGGATATATAAGCGTTTCATGGCTAGATCACTTTCAGTTTTCTCTCTTACTTATCAGCTAGAACATGGGTCTCTCTCTTGAGGGGCCATGAAGGTTAAGCTCAGTCAAACTCAATGTAACGAGTGCTTCAGACTTAGAGACTGTCCAGAGCAGAACCCTGAGATCCCTGTCAAAGACTACGTGGAATGGATGACGAGGAACTGTCCTCAGTATCCAAAGCCATATCCTAAAAAGTAGGGACGGGTTACTCTCCTTGGGTCAGCCCAAGAGAGATCCTTCAAGCCATGTTCAGAGCTTCTTGAGTTGGCGTATCTTACTTAACCCCGAAGCGATCTCAGGCTGGCCCACTAACCTTTGCCACGCTTTCAGTCTCCGTAGCCACTTTGATCGCAGAGTCGTGAGCCTCTTGATCTTGCGCTCAAGGATCTTCATGTGCGTCTGAGCTTTGAGGATCTTCTGTTCGTAGGTTGGCTCAGGGACTTTGCGTTTTTCAGCCATGAACGATCTTGCTTTCGCCATGAGTTCCCTTCTATGTTCTCGGTGATATTGCCAATACTCTTCCCATCTCTGTCTATGGTCAGGCATCATGCGATCCATGCCATGATTGAAGCGATTTGATTTATGGCTCTTCTGAGTATGCAAGTGCCTAGCCTCATGGCACATGAGCCATTCCTGTAGTCGCTTAGGCACGAATAGTTCGTGAGGGGCTAACACTATCACTCCGTCATCAGGATGGACATGAGTTCTTCTTCCTGAGCAATACCTCTTTGGACAAGGAGCTAGGACGCATCTTACCGATCTCTTGTCTATCCTTGCTCCTTTCGCAAATTCCCTTGCGATGGTCGTTAGCTCGGAGAGGTTGTAGCTTTCGCTTTCCATCTTCTCATTCCTCGCATCTCGGACAGATCCAAACCTCTTCTATGATTCCCAAGATCGGAACTCTGAATGTCCTCTTCTCCTTGAGTCCATAGCAGAGGTCGCATCTTTTCTCGGTCAAGGTTTTCATTACCTCTTGAGGTATCTATACGTCATGGTTTCCATTATGGATTTCATTCTAGAACGGATCAACGATCTTACCTAACTTGAAAACCTGACGCAAGACCTCTCGTTCAGGATTGACAGGATCTTGGCCCCCATTCCCCCCTAACCCTGATCTCTCGAAAACAGAAAATTGCTAAGTCCCGTATTCGGGAAGAGGTCTTTAGGTTATATGCTCTACACTTTGGCTAGCGCATCGAATGTCTCTTTGTTCCTTTCGTAGATCTCGTCCACTAGACGGAAGATCTCTCGTTTTCGATCCTCTGTCATTGATCTTTGTCCTGTGTTTTTGGTTCCGTTTCTGTGATCCTTGTATTGGAGCCGTTTGCTCGACTTAAGGGTTCCGTTTCTGTGGATCTCAGGTATTGGTCTCGTTTGAGATCCTGATTGGAGCCGTTTTTTACGTGCGC
>Ga0315312_1000970_pt1 | contig 25822 bp, 20 predicted proteins | sample TDP7_MG_FD_203629 | JGI IMG/M metagenome (GOLD analysis project Ga0315312, IMG submission 203629) | Freshwater sediment microbial communities from Lake Towuti, South Sulawesi, Indonesia - TDP7 | ecosystem: Environmental > Aquatic > Freshwater > Lake > Sediment | place: Indonesia: South Sulawesi... | reverse complement strand
CTAACATAGTTGCCGGAGCTGCGATAAGCATAGGACTGGCAAGCTACGTCGCAATTCTCATCCCAATCATACCGGTGAAGGCGATCGCGATCTTCGCTTGCGTCATCGTGACCGTAGTCAATCTATTCGGGATAAAAGAATCGAGCCTAGTGAACAATGTACTCGTCTTGGTAAAGATCTCTGTGCTATGTTTCTTTATAGCTGTAGGAATTTTTCATTTGACCCCCAAGAATCTTGTTCCTCTGATGCCCAATGGATGGATTGGTGTCTTTCAAGGAGCGGCGCTAATATTCTTCGCTTATGCTGGATTCGCGAGGATCACAACTGTTGCAGAGGAAGTGAAGAATCCGGAGAGAACTATCCCTATGGCGATACTGCTTTCGCTTGGGATTTGTATGGCGCTCTACACTCTAACTTCCTTCACAGCGGTAGGACTAGTGAACTACAGGGATTTGGCTTCATCAGGTTCACCGCTCAGCGATTCAGCCATGGCAACTGGAAACCCAATCGCCTCTCTAGTGGTGACGTTAGGAGCGATAACCGCAACTACCAGCGTACTCTTAACTACGATCATAGGCTTGTCAAGAGTTTCATTCGCCATGTCGAGAAACCTTCAATTGCCAAGCCTCTTCGGTAAAGTCCATACTCGATTCAGGACGCCCTACATATCCATCATCATAGTAGGTGTAGCGATGACCCTACTGGCGTCTTTCACGGATCTGAGGCAAGTTGTCGCTATAAGCAGCTTCGCTTCCATATGCTATTATGCAACTACAAACGTCTCCGCATTACTTCTAAGAAAAAGGACTAGGCCTCGCATAGGAGCATTCAAAGTGCCACTGTATCCTATTTTTCCCTTGTTAGGCTTGGCCTCCTGCATCATACTGATTTTCTTCCTGGCGTACGACTCAATCCTAATAGGGGCAGTAGCGGCCGTTGCTGGCGGAGCGTACTATTTGGCAAGAAGGCAAGTTACCCGCAGGTAGCATCATCTTCGGATTGCTCTACGGAAGATCTAGCGGAAGCCTCTAGGAGACAATTAGCTAACTGGACAAGGGCGCCGTCTTTCCTGACTTGGATAATCGCTTGGCAGATCGTATCTTCGGGCTCACCGAGTTCCGACAAAAGGCTTAATATTCGGATAAATCGTAAATATTTCGGAGACGGTATGGACTTGGCGGAGTATGTCGTCGAGATAAGGAACAAGGGTGAGGTCACAATACCCAAGGAGCTACGCAAACGATACGCCCTTGAGCCTAAAAAGAGCGTTAGGCTCATCCCTAGAGTGGAGGGAATTCTCATTAAACCGAGACCTGAAGATCCTCTAGCAGAGCTCAGAGGTATAGCAAGGGAAGTTTGGCCTATTGACCAATCGAGCGTAAGAATCGTGAAAGAGCTCCGTAAGCGCGCAGACTTCGAGGCGAAGGAGAAGCTCTAATGCGGGTCTTAGTTGATACGAACATCTTCCTGAACATAGCCCGTGAAGAGAAAGAGTTTCTGGATGGTTCAGAAGAACTCTTGAAGAGGATTAGACGGGAAAAAATCGAAGGGCTAGCGTCCTGCGTCATGCTTATGGAAATCAAGTGGGCGCTCTACGAGAAAGGAGAGCTGGCCAAGGCGGATAAGGCCGTCTCTCTCATCGAGGAAATGGTCAGGATCGTTCCAGTCGACAAAGAGATAGCCAAGGAAGCTATCGAGATGAAAATAAGAAAGAAACTGGAGCTGCTAGACTCTATTCACGTAACGACTGCAATCTTCCAAGACGCTATTCTAGTCACTAGAGACGATGACATAAGAAAGAAATGTGGAGATATAGCAACAATAAGAACGCCTGAGGAGGTTCTTGAAGAGAAAGAGTAACATTAGATTCGCAAAGTACATGGTTCATGCTGGGTTGTGCATTCTGTCTATTGGCTTGAACTATCTGAGGCGCTACAGCAAGCATTAGAAAACGATTAATAATCTACCACTAGCGCTACATTGCTTATTATAGAGGCAATATTGCTTTGGTAGAGTACACGATCTCAGAAATAATAGTGGATTATCTTATTGCAGAAGGTGTCGAATACGCTTTCGGCGTTCCAGGCCACGGATGCACAGCCTTCACAGACGTTTTCTGTGATAGAGCCGGCAAGATAAAGCCCATCATGGTCAGGCATGAACAGGGGGCGGTTCACGCTGCTGATGGCTACTACAGGGCTTCAGGCAGACCAGCCATATGCTTCACATCGATAGGGCCGGGAGCCACGAACCTTGTGACAGGTTTAGCTACAGCCTACGTAGACTCATCCGCGGTTATAGCGCTATGCGGATGCGAACCCCAGAAGGATGTTGAGAGTGGAGTGCTTCAAGCTATATACAGGAGCCATGAGAGCGACTTCGAGAACATAATGAGGTTCACTAACAAGAGAGTTTGGACGATACATAAACCTGAGAGGACCCCTGACATAATCGCTAGAGCTTACAAGGAGGCGGTGACCGGTAGGCCAGGTCCAGTATTGATCGCGATGCCGTTCGACATACAGTCTAAGGCTATTGAAGTGCCGGAGCTTCCGAAGCCGAGCAGGAGAAGACCGTTGGGGAGGTCTCTAGGTGACCCTGAGCTTGTTAAGGAGGCGGCTAAGCTACTGGCCTCGGCTGAGAAACCCGTTATACTGGCTGGTGGCGGAGTAATTCTCTCAGGCGCGTCCGAGGAGCTGGTTAGGGTCGCTGAGATCCTCGGCTCGCCCGTTATAACTACGATGATGGGTAAAGGGGCTATCCCTGAGGACCATCCTCTCTTCGCCGGCTACGGAGGCTGGTCCGGTACGATGGCTGGGAACGAGGTGGCTAAGAACTGCGATGTCTTGTTCGCGATTGGAGCGAGGTTCGCGGACCTTTCAACTAGCGTCTATGAGAAAGGAGTAACATACAGCATACCGCCGACGAAGCTCATACACTTGGACCTAGACCAGTTGGAGATTGGGAAGAATTATCCTGTTGAGATAGGCATCGTAGGAGACGCTAAAGCCACTTTGAGGCTCTTGATCAAGGACCTCGAGGCCATTGTCGGGATGAGGAAGTATGAGGACCTTCCATGGGTGAAGAGGATGCAACAGCTCAAGAAGGATTGGGAAGAATCCTTGGAGAAAGCTAGATCTTCAAGCAAGTCTCCTCCAACTGTTCCGAGGCTCCTGAAGGAGTTAAGAAGCATCTTAGATAGGGATGCTATCGTGCTTGGGGAGGCGGGTTGGGCTCAGATCTTCCTGTTCCAGCAGTTCCCAGTGTACCTGCCTAGAACCCATTTGAGCTCAGGAGGGTTTTCAACCATGGGCTTCGCGGTACCGGCGGCGATAGGAGCCAAGTTGGCGCAACCTGAAAGGCAGGTTGTGGCATGTCCAGGAGACGGAGGGTTCCTCATGACCTTGCATGAAGTGGCAACAGCCGTCCAATACAATATCGCAACTGTTACAATCATTATAAACAATCTAGGCTGGCTCTGCATTAGAGACCTCCAGTGGATCCAATGCGCTAAAGGAAGGGACATAGCCACAATGTTCGAGTATGAGGATGGAAGGCCATACGACATAGACTTCGAGGCCTTCGCCAAATCCTTCAAAGCCTACGGGGCTACCATCAAGAGGCCTGAGGAAATCGCCCCGACCCTGAAAGACGCATTGAGATCAGGCATGCCAGCTGTAATCAACGCTTACGTGGACCCTGAAACCGTGCCTCCTATGCCTGGAAGATGGGAGCTGCCCAAACCTGAGTACTTGATCAGGAAGCTGAAAAGATAGCGTTCCTACCACTAAATCCAAGGCATATTCTACACAAACAGGGGAGGAACGAAAAGCCTTTCAAGAGTTTACCAGAAGACTATCGATAGACTGAGTGGAAACATGCATTTCCTAATCACGCTGGATAGGCTTGTGAGAATTCGGTTCATTTCTTCGTTTCACGAACCAGTCTCTGGGTATCCATGTAGAGATGAGAGTTCAGGCTGAATACTGCAAGCTGCTTCTGAAGCAGCTTTCTCATAATATCGGGAAAACTCCACAGAGCTACTGCTGTACTGCCAATTCCTCCGGCTAAGCCAAAACGTATCGAAACCAAAATGTTGTTAAATCGGACTCCCAAGGCTTCAAGATTCAACGAACCCATTCCGACCAGAATTGAAGGCGCAACCCAGTAGAAAGAGTACTAGAATATGGTTCTTCTAGCTCGATCTTCCCAAGCAAGCTCGAAGAATTTCTTTGAAAACACAGGCAGCCAAAAAATGAAGTGACTTGCCGCAATAAGGCTCACTGAAACTAAGTCTGTCATTTTCCTCATCCATTCTATTCGATTTGAACCTACTCTATCTGAAGAGGGAGGTATGGTCTTATTAGCTCATAGCGCCGCTGGAGCTATGTTGTCTCGTGTGATCACTTTTCTTACTGTACGCTTTTTTCCGCAGCGATTCTTGTGGCGTCGAAATTTTCCTTCGGCTATGAATTTGCGGCATTTTGGGCAAATCGGCAAACTGTTCCCTGAAATAACTATGTAGGAACCGTATATTTATTACGCCTTCTCCCGAATCTAGCGGTATTATTTGGCGGGCGACGACGAGGATTAACATCCACTGTATCGACCAGCTTCAGCTATCAGCTTTAGGAAAACAGAAGAAGCGAGACCTTCGAAAAGAGTCAAAAAAGAAAAGAACAGAGAGAAGTTAAAGCCGAGAAGCGGCTAATCATGGCCAAGCTGGTTTCACGGCTTTCCTCTTCGCCTTCTTCTTCGCCATCTTTCAATTTTTTTCCTAGAGCTCAAGGAAAAAAAATAGCAACCGCTTCCTTGGAACAAAAATACAGTCTTTATCTGGTTGAAGAGAGGTTGGAAACGATGCGGTCAACGCAAGCACATCTCCAAGACTCTGCAGGTTTATGCACGCTACAACCCTTCGTATGAAGCCCATGACATGCACGATGTGGCCCTTCGCCATACGTAGAAAACCAATCTCAGGTTGCGGAGACGCCCTTTTCAGATAAAAGGGGCGAAGACTATTGTGTTTATGTGGATATGTTATACCGATGCCTTGGAATAGGTAGAGGGAACCCTGAGGAGTACATTCAATCATAGCTGAATTGATGAGTATTTGGCGCAATCCGTCGAAGCAGCAACAGTATTCCACATAGATCCATGGGGTGATACCTCAGATACTGCTGGCAAGATCCCTGATGGGAGTAGTCAAACATTAAAGATCACTGTTCTACGTTAGAATGGGGTCGTGTAGGTTTAGATGGCGAGATGTGAAGTATGCGGTGCGGAGGTTCAGCTGCCTTTCGTATGTGCTTACTGTCAAAGATCTTACTGTGTGCAACATAGGTTGCCGGAGGCTCATTCTTGCCCAAACCTGGCTTTAGCTAGGGCTCCACCTGTTTCTCTGCGCGAAGGACCTGCCCAGCGCGGGATCTCCTTCCCCGCTTTAAGCCTTAAGGCTCTCAAGGAATCAGAGCTTCAGCAACTGTTGATCGCTTGGCTTGTGTTGGGTTTCTGCTTCTCTGCGAGCGCATTGTTCACGCCAACATTCTTTCCTATGATGTTCGGCGTATCGTTGATCACACTCGGATTCGGCTTTCTGGGCCATGAGCTTGCACATAGGTATGTGGCGCGATCGTATAGGTGCTTGGCTGAGTTCAGGCTTTGGCCCTTAGGTCTGGCTATGGCTGTAATATTCGCTCTGGTCTCAGGAGGGCAGATGATCTTTGCTGCTCCAGGCGCCGTATATATAATCCCTAGATCTTTCGGCTTCGGATACGGTGTCACCAAGAAGGAGAATGGTTTGATATCCTTATCTGGGCCTCTAGCCAACATTTTAGTTGGGCTTGCTTTTTTGATGTTAGCTGGTTTCGGAGGGCTTTTAGGATTGATTGGGACGACGGGTTTCAGGGTAAACCTTTGGCTCGCGGCTTTCAATCTGCTGCCCTTCGGGATGTTGGACGGCAGAAAAGTATTCTCTTGGAGCCCAGTAACCTGGGCGGCGATAACGATCCCAGCATGGCTAATGATCTTCCTTCACTGAACTTTCATTAGTGCTAACGGCTATAATCTCGCTGGCGCTATATTCTCTTGTAATAGTTTTTTCATTCCATCAAACCTTTCTTCAGGACGCCATGTCGCAATCCCCCTTCTTTACCAATTTCCTCTTAACCGGAACCTTCTCTTTCTTTTCAGACAACAGCGTGTCGCCAAGCAGAATCGCAATCTTCTCCCCAAGCTTCCAACCAAGTCTAAACAGACAGCGCTATTCGTGAAAGTTATCTCCCAAACCACAAGACTTTTCTATCGCCGATGTCCCCGAATTGGTAAAGCCGTAGAAAAGCAACACTGTAGGTGGGTTGTTGAATAGGCTATTATGAGGGAGATTATGAAGAGGAGCGCGCTCCAGTTCGATCTTACCGCTACTTAAGGTGGGTTCTGATCGCTCTAGTTGTATTGTTTGTGCTCTGGATTGCCGGGGGCAACCTTCTGACCGTCTGGCTGAACGTGATGGAATTTGGAGATCTCTTCATCCGCCCCTTCTACTTTGCGTTAAGTGGAGGATTAATTCTCGCAGTCATAGCTCTTGTTAGAATAGACATCAGGAATCGGAGGTCGATAACTTGGTGGCTTATTCGACTGACCACAAGTCTCCTTCGAGTGAGAAAGTTAGAAGGGATCCCGGTAAGCTACTTGGATTTCAATGCTTTCAAGCTGTCGCCCTCTAAATTCGGAGCTTGGCAGATCACGAAGGTTTTTCTGGGAACGCTCTTTTTCATGAACGTACTTTTCGGAATGGCTATTCACGCTCTGCTTCAAGGGTGGGAGTCGTCGCTCGACCGAGTATGGGGGATCTTCCAATTGCCGTTTATCACCCCTCCTTTCGAGGGAACATATGCAGTCGCAAACGTCATCCCTGCCATTCCAGCTCTAACACTCTTGATAAGCCCAATTCTAGCATCGATTGGGGTACGCTTGCTCATACTCGTCGGAGCTACACAACTCGCTCGAATAATGACCCCATCTGGCGTTGAGTTGACTGATGAGTTGAGTCGACCGAAAGTGGGGTGGCGACTTGCCATCCTTGAGGCTCTAATCGCTCTGGCTTGCTTCTGGTTAATGTTCAACGCATTCTTTCCATCCTACATCAACTACAACACCAAATACTTCATAGCAGGATTGGCGGCAGCCGGCGTCTACCTCACCGTTTCAGCGGTTTGGGATAAGATCAAGAACTCAGCGAAAGGAATGGAGTACCTAACCCTTCGGCGAATAGCTACACGTCTAGGTCCTGTAGTATTGATAGGTTTAATGGTATTTTCTATTGCTATGATAAACAACAGTATAGCAGACGCTAAGAAGGTCGAATGGTTGGGTCCATATACAGCCCAAGAGATCTCGGTGAACCGTTACTTAGCTATGCTCGACAGAGTTGAGGACGTTCCATACAACTTCAGTTTAGCTAGAATACCGGCGAGTGAGATTGAAAACTACGTTGTGAACCACAGAGATCTCGTGAAGGTTGCGCGACTCTGGGACTGGGATGCTGCTTACGCAAAATTGAAGCCTGAAATTGGGTTGATTCCCTATGTCGATTTTCAGGATTCGGACATTCTACGGTTTAACGGAACTCTCTACTGGAGCTCCTCGATGAAGCCGGTACTTCCTGAAACGGTGCTTCCTGAAGACAGATGGTATGCTATGCACTTCTTCTATACTCACGTTCCAAACGGCTTCTTCCTACTGGACGCTCATGAAGGAAAAATCGTTGATACAGCCACGTTCTTCAATGAACGGAGGCTCTACTACGGCGAGAGCGGTCTCTTCGAAGATACGTGGGCAGCCTACCCCGTCGGCAGAGAGCGAAGCGATGAACTCCGGGGCGTCTTCTACGAGGGAACAGGTGGTTTAGATATATCTCCCCCTCTGAGTTGGCTATTCGAATTCAATTTTCTTCTTGCCTTTCCTGGCCAGCCTGTGCATGTGATACGCTATAGAGATCTCTACGATCGTATGGAGATGCTGTTCCCATATTTCCAATACGATTTCGAGGGGAAGAGAGTGGACATGTTTCCAGTGACCGATGGAACGAGAACATATTTCGCGATGCCCCTGATCGTTCGCTTGGACACAGGAAACGTTCCTTGGAGCGGCCGAAACCCGCTTATGAGGTTTCTCGGCTACGCACTAATAGATGTTTATGATGGAAAAATTCAGCTTCTAATCATCGGAAACGATTTCTTCAGTGAAATGTTCAAGAAGGCTTATAGCGAGTACGTCACCACGGAGGTTCCTGAATGGCTGAAGAGTCAAACAAGGTATCCTGAGGAGATGATCGAATGGCAGGTTTCTATGTACGAATACTACCATGTCACAGACCCAGCCACATTCATCGTTGGTAAAGAGTTCTTCGAAGTGCCTGAAGGATTGGATACGTACTTCATAATGGCTCAGCCTCCGGGTCTAAAGGAACCGGAGTTCATCGGTCTCCTATCGCTTGAACTCAGAGGAGCTAGGGGGAGGAATCTAGCGGGCTACATGATCGCGAGAAACGACTATGAGCATCTGGGCGAGATGATCTTCTATGAAGTACCTTTAGAAGCTGAGACGAAGCTGCTCGGTCCAACCGGAGTCCTTGAAGCGCTTGAGAAGAACACGGACTTCGCTCAACTGAAGACTTTGCTTCGTGAGCCACGAATAGGCAACATTATCTTGTACAGGATTGGAGAACACGACATCTACTTCATTCCAGTCTACACAGCCGGCGCAGGCGGAGTGGTCACAGAAACCGGCGTCATCGCGGCTGTTGGAGCTACTTTCACCGGAGAATACTTTGTAGGGCTCGGGAAAACACCTGAAGAAGCGTACAGATCCTTCTTAGCGACACTAGCTGGTGTTGAGGTCCCTCCCGTAGTAGAGGAAAAGGATTTGGAGGCGAGAAAGCTAGATGTTATCAAGCTTTTTGAACAAAACAATTTGACCGTCGTAGAACCGGCCGCCATATCTCCAGACATCTCATTCAACGAGGGAAAAGCAAATTATGTATCTGTCAACCAATGGAACGCTACTGAACGACTGACCATCTCATTTATACAACGCTGGTGTACTGGTGTGAGCAAAGTTTTGATGTGGAGTGAGGACGACTCTGTCGTCAACTTTGGTGTTCTAATAGTTGAAGAAGGCGTAGTCGAACTTCATTACATCACTGTCTCATTCAAGTAACAAGTACCACTGTCTTGAGGGAGATAGTCAAATGAGCAATCGGAAAAGAATTGAGCCAAACATCGCGGACACGATCTCGTTTGCAGTAATAATCGTTGGGATCATTCTTATAGGAATAATCATGACACTTGTTCTTAGAGCCCAAAGAGGATTACTAGGAGTAGCATTAGCGGGCTCGGCGGTCGTGCTGCTTGCCTATTGGCTTAAAGAGATAAGGGAAACGTTAAGGAAGGAATGGATTCCGGTCAAGCCGACTAAAGAAGTAGGATGGGCACCTGAAATCATAAAGACCAACGATGAGGTTGTCGTAGTTGCTAAAGTGCCGGGACCAGAGGAAAAAGTCAAAGCTAATCTACACTATCGCACATTGGAAATCACAGGAGGACGAAACTTCTGGAAGACGATAGAACTCCAAGAAGAATTTGAAGAACTCCAGGCAACCTATAAGAACGGTATTCTAAGTATAAGACTGATGAAACGAAGGACATCGTCGTACGCTGAAAACGCTTCACAAAATCTCTGACCTTGCGGTCCTAGTCCAGCTAGTCAAAGACCTATTTCGTTGTGGTTCGTGGATTCAAACTTCATTTCCGCACCACACATCTTCCGGCTCAGTTCGACTCTGACATTCTCAATTTTTTGAATCATCGACTACATAAACCGGAGAATCGGAATTTTCTACGTATTTGATTTCAACTATTTCAGTATAAATCTTCTTTCCACATCTTGGACATGAAAAGCCTCTAATCGTTTCCTTCATGTACGATCCACAGTTCTCACAAAACTTCATACATTCAACCTCGGTCCTATGAATCGTGATCGATCAACCATTTTGCAGCGTTAAGATCTAGAGAGATTCAAATGGCATCGAAATTTACAAAACGGAAGACCGATTTCCGTATTTAATGAGCGGTTTCCATTGATCTAAATTTCCTATTAGGTCTCTTGGGTTTGAAAGGTAATCGAGCTCGAGCTACTCTCAACGCATCCGAACATCGTTAAGCGTCTACAAGTTCTACAGAAGCTTGCATAGCGTTGAGCGCTTTTTCGCTTTTCCTCACCCTTCATGCTCGTATCATAAGATTGAGGTAACCATAACCCTATCGCATGCGACCCATTCATCTACCCCGCCCGGATTCAAGAAATAGAAAGGGGAAGCCAGTATCTATCCTAGCCTGCTTTGCCGAAGGGAACGTTGAGTGTTTGGAGTGAGGGTCATACCTATAGCCTATACAGGAGGGGTGAGGAGACTTTGTTCCTTGAGAAGGCAAAAGGAGTTGATATAGAGTTGCTGAAGATGAAGTTCAAGGAGGGCTACCGAAACCTCGAACCCCATCTTAGGGCTATGAAGCGTCATAGCGTTGCCCACACCAACTCAGGATGTCAATGACGTAACTCTGAAGATGTCGTTGCTGGTAACTATCCCTACCAATCTTCCTTCAGAAGTTACTGGAAGTTTCCTTATGTTTCTACTCCTCATTATTGCTGATGCTTCATCGACAGATGAATTAGGCGAGATTTCAACAACGGGTTCTGACATCAAATCCCCAACCTTCGTTGACTTAATGTCTACGGGTCTCTTCTCGATTCTTTGAAGAACATCTCTGTCGGTAAAAATTCCAATCGCCTTATCTTCCTCCACGACTATGAGTGAGCCTATTCTATGGTGATTCATCAAGGAAATCGATCCTTGGTTTGATCGTTGATCCACCTTTTTGAGTCCGAGATTAACACCCTCAAACTTTTAAGCGTTATACTGATAGATAAGCCGAGAAGCACCCCTCAATAAAAGTCAAAGTGAGTCATATTGGCTACTGAAGAACCAGTTGTAGAGTCCAGGGAGACAGTTCACCGTAGGATGTTGAAGTCCAGACCGCTTAGACTGGTTGCTCTCGTTGTGGCAACAGTAATTATTGTAACACAGGTGGGACTGACTAGGGATCAGATAACCTCGGTCGCTCTTTTCTCCTTGATAATCTACGGTACTATCCTCTTCTGGCCTTTTAGACTTGGCTTCGCCTTCTTGGGACTGGTTGGGCTCTTCGGATTCGGAGTCCTGGACATTCCCACATTTGTAGGGTCCTCTGGATTTGACATAATTTTCTTCTTGGTGGCGATGATGATTGTTATTGGCTTTCTTGAGGAAACACGGTTCTTCGAGAACTTGTTGAAACCTATCGTTAAGGCAGTTAGCTACAACCCAAAAAAGTTTGTGATCGCCCTAATGCTGATGTCTACGGTTTTCGCGGCTTTGGTAGATGAGGTCACATCAATCCTCTTTATGACCGCGATGACTCTTCATCTTACTGGCAGGTATAAGGTGAGGCCGGAACCGTTCATTATGATGGTTGTCTTCGCCACAAATATTGGAAGTAGTGCCACGGTGGTGGGAAATCCTGTGGGCGTAATGATAGCTCTCAACGCAGGACTGACCTTTTCTGACTTTCTGAGATGGGCAGCCCCAATATCTGCAGTGGGTATCCTATCGGCCATAGGAATCTGCATGTGGTACTTCAGAGGTCCTATTAAGGATCTTGAGGCTGCGATGAAAACTGATACGAGTCTCGAAGCGATGGACTCTCAAAGTGGTGAAGTTGGAAATCAACATATGAAGAGGTCTTGGCTGTTGTTTCTAGGGACGCTGACCTCTCTAGTGGCTCATAAACCGATAGAGGATGCGTTGGGACTTAAGAGCAATACAATGCTTCTTGGAGTGGCCTTCGCGGCAGCGGGAATAGTGCTTCTACTTGAACGGGAGAAAGCGCGCGAGTTGGTGGAGAAGAGAGTGGACTGGTGGACCCTTGCTTTCTTCGCTCTCCTCTTTGCCTCCGTTGGAACCTTGAAATTCGTTGGTTTAACCAAAGTAATTGCGGGATCGGTGGTCTCGTTTGCAGGTACTGGCTCTGAGTTACTGCTAGCACTCATATGGATAGCTGGAGTGCTATCTGCCTTCCTTGACAACGTCTTGGCAGTCGCTCTTTTCATACCGATTGTTGCAGACTTGGGAGCGCTAGGCGTTAACGTATTTCCACTGTGGTGGGGTATGCTGTTTGCAGGCACATTCTTCGGCAACCTCACCATAATAGGGAGTACAGCCAACATAGTTGCCGTAGGGATGTTAGAAAGAAGGAAGAGAGGCCACATAGGGTTTGGAGAATGGATAAAGGCTGGCGCAATAGTCTCATTTGCCACATTAGCGTTAGCCTCCTTGCTCCTCATACTGCAGCTACCATTGATGGGCTAAGTGAAGAGGGTCCTTATCGGTAGACCCTTTTGCTATTTGACCACGAGAACGGAGCACTTTGCCAACCTACAGACTTTCTCAGCCACGCTTCCTATGAGGATTTTGCGGGTGAGACTCATTCCTCTCTTTCCCAAAACTACCATATCGAACTTACCTTTCTCGGCAGCACGAACTATTTGTTCTACGGGATGCCCCTGAGCGAGAAGCGTTTCTACTGGAACATTGCCTCGATTCGCTACGCGCTGAAATCTACTGAGGACGGCCGCTCCTTCCTCCAGCGCCTTGTCTTTAAAGTCTTTTCGTAGTCCGAGTGGCAGAAGCCAGCCTCTTAACTCCGTCTCTACTACGCATATTAGGGTGACTGCAGCCTGATATTTCTGTGCCAGGGATACGGCTTCCTTCAGAGCTTTGCTAGAGCCTTCAGGGCCGTCAACGGCGACAAGGATCTTCATGATCATCTTCAATAGAAACGGCTAAGGGTGAAAAAAAATTTTCTACTTACTGAATCCTCTATCGCTTCAACATCGATGGATAGAAACCGAAGCACTAATCGTGATTCGAGATCCCATTTGCGCCTCGACAAGATCTTGTCGGTGGTTACTCGGTAAACAGCTATCTAGTCTAGCTTCTGCTTTGAAACAATCATAAGATGCGTATCCTTCTTGTCGATCCAAACATCTAAGGATTCCCCGATCAAGAAGTTGAACACGTCATACCAAGGAAAACTTATGTGATCGAGTACAGTTATCACAAACCCGCCATACGCTATTGACACCTCACCAAAATCTCCTACGATTGCCTCTAGAGCCGTTTTGGTATCGGTCGATGCAGATCTCTTTAGGGACCCACTTGAATTTGATTGCATAGAGGGTTGGAAGTAGCCCGTTGTATTTAAACTCTAATGCATATGCGGTAATTTGTTTAAGTTCCGGTTGATTCCTGCCCTCTTGCAAAGTTCCACTCCAGTCTTTGCCTCAGGCCTAGGCGGATCGATCATTCCGGCAAGAGCGACAAACACCAGTTTAGAGCGCCCGCGCTGCATGTTTGTCTTGAAATTGTCACGCGTAGCGATATACTGCATGCCATTCGAGTTAGGACTGAGTTAGCGGGTGAATAACTATGGTAAATGTGAATACGCTCCTTTGAGGCGCATTTTCAGTTTCAGGTTTCCTCACTCTTCCCTTCGCCTATTTGTTTTCTCCGGTACCAGCTCCAGAAATCCTCCGCCTTCCTCGCCACAGCCTTCGTTGATTCAAGCCATTTCTCGGCATTCTTGGCCACAACATCTTTGAATCCCCAACCGAAAGCTATCCCTAGCCCTACGCAGACCCCTATAGCTACTCCCCAAGCAAGAGCGTTAGCGAAGGTGTAAAGGATTGATACGTCGATTTTCATCACTGTCAGAGCAATAACAACTACAACGAAATAGAGAAAGAGTCTTAGACCGTCTGCGAGCAAACCAATGAACTCAATCTTTGCTTCTCTTCCCATAGCTTTCGCTGCATCTCCCACGAAGTCAGCTATCACTACACCAACGAAGAGGATGAATAGGCCGTAGATGAAGCTTGGAAGATAAGCAATGACCTCGGTCATGAATGTGCTGAGGATGCGTATCTCCAAAATGTCGACTGCCACAAATATCGCGATCAGGTAAACGAACCACCTCACAACCAGATCAAAGAATCGAAGGGGCGTAATTCCAGAGCGTTCCAAAGCTCTGCCGACAAGCGTCTTTCCGAATGCGTCATCAACGCCTGCCTTGCCTAGAAGTATTGAGACACCTTTGCCCAGAGCTCTTCCAGCGACCCAACCGACTATTAGTACAACTATGGCTCCGGCGATTTTGGGCAGAAGCTCCATAAGCGAAGACCATAGCTCTTGGATTTGAATTGTTTCTTCCTCCGTTCTCCGAACTATGGGATCGACGATAAATAAGCCTTTTGAAAAACAGCATTCAATCGGAGATGGGTTTACTGTCCTTTGCATGGCGACGCAGATTGATCTGCTCGAGAAGCCTTGCTTTAGGAAGATACCAATTTATCTGGCTTCGTACTAAGTTTTGCCGTTGGATGTTTCGAAGGAATTGAGTAGGCCTCGAGGAGAGGGTGGATGTGGATAAGGTCGCGATTGTGCACTACACAGCACCAAAAGACGTCGTAGGCGGAGTTGAAGTTGTAATAGATCGTCATGCTATGTTCCTAAGTAAACATGGATATGCGGTCCATCTGATCTTTGGCAATGGCGGTGGGTTGCACTACAACAACGTCGTCGACCATGAAATAGAATTGCTTTCTCCAAATGTTCCCGATGTACAAAAACTGCAGAGAGAGATACTTGAGAAAGGTGAAGCAACTCCTACATTCGAGAGGATCAAACAGAGGATCAAAGAAGAACTGATACTATCGTTGTCGGATGTCAGAACATGCATCGTCCACAACATCCCGTCGATGCCATTCAATTTTGCTGCGACGGCTGCCATTAATGAGATCGCTGATGAAACAAATCTTAAGATGATTTTTTGGCTACACGATAGCGCTCTGTTTAGAGAAGAATTTAGACAGCAATATGGAAAATTTCCATTGACACTTTTGCATCATTTGAATCCGAGGATCATCTACGTCACACCTACCAGTTTCAGAGCTAGAGAATTTGCTCATCTGTCCGAACCGTACAAGATCGCGAAGATGACCGTTGTTCCAAACGGTGTCTCAGTTGAAGAATACATAAAAATTGATGAGATAACGAAACTGCTGATGAAGAGACTTGGGTTAAGTTTTGATAGCTATATCATTGTAACACCGGTTCGAGTGACGCCGAGGAAGAATATAGAGCTGGCGCTGTTCGTATTAGATGAGTTGAAGCATCTGATGCCCTTAGACAGACCAGTTAAGCTTCTTGTAACGGGACCACCGGACCACCAAGCAGTAAAAATGGGCATGTACTATTCAGAGTATCTTCAAGAACTAATCGATAGAAGAGGCCTCCACGACAGTGTAATCTTTTGCCACGAGCACATCGCCCAACGACGCGAATACCAGAATGGAGAAATCCGGAAATGGAGTGTAGCCGACGTCTATAACATAGCCAATCTTGTATTCATTCCGAGCAAAGAGGAGGGGTTCGGTCTGCCGGTTATTGAAGCCGGAGCATCAAGAAGACTTGTTTTCTGCTCAAGAATTCCTCCGTTCCAGGAACTGATAAGGGATGATCTGGAAGGTTGCATGTTCGATCTATCTGAAAGCCCCAAGAGTATCGCGTTTAGAATATACCGGCAGTTCCTAGAAGACAGAGTGGACAACAACTTCGCAAACGTGATAAAGAGATTTGATTGGGAGTCCATTATTAGAAATAGATTGCTGCCACTACTTTGAGTCCAAGCCCTATTTGAACAAGAGAGCGCGTCATGCTATGAGAAGATTGGATATAAACTGGAAGAACATTCTAAATTCTGTGGGTACTTCATGTCTTGACATCCTGTTTGCCAAGTCCCGTCCTACGGCGATGCGCCAGCCTGGATGCAGCTTCCGGTTGGCACTCAAAATTCTTTCAATTTCATTTAGACGAGCCTTCTTCGGATCTATGTCTCTTGATGTTATCTCTATCCGATACTTCTCATTGAGAAGGTTTACGAGAGTTTCGATGGGGTAGTAATCTTCGATTTCCCCCGGCATAATAAGAATGTTTCTTGAGGGGATAGTTCCATCCTGTGCCGCTTTATTGGCCTCTTCCCTTCCATGTTTTGTTAAGAGCAAGAAAAGCGGGATATGAACTGACTTTGCAACACTGGCCCATGCCTTAAGGTTGTATGCTTCGGTCATCTTTCCGTGTCCGGGCATGATTGATATCTTGTCCACATCGAAACCGGTCTTTTCTGCCCAAGCAGCTATAACCGCTTTTTCAGTCTCCCCGTCAACCATCAAGAGGCCGTCGGCGAAGAACACATCGCTCAGGCTCTTCTCTAGATCTCTTAGCAGGTTTGCCAGCTCGTTTCCTCCTTCCACTCTAGTTATCTTCGATTCTTTGCCTTCCATTCTTACAAGCCATACATCGGCCGGATCGCATCGATCGAGAAGAATAGGCGAGTGTGTTGCGACGAAGATCTGGTTCGTTACAGATAGTTTCTTGATTATATTACAGACTTTGTGCACCAGAATCGGGTGGAGGTGCATTTCAGGCTCTTCAATGCCGAATATAGAATCGTTTTGCATTAGGAACCTTTTGAGAACCAAAAGCTCTTGATCACCTCCACCTATCAGGGATATAGGCAGGTAAAGGTCTCCTCTTACAGCAAGCACCTCCCCTCCTCTGACATCCAGTCTCATCGATGAAAAATCTTCCAAAGTCTTTTCTACAGACGCCCATTTTTTGACGTCTTTAGTCACTCGACTCTGCCCAAGGTTTATGAGCGCGCCTAGGGTTTCTGAGTCTATCAGCGGTGCACGTTCTGTAATTCTTGAAGATCTCTCTATCCCATCTCTCGTTACTTTGACTGGCAGAAACTTTCCTCTAATCTTGTTCTGCAGATTACCGGCTATCTTGCCAAGAATCTTGACGGCAACGGACTCGGGCACGGTCGGGGGCGGAATCGCTTCGCCAATCTCAGAGGGAGTGATCGACTTGCCAAACTCTTCAGGCGAAACTAGCTTGTTATCTCTCACTAGAAGTAGATCTGCCCATTTCACATACTCTGTCCTTTTCCCAGCTTTAGGCTCATTAATGCATCTAAGAATACTGAGTTTGTTGTAAGACTCTTTGCATCTATTCTTTACCGACTCAAGCGCCTCTTTAGGAAAGATCTCTTCGCACTCTTTCTCATCAAATAGAAGGGTTACCGCGATTTCTATCCTGTTCTCAGTGTTTCCATCATACCAAGCGTTGTGGCTAATCTCTGAAACAGGTTCTACTGAAGGACCTGTTTCGAACAGGTTGAACTCATTGAAAAACATCTCTAGAGCTTCTAATAGGTTGGACTTGCCTGAGCTGTTCTTTCCAACAAGTATGTTAAGGTAGCCGATGCCCTCTAAAGTCACATCTTTCAGACTTTTGTAGTTCTTTAAGTGAAGGGCATGAATTCGCATCTAGATCATCAGGTATAAGGTTGAATGACTTTCAGTTAAAAATACTTCCTTGAACAGCAGATGCTAAATTAGGTCCAGCCGCGTGTAGCCTTGACTACTCGAAGGATCTAGCACTAGTGTAGGGTCGTTCTGCTACGCTTCTTCGTTCTCCATGTCATATAGCTTATTCAAGTCCTCTTTCAAGAGACTGAAAACCCTGCTCTCATAACTCTCAAAATCTGGGCTAGCCCTCTTCCTCGGCCAAGGCATCTCGATCCCGACTATATCCTTGACTTTGGCTGGCCTTGAACTGAGAACAACAATCCGCTTGGCAAGTTCAACAGCCTCCGATATGCTATGTGTAACCATGACGAACGTCTTGCCCATATCCCTCCAGAGGCGGAGAACCTCTTGTCGCAAAGAATTCGCCGTAAGCTCATCGAGTGCACTGAAGGGTTCGTCTAGCAAGACAACTTCCGGGTCCGTGGCCAGAGCTCTCGCGAATCCTACTCTCTGCCTCATCCCGCCTGAGAGTTGCTTAGGATAACTGTTCTCGAACCCTTTCAGACCTACCAGGTCTATATGTTCTTTCGAGATTCTATGTCTTTCGAGCTTAGGGATCCCCCTGAGCTTCAATCCTAATTCGACATTCTCGAAAACCGTTTTCCAAGGAAGAAGAGCGAATGTCTGGAAGACCATGCTGATTTTCGGATGAGGCTTCTCAATTTCTGTCCCACGGAACTTTATCACCCCAGAGGTTGGTTTCGTCAAACCTGCCATTATTCGTAGCAACGTGGATTTGCCGCATCCGCTTGGACCTACGATGCACTGAAACTCCCCTTGATAGACCTCGAAGTCTACATCTCGAAGAGCTATCAGATTGCTCTCTCCAGAATCGAAACTTTTGGTAACACCAAGAACTTCCAAGTCTATCTGCCCACTCAACCTCTCCACCTACCTATCCTATCCTCTAATTTCAAGAAGAACATTCTATCCGTCAGCAAAACAAATAATCCAACTGCGAACATCCCAGCGAAAGCGGTGTCCAACTCAGGATTCTGAGCCATAACCGCTTTCTCTATGAATAAGCCGATCCCAGGGACTAATGCGATCATCTCTATCGCCAGAACAATCTGCCAACAGTAAGAAAACGCAAGCCTGAACCCCGTAACGATGCTGGGCCACGACCCGGGAAAGACCAACTCTTTCAAGAGAGCCAACCTATTCCCACCCAATATTCTCACAGCCTCGAAATAGTCGATTGGAATCGCCTTGGCGCCTTCTCTCACAGTGAAGTAGATCGGGCTGAAGGAGACGATTGCACACATCAAGATCGCTCCCAACGCGCCATGGCCTGTCCAGTAGACTATGATAGGCAGCAATGCCAAGTCCGGCAAACTGTACAGTAGCATTACCATTGGGCTCAATGTGAAATCGATCTTTCCTTTTAGAGCGCTAGTGAACGCTAGAGGTATCGCCATGAAAGTAGCCAGAATTATGCCGAGTACCAGATTTCTGTAGCTTAATAAAACCATGTCAATGATCTCGATAGCTCTGTTAAACATGACAGCCGCAATCTTTGAAGGGGCTGGAAGTAGGCGCTCCGGCAAGATCGGCCCTTGGGCGATAGCTTCCCACAGAAGCATGAACCCGAGAATGACGACTATCCATTCATTCCGAGTAAACTCAACTTTAAGTAGTTTCATAACGGATTTGTGTAGAATCTGACTCGATTTGCGTCTCTTTAATTTAGCGATCTCAGAGACAAGTCGATGCGCATCTTCGCCAGTCAGCTCAGGGACTCGAATTCTTTTCAAACCGATCGGAGTCTTTCTGAGAACTTCAGCTGCACCCTCGGGAGTGACATGCGCCTCCACAATGCGGTCGATAGGGATATCTTCCGGATAGGCAAATCTAAGCGCCCAACCTACAACGTGGCGAAGAGACTCATGTCCCTCGACCAGAGACTCTAAGCTGGCACGTATCCCTTTAGTGAGATCGATAGCTAACCTCCTATCAGTAAGCCTTATCGCATGAGAACCCTTGATGAATGAGACTATTTCCCGTTCATCCTTCATTACTGGTAGCTCGCAACAATTGTTGATGATCCGATCTGACGTTGCTCCTTCCCATTCAACGTTCAAGAGTTAGAAAAGTTTAGCGGCGTCAAAATCGGCCTGTCAGCCTTGATTATATGAAGTTTCGAAAGTTTTCTAAGGCGATTTGAAGGAAGTTTCGACAAGATTGATGGAAAACTAGCGACTCATGTCGGGCAATTCTTTCTACAAGTGTGTAGAAAAATTCAGGCTTTTAAAAGAATACATCCAAGAAACCTTCGGTTAAAGTCAGCACACACCGAAGCTCGTTGCCACTCAGATCGAGAGAAGCAATCTCTTCAAGCATGGGATAAGAAGCCTGTTAGTTGCCGACGTTAATAGCTTACGATACTTCGCGAGTTCAGACTGAAGGTGTGAGATTTTCTGTGTCAGCTGTCAATACGATGCGAGTATTCGTCATTTCGTAGCAGGGCATATTGAGGAGGGCTTTGATTGGCTCATTCCCACTTTAGGTTAAGGGCACGCGTTACAGAGAGTAGAAAAGACCAGTCTGTTGCAGCCTACTGAAAGTGCTTTGATTAGCTCTTCTTCTCAAAAGGGCGCTTGTCGCAAAATAGTTTGCTCCTCTGGTGACATCGATCCAAGAAGGAAGATAAGGTTGAGCAACAAGGGGGCTCTTTAGCATGGCCTCTTCCAATGTCTTTTTGAACCTCTCGGATTTTTCTAACTCCTCTTTCTCCGAATAAGCTACGTTTACATTCAGATCTTTTGATATGCTATTAGCCATTTCATTTTGAACTACTTGGTATCTTGACAATGCAGATTGAGCTTCTTCTTCATATTTGGCGACTACTTTTCTTCTTTCTTCTGTCGAAAGCGATGTTCCTTCTTCTTCGATGGTTCTCAAGATTTGGTTTGCAATCTGTACGACCATCCTGTCTAGTCCAACTTCCGATTGACCGATATGATGAAAAATCTCGAGGTCAACCTGCCCTACTGATTCGAGCCCGATCTTCTCTGCGACTTGTTTAAGTATTGAAAACTCTATGCTGTAATCGCTTGGAAAACAAAGACCCTCCAACAATTCTCTGGTCGCCGCGAATTCTCCTGATAAAGGGTATCTCAGCGACTCAAGTCCGCCGAAGACTTCGGGGAACTCGTCGGCCAGAACTTTTAGAATTGGAATCATGAAGAGCCTTGTGACGCGGCCGCCAAACATGTATTTTCCTCCCAGCGGTTCAAAGCTAATGGTGAGTCTCCGATAGTACGCTTTAACCATGCGGATGGCGTTCCTTCCATGTATATCTCGTACTATGGGATGACAAAGCGTCACGACGAATTCTTTGGCGAAATTCATTATGTCAGAGTCTACAAAGCAGATGACGTCTCCTTTCGACAGCGGGATCGAAAGCCACAGGGCTGCTCCCTTCCCTGCTGGAATTCTATCGAGACCTGCCACGCCATACGTGCCATACCTATCAAGTACACGCGATATATTTGGGTCAAATTGATGAACTGTCTTTACTATGAAATCAAAAAACCCTTGCTTCGCATTCGAAGCTACTGCCTTGTTCTCGTCTACCAGCCTGACCTGTCTTTGAAAGAGATCAAGTTCATCGAAGGCGGTCTCAACGACCTTTTCGAGCGTTGAGTAGTCGGCCTTTCCATGTTCATCGGTCGATCCGTCGATGACAATTATCTCGTCTAGGTATCCCAAGTCAACCAGCTGGCTGCATTGCGACATAGTTCGTTTCATGACGGTCATCTCAAGGTCTTTGGTTTCTTTGGTAGCGTCTATCTTCGTTGGTATGCATAGAGAGATGACGATAGGCCTTGGGAGGTCGGCTTCGTCTTTGACCAATAAGCCGAGTTTCTCGTTCAGGCATTCTCCTAAATTGAAGTTCGCATAAGAGCCGAGGTCACGAGCTTCAGACACTATTGGCAAACGTTTTCTCCCAGTTTACTCTTTCAGCTGGCCTACTTTTATTGTGTACCATACTAGATTCTAGCAAGAATATGTTGTTAAGATCTATCCAATTTATTTGGTTCTATCCAACTCGATCTAGAAGATGCTGCGTGATTTCATTTGTCGTCTGAGGGATTGTTGAGCGTACAGCTAGGACATGTTGATGACTCGATTTCCGCTATCCGCTTCCTCAAGAGGTCTTAGATCGATCGTCCAGAACAATAGAACGTCAGAGCGGTCGCTTACAAAAATCCTTACTCTAGCCATGAGATTGAATAGCGCTCTCATAGACTTGAGATGTTTGCTTGGCAACCCGATCCCAGGAGAAGAGCTTCTCAGCTCTCTTCCGAGCGTTTTGCCCCATCTTCAGTCTCATGCTCTCATCTAGTAGAAGATCACAGATCGCTCTTGCGAGCTTAAGGTGATCTCGAGGCGACACAAGAATACCTGTCTCTTCATCTTCTACAACTTCAGGTATTGCACAGATATTGAAGGCGACGACGGGCTTTCCAGAAGCTTGAGCTTCAGCAGGGGTAAGGCCGAAGCCTTCCCACAAGCTCGGATAACAAAATATGTCGCAAGCGGCATACATTTTCGGAAGATCCTTGTCCGGTACGTAGCCTGAGAACAGGACGGACCTTCTAATGGAAGGAACCTCAAGGAACTCGTTTATCCTTGCCAAATCATATCTTGCTGAGCCGACTATCAAGAACCGCGCTTTAGGAAGCTTCTCTAAGACCTTGGGGATCGCCATCATTAGAAACTTGATCCCTTTATATGGAGCGAGCCTGCCGGCAAAGAGCACGAGTGGTGAGTCGGCTATCCCATATCTTTCTCTGATTTCCTTCCCATCGACGGACGGATTGAATCTATCCAAGTCCACACCATTGTACACGACGTGGACTCGATTTGCATCATACTTGTAGGTCTGGATGAGTTCGTTTTTTAGGAAGGAACTGACAGCTACTATTTGATCTACTCCAAGTCGAAGTGCGAAAAAAGTTCCAACTCGATGATCGATCATCTTCATCTTCTGAAATGGATTGGCCCATTCTCGTACGGGCGCAAAGCCGTGATATGTGAAGACGTGCGGAATATCCTTGATTTCATGTGCATAGTTGCCGACGAAGATGCAGGGGTGATATTGGCTGTGAACAATATCGTAGTTACGCATAATTGATCCACATCTTGCTGCGAATCCTAAGTGACGAATGTATGGTACCCTATCCAACGGAAAGCTGACTTGCTGTGTAGGAATGGGGAAGAGATCCGTCTCTACCGAGCGTGCAAAAACGACGACATCATTGCCCAGTAGTTGCAAGTGATTTGCGAGTTCTCTAATGTAGACACTTTGTCCCGACCCCCGATGCAAACTGGCCCTCACTATAGCTATCCTCAAAATCGGCTTCCTCTATGCAACATCATTTTGAGTCTGTTTATCACTATCTGCCATAAGGAAGAAAACGGTCATTTATCAATTTCTTGAACTTGTAGTTGTTTGGCATTCCAGTCAATATCTCTCAAGAAGATAATCTTTCATTTCTTCGAACAGTCTGGATTCATCGTGTATTCTTTCCTCCGCCTCATCAACGGATATTTTCGATGTCTCAAAGATGAAGCTGGCGACCCTACCGATCCAAAGAGTCTGGAAAGCCTCCAGAAGCAAATTCTGGCCGTCTTCACTTGGTTCAGTCTTGAACGCAGAGGCAAGTTCATAGGAGCTTTTGACCCAAACTTCCGCAGGAAGTCTGAAAGTCGCAGTTGATTTTGATTGGAGCGTCTCAATTGAATCAAATAGCTCATTGGATAATTTTGATCTTAGGAGACGGGCAAACACTCGAAATCTTGCCTTATGCATTCTAAGGGTTTTTTGTGCATTGACCCGAAATGGCTTCGGCTCGGGAAAAGTAGCAATTCTACCGACTATCGGGACAGATTCAGTTTTCCTCACTGCTCTCCAATAGCTCTCATATGCCTTCATACACGTGAACATTGAGCCGACAACTTGCTTGAACATTGGAGCTAAGTGAGTTGCTGGATCTTTGGCCTCGTGAGTTTTCACTCCCAACATTGCTTCCTTGATTCCAAGTCTTTCAGCGATGGCTGTATGCGTCAGGAATATATCTATCCCAAATCTGGGCACGTAGGGTGCGCTCCATAGGGAGCTGTGAAGCAGCTTTTCAACTAGTTTTCTCGAGATTCCAAAGTCGCCTCCGATGGGTTGCCTGATTCTCTTTCCGTAGACTGCCCGAGTGAAAGGATAGCAGACAAAATTGGTGATCGTACCGTCATACTTGAATCGGGAATAGAGAGGGGTAACCAAGTCTGTATCTCTACAAACAGGTTCGACAAGCAATCTCATCCAGTCCAGCGTGATGCTTGTGAGATCAGCATCAACCATAGCCATCCCTTGAGCATTCAATTTTTGCACAGCCTCTAATACTGCTTTGATGGCTGTCCCCTTCCCGGAGAGACCGACATATCTCCCGACAACAAGTTTACAGTTCGGGGGCGTTCTCAATTTCTTGACGACATCATTGGTTCCGTCTGTTGATCCCCCATCGGAAACGAGGATTAGAGACTTAGAGTCCGGGAAGTACGCCGATAAACCTTCGGTCACTTGGCTCACAACAAATCCGATAGTACTCGCACAGTTATACGCTGGAATCCCTACTACAAGGTCCACTTGTTCAATGTCTTTGAGAGTCTTCGCCAATTTGAGGCTTAATGCACTCTTAGGTATCGTCGCCATCAAACCAACACTTCAATACTTGGTATCGAAAACCCTCTATGGAGTCAGCGCTATGAAAGCGCTACCTTCCTTTCTTGATCCCATCGGTCGACGATCATACTAAGAAGCTCGGGCTGCAGAGTATAGAGCGTCTTCGCCTCTCCTTTCGGAACGAATACTCGAATCTTGAAGTTTCTTCCAAGTCTGTCGCTAGTCTCAAAGTAGTACTCAGGCTTTCTTAGAAGTTTCTCACCGTGCATTTTATAGAACTCATCTATAGCTGGTTGGATGCATTTCTTCATTAAATCTTGATTAGACATTTCATGCCCGAAGCCGACGGGAAACGAATATTTGATAAGCCCCTCGTGCGTGCAGTTCAGAACTTGGCTCGTCATAACTTGGAGGTTTGGAATGCTCATTAGATTGTAGGAGGGCGTATAGATCTTAGTATAATTGAGCGAGATCTCCTCCACCTGCCCCTCCAAAGCGCCTATCTTGATGTAATCTTTTACTGTAAATGGTCTGGCGATGATTACATAGAGACCTGCCATAAGATTGCCTATTACCTGTGATGAGCCGAATCCTATAGCCGCACCGGCCAATGCAGTTCCTCCTAGAAACCAAGTTGAAGGCAACCCATAAGCAACGGTGAACACACCGAGTGCAAAGACCATAGAGACTATGCGCAACGCAAGGCGAAGCGAATTCTCAATATGCGGTTCTATACTGAACTTCTTGCAGAAATGTGAGATGTACCTGCTAATCAGCTTATATGCCAAACCTATTATGGCGAGAGCGATCACCGTCACGATTGTTGAACGAAAGACTCCCTGAACCAGAAGATTCTGAAAGACAAATGTCTCTTGACTCATTAGATCTACCTACCGATAGTCTCCGAATTAATGTGCGATTATAGATATTAACACTGGCATCAACACGATCTAGATGTGGTGGCGAAACGGATCTCTCATAGAGTTCGGTGGATTCGAGCTGAGAAACGTCACACTCATCTAGCTCGTAGCAGGCGGTTGATATACTCCCTGAAGTTCAGTTCGCAGTTTGATCAAGTGTGTCAAGTCGCTTCTTGTGATTATCCCAACCAGCTTTCCGTCCTTAACTACGGGTAGCCTGCCGACATCCCTCTTCGAGAGTCGCAGTAGAGCATCTGCTGCGGTTTCCTCAGGGTCAGCGGTCTCAATTTTCGCGATAGGGGTCATGATCTCCTTCGCCCTCAATCGACTCCAGTCGTTCCCGGGAACCTTCCTTATGTCTTGTAGGGTTAGTATGCCGACTAGCCTTCCTTCCTCAAGGATTGGGTAGCCCCCATGCTTGTAACGCATGAAATAGTTATTGACCACATCGGTTAACAGAGTATCAGCCTCTATCGTGTCAACGTTCCTGGTCATAATCTGCCCCACGTTTATTCCTGCTAGAGCCTCTGTGATTATGGTCTGCCTCAGGCTTGCCTCCGCTCCGTTCTTCAGAAACCAGCCTATGAACATAAACCAGATTCCATTCACGAAGAACCCTGATAGTAGAAAGAATAGT
>Ga0315312_1000969_pt1 | contig 25826 bp, 23 predicted proteins | sample TDP7_MG_FD_203629 | JGI IMG/M metagenome (GOLD analysis project Ga0315312, IMG submission 203629) | Freshwater sediment microbial communities from Lake Towuti, South Sulawesi, Indonesia - TDP7 | ecosystem: Environmental > Aquatic > Freshwater > Lake > Sediment | place: Indonesia: South Sulawesi... | reverse complement strand
GGCCTTTTTGAGATTTCTGAAAAAGCCCAGAAATCTCTGATTACAAACCGCTCTAATAATTTTTTCAGAGCTCTCTTTTTAGTGAGCTCCAGGGTTGACCTTTAGAGCTGTTTTGTTTATCATCATCTGTAAGATTACAAAAAACGCTAAGCGCCTAGCGCTATGCGCATCACGGTAAATGGGAAGGTGGATCGATGAACATCTTGGCGCTCCCTGCTGCCCTTGCGTTTACGATGAACCTCACCCTCTGTCTGATCGTCCTCTCCAGTAACCCCAAAAACATTGCGCATCGGCTCTTTGCATGCTTTGTCCTCTCCTTCGCCACATGGAATATCGGTGAATTCATCATGATTAATAGCCTCAATCCAGTTCATGCCATCTTTGGGGTGAAGGTGATCTTCGTCGGGTTGACCTTCGCTCCCCTGTTCTTCGTCCATTTCTCTTTTGTTTTTCCCTTCAAAAGAGAGAGTCGGTGGGCAAAAGGATTTAAACTTTTTCTCCTCTATCTCATCCCAGTGGCGATCTTGATCACGTTCTTCCTCACTTTCCGAATCGACATCGAACGATTCAAAGAATTGAGAAATGTCTTCTATTATGGTCTGCGCTTTGAGGAGCCAGTGATCTTTCTGATCTTCCTTGGACTGATCGCCCTCTTCTCAGGCATCTGTATCTATTGGGGAATTGAAAATCTGATCCAATCCCTCCGGACAGCCCGGATTTCCAGACAGAAGCTTCAGATCAAATACCTCATCTTCGGAATGATCTCCATGGCTATCGTCGGAACGATTATCAATCTCTCCAATTACTTTCTCAAATTGGGTTGGCCCATCTTCTTTTTGGCCAGCCTCTATTCCATCTTGGTCAGTTTTTTCTTTGCCATTGCACTCATAAAATATCGACTGCTGGACATTCATCTCCTCATTCGGGGAGGAATCCTCTATTCCTCTGTCTCGGGTTTGATCCTGGCCATCTATGTCCTGGTCATCAAAAACATCGGGGAAGCCATTTCTCAGCAAGCTTACGGAAGGTCTCTTTTAGTGGAGTCTATCTTGATCCTTGCGCTTGTCTTTTTGCTCTGGCCCTTTCAGCGGCAAATAGAGGGTTGGATCGATCGGTTCTTTTATATGGACAGGGTGCGTTTCCGAACGAAGCTTTCAGAGTTTGGCCGACAGCTCACCGAGTTGGTGGACCTCAATGATGTGGCGAGGACGACTGTCCATTTTATGACCCAAACCTTCCACGTCGACCCGGTTGCTTTCTTCTTCTTAAAAAATGGGGGAAACGAATATGTCCCTATTTTTGGAAATGAACTGAAAGAAGAGATGAGATATTCCTTTCAGCACCCTTTTGTGAAGAGAACGGAATCGATCGGAAGGGCGGTAGATCTGGAACACCTTAGAGAAAATGGAGAGGATGTGGGGCAGATTGACGGTCTGATCGAAAGGGGTTGGGTGGTGGTCGCTCCAATTTTTCTAAAGGAGAGGTTGCTGGGGTTCATCCTGATGGGGAGGAAGCGATCTCAAGAGGACTACACCGTGGAAGAGTTGGAGCTATTGGAGGCTTTTTTGAGCCAAGCTGCCCTCGCCATTTCCAGGGCCCTTATCTATCGGGATATGAGTTTGAAAGATAAACAGATTATGCAGGCCGAAAAGATGGCAGCGATCGGTGAGTTGGCGGCCGGGATCGCCCACGAGATTCGGAACCCCTTAGGGATCATTACGGGATCGGCAGAGACCGTCCGAAAGCATGAGGATCAGAAGATCCGGGATGAAATGACCAACTATATCTTAGAAGAATCGAAACGGATCAATGGGCTGATCAGCACCTTCTTAGACTTCGCTAAGCCGAAAGAGCCAGAGTTGGTGAGTTGCGATCTGAGAGAGGTGTTGGAAAAAACTCTCCTTCTTCTCTCTCCACAAGCTCGAAAGTTAGGGGTGGAGATCCAAAGGGGGATCCCTCAGAAGCCCCTTCGGGTCTCGATCGATCCGGATCAGATCAGGCAGGCCTTTACGAACTTAGGCGTCAATGCCTTGGAGGCGATGCCAAATGGAGGGGTTCTCAGAATAGCGGTCATGGAGAACGTCAGGGATAAGGTCTTTGTCCGGTTCAGTGATACAGGAAAGGGGATCCCCAAAGAGATGCAGACAAAAGTCTTCGAGCCTTTCTTCACCACAAAAGAAGGAGGCACAGGCTTAGGGCTTTCTATTGCCCATCGGATTATCACCCAGCACGGAGGAGATATTACCGTGGAAGAAGGAGAAGAGAGAGGGAGCACCTTCACGATCGTTCTTCCTTTGGGGAAAGGAAAGATAAGGGATGAAGAGAACCATTCTCATCGCTGAAGATGAGGAAAAGATGAGGCGGATTCTGGAAGTGAACCTTCAGGATCAATACCGGATTCTTCTCGCCAAGGATGGAGAAGAGGCCCTTCGTATGTTTAAGGAGAATGAAGTCAATCTTCTCCTCACCGATATGAGGATGCCCGAAAGGGATGGACTCAGTCTGCTTCATGAGGTGAAGCGACTTCGACCAGAAATTCCGGTGATCTTGATTACAGCTTATGGGACGATCGAATCAGCCGTCAATGCCATGAAGGAAGGGGCCGTGGATTACCTCCTCAAACCCATCAAGATGGAGGAAGTTGAGCTGGTGATCGAAAGATCACTCCTCCATGCTGACCTCATCGATGAAAATCGGCAGTTAAAAGAGGAGATTAAATCCCTTTACGGATTGGATACGATCATCAGTAAACATCCGAAAATCATTGAGATTATGGGAATTGTTTGTCAGGTCGCTGATAGTAAGGCTACCATCCTGATTGAGGGGGAGAGTGGCACCGGTAAAGAATTGGTGGCCCGGGCCATCCACTTCAACAGCCAGAGGGCAGGCTTCCCATTCATCGTGGTCAATTGCTCTGCCATTCCGAGAGAACTTCTCGAGAGCGAACTCTTTGGTCATGAAAAGGGGGCGTTTACTGGAGCAGGGAAGAAAAAAATTGGAAGTTTTGAATTAGCACATAGGGGAACGCTCTTTCTCGATGAGATTGGAGAGATGCCCAAGGAGCTTCAAGTTAAGATTTTGAGGGCCATCGAAGGTTATCGATTCATGAGGGTAGGGGGCACGGAGGAAATTGATGTTGACGTCCGGCTGATCACCGCCACCAATCGAGATTTGAAAGCAGCAGTCGAGGCAGGAGAATTTCGAGAAGATCTCTTCTACCGACTCCATGTCGTTTCCATTAAACTTCCGCCGATGAGGGAGCGAAAAGAGGACATCCCATTCTTAGTCTCCCATTTTATTGAGAAGCACAAGAAGGAAGTGAAGGGAAGGCGTCTTGAGATATCTGAGAAGGCTTTTCAGGCATTGGAAAATTATTCGTGGCCTGGAAATGTGCGGGAGTTGGAAAACTGCATCCTCAGAGCCATGCTCCTCACCAGATCCAACCGGATTGAATTAGAAGACCTTCCACCAGAGGTAAGAGAAGAAGAACCTCTTCATCCTGTTCCCAGAGACAGCGAAGAGTTGAAACGGATGAAATGGCAATTGAAGCGAAAGGCAGAGGATGAATTGGAGAGGGTCTTCTTAAAAGAGGCCCTAAAAAGGAACAGGGGGAATATTTCAAAGACTGCCTTGGATGTTGGGATGGATAGAAGGCAGCTCCAGAATCTCATTCGAAAGCACAGAATTGTTGTCAAGGAATACAGAGAATCAATGCAAAAATAAAGCTCTCCATCATTAAGACATTCCAGCCGACTTTCCCGTAAAATAATGTCAATTGCGATTAATTGGTATAAAAATGCGAAAAATATTTTCGCATCTATTTGCTTGTTTTTAAAAGGTTTTTCGAAAAACTAAAAAATGCGAATAAAAAGATCACAGAAATAGAGCTCCAACTCTTCATTCTTAAATTAAAAGAATTTTTTGCCTTCTTATAGTCCCCCGATATTCAAAAGAATTTTGACATCCCTCTGCTGGATCGGAACGTAATCATCCTGGTATGAAAATTGCTCGATTAAAGGATTGAATTTCTGATAATCCCCCCTTTCCCCCCTTTAGGAAAGGGGGGTGGGGGGGATTTGAAAGGGCGATTCTATGTGGCGAAACTGGATTATTGGTTTCTTGGGTATTTGGCTCATCGTTGCATCCTTCACCATTCATGGCAATCTTCTCAATGAATTAATTGTCGGAACTGCTGTTGCTATCTTTGGGTTTTGGACAGCGGTGAAGAGGTGATTAATCATCAGGAGGGGATTGAAATGAACTTTTCAGAACAGATCAAAGATTTTACTGGATATCAAGCATCTAAGATGATTGTTGAACTCTTGAGTAGGGTTTCTGACGAAAGGTTGGTTCAGTTGACTTATCTGGGGGAAAAACTGACTTCAGATTATGAAATCCTGAGTGCCATAAGAGGGGTTAGGAACATGCTCCAAACTGCAGGCCATCCCGCTAAAAAACTGTTTCGGGAAGTTCTCGAATACCTTCCTCCGAAGAACCGGACGATCATCTTCAATACCCTCTTCAATAACGCCTGGTTCATTGGGAATAGGAAGAGGGACCAATTTGAAAAAGAACATGGGTTTCGACCTCCTTTTGTTATGATCCTCAGTCCCACCTGGCAGTGTAATTTAAGATGTGCAGGTTGCTATACCTTGGGGTACCAGAGGCATCCTGGATTGCCTTATGATCTGGTGAAGCGTATTCTAAAAGAATGTACGGATATAGGACTCCACTTTGTTACTGTCCTTGGGGGCGAACCCTTTATGTACCCCTCTCTTTTCCAAATGATTGAGGGACATCCCCAGATCTTCTTCCAGGTCTATACGAATGGGACATTGATGACGAAGGAGAAGGCGGAGAGGATCAGGGATTTGGGAAATGCCATGGTTGTGGTGAGCTGTGAAGGCTATGAAGGAGAGACCAATCGATGGAGGGGACCGGGGGTCTTCAAAAAGATTATGGAGGCCATGGACTACCTCCAGGAGGCGAGGGTTCTCTTCGGTTCTTCAGCAACTGTGACAAAGAATAATGTTGGCGTCGTCTCTTCTGAAGAGTGGATCGATTTCCTCCTGAAGAAAGGGATTATTGCCCAGATGTATTTCCTTTACCTTCCTGTCAATGGCCAGGGTGATATCAATCTGATGGTCACCCCAGAACAGCGAAACCATCTCCGAAAACAGGTCATCCATTTTAGGAGAACCAAACCGATGTTCATCCTCGATTTTTGGAACGATGGGCCCCATGTCCAGGGATGTATTGCCGCGGGCAGGAGATACTTCCATATCAATGCTAACGGAGATGTGGAGCCGTGTGTTTATACTCATGTGGCCATGAACAATATCAAAGACGTTTCTTTGGCAGAGGCTTTGGATAGTCCTCTCTTCAGGGCGATTCGAAAGAGGCAGCCCCATAATGAGAACCACCTGAGACCTTGCATGATCATCGACAATCCTCATATCTATAGGGAGATCATTGAAGAGACCAAGCCCTACTTTACACATCAAGGCGCTGAGGAGGTTGTTACACAGATGAAGGAGGATCTCGACGCATACGCAGCGCGGTTTGAGGTTTTTGCTGACAGAGTCTGGAAAGAGGAATACCTCAAACAACCCAGCGTCGCCACCAGCTGTGCTTCTTCAAGTATTGGAGTTTCCATGTCCATGAAGCCAAGTTCCTAAGAAGGTTCTTGTGATGCTTTCAAGGTTTATGTAGCGTCGGCATTTAGTGCCGACATTTTTTTGGCTTGACGGAATTTGACTTTTATGCCATTTTAAGTTCCATGGTTTGGATCAAATGGAGAACTTGGGATGAGTGAACGTAAGAGTGTAAAAAACAAACAAGATTTGAAGGCCCTCGAAGAAAGAGTGGTTCATGAATTTCATGTTATTTCCGAAGGTGTTATCAGCCAGGTCAAGCAGGTCGCAGAAGGCGTTGTCAATCTTAATGAAAAACTTGAGAGAACTCGTGAGGAGCTTAAAGCCGATTATGAAAATAGAACCGACACACTTGCTCAAGCAATCTTCAGTGTTAGTAGAAGGTTGGATGAAACTCGCCAGGAATTAAAAGCAGAAATTCAAGAAACCCGTCAAGAATTTGGGGACAAACTGGAAAGGACTCGGCAAGGGTTAAGATCGGAAATCCAGGAAGCAAGACAAGAATTTGGGAATAAACTGGATGGGACTGGGCAAGCATTCGGTGAGAAGTTGGATAAGGCACGCCAAGAATTAAAAGGGGAAATCCAAGAGACCAGAAAAGAGTTTGCTGAAAAGCTGGATAAGGCTCGCCAAGAATTAAAGACGGAAATTCAAGAATCCAGGCAAGAAGTGCTGGCAGCCATCAAATTCTCCTATGCTGAATTAGATAGGCGTCTGACAACCCTCGAAAAGGAGTTCCTTGAACTCAAACACCGTGTTGAAAAAATAGAAAGTCGTTCCATTTCCTAATCTTTTCGTCCTCCACCCTCGAACTTTCTTTATCCACTTTAAGAACTTACATTTACCCCGCCCCGCAGAAAGCCCCGTGATTTATCACGGGGATGAATGCTGTAAATCCAAAGGGCCCCAATGCCCCGCGTTTTAACGCGGGGTCGGGGTTTACAAGATTTCTCTTGACAATTTTTTACCAATGATTTAACTAAAACATAAATGTTTTAATAAAATTTTTATGGGAGGAGATATGTTTACTTTGAGTTTTAATACCAAGACGGCTTGTAAAATTGTTGGAGTCAGTCTTCGCCAGATTCAACACTGGGATGAGACAGGGTTGGTTAAACCTTCTGTGAAAGAGGCCGCAGGGAGGGGAACCATTCGACTCTATTCGTATACTGATTTAATACAGTTAAAAGTGGTAAAGACCCTGCGGGACCACCGCATCAGCCTCCAAAAAATCAGAAGAAGCCTGGAATATTTACAATCTCATTTCCCTGAAATTAAAAAGCCATTCTTAGAATTAAAATTCCTAACCGATGGAGAAACAATTTTTATTTTGACCACTGACGAGAAGAAGATATTGGATACCCTTAAGAACCAGTTTGTCTTTACATTAGCGATCGGAGAGCTTGTTCGCGAGCTAAGAGGTCAAGTTTTGTCCTTTATCCAAAAGAGTAAAGAGAGAGTAACAGTGGATGGTAAAGAATATGAGGTGACCCTTACTCCAGAGATTGAAGATGGGGGTTATAGTGTCGTTTGCCCAGCCTTGAAAGGATGCCGGTCGCAGGGAGACACAAAAACCGAAGCCCTTGCCATGATTAAAGATGCGATTCATTTCTGGCTGAAAAGCAATAAGGAATTAGCAAAAAAGCGCACGTCGAAAGGAGCAGCCGGATAGAGATAGAATGAAACGATTTCATTGACAACATTATTGTTTTTGCTATATTTAAGCCAAATGGATACGTAACGGAGGAATATGTTAGGAAAATTTATGAAAAAGAAAATTGATCGGCAAAGTAAAGGAGATTCCGAGATTCAGCGTTGGCGTCACCCTGGTGGTAAATTAAGGGAACTCGGCGCAGAGAGCCTTTCGGATTCAGAATTGCTTTCCATTCTCATCTCCACGGGTATTAAAGGAAAATCAGCCGAAAAAATAGCAGAAGAAATCCTTGCAAAGTTTGGTTCCTTCAAAGGAATGGCCAATCAGCCTCTCAAAAAATTTTTGGAAATTAAAGGAATTGCAGATGTAAAAATTATAAGAATCGCTGCCGCATTTGAAATCGCCAGACGAATTGTCAATCAAGTCTTGAAGGAATATGAAAAGTAAAATCAAAGAAAAATCAACAAAGATTCCAAGTCCTTTTGGGGAAGCTGTTCATAAGACAGAGCGGACTGCAGTTGCCATCTTGATGCACTGGATGAGGGAGATTATTGAAAAAAGAACCCTGGATTTGGGAATGCCCGATGTTGAGACCACTGGTGACGATAGAAAATTGCCGGATACGGTTATCTACGAGTCAAGGCGAAGCCAAAATATTCTTTGTGTCATTGAGGCGAAGTCTCCTTACTATGAGGTCTTTAATTATGAAGAATTAAAGAAGCCCGCATGTGAGAAGGCAAATAAAAGAAAGGCAAAATATTTCGCTACAACTAATTTTAAAAGGTTTATTTGGTTCAGCACAGAAAAAGCTAATTCTTTAAAACCTGAAGAAGAACAAATCATTGGAAAATACTGGCTATCCGAAATAGAGAATCTCGATGATATTGAGCAGACAAAATATAGAGAACCTATAAAAAAAGGACTTGAAGAGTTTCTGACGAAACTCTATTCCATCTATACGGGTAAAGAACCAGAGCCGAAGCAAGCAATCGATGAGTTTTTGATCTTTAGACTTCAAGAAAAAATCAGGATTCTTTCAACCTATTACAAAAGGATTATTGAGGACCAGTGTCATAAGGATAATTCTTTTGCTAGAAAGCTAAAAACATGGTTTGTTGAGCAGGGATGGAGTTTCGCCTGGCAACCTCAGGATTTTGACAAAGCAGCAAGACAAACTGCTTACCTCCTTGTAAATAAGATTCTCTTTTATAACCTTCTTCAAGCAAAAAGACCTCATGAACTTGACCCGCTGGAGATCCCAGAAAGTCTTACAAAAGGGGCCATGCTTCGGACAAATCTTCAAGCCTATTTCAATGAGGTTTTGAAGATAGATTATGAAACCATCTACACCACAGACTTCATAGACGCCATTGCCTTCCCTGATTCTAAAGAGGTTGTGAAGGAGATAAAGGAACTCGTTAATGTTCTAAGAAAATATGATTTTTCCAAAATTGGTTTTGATGTCATCGGTAGGATTTTTGAACGTCTCATTCCTCAGGATGAAAGGCATAATTTAGGGCAATACTTCACCAATCCAGATGTGGTAGACCTCATCCTCAGGTTCTGTTTGAATCACGAAGATGAGAAAGTCCTTGACCCTGCCTGTGGTGCGGGAACTTTTCTTGTGCGAGCTTACCAGCATAAGAAACTGATGAATCAGTATAAAAAACATGAAGAAATCTTAGAATCTTTATGGGGGGACGACATTGCCAAATTCCCAGCACATCTTTCCACTATAAACTTAGCCATCAATGATTTGGGCGTTGATAAGAATTATCCGAACATCATCCAAGAAGATTTCTTCAAATTACTCGCAGTTAATGAAGGATTTGAAGCCCCGGAGAGTTGGAGAAAGGCACGAGCGGTCACTCTTGGAGTCGAAGAAAGGGAACTTATACATCCCCGGTGGTTTGATGCTGTTGTGGGTAATCCCCCTTATACAAGGCAGGAGGAAATCCCAGAAATCGGAGTAGACAAAGAGAAACTTATTGAAAATGCGTTAAAGGACCCTTCTGGTAAGAAGATCGCTGAAATTGGTAAACGGGCTGGCATTCATGCCTACTTCTTTGTTCATGGAACAAAGTTTCTGAAAGAGGGAGGATATTTTGGCTTTATCGTCTCCAATTCTTGGCTCGATGTAGATTATGGCAAAGGTCTTCAGGAGTTTTTCTTGAAGAATTATAAAATCATTACCATCATCGAGTCTAAGGTAGAACGCTGGTTCGAAGAGGCAGATATCAATACATGCATCATTATTCTTCAAAAGTGTAGAGATAAAAAAGAAAGGGAAGAAAACCTGGTTCGATTCGTATACCTCAAAAGGCCGCTCCGTTATTTTATTCCACCAGCACAGGATATATGGGAAAAGCAAGTTGAGAGATTGAATGCGATAGACAAACTGGGGAAGACCATCCTCGCACACAACGCTTTTTATGAGAATGAAGATTTGAGGATATTTCCTAAGAGTCAAAAAGAATTATGGCACGAAGGTTATGACACTGAAGAAAATAAATATGTCGGCGCAAAGTGGGGGAAATATGTAAGGGCTCCAGAGATTTTTTTTAAGATTTTAGTGAAAGGTAAAGATAAACTTGTTCCTTTGAAAGAGATAGCAGCGCTTCGTCGTGGATTCACTACTGGCGCAAATGAGTTTTTCTATCTCACTGAGGAGGAAATAAAACGAAGGAAGATCGAAAAAGAGTTCTGGATGCACAAGGATAAGAAAGGGATTTGGTTGCCGAACAAAGTCCTTGTGAAAGCGAACGAATTGGAAAAACCAACAATAGGCACCGCCCAGTTGAAAAATTGTGTCCTCTTCATTCGGAAAAATCGAGAAGATCTTAAAAACATGAAGATATTTGACTATATAAAGGGTGGTGAGCGAGAAGGCTACAATATAAGGCCAACTTGTGCGTCCCGTGAACCACATAGACCATGGTTCAATCTTGGAGACAACATAAATAATAGCATAGCATTTCCAGAAAGAGTTAGATTAAGACATATTGTTTTCTACAATCCCGATAGAGTATCGTTGAATAAGAATCTTTACGGTATTCAGACACAAAAAAAGAGGCTATCAAAACTCGTGGCAATAGTCCTAAATTCAACACTTACTGCGTTCTATAAAGAATTGTTTGCTCGACAGCCCGGTGGAGGTGGTGCCCCCTTGGATATTGATGTTTATGTAGCAGCAGACATTCTGATACCAAAATTATCCTTACTCGAAAAAAACAAGGAAAGGATAGTTACCCTGCCGATTTTAAGCAGAACAATAGAAAGTATCTTCTCTGAACTCGGTGCTTTTACTCCTGAAGAAGTTTCTCTCGACAAAGTTAAGATAGACCGTAGGGAATTGGATAAAATTATAATGGGGGATATCCTTGGGTTAACAGAAGAGGAACAACTCGAAGTTTATCGAGCGGTTATTGATTTGGTAAAATCTCGCATTGAAAAGGCCAAGAGTTTTGGAAAGAAGAAAAAGACAAAGGAAGGGATTGATATAGGGGCCCTCAAGAATTCAGTTATGGAAAGAATAAAGAAGGAATCTTATCAATGAAGTTGATTGGTGAATTTTATAGGGAAAAAGTCCTTTCTTTGCCAAAGAAGAGACTTTCCAAAAAAAAGTTTTCAGATAATTCTGGTGAGACCAGAATAGACAGAGATTTATTTGGATGGAAACTCTATTCAGGCAAAAATTTTATTGAATGCCGATCAGAGGAAGAGGCTCGTTACCTAAGAGTCTTTCTTGATTTGGGCTTAACAGAAATTTATGTCCCGAAAGATGATGTCTATCTAAAAGAAATATTACCAGAGTTAGAAAGGTTAAAGTCAAAAACGGACGAGATCCTTAATTCTTATCTTGAAACGATATTGGACTGGAAAATCAGAGAACGGCTAAAACACGAGGTCTACATGGAAGTTGTAAAATAAATGGTATAAGTAAGGCGTGGATCATTAACGCTCAAAAATCATGAGAACATGCCTTCTCAACCCCGTTAATTTCATCACATTACAAAATACTGCCAAGTCCGTTACCCAACGAGGGATCACTTAACAATCGACACTGTGATTATTAAGGAGGTTGGGAAATATCAGGATGAGATCCTCTTAGGCTAAGAAAGAGGATGAACCCAATGACTTCTTCATCTAGAAGTTTCAAGGAACTTGTGGGACACGAAGTAGAAGATCGGGATTATCGGATTAGGATTGAATTTAGAAATCCACGGATTCTCATTATGGCGCCGCACGGGGGAAAGATTGAGCCGATGACAGCGGAGATTGCCGAGGCCATTGCAGGGCATGATTACTCGTTTTACAGTTTCGAAGGCTTAAAAGAAGACGGGAATAATATGTTACACATTGAAAGCCATCTTTTTGATGAACCTCGCGCGTTACAAGCTGTCGGAAAGGCCGATATCGTGATAACCGTTCATGGACAACTTAATCGGAAGGATGCGTTTGTGATGATCGGAGGCCTTCACAATGGCCTGCGCTCAGAAATCAGAAGCCAGTTAGAGGCTACAGGTTTCCAGACCCGGCCTGTAGGAAGAGGCCTTGAGGGGATTGATCCAATGAACCTCTGCAACCGTGGAAGGCTTAAGGCGGGCGTTCAATTGGAGGTTAGTCGAAAAGTGCGTGATCTGCTGAGAGCTGACAAGAGTCAACTCGAGGCATTTTCCGGTGCCGTAAGAAAGGCAATCCAGATATATTTAGCCAGTGAATAACGTTATGTTTCCATGAGTGAGGAGAAGGATAAGTGACGAAAGACAAATCTCCGGTCACGTCTGCCATCCGTTTTTTGAGGGACCATCAAGTGGAGTTTATTGAGCGGCCTTACAAATATGAGGAACATGGTGGAACAGAAGTAGCTGCGAAAGCATTTGGTGTGGATGAACACCTGGTGATCAAGACGCTCGTCATGGAGGATGATAAGAAAGGGCCGCTCATCATTTTGATGCATGGAGATAAGCAGGTGTCCACCAAGGAATTAGCAAGGGCCATTGGGGCCAAGTCAGTCAGTCCTTGTACTCCTGAAGTGACCTTAAAGCATACAGGTTATATGATTGGGGGAATTTCTCCGTTTGGCACGAAGAAGCAGCTTCCGATTTATGTTGAAGAAACCATCCTCAGCCTTTCCAAAATATTGATCAACGCTGGCAGGCGAGGCCTTCTATGTGAAATGTCCCCAGCAGATCTGGCCAAAATCTTAAACCCGATACCTGTCCGAGTTGCCCGATAGGGACTTCGATAAAGATGGATAAACCCAGATGTTGCATTGAAAAGGCAGTTGGGTGTGCTTCCAAACCTTTACCAAGCGGTTTTTTACTATGTTTTATGGGTAACATGCGATATCACCTAAAGTGACTTCTGTAATGTGCTCGGAAATGCAGTAGCAGACCGTTAATAGGTTCCGCTGTAAAGCTTTTCCAGCACACCCAACAGCCTTTTGAAATGTTTTTATGCAACTGGTAGATAAAGAAGTATTAGAGAAGATGTTTTTGGTCGATGTACATGCTCATTTGGATGAGTTGGATGATCTTTCTGAAGCTCTACAGGAGGCTAAAACAGCAGGAGTGAAAGGAATCATCGCCGTAGGTGTTGATATAGAATCCAACAAAAGGATTCTCCAGATTGCCAAGGCGAATCAAAAGTTTGTTTATCCGGCCTTTGGTTACCACCCATGGCAGATAAAAGAAGAAGAAGTGGAGGAAAATTTGTCTTTTATTCGTGATCACGTTGAAGAATGTGTTGCATTAGGCGAGATAGGCTTGGATTACAAGATTAAGGTTAAGAAAGACTTGCAACAGAAGATCTTTGAAGATCTGTTGGATATTGCTCATGAATTCAATAAACCGACTATCCTTCACTGCCGCTTTTCGCACCGTTGGGCCTTTGAAATGGTAAAAGAGGTCGGGATAAAAAGAGCTGTCTTTCATTGGTATTCAGGCCCTATCGATCTTTTAGATGAGATCTTAAACGAAGGTTATTTTATTTCTGCTACACCTGCCTCGGTCTACAGTCCGCCTCACCAGGAAGCCATCAAGAGGGCTCCGCTGGACAGGATTCTGCTGGAAACAGACGCGCCCGTAAGTTATCAGGGAAGGGAGGCGAGACCTAAGGATGTGAGGATCACTCTAAAGGAGGTAGTTCGGCTCAAAGGCTTAGACCCTTCTGTCGTCTCTGAGCAGACGACGGCAAATGCATCAAGGCTATTTCAAATCGATTTTAATCCGTAGGAAGTCAGAGAGCTCGCATAAGTATGACTCATACAAATGCATTCAGCATTTTTACATTGTCATTGTGAGCGAACAGCAGGACCGTTAAATATTTCAGTCCAAACACTTGACTTTCAGAAAATAAAGGGTGATAATTCATTTAATGTAAGTTGTAAGAAGTAATTGTTTGGATCGAAAAAGGTCACAAGAGTGCTTCCGAAACTTTTGTGACCTTTTTAGTTAGGACCAAAGGCTATTGCAACTTACTTAAGTTCCGAAATGAAAGGAGGTGAGTTGTAGTGGCTAAAGGTCGTGTAAAATGGTTTAACGAGAAGAAAGGCTTTGGGTTCATTTCGAGAGATGGCGGAGATGATGTCTTCGTTCACTTCTCCGCCATTAAGAGGGATGGATTTAAGTCCCTTTATGAAGGCGATGAGGTGGAGTTCGAGGTTACCCAGGGGCCGAAGGGTCCACAGGCAACGAATGTCGTTGTTTTGGGCTGATAATAGAAACTCATTAAGCTCAACAAAAGAGAGACCCTAAATTTTTATTTTGGGGTTTCTCTTAAATTTTGTGTGTCCGCCATAGGCGGGAATGTAGCTCTTTTTGAGGCGAGCCCATACTTAGCCTTCCAACCCATTCATGAATGATTTAATCATTGCTTGCCCGCAAGTCGTGTGAAATCATAGAAAGCATTGGTTTGGAGTAAAAAAAGGAACAGGATTATTCTTTTGCATACCAACCGAGTTTTTTAAGGATTTACGATGAAGTTTTCAGAATTAGATTTGAAACCAGAGATTCTGAAGGCCTTGACCGGCATGGGTTATCAGGATTTGACACCCATCCAGGAAAAAACCTTCTCCCATATCCTGAACGGCAGGGATCTTTTGGGACGGGCAGAGACCGGTTCGGGTAAAACAGCGGCCTGCGGTATTCCACTGGTCCAAATGATTGATCCTTCGCTCAATGCCATCCAGGCCCTCATCCTGGTCCCTACCCGTGAACTGGCACTTCAATATGTGGAAGAGATCGATAAAATTTCGAGACTCACAGGTGTTGTCCCCTTTGCCATCTTTGGCGGATTCTCGATGGAAATTCAAAAAGCCAAATTGAGGGATAGGGTTCATGTCCTTGTCGCAACACCTGGACGATTGATCGATTTCCTATATCATACCACGTCGATTGACTTCTCTTGTGTTCGCACACTGGTTCTGGATGAAGCGGACGAGATGCTCAAGATGGGTTTCATTGAAGATGTAGACTTCATCATGTCCTCTCTGATCCACGAGCACCAGACATTGCTTTTTGCAGCGACGATGCCCGAAGAGATCGACCGATTAATCAGGACCTATCTGAAAGAACCCGTCAGAGTGGAATTAAATAAGGAACAGGTGGCTCCGCAGAGTCTTGTTCACCATTTTCAGTATACGGGGCGACGTGATCGCCTCAATGCCCTGATCGAATACCTAAAAAAAGAGGAGATCTCCCAGGCCATCATCTTTTGCAATTCACGACATCACGGTAAGAAACTGATGAAAGAGCTGGAAGGAAAATTTGAATCGGTAGAGTATATCCACGGAGGTCTGGAGCAATCGAGGCGAACATCGATCTTCGAGCGTTTTCGCCGAAATGAGATTACCTTCATGGTTGCCACGGACCTTGCCGGTCGCGGGCTCGATTTCAGTCATGTCAGTCATGTGATTAATTATGATTATCCTTGCGGCCTGGAATCCTACATTAACAGGACAGGAAGGACCGGAAGAATGGGGCGGTCAGGCATTGCCATGACCTTTGTGACCGATCAGGAATTGGGGGACTTGAAATCCCTCTTTAAGATGAATCGTATTGATCCCATGTGGCATGGCAACATCCCTAACCTCCAGGCTGTCTCTAAACATAACGGAAAGCGAGACGGTAAAAAATACTTCAAGAACCATCACGGCTCCTCCAAAAGTAGCAGGAAGGATCCCAACCCTCATTTCATCCCGCCAACAGGAGATCACGGATTTAGGGGCGGGATGTCGCCCCACACGGGCGATAGATAGGGGACTACGGGCTTGCCCGTGGGGCTCCATGAAAAGCTTATGAAACGCGAAGATTTGCGAAACATTGCTCTTATTGCCCATGTTGATCATGGAAAGACAACGATCATCGATGGCTTGCTCAAGCAGTCAGGCATTTTCCGTTTGAACGAGAAGGTCCAGGAAAGAGTGATGGACAATATTGACTTAGAGCGAGAGCGGGGCATTACCATCATGGCAAAGAATACGGCGATCGAATATAAGGGAGTCAAGATCAATATTGTCGATACACCAGGCCATGCCGATTTCGGTGGGGAGGTGGAAAGGACGCTCAAGATGGTTGATGGCGTGCTGCTCCTTGTCGATGCCTCGGAAGGCCCTTTGCCCCAAACAAGATTCGTTCTGAAAAAGGCCCTCGAGTTTAATCTTCCTCCTATCCTTGTGATCAATAAGATAGACCGGACTGATGCGAGGATCCAGGAGGTGCTAAACGAGGTCTACGATCTCTTTATTGACCTTGATGCCACAGAGAAACAGCTTGAATTTCCAATCGTCTACACCAACGCAAAGCTCGGGATTGCGAAACTCCATCCTGATGAGAATACGGAAGACTTTCAGTGCCTGTTTGAACTCATCCTTCACGCCGTTCCGCCACCTGAAGGGGATGAAGAAGGGCCACTGAAGCTTCTGGTCACCAACATCGACTATAACGATTACGTAGGCAGGCTTGCCATAGGGAGGATCTTCTCGGGTTCGGTCAAAGTCGGGGATCGGGTATCGATGATCAACGGCAAAGAGGAACCGATCAAGACGAAGGTGACATCGCTCTACGGATTTCGGGGGCTCGAAAGAGTAGAGGTCAAAGAGGCCCGGGCAGGGGATATCGTTGCCCTGGCCGGGATTGAAGGGATTAATATTGGCGATACCATCGCCGATATTGAAAAAATGGAACCTCTTCCGAGAATTGCGGTGGATGAGCCCACCATCTCCATGGTTTTTTCTGTGAATACGTCGCCTTTTGCCGGCCAAGAAGGAAAGTATGTCACATCAAGAAACCTGGGGGAGCGGCTTGAAAAGGAGCTCTTGTATAATGTGTCGGTCAAGGTTGACTTTGATTCTACCGATTCTTTCAAGGTGATGGGAAGAGGGGAACTGCAGCTTGCGATCCTGATCGAGATGATCCGGAGGGAAGGCCATGAGCTTTCTGTGTCTATGCCAGAGAGCATTACAAAAAACGTGAACGGCATTCTTCACGAGCCCATGGAGCATCTTGTCATCGATGTCCCAGAGGAATTCATAGGGGTCGTGACACAGCAGGTTGGGATCCGTAAAGGAGGATGCACAAGGTGAACAACAATGGCCACGGCAGGGTCCGCCTCGAATTCAGGATCCCATCCAGAGGGCTGATCGGCTTTCGTTCTGAGTTTCTCACCGATACAAGAGGGACAGGGCTCTTCAACCACATTTTCGATGGTTATGAGCCGTGGCATGGTTCTATCACAAAACGCTCTACCGGAACTCTTGTTGCGGACCGTCCGGGAAATACAACCACGTACGCGCTTTATCATCTCCAGCCCCGAGGGACACTCTTTGTAAGGGAGAACACACATGTCTACGAAGGGATGGTGATTGGTGAAAATTCAAGAGAGAACGATCTTGATGTCAATGTGACCAAAGAGAAGAAACTCACAAATATAAGGGCAGCAGGGTCGGACGAAGCTTTGCAGCTCATTCCACCTAAGATTCTTAGCCTTGAGCAGGCCATCGAGTTTATCAAAGAAGATGAGTTGGTTGAGGTGACCCCATTGTCCGTGCGTATCAGAAAAAAGATCCTCGAATCGAACAAGAGACCCAAGGTTAGGAATTGAATAGAACCATCTCATGTTCTTATAATAAATATGGAGAACCAGGGAGAGTCAGAAATGGCCCTCCCATTTTTTATACCTATTTCTACCAGCCATCGTTGGTTTTTAGAGTTATTTTGGAGTGACCAGTTGTAGGTGGAACGTTCAACAAGTACTTCCTGTAATCGTTACCCGAACATTTTGCCTTAATATTGCAGATTTCAAACTATAATGAACCTAAATGGGATATTTGAAGTTTAACCCGATCACATTTTGTGATCACATTTTGTGATGTTCTGAGTTCGATTTGACTAATGTTCGTCGATGTAATATAAGGTTAAATAGTGAGCCGCTCTGATCTGTTTAGCACGCCAGGACGTCTACAAGATATTATAATATTGGAGGTTTTTAAGGCCGCGGTGACAAAGCGGTGTCATGGGAGGGGGGATAGATCATGAATGACGCCCAAGAGGTTATGGAAAAGATCCGAATGGATTTAAGACCACTTGATGAGAAAATCCTTGGCCATCCTTATATCATGGCGTTGAACGAAGGTAAGCTCCCTCAAGATTCCTTGAGGACTTTTGCGGGTCAGCAGTACCACATCATCACCAGCGACTTGCGCAGTATTGCAGGTCTACTTTCACGGTATGGCCAGTTGCCCAGTCGCCCATGGCTGCTAGCCATAGTTCAGGGCGAGGCAGCGGCCCTGGATGCCCTTTTCACCTTGGCGAAAAAACTGTCCATGAGCGAAAGTGATCTGAAGACCTTTGAGCCCATCCCGGCTGCGCATGCATATTGCACCTATGTTGCCTGGTTAGGAATCTATGGGTCAGACGGAGAGCTGGCTGGGGCATTCTTAGTCAACTTCGCAGCCTGGGGGGCCAATTGTGGAAAGATGAGCAAGGCGCTTCAGGACCACTACGGATTGACCAAGGAAGAAGTCGCATTTTTTGAGTTGTTTTCCCAAATGCCTCCCTCTGAGAAGCAAGTATTGGAGGTCATTCAAGGTGCACTTGATCGCGGCGTAGAGCCTGCACTTATTCACCGCGCAGCCCGCATGCTGCAGGCCTACGAGCTGATGTTCTGGGATGCCATGGCGGAAGCTGCAGGTATGCGCTTTTGATGGAGCTGATTTTCCCTTAAGCCAAGCCGTCTAGATACCCCAGGTTTGCTTGTAAAAACCCATGTCCCAGAAGAGGTATTCCAGCTTTGAAGTCACAATAAAGTGATTCCGGATTAACTTTAGGTCGTCATTCTTTAGTCCTTGGGCGACTTGGTCCATTACCTCCAGCACTTGCCGGACGATCGAGGCGTATTGTTCACTTGAGTAAGTTTGAATCCAGCGACGAAAAAGCTCCTTGGGCGACCCACGCTTTTCAAGTTCCTTTCCAACCTCCCAATAGATCCAGTAGCACGGCAGAAAGCACCCCAGGATTTCCGGAAACGGCCGCTCATAGGCGGTCTTTAAGAGATAGGATGTGTAAAGTAGGTTGTTGGGAGCCATCGGGGCTGAATAAACATCTTCATCAGTTAGTTGCCAATCTTTAAAAAAACTTTCATGAAGGGCCCGTTCAACAACGATCACATCTCGCGCATGCTCGACAAACATCATAAGCCACTGATCTTGCGGGGCCTTGGCTCCCAGAAGGGCAAGTCCTCTGGCATAGTCCCTGAGATAGAGGGCGTCCTGGATCACGTAAAATCGGAAGGCTTCTTCATCCAGTGAACCATCTGTCAGCCCTCGGATAAAAGGATGTTTTAGAATCTTGTCATAAATATCTCCAATGGAAACCCACAGCGATTCTGTAAATTTCATGTCAACCCCCTTGCAGTCTGGGTATAATCAACCTATTCACACAGGCACACAAAATGATAATTGTTTGAGAGAAAATGATCAAGAAGGAATCTTTCTTGAGTAAAGATACCTTGGAAGTAGCCACACTCAAATTGCAATTCTTCCATTCGCACTGTGCATATCTCTTGGGGTAATCATTATCTTTTGAGGTTATCTCAGACTGAAAATTTGTAGATGGAAGAAACAACCCCATTTTTTAACTCTTCCTTCCTGTAACTTTCATTGCTTTAATATTTAGAAATGGTTTATATTATAAATAGTAATCGATGATTGCCTGGGAGTGGGCGAATCTTTTGTGACGATAATTAGGGCGGAGTATCATCTGTCAAAAGAGGTTAGATTAAGATATCAAAATCTCTAATTACATTCCGCATGAATATCCCTCTTTGTCGTCAAACATTTTTTCTGTCCTTTCTAAGCTATTTAGATTCTTACACATTGAAGTCTGAGAATTTATCTCTAACATTTTTGATGACCCCAAAAACCTCCCCTCCCCTCGTGGGAGGGGATGAAGGGGAGGGGGGACTAAATTCTTTTTGTCCACCCTCCCCTCCCCCATCAAAAGGGGGGAGTGGTTAAGTGGAGGAAATTTCAAATATTTTTGGCTAGTATTAAGCCTAAGTATTAGCTTAGCCCTTTTTTAATAATTCCCTTGCCTTCGCTTCAGCAGGAGCAATTACTTTTTCTTGAATGGACGAGAGTAGAGATTTGATATTTCTATACCTTTGAATTGGCAGAAACCAAGGATAATTCACATAATTCTCATATGTGCTAAATTTCTTTGCAGAACTTTGGAGTAATGGCTGGACTGGAACTCTAACTTTCGGAACAATGGCCTCTAACTCCTGAAGAATGATTTTAGCTTGTGTTATGTCTGCAATGATGAATCGTGACATGAGAGCAAGGGTCATAACAGTTTCCCTGAAATTTCGACTTAACGGTTTCTCGAAATCAAACATGATAGGCACTAATCCTCTATTCCGAAGGCCTTCCCTAATCGCATCCAAAACAGCTTTCCGATGTGGCGCAAAGCGACCCAAAATCAGCACAACTTTGGAAGTAATGTTATCAATTACGTCGCGAATTTTTTTGCTCTGAATAAGTAGATAAATGAACTGAGCAACTTCAAGATTATCCACTATAATAACAGATTCTCCCTCAGGTGTAATGATCAGATTCGACTGATCAGTTTGCTTTAATTTTAACCCCCAAGCGGAGATTCCGTAGATCTTGCAGCCAGTAAGGGTTGCCTTTTCAAAATTTGTCTCTATTAGTCTGGAATTCGTAAGGTCCGCCCCACGGAGGTTCGCCTCGCTGAGGTCCGCCCTTTCGGGGGGATCCCTATAGGAATTCTCATTATAGAACGACATACGGAGGTTCAGGTTCGCCTCGCTGAGGTCCACCTCACTGAGGTCCACCTCACTGAGGTAGGTTCGCCTTACTGAGATTCGCTGATCTGAGGTTCGCTAAAGTGAGTTTTGCACATGTGAAGTCTGCCCTGTTGAGGTTTGCATTGCTAAGGTCCGCCCCACGGAGGTGCGCCTCGCTGAGGTCCGGACAGAAATTAAAATTCTTTACTCTCCACGTGTTCCAAACAATTGCTCCCTGTTTGAGAAGAATGAGATGTTCCATGTTTGCCATAAAATTACCTTTTATGAAAGTTTACAAAATCGGAGTAAAGTGGTCAATAGAAATCCTTTGGATATGCATCCAGGGTGGCGGGTGAGTTTGAAAGAATCCCGGGGATCCGTCCCGCCACTGAAGGAACCGTTCAGGGCTACAACAGAGCAAAGAGTCATTATAAGCTTTCCTAAATGGTTTTCTCCTTTCACCTCACTGGCTGCCTAACGGCATGCATATGAGAGAAAGAATAGGGAAGAAATGAAGGGCAGGGTCGGAAAATGAACCTGCTTTTTTATGCATATTTCTAACAGTAAGTGCGCCACGAGGCTGCACAGGAGATGAGGGTAGGTCCCTCGGAGCCGGCTTGCAGGAGCTGGCTTCAAACCACCTTAAGCTGCTCTGGTCAAATGCCAGGGTAGTGAGCGTTAAGGAAAAGGCACCGAGAAAGGTGTCAGGAGAGGTTCAGGGAGGCGAGCGCAAGCGAACTACTGATGAGGTGTCGAAATGAATAAGGGGACGTCAAAACTGGGGGCTTACTGAACTCCAGGATAAGCCCAAGAGAGACCTGCTTACTGCTTGGGCGGCGTCCGGCATTAAAGGTAGCGCGAACCTGAAACAGGCTCTTGTGCGGAACGTGGGAACCTGTCGTTCCGATGATAAGGGAGAAACTCAAGTGGAGGACCCACGAGAGTGAGAGTACCGAAGCGGGGCACAGGGACGGAATAACCCGTATTAGCGATGAGGTCTCGTAATGGAGATGGAGCGAAGGGGTTATATTGTTCAGCCTTATTGATTGATCAACCGGAGATGGGAGGAATCAGTGAATAAGGAGAAGTCGTTTAACATTTCCAAGAAGGTTGTATGGGAGGCATACCAACGTGTAAGAGCAAACAAGGGAGCTGCGGGAGTAGATTCGGAATCGATAGCGGATTTTGAGAAGGAACTGAAGGGGAATCTGTATAGGATTTGGAACCGGATGTCGTCAGGCAGTTATTTTCCCCCACCGGTAAGGACAGCAGTGATCCCAAAGGGCAAAGGAGGTCAGAGGGTATTGGGGATTCCGACGGTTGCAGCTCGGGTTGCCCAGATGGTTGTCAAGATCTACCTTGAGCCCAAAGTGGAGCCGATTTTTCATAGTGACTCTTATGGCTATCGGCCGGGAAAATCAGCGATTGAGGCGATAGGCAGAGCGCGCGAGAGATGCTGGAGCTACGACTGGGTACTGGATTTGGATATCAAGGGGTTCTTTGACAACATCGACCACGAACTTCTCATGAAGGCGGTAAGAAAGCATACGGACAGTAAGTGGATTTTACTGTACGTAGAGAGGTGGTTAAAGGCGCCGGCTCAACAACCCGATGGCACTTTGGTTCAACGGGATAGAGGAACACCCCAAGGAGGGGTGGTGAGTCCACTACTGGCCAATCTGTTTTTGCATTATGCTTTTGACGACTGGATGAGAAGGAGATATCCTGAAATCCCATTTGAGCGCTATGCTGATGATGTGATCGTGCACTGCAAGACAGAAGCGGAAGCGAAGGAACTGAGAACGGCGATTGGAGAGAGGTTAGGGCAGTGCGAGCTGGAGCTTCATTCGGAGAAGACAAAGATAATTTACTGCAAGGATGACAAACGGCGTGGCACTTACTCAGATGAGAAGTTTGATTTTCTGGGTTTCACTTTTCGTCCACGGCTGGCAAAGAGTCGATGGGGAAAATACTTCGTCGGCTTTAATCCGGCGATCAGTCAGGAAGCAACCAAATCGATACAGGAAACGGTTCGAAGCTGGAGGCTACATCGGAGAAGCGACAAATCTTTAGGAGATCTGGCCCAGATGTACAATCCCATCATCCGGGGATGGATCAACTACTACGGCAGCTACTACAAATCCGCTCTTTATCGGGTATTCTACCAACTTTCACGCTCTCTGACACGATGGGCAATGCGGAAGTACAAAAAGTTACATTGCCACACACAGAGAGCGGTCCATTGGTTAGGGCGAGTTGCTTTGAGAGAACCCAATCTATTCGCCCACTGGCAAATGGGAATGCGGCCAACGGCTGGACAATAAGAGCCGGATGAATTGAGAGGTTCATGTCCGGTTCCGGGAGGGCGTGGGGGTGAAATTCCCCCGCGCTACTCGACTCATCAATTTCCCCAGCTATATTAACGTGAACATTAGGTAGGTGAAAGCGCCAAAGTTTTAAGAGGCCCAAATTGCCATATTCGTTACCCTTTTATTACCACTAACACTCCCTCAATGTGCAGTGCCTGAATTTAGGAGCAACCCCGCTTCAAATTTTTTGGCTATCATGTATAGATCCTTCTTCAAAATTCGCGTATTTCAATCTGAGGAGTGTAGTTCGGTAGGGATCGACTACTTCCTCTTCTAAATGCTTCACAAGCCGAGGATCAATCTCTCTCAGTTTTTTAAGGAGGCTCTGTCTTTCCTCTTTGCCCATAAACCTTTGATCCCCGCTCATCGAAGCGACATGGAAACTGGCTCGATATCGAAGGAAAAATTCGATGGCCTTAAAAGGGAGAATAAAAGCCTCTGACCTTCCTCCAGTCCTTTTAGTAAATCCATCAGGGGTCCCTGCCTTTAAAGAAATACGTGTATGGACTTTCTTAAACTGAGAAATCTCCTTGACGTAGTTCGAATCCGCACCGAATAAGATCCCATTGGTCTCCAATATAAAGAGGGAAAAGGAGCTGTCTTCCACCCATCGAAGAAGAGCAACTAAATGCTCTCGCCCCAAAGTTGGTTCGGCTCCTGAAATTCTTGCTTTGTCCACATGATACCCGAAGGCTACGTCTCTCAACTTCTCAAAGACTTGCTTCGGTGAATAAAATTGACCATGAGACTCCGGAAATTCCCTGCTCAAGTCAACCCAACAAAAGATACACCGAAGGCAGCACCCACAGGCATAGCCTGTAGCAATACCTCTGTAAACCCTTGTGGCATAAAAGTCAGTATACTTCCGTTGATCCTTCTGACAAACGATCTTTTCAGTCTCCTTTGCCAACTCCAGTGGATCGAAGGGCTCAACTCCGGGAGTGAGAAATCGAAGATAGGTCTTCATCTCTGAAAGATATTACCATAAAGACAGATAGTTCGTATACCATGATGAAGATTCGAAAATCCACGTACAATCAAGACTTCCTTTTTGTTTAGTGCTGGAATTTAGAGGCAGATCCCTTCAATTCTGGTGGTTGACAAATCCAATTTTTTTTAGTAAATAATTTTTATAATTCTTCACCTGCCAAAACTAAATTCTGTGAGGCAGGAAAATAAGGGAGGTGGTTGATGAGAAAGACCTTTAAGTTTAATTCGGTAATTAGAAAACTCCATCCAGATATTTTTTAAACCGCAATTTTAAATCCCTGTTCTGATTCAAAATTTACATTTAAAGGCCTATTTAATAAAGAAAAAAACCGATCAACATTAAGCCCGATAAACTAAACCTTCAATAAAGTAAGTTCATCTTCTGGAACGTTTATTTCAAACTTTTGTAATGAGAAAAGGAAGTTTTCATATGAAAACAAGAAAAAATTTTTGGAAGCTGTGATGAAGATGGCGAACCTTAAAGATTTAAAACAAGCTGATGACGCATCTCGTGTAGTAATTTCTCTTAACAAAGTTAATCATCGGTGAAGAACAACTATCACAGAGGATTGCAGAAGTTTCACCGCTTGATCTTCAAGTGGGATGGGAGACTTATTTCTCACCAAATAAAAAGATAGGCCAGAAATAGAAAGGAGGTTAGGCAAGATTAGAATTTTCTATTTGCAACCGATAACGGAAGAAGTTTTAGTCAAGAGATTATCCAACGAAGTTCAAGGGGAAATTTTGAATTTAGAGAGAATTTCCTCCAGATACGAGAAAAGACTTTATGAGATAAAAAGTGAGTTGGATGCGAAATATCTTGAGAGGGTTCGAAAAATTATTAATAACGTGGGCGATTTTATTGGGGGCTTCTTGCCCAGATTCTTTTCCTACCAAAGATCAATCTTTGACTATGTTCGAAAGCATAAGGTGGAATTCTTGAGCGAATACAAACTTTTGGAAGAAGTTAGAGTGAGAACGGATAAAGAGGAGAAAGAACTTTCCTTAGGTTTTGATCTACCTTCGTTTATCTATCTTCCTAGAATACTTTTCAGATCAAAAGGGCGGTATGTTTATTTATACGATCATCTAGGATCCAAAATCTCATTTGTAATCGGCGATGCGGAGAATCCAAAAACAGATGATTATTTGGTCGATGATGCGATGGAAGAATTATGGCACCTTGCGATCTATCCTCACCTTATTGAGAAGTTGAATAGAAACCTCAAAACTAGACAATTTATCCCTTCAGAATTTGATCTGTCTAAGATGTTAGTTAAAGAAGGCGAGCTGCTAAGCAAAGCCTTTGTTCTCGCCTGTCTGGAAGAATTTATAAGAAAGAGAGGAGGCGTTATGTCTGACAAAGAAGTTGACAGCCAGAGGCGAATTCTTGCTGAGAAAATCAGAAGAAAGGGAATTAAGAAAGCCTTAAGGGGAATAAGCAGGTCCGCGATCGTTTGCTTTATTCAACGGGAACAAACATCTCAGGATGTCAGCCAATAACCAAGGAGGGTTGAAGATGGAAAAGAAAGAAGAATTAAAGCTGAAAGAAGAGAAAATTTTAAAATGTGAAAAGTGTGGAAAGGAGTATGTTTTTGATTCAATTAGCCAAAAATGCCCTGAATGTGGAGGAACCCTAAAGAAAGCGACCGTTGTGAGATAAAAAATAAGTCTAGAGTGGCCTGGAGGTAGAAACCGAACAATGATGATAGAAAATTGAAATTGGGGTCACCCATTAAAGGGCACCTGTCAAGAGAAAAAAACAATCCCGTAAGTAAGAGAAACCGCTGTTTTACAGCCTCCTTTTGAGTGAGGGTTTTCTATAAGCGATGCGGCTGCGAGAATGGGCCG
>Ga0315312_1000968_pt1 | contig 25884 bp, 23 predicted proteins | sample TDP7_MG_FD_203629 | JGI IMG/M metagenome (GOLD analysis project Ga0315312, IMG submission 203629) | Freshwater sediment microbial communities from Lake Towuti, South Sulawesi, Indonesia - TDP7 | ecosystem: Environmental > Aquatic > Freshwater > Lake > Sediment | place: Indonesia: South Sulawesi... | reverse complement strand
CTTCTAGATCGATCGAAATGCGATGTAGAGCTGGAGGATTTTGCTATAGCGGCCAAGAAGATGAAGCTCTACATGGAACGAGAGAAATCCGAGGAAGTTATGGAAGCAGTCTACGTGATTAAACCAAAGGAAAACAGAGCAGACATAGGTGGCTTACATGATATCAAAAACAAGATCCTCAATCACATAGCGCTGGCCTTTAACCCGAAGATGGCGAAACTTGGATATGAAGCAAATTGCCGTTTTCTTCTTCTCGGTCCACCGGGAACCGGAAAAACAACTCTAGCTCTTGCAGCTGCTGCTGAGAACGATGTAAACTTCATCAGAGTTCGCGGCGGCGAATTGATGAGCGGCGCGTCCTACATGGGTGAACCTGAAAAGAGGATAAAGGAACTCTTCGCGCTCGCGAGAAGAAAAAGCCCTTGCATACTATTTCTGGATGAGGCTGACGCCATATTTTGGGGAGTTGACTCAACAGCAAACAAAATTCTCGCCCAAGTTAAAGCTGAGTTGAGCGAGATAACTCGTGAGGATAGAATCGTGGTGATAGCCGCTTCGAACAAGGAGCATCTGATCGATCCCGCGACCAGAGATAGGTTCGAACCAAACATCTACTACATTCACCCTCCTTTAAACGATGAAGAATGGAATGAAGTTGTTAGTGTCCACCTCACGAAATACAAACAATTCTTGCATTCTGAGGTAGTAGCTCCAGAAGTGACCAAGATGTTTCGAAGACAAAGGATCTTAAGTCCAAGAGGTGTTGCCGAAACAATAGCTGAAGCTCATCGCCTCTGGGCATCAGAACTCGCTGCTGCTTGGGAAATGAATCAAGCCATTAGGAATGGGCGAAACGAACAGTGCAGAGCCAAGTACGAAGAGGACTTGGCGAGATTCGAGGAAATGCTTGAACAGTATAAACGCGAAGGCATTCTCATCAATTCTGAAGATGCTGGACCCACAAACTATATGATGCGTCTACGCCATTTCGAAAGAGCTGTAGGAACCCTCGAGTCGCTAGAAGATAGACAGCGCAGAGAGATCGAGGAGTCCTTGATCCTACCCACAACTGTACCTGGAGTGTCGTACGGCTTATATACAACGGGCACAGGGTATGGAGGAATCCTCTCAATAGAGTGCAGCATTCGGCCCTTGACTCCAGGAGAACCACTCGTCTCAGTAACTGGTCAAGCTCTATCCACCGTGGTAGGACAGACGCCTGTTCCAGACGAATCTGTAAAACAAAGCGCTGAGAACGCCACCGAAGCTGTTAGAGCTTGGCTTTGGAAACGAGCAGGCCTTGACCTCAGCAACTACCACGTGCATTTTCAAATAAGGAGCCTCCTTGAGGGAGCCCCAGGATCGGGAGTATCGGGTCCTAGCGCTGGATTTGCGATGTTCTGCGCAATAGTATCAGAGTTATCGGGCACTCCATTACCTAGCTCGAGAGTTATGACTGGAACTATCAGCGTCAAATTAGGAGTTGGTCCTGTCGGTGGAGTTGGAGGGTATGGCAAAGATTCTGGAAAAGTTCTCGCAATATTGAAGACACAGAAGATCAGGATCACCGATCTAATTTTGCCAGAGGTAAACTACATTAGCGCAGTTGACGAGATGAAGACTTTGGAAAGCGATGGAATTTCAGTCCATCCGATCGGCACAGCGCTTGAGGGGTTAAAAGTAGTTTTTGGCCTCACAGAAGACCAAATTCTTGATAGAGTTGGTTCATCGCTCAAAGTATTAGTAAGACACGACGCAAAGGATGCTCAAGTAAGATCTGCCAGAGTCACTCCGTAACAGCTTTTACTTGCACTTTCTGCAAACACTGTTCTTCAGAACAACCCTAAGTAATAACTATAAACGTCAGGACGCATGCTTGCATCAAATTAATCTCAGGTGACTCACCGTGACGAGGACGCTGGCGGTTCTTCTTCTTTTCATTCTCCCGTTAGTTTTCTATACTTCTCAAGAACTGGCATATGCGGATGTTATGCCTAGTGCCAAGATCGTTCACATAGAATACCCTGAAAGGGTTATGGTAAACCGGCGATTCAGCGTCAATGTCACTATTCAATATGTCTACCCTAACTGGACTATAGCTGACCTAGGTATCCAAGACCCAGAAGAAATTGCCACTCTCGGCTGTATCAGGTACTATCTTACAGGGAACAGTGTGAAGACCTGCTCGTTTAACTTGACTGCGCCACCGGTCGAAAAGACATGGCATTTAGAGGCAATAACCCGTTACTGGTTCAAGAACAACTGGCTTCTAGACGATTTGGGCGGAAGAAAATCGTTTTGGGTAGATGTGACAAATAGATTGGACCTTGTAGTTAAGGTACCGAATGAGAGGATACGCATTAGAATAGATGGAAGAGAATACGTAGACAATTCTAGAGGTGTTGTTCGAGCAGAAGTCCAACCGGGAACACATACAATTGAAGTCCAATCAATGTTGCTGCTCGGAGAAGATACTCGAACGTTCTTTAGCGAATGGAACGACGGTTTTAGGTTGAACCCAAGAACGATACTGGTCAATAGGCCTATCGTTCTAGAAGCTATATACACCACGCAACATCGGTTGATCGTCGAATCAATATATGAGAAATGCTATGGCGCAGGCTGGTACGACGCCAATTCAACAGCCACTTTCACTGTTCCGGAATCCGTTCCAGCAAGGGACCTAAGTTGGATTCTCGGCGTAAGATATAGGTTTGGGAAGTGGAGCGGCGACTCAACATCATCTAATCCAACTTCAAGCCTTGTCATGGATAGCCCAAAGAGGGTGTTCGCTGTTTGGAGAATGGACTATAGTTCGGCCTACATCATCAGCCTTCTCGTAGTTAGCGCTGCAGTCACTTGGATGGCCGGGTATCTGAAGAGGAAACGGAAATGAAAGCCGCTGCTACGTTCTTACTGCTGCTTTTCACATTTTCGATAGTGATTTCCCAAGGATTACGTCAGAGCGAAGCTGCGCCAACAATCGTTTCGATAGGAAAAGTAGAATGGTACTATTGGAAGAATTCTGGAAGCGACACTTGTCTAGTCTGGGTAGGCGGAGGCAAAGCGTTCACGGATCACGTTACAATTAACCCGTACTACCTAGAATCCTTGAACACAATACGCTACATTCAAGACCTCGCAACTCAATACAGCATCCTCGCATTGTATAGAGGTCCCGACATTGAATACATCTATGAAGCAAAGTCAAAAGTCAGTGTTCTATCCTACTATGACAATAGCAAGTTTTTCCACGAAATCTATGAGTGGATAAGGGAAAAAGAATACACATACTCCTACCTGGTAGGATACTCTACCGGCGGCACAGTCGTAGGATACGAGCTTGCTGTGCGAGACAGGAATACGTGGACGTCTCCAAATGGAGGAGTAATCGTAAGCGGAAGAGTAAACCAACCGATGAAAGATTGGAGAGGAACAAGCCTCTATGAGAGTGCGGCTCACGCGCGAAGCATCCAAGCTAACATCCTCTTGATCTATGGAAAGATATGGAGTGAAGATCTGTGGCCTCAAGGACGAATATACTATGAAAACGCGCCCAACAATGGGTGGATCGGCGGCAGACCGTACCACAAAGAATGGCATCTATTTAATGAATCTGGACACGAAGTTTGGACTCGCGAACAAACGGGGATCTATGATCCAACGGCATTTCACATAACAGTGAACTTCATCGAGAAGTCGAAGGCTCTTTCGCTTAAGAGTGAAGAAGAAGCCGTCAGTAGGACACTGACCGGCTCTAGCTTTACATCCGACACTCAAAACGGAGCCTCCATAGCCGACGTTGAATCGCCGAAGAAGGTACGTCCGGGCCAATTATTGAAGACGAAAATCACAGTCAAATACTCGTTTAGAGAAGAGACGCGAATCGCAACGGCTCTTTGGGACATAGAATCTGAAAGTTTGGTCTCAGCATCAGAAAGGACTGTTCAAGGAGATGGTGTTGAGGAACATGCTCAATTGGCATATGCACCGCCCGACGAGAAGAATTGGTCACTTGCAGCCGTTGTGTTAAGTTGGAGCAAGGACCAGATCTTTTTAACGAAACCGATCTTTTTTGAAGTAGCTGTCTCTGATGAGCATCTACTCTCGATCCAAACTGGCTACAGTAACATCTCCATCATCGTTGACGGTTCAACCCATAGAACTGATAGTAAAGGAGAGGTTCAGATAGAGGTTGAGCCTGGCATACATACCATTGAAACTCAAGAAATCGTTCCCTTAGATGAAAGTTCTAGGCTAGTCTTTAGAAACTGGCAAAATGGCGTCAATTCAAACCGGATAGTCGTTAACATTAATGATGACGAAACGCTTGGCCCTGTCTACGTGCGACAATATCTTGTAACAGTAAGCTCATCCTATGCTGAAACGGAAGGAGCTGGATGGTACGATGAGAACACCAGAGTAAGAATCGCAATAAGGCCAGAGTCGTTGAAAGAGAACGCTGTATTAATCTTTCAAACACAGTATGCCTTTGAGAGTTGGAGTGGCGACGCAAATGGTGTAGACCCACAGATCGAGATAACAGTGGATCAGCCGAAACTCGTGGTCGCGACTTGGAGGATAAGGTATGACTCTTTAGTCCAGACTATCGTAGTTTTGAGCATCGCTATATCGGCGGTATTAATCGCATTCTTTGGATGTAGAAGTTTGAGAACAAACCTTTGAATCCAGTCTTCAGCATTCACCTTATACGCGTCTCTCTAGCCTCGCTGCAAGATTCCTAACTCTAGAAGAAGCTTCGTGAATAATGGGTGCTCCATGTCCCGGAAGGATTGACTCAAAGTCCAATTTGCTCAACATCTCGACTGAACGCCTGACCTCAGACGGATTCATTGAAGTAGATTCCATCGGTTCTCGGACCTCTCCACCTTCGCAGATGATCGTATCACCTGAAAATAGAACTTTCAACCTTGAATGGTAGAGGCATATACTCCCTATGGTATGTCCTGGAGTGTAAATGACTTTTAGTCCTCCAGAATTAGGAACCTCCATTCCATCATTAAGTGGAAGATCAACCTCGACTGGTTGAAGTCTCAGGAATGGTTTTACTATTCTGAGAGCTGCTCCCAATATGCCTCTCGGCATAGGGTAAGGTGTAACACCCGAGATACAGCCTACGTCATTCTCGTGGGCAGCAACAGTAGCTCCTGTCCTCTCCTTCACATCGGCTGCGCTTCCACAATGGTCTACATGGCAGTGCGTCAAAACAATATCAGAAAAATGAGAAGGCTCATATCCAAGACTAGAGAGGTACGAAAGAACCCGCTTCGCGCTTCCCGGCCATCCCGTGTCTATTAATATGATGCGATCGCCTAATAGCAGGTAGACATTCACTCTAAAGTTTTGAAGAAGATGGATTCCTTGAACTACTTCCACGATGCCACATTCCCTTAACTGTTCTCTTAATGAACATCCTTGGGAAACTCAAGTTTACAGAGGAAGACAGAAATTCCAGTGATATAATCTTGTCTCGTCGATCTGAAAAAGCATTGAAGTCAGCTTGATCGATCACTTGGAAGAATAAGGAGAAGAGCTCACAGGAGAAATCGACAACCCTTCTCAACAAACTGGAGACTCATGGGAGCAAAAGGATTGTTTTTCGAAGCAGCAAAAGGCTGGCATGATCGTGCGGAAGCAATAGGCTCTCTCCATGAGCATTACGCTGCGTCAAGTGTGAAAAGAGAATAGGGTAACCACTTTGGCCGTTAGTTTTCCACAATCTTTATTCCCATTATGACCTATTCAAAGCGGAAAGGAAAGCAATTGAAGAACATAAGCTCTCAGTGATCTTCATGGCCAGATCTGAACGTGCTTTATTGCCTGCATGCTGGTTCACTTGGTTCTGGAACTTCTCCTACCGTATGATGGTTCCAGCGCTACTACCAGCAATCCAAGCTTCACTACTACTTTCGAACTGGCAAGCAGGAGCTGCTATCGGAACTCTCAACCTTGGGTATGCGGTGTCGGCCTATCCGTCAGGACTGTACTCGACAAAGTTCGGGCCAAAAAGGATAATCTGCCTCGGAATTGCCTTGACGGCAGTGTGTATGTTTTTCTTTACAATCTCACAATCCTATCCAACAATGTTAGTTCTCATATTCATCGCAGGCCTAGGCCTCGGAGCATATCTGCCGCAGGGGCTTGTGCTTCTTTCGCAACAATATGAGAAATGGAAAAGAGGAACAATTATGGGGATCCATGAAACAGCCGCGCCCATCGGACAGGCCGTCGGGCCTCTCTTCGTCAGCATGATGCTTCTACCATTAGGATGGACCGGCTGCATACAAGCATGGTTCGCGCTTGCAGTCATCCCCATAGTCTCATTCTTGTTTGTTGTTCCAAAGTATAAAGCAGATCCAAGTAGGAGTAAGCGCATGCATGATGGTCAAGAGTGGTCTCTTAGACTTTACACAACAGTAATTCTATTGAATAGTTGCATATGGTCAGCCAACTTAGGACTACTCTCAATGATTCCAATCTACATGGTGCGAGTATTCCTAGTGGACATAGCCTTCGCTGCGTTTCTTGTAGGCGCTACAGGATTCTCAGGAGCATTTGGGCAACTCATAGGAGGATTCCTTTCAGATGCAGTTGGAAGATTCAAAGTGCTGATCGCGGTTGTTGCGGTAACAGCTGTTTCGACCGTAGGAGTAGCCTTCGCGCCTTACGGTTCTATAATGATAGCTTCTATGGTGATTCAAGCGATGGCAACAGCAGCCTTCTTCCCTGTGATATTCGCAACCGTTTCCGATTATACATCTTCCGAAATAAGAGCCAAAGTTCTCGGCGTAATAAATGCAGCAGCGGGTTTCATCGGTGGGAGTTTGTCACCAATGATCATAGGATACTTGGCAGATAACTTCAATTTCAAAACTGCCTTCGTATACCCGGTTGTCCTAGGATTTTTCGCTTGCTTCTTCATATCATATTTAAGAAAGCAACTCTCGTAAGGAATAATGGAAGAGCTCTCCTCCAAACCCAAATCAAAGAGAGGCGTGCGATTGACACCTAACTCTCCTGAAATACAGTGCAACTTTGCGCAATTAGGAAGAATCAGTTACGAAGATGCGCTGGAACTGCAGAAGAAGATTGCAGAAGCTCGTGGAGACAATCGGATTGAAGATACATTACTACTTCTTGAACATCCGCCTGTTATCACGATCGGACGAAGTGGCAACTCCCAGAATATTCTAGCTTCAAGAGAAATCTTAGAGAGGGAGGGCATTCAGCTGTATACGGTTGATAGGGGCGGGGATGTTACTTACCACGGTCCTGGACAGTTAATTGCGTATCCGATCATTAATCTCGCCAATCATGGTACGGACATCCACTCGTATGTGTACAGAATTGAACAGTCCATTGTAGGGTTACTGAAACGAGAATACGCCGTAGAGACCGGGATTGTGCAAGGTTACGTCGGCGTATGGTATGGTACCGAGAAGATCGCTGCAATAGGCGTAGCAGTCAGATCGTGGATTACAACGCATGGCTTTGCGTTGAACGTAGATCCTGATATGAATCATTTCGCGATGATACATCCGTGTGGAATAAGGGATAGAGGAGTAACCTCATTGAGTAGAATACTAAATAGAAAAGTAACCGTCGAAGAAGTTGCGAAGAAGTACCCAAGGTGTTTCGGAGAGACATTTGGTGTAGAGATGAATGAGATAACCTTGAAAGAATTGATGGGATGTCTCCATTGAGTAGCAAAAAGCCTAGTTGGCTTGTCGTCAAGGCTCCGAAAGAAGAGACTTTGCTGCAGATGCGAAGACTGCTTGACGATTTGAATTTACATGTGATTTGCGACCAAGCACTCTGCCCGAACATCGGCACTTGCTTCGCCCATGGCACTGCGACCTTTCTTATACTTGGTGATACTTGCACCAGAAACTGCCACTTCTGTGCTGTCAAGAAAGGGGAAACTCGCCCTCCGGACACTGAGGAGACTGAGCGTGTCGCGCAAGCTGTTAAAAGATTGGGACTAAAGCATGTAGTAGTAACGTCGGTCACTCGAGATGATCTGAAAGACTTCGGAGCCGGACAATTCGCCTCTGCTGTTATGAGAATTAGGGCTCTGAATCCAGAAACGCGGATTGAACTGCTCATTCCAGATTTCAAAGGTTCATCTGAAGCCTTGAAGGAGGTAGTGAAGGCCAATCCAGATGTTCTTGGACATAACCTTGAAACCGTGCCGAGGCTGTACCCTCAAGTGCGTCCCGGCGCATCCTACCAACGATCTCTCAAACTGTTGAAGACGATCAAAGTACTCAACCATGCGATTTTGACCAAGTCAGGATTAATGTTGGGTTTAGGAGAAAAAGAGCAGGAGATATTAGGTGTTATGAAAGACTTGCGCTCTGTCAACTGTGATATATTGACATTAGGGCAGTATCTACAGCCTTCCGAGAGACAACTGAAAGTCGAAGAGTACATTAAGCCTGAGAAGTTTAAAGAGTATCAGGAGATCGGATTACACCTAGGCTTTGCATATGTAGCTTCAGGACCTCTCGTCCGAAGCTCATTCAATGCAGGAGAATATTTATGGAGGCTTGTCTAGCGTAACTCTTTAATGAAAGCGATTACTCGCTCAACCGGAACGTCATCTCCTTCAAGAGCGACGATTTTGCTAATTGTGCCATCGATTGGAGCGGTAACTTCGAACACCGCTTTCTCGGTTTCAACCTCGAAGAGCGGCTCGCCTTCTTTCACAGCTTCGCCCTCTTTCTTAAGCCATTTCACTATCTTGCCCTTCGTCATAGTTTCCCCGAGTTTGGGCATAGTAACTGTTCTCGTAAAGTAGCCTCCATCCAATTTGGCAATATTCTCGAAGTGTACAGTATTTTACTGTTCATCACCCATGCTATTTAGTGATTCTTCTAAACACGATAACTCCAATAGAAGTAGTTGCGATCGTGAAGATTAGAAGAGCCTCGAGATCAAAGAGCATTCTACCCCAATCCAACTTTCCAATCGTCAGTATTTTTGCAGCGTCGACGCAGAAGCTGAAAGGGTTGACGCTGGCAACGGGCTTCATCAAGTCAGGCATAAAGGCAGTTAGAAAAAGAACATTGTTCATGAACATTAGAGGCAGATTGATCAAGTTGATGAAACTGAATCAAATCAAACAATTTCCGCACTTCAGCTATTTTTCAAGAACATGTATCAAACTTTTATGCTAAACTCAATAACATATGATAGAAGAAGAATGGCAAAGGACAAGATTCTAAAATACCCAACCATTCCTATCGAAGTTTGGCCAGACAAGAAGATCGATGAACTTGTTGGAGAGATGAGCTTTATCGGATTTCAAGGAAGGAGACTCTCAGAGGCCGCTGATGTCTGGTCAAAGATGCTGAAGAAGAGAAACATCGTCATTTGGCTTGGTTTAGCAGGTGCGATGGTCCCGGCAGGGATGAGGCGGATAATCTCCTACTTCTTAAGACGCAGAATGGCTGATGCGTTGGTAACGACTGGAGCCAATCTCTATCATGATTGTTTTGAAGCATTGGGAGGAAAACACTACCTTGGATCAGACTCGCTGAATGACGTGAAACTCAGAAAAAATAGAATAGATCGAATATACGATGTCCTCGCAAACGAGAAGAGATTTTATGCAGTTGACCTTTGGATAGAGAGAGAGTTCAGCACGAACTTAATCGATGATCATCCATACTCGACAAGAGAGGTCCTCTATTTGCTCGGTAAAATACTAAGCGAAAAGTGCAGAGAGAAAGATTCGATTCTCATAAGCGCCTTCAAGGCTGGAGTGCCGATATTCTCTCCAGCCCTTTGCGACAGCTCACTCGGATTTTCAATGATGTTCGCAAATAGAAGAAGAGGAAGGAGGATAGTCGTCAATGAGATCAAGGATGTTGACGAAACTTCTCGAATAACAGAGAAGTCCAAACTAACTGGAGTCATATTCATTGGCGGGGGCACTCCAAAGAACTTCATTCAACAAACGGCGGTGATAGCGAGTTATCAAACTCGACATAACAAGAGCCACAACTACGCCATACAGATAACCACGGATATACCAGTATGGGGAGGTTTGAGCGGTTGCACATTCGAAGAAGCCCAGAGCTGGGGAAAGATCGGCCGAAACGCTCCGAAGGTAACTTGCCATTCGGATGCAACAGTAGCTTTACCGATAGTGGCTCATGCGCTCAGCGAAAGATTCAAGAAATTGAGAAGGAATGTTCCTATCTTCGAATGGTCGGAAAACAACCTCAATATCGATTTTCAAAGAATGAGGCTATGAAGACCAGTCTCAGATCACCCTAAGACGCACTGACATTTGTGGCGGAATGTCTCGTTAAGAGAGGACCATGCTAATTCTATGGATCAAAATGAATTGCCATGATGCTTTGACATGGCGACTTCACAAAAATCTAACTCTATCCAAAAATTACAAATAATGAATGCTGGAGATATGCAAGCAAACTCTGAATCTGGATAGTGAACACAAGTAACCATCTCCAAAAGAAAAGGCGTTAAACATGTTCGGAGTTAACATCGTAAATGAAGCTCTGCGTAAGATTGTGGCACACACCCAAGGCTCCGACGAAAAGGTCGGCCTACTGATCGGGACGATGGCGCATGACGGACTGTGGGTGACCGACGCTATAAGCGGATACGGGCCTGCACATAGCAGTGGCACTGTTTTGCTTCCTCAATCATTAGCTAGGGTTGCAGATGACATTATCAAGGGCAGGGTTGAAGGAACCATTATCGGTTGGTATCACTCTCACATCGGTCACGGAATCTTTCTGTCAAACGTAGATATTGATACGCAGCTAAAACTCCAACAATTTTCACCGTACGTTGTAGCTTTAGTAATAGACCCCACGATTAATCAGTTTGGGGTATTCATACACGACCCCAGATTCGGATTGGTCCAACTACCTTCAAGTCAGATAAGAGTAGTTTAAAGTAGCACATGATGAGGAAAGACGATGAAGTTTTCTGAAATTGAATTTCTTTCCAAACTCGTTAGAATAGACACTAACGCACAAACCAAGGTTGGATACACTTCATGCGCAACGTTAATCGACAAAGAAGCAAAGAAACTGGGGTTCGAAACAAGAGTTTACGATGCAGTTAAGGAGACACCTGACAAGAAGCCGAGACCAAGTGTAATTGTCGATCTTGATGTAGGAGCAAGAAATACCATTCTATTAGTAACGCACTATGATGTTGTTCCACCTGGCGCTGGCTGGCAGCACGATCCGTTCAAACTTGCGGTTGAAAGAGGCAAGGCCTTCGGAAGAGGTGCAACTGATGATAAGGGTTCGATAGTGGCAGCCCTCGGCGCGCTCTATCAGCTCGGAACGCGATCGAAAATCAATCTGGCCCTTGTAGCTTCACCGGATGAGGAGGTTGGAGGGGAATTTGGCATCGGGTACCTTCTAGATCACAAGTATATAGACGGGGATGGAGCAGTGATTTTGGATGCTTCTCCAGAAATGGTCAGCGTGGGCGCTTCAGGTGTCATATGGGGAAGAATAGTCGTAAAGGGAAAGCAAGGACATGCAGGATACCCGCACAAGGCATGCAATGCGATAGAAGCAGCACTACCATTCCTAAACGATCTGAGAGAGTACTCAAAGATTCGAGAGAAAGTTCGATCGAGAATCCTTGCGCCACCGGGATCCCCCCATAAATACATCTGGGGAAGATTCTCAATCACAATCTTGAAGGCTGGAGAAAAAGAGAACATAATCCCAGGACTCTGTGAAGCCCGTTTTGATCTTCGCGTCTGTCCCGATGAAGACTACAGCGCTGCGAGACAAAACCTGAAGGAGTACTTTGACAGGCTCCTGGCCAGACATAAGATTGATGCGACGCTAGAGTTGCAAAAACACAGATTCTCAAACTACTATACCGATGCTAAGCATCCTTTAGTCAGAAACTTTCAGAAGGCCGCGAGTATTGCGGCGAAAAAGAGACTAAAGATATGTGGCGAGTTGGGCGGCAACGATGGACACTTCTTCGCGAAAAAAGGTATCCCTGTAATATCCTTCGGCACGAATCGTATTGAATGCAACTTCCACGGCGCGGACGAGTTCGTCTATCTGAATGATATTAGGTTGGTAGAGAAGACCGTGGTCAATTTTGCAAGTTTGTACACCTAGTTAGGTACAGATGCGACAAGAGTAGAGAAGTGAAACCGTATACCATTCCTCTCCATTGTACCTGTCAAGCATTCTCAGCATGGCCAAGTCACTCCAATTACTGAGAACGCCATAATAGGCAAGACAAATTCAGCGTTTCCAATCATAAGCTCCATGTTCTCTTCACGTATCTTGCTGTATTTGACGTCGAGTGCGTCCTAGATGATCATCAACCCAGTTGGCAACTCGCTTGGAAAACTTATGCTGACATCTTTCTTAAGGCCTTCTGGAGATTCTAGAGAGTTTTATAGAGAAAGAAAACTATAGAAGTAATTAGCTTAGAACAACTATTAGGTGGAATTATGGAAGAGGAGAAAAAGATTGTAGGTAAAGTGACCCACTATTACCCTAAGATCAGTGTAGCAGTAATTGAGCTACAGGCGCCAATCAATGTTGGTGACAAAGTTCTGATCAAAGGAAGCAGTACCAACTTCGAGCAAGTTGTAGAGTCGATGCAAATAGAGCATAAAGACGTTCAGAGAGCAGAAGCGGGACAGTCGATAGGCCTCAAAGTCAAAGATAGAGTTAGAGAGAACGACATAGTCTATAGGTAAAGAACAGCGCCGAAGATTTCGAACTCAATTCAATGGAAATACTGCCAATAGCTACCGAGTAAGGTTTGCTCTGACCACAAGCTTTTGGCTAGGCGTGCCTCTTTACATAGTCAACTAACCCAATATTCTGTGAAAGCTTAACCATGCTGTTGTGCAGATTCAATCGAAATTCCTATAGTCTCTCGCCAGAGAGATAAAATTCTAAATATGAACCTGAATGACACAACTAATGCCACGAGAACCTTCGTGGAAAGTGCAAAACACGAATGGACTGCATATCCATTAGAATAGGTGTCTCACTTAATTGGGCTGACTTTGATGAGAGCCAGACGGAGAACGATAGTAGTACTCGTTCAGCTCTTGCTCATTACATTATCAGTCCTTCAACTTCAACCGAAAGAGACATCAGCGGTCGTCGGGGATCTGGCGACGGTTTCTCCTGGCAAGTTTGATTGGTATCTTGGAACAGCTGAAGACCCTATAGTACATAACGACTATCCGAATAGCACAATACTAACAAATACCGTTGGCGATCTGCTCTTCAACATAACTTTGAACGGCCCTCGGAGTTCAATCTCAATCTACATCCCACCAGAGTTTGAAGGTCTAACCTCCGGAAACACTACAAATATCTGGACGAACGTTACCAACGACTACAAGTTCATATCTATTTCAAAGATGCCGGTTACGGATGCCATTGGCCCCGATTGGTGGAAGATAACGATCTCGACTCCCTTCGCAAGCGGCATCCCGGCTGGCTGGCACCCAGTGAAAATCTTCGACCTCAAAGCGCCAAATATTGCAGGACGATACTTCTTCAAGATATTCACGCGTCCTCTAGGTTCTTCTTTCGAAACATCAATAGGTTCCGCCAATTTTCCAACGCTCGTCGCCAAAGACGAGCTGAACCCTGCGTATATTTCAGGACATGTTCTCTACGGAGGAAACGAGTACTATGGGTACTATTATGGCTTTCCAGTCAATGTTCCCGGAAAAGTTGTAGCAGAAGGAGTGACTCCTCAGGGAAGAATCGTGAAAGCTCAGGCTTACTTCAATGCCAGCGCAAACGGTTACTACACAATTTATGGCTTGGCCCTTGGAACATACAATTTGACCGCTTCCGCTGCAGGATTCCCTCCGGTTAAGATGAGCCGCCCTGTTTCAGTACTTGCTGGACAATCGCTGGATGGAGTTGATCTTTACGTGTATCCTGGTGCTGAGGTGTCTGGAATAGTCTGGTCAAAATGTCCTCCACAACCCGTTCAGTGGGGATGGATCTATGATATGACGGGAACTCTGAGACCTCGCCCTATAGCGATCGAGCTGCTAGACATTGACGGTCGGCTTATTGCATTTACCAATGGAGCGACCGCTCCTCTTTCCGTGAACTACAACTTCACTATAGGAAACGCAATAGAATACGATGGGCATATCCCTCAAGATCTTGCCGGCTATGTCTCCGGGTTTTCACCAGGCGATTATCTAGTCAAGGTCTATGTGAATAACTATATTCCGTTAGATGCAACGTATGTGCATGTCTTTAACGAGACCGAGTCGATATTTGTTCCAATAGACCTACTAAAGAGCGGTTTATTCAATGTGACGATACACTTCAAAGATTCGCCTGGGCTTCAAGAGACTTCGACCAAACTAGATCATTATCTGGTCATCGAAGCTTACGACTCATATGGTACATTGAAAGGATGGAATATCACCCGGGTTCCAAAAGGTAGTACAAGCAAGGTGGTGGAGATAACAGGGTTCCTTGGCTTATTCGATTTTAGAGGAATTAGAGACTATGGACTGTATCCTGCAACCTACATGATAAAGGCCTATATGAGTGGCTACATGCAACTGGAGATACAGCATTCCACAGTAGCCGGCTGCTCCAATGTAACCAGCATAAGCTTCGAGATGGTCAAAGGAGGAACTATCAACGTTACACTCTACTCTGTAGATTGGCAAGACCCACGTATTCTCAGGCCGTGGCTGTATCCTGGAAGAAACATAACTATCTACTTCATAGATCAAACTGGGAAAGACTGGGGCTCAACCTACATCAGCCAGCCTTCGACAGGAACCTACGTATCTTTCAGCTACTATGGAACGGATTACTATGCCTTGACCAAGAGCCCTTACGTCTACTACTTGGGACTGCACGACACTGCGCTACCCACTGGAACCTATCACATGAAAGCATATACGCCCGGATACCTGCCAAGCGAAATTACTTCCATAGAAATAACCGCTGGAACCACGGGGGATATAAGAATGAACCTGATCCAAGGCGCAACTATCTACATCATCATGAATTTCAAGACCGAGGGCCTACTCGCGCCAATAAGCGCGGTAGCAGCAACACCGATAAGGATTGAGGTTTTCAACTCGATAGGCGAGCTAGTAGGAGCATCACTAGGCTACGTGCCACCTAACATCGTTCAAATATCATGGCCAGCATTTGATCACGCCAAGATATACGGCCTCGATTCGTACGCTGGCACCTACACTATCACTTGGACAAACTATTTTCACACAACCGACGGCAAGCTACAGAAAGACACAGGATTGACAGCTGACACGTTTTTCGTAAAAGCCTATGTGCCTGGATACAAGCAGAAAGCAGATGTAGAGGCAACCGTGTCCTTGTCTGGAGGAGCGACTGTTATCTTCGATATGGAGAGGCTGGCGCACGTACATGGAATCGTTCGTTGGCTCAATATGTTCGGAAATCTTTCACCTCTTTCATGGGCCACTATCAGCGCATATAACATGAAGCAAGTCACCACTAGCTCTTTGGACGGACTATATGACTTTTGGATTCATGACGGTGATATTCTAGTCACCGTCGCGCTATATGGATACGAAACTCAGACAATGAGTATACATGTCACTCTAGGATCGGAGACTGAACTGAACTTCAACATGCTCAGTCACGGTACGCCTGTTCCTGAACTTGATCCCTCTATAATCCCGCTGTTGTTTACAGTGGTGGTTGTTTCTGTAGGATTGAAGAAGATAGCCGGATTTCGATTGAGAAATCGATTGATGTCCGGAAGAGGTACAGATGTCGACCAAGCCGTACTAAGCTTCAGCTTTTCATAAGCCTTCGCGATAGCAAGTCCGACATTTCTAGTCGATTCATTATAAGATGGTAACTCCCGTGATCCTATGCTTCTCAATCATCAGAATCTTCCGGCTAGCCATTACATTCTCCGCGTCCTCTATTCACAAAGTCAAGCCAAGCTCGCTAGGATAGAACGCTCGATGTCGTCCAGTTTCATTGCCATTGACTAGTGCTTCATCGGGACTTCGCAACAGAAAGGAGTGCACCTTGATGTTAAAAGATCTAATATACAATGTCGATATCCTCGCTGTAGCAGGGAAACGCCTTGATTGCGAGAAAGGATGCCGCCAAATCTTCGTTCATACTCATTTTGATTCTATTCTGTTCGCTGACGACAGCAACTCGTGTTCGTTCTTCACTGGGTAGAGCTTTAATACTTTCACCAGTCGAAGATAATCACCCATTCAGCAAACTTGAGGACCTGATGAGCGACCTTACCTCAGTCGGATATTCAGTTGATATGATGAATGACTCTCAAGTTACAGTAGAATTCCTTGAGTCTGGTTTAAGAGATTACTCGATCATAGTATTTAGAACAGAATCCATTGAATTTGAAGGGGAGGCTCTCTCCTTTTTGAGTGGCGAGATCGTCTCTGTCGAAACCATCAACAAGTATCAACAAGAAATCTCAGACAAACTTGTGGCGCACACTTCGATTAAGGTCTTCAGGATTTTCCCTAGCTTTATCGAACATTTCTATGCGCAAAACGGGCTTGAAGGAAAGCTGATCTACTTCTTCTCAGCTTTCTCAAGCAGCTTTTCGCCCTCTTTCATGAAGGCTGGAGCTAAAGTATTCATCGGATATGCAGGTGATGTTTACTTGGAATGGGGGATAGGCGACAGCGCTACTGCAAGTCTCTTCGATTTCCTCTGCAGAGGGCATGATGTCCAGACAAGCGTTCGGGAGACAAAGCAACTACTCAATAGTAGATGGGGCGTATCTGCTCCATTCAATACCATATCATATGTAGGAGACGGTGCGTTCACGATTACCTCAATTACAACGACGAACACCATTACGCAGACCGTATCAACTACTAGCGAAACTTCCACTACGACTGCCACGAATGCGATATTTACATCATCTACTAGCACCGCAACAACCTCGACGGTGATCCCTGAGTTCCCACTATCAGTGGCCTCATTCATTCTGTTCGTCGCAATAGCTATGCTTCAATTTGCAAGAAGACATCTGTATGCTCGCGATGAGTGACTAGACAAGATGGGTTGAACGAACGGCTACCCTTTATCCATCCAGTTGCTACGAGAGTTTCCAAGGTAAAGTTCATTTTGGTCATCAACCAACTAGATCTCGAAGGCATTGGATGTTCATGTATAACCCAAAAGTTCTAGAACACTATCATAATCCAAGAAATGTCGGTGAGATCGAGAAAGCTGACGGCGTTGGAGCTTACCTTAGCGATTTTTGCGGGGATATTACGAAGTTCTGGATTAAGGTTCAAGGCGACAAGATCGTTGATGTCAAATTCAAGACTCAGGGTTGCGCGGCATCTATCGCGAGCGGTAGCATACTGACAGAGTTGGTGAAAGGCAAGACTATAGAAGAGGTTTTAAGAACCACGAAGGAGGATGTCGCTGGAGCATTGGGCGGTTTACCTGAACAGAAGATTCACTGCTCCCTATTGGCGACAGACGCTCTATGTGACGCTATTTACGATTACCTTTCAAAGAATAGGCTTCCAGTTCCAAAGGAACTTTCCGAGAAGCATGACAAGATCAAACTAGAGTTACAGAGGCTAAAAGACATGGGCTACATGTTGATCTAGGCACCCTTGAGTTTCCACTCTTCTATAAATTCGAGAAGAAAATCATCACTGAGATTATCTAGTCCAACACCGTTACAAGGTAAAAGAACCTTAGCTCGAATTAATATCTGACTTCATTCTGAACAGTTCATACTCATCCATAGAAGCCATAATGTAGCTCAGTCTCCTGACTTCTTCAGCTTCTACATTCTCAGCCGATAACTGTTCTATCAACTTACTAACAGTTGCCGAGTTAACCTCTATCTCAACCTGTCTGCCATTCTTGTTCTCAAATCTAAAGGCAACACTTGACGAGTCTTCAAATCTCAATCGTCTGTTTCCAACGGTGCATCCCGTCGCGATCTGAACTCCGTCTAGAATGCATGAGAAAGGAACAGAGTTCTTCAGCATAACGGTCGCAGCCAACTTTGGGTCACCTTTTTCAATCCCCAATTTCATTAATCCGATAAGCCCTGCCCTAACCCCTATGACTAGGAACGGCCCGAGGTGACCGTGAAAGCCCTCAGCCTCCTTCAAAATTGTCATCAATTGGAAGTCAACATTGCTCAAAGTTCCCTTCAACATAAACCCTCCATCCAAATATTAGGCAATTTTCGTACGCATCATCGAATACTTGGTAGAACCTTCCTTCTCATCAAAGCTCCAACGAGGATAGCCCCAATAGTGCCCCCAATAACGCCTCCGACCGCATGAAGCCCAGCAAAGGTAAGAACAGCTACAGCAGTGCTGAAGCCCATGAATAAGCTGCCGATAATACTTCCAGCAACACCAGCGCACAAAGTGGAGAAGAGGACTAGGATCAGAGACCCGCGGACGCCGCTCTCAAAAGAGCTCCTATAGCCTACAGCCCTCGTCAAAACATCAAAAAGTATGCTTGCAACTATAAAGGCGAGCATAAAGAATGCTCCCGGTCTAAGCACGAGCGTTAAAGCTGTAACTGTAAATCCTGTGAGAGATGCCGACCCGAACTTCCTCGTCCACCAAATAACCAAGATCAAGGATATGAACGCCAGAAGGTCGCAAATGAACGGCATGCCTGTCACCTGCCAAAAGATTGGAGATATCAGAATGTTCAGAATCCCCCATAGTGCACTTGACGCAGCGATAGCCGCTACATCCCTCGTGGTGAAGTAGGCCATCAGTAATACCTTTCAACAGAATAGTATTACTAAGATTAAAACCTTATCGTCTCTAATATGTCGTGAAAATAATGTTCCGTATGTTTATAAGTACGAGTCCTCGTAGTTTACTCGGAGCAAAAGGGTGAAGATGAAAATCTCACCTTCGATCGAGGAATATCTGGAGAATATCTATAGGCTTGAACAAAAGGAGAGTTTAGCAAGAACAAAACAACTTGCAGAGAGGATGCATGTAGGCCTTGGAACAATAACAAATACTGTGGAAATGCTCGAGAGACAAGGACTTATTGTACATAGACCATACAAGGGTATTAAGCTGACTGGAGAAGGAAGAAGAACAGCTCTAGATGTGATAAGGAGACATCGACTTGCTGAACGGTTCTTGACTGATATTTTGGACGTGGATTGGAGTAGAGCTCATGAACCAGCTTGTAGGCTTGAACATGGCCTTACTGAAGAGGTGATCCAGCCTCTCCGGAGGATTTTAGGCCATCCTAAGACTTGTCCGCATGGAAACCCGATTCCAACAAGATGCGGAGGGATAACCGAAGAGAAGTTGGAGTCTCTAATCGATCTTAAACCAAAGGAACGTGGAACCATAGTCAAGATAACCGAGGAAGATCGCGATCTACTGCAGCACCTCCGTTCATTAGGTCTCGTCCTAGGAACATGCGTGAGCGTTGAGGAAAAGATCACGTTCGATGGCTCCGTGGTAGTCAAACGGGATGAGGTTGAACACTCATTAAGTAGCAAGGTCGCCTCAGCTATCTGGGTTAAGAAATAGTCTCAAGGGCTTTCTGATGTCAATCGACCCGCGGCTACTTGAACTGCTTGAACTCATTAGAACCTCAGAAGCTCAGAACAAGCCGGTGAGACCAGATGAACTGGCTCTTGAACTAGGATGCTCTCTCGACGATCTAGCAAGGCTCCTTGAAAATGCATTGAGAGATGATCTAGTTGAACGCATTGCTGATATGTGGAGGCTGACGGATAAGGGGCGCATCGAGGTTCAGAGTCATCGTGAACGTTACATTCACGAGAAGTATGGACACAAGCCTGGTTTCCTAGGACAGATAACAAGATTTGTCGAAGGAAGTATTCAAGATTGGCGCGGCCATTGGCGCCGCAGACACGGTCTTGATGAAAACTCGTTAAGAAGTTTCTACAGGAACATCCAAGATCTTGAAGGCCGTGTGGAAGAGACTTCCAGTTTGATAGAGCTGCATCCAGGCGAAAGAGGAATCGTGGCGTTCGCGCTAGGCGGCTACGGCTTAGTGAGAAGGCTTGCAGACATGGGCTTAACCCCGGGAACCGAAGTCACAGTCGTTAGGAACGCTCCATTCCGTGGACCTATAGAAGTAGCGGTGCGGGGTGTATCCCTCGCACTCGGCTATGGTATAGCTTCAAAGGTTTTCGTCAAGCGACCCAAGGGAACAGACTGATGGAAACCAAGCGCCGCATAACTGTAGCCCTAGCTGGGAATGCTAACGTTGGGAAGTCCGCGATATTTAACCAGCTCACAGGCTTGGACCAAGTCATAGGTAATTGGCCGGGTAAAACAGTTGAGCGCGCTGAAGGTACTCTGCACTATCATGGATATACCGTCAAGATTCTCGATCTTCCAGGCATATACTCGCTATCGGCATTTTCAATAGAGGAGATTGTGGCCCGCGACTACATTGCTATTGAACGGCCCGACGTGATAGTAGATGTTGTTGATGCCTCCGCATTGGAGCGCAACCTGTACTTTACGATTCAATTGCTTGAGCTAGAAGCACCGATGGTCATGGCTTTGAATCAAGTTGACTTCGCGGCGAAGAAGGGCATAAGAGTCGATAGTGAGAAACTGTCGAAGGCTCTCGGAATACCTGTCGTACCGACTATCGCCATTACAGGAACTGGAATAAACGAATTATTGTCAACGATCGTTAAGGTTCTTGAAGACAAGATTGAGCTGACTCCCCTTGAGATTCGATACGGCAGGGAAATCGAAGATAGACTTGAGAAGCTCGAGCTGACGATTCGAGAGAAGCTTCCTGACTTATCTGCAAAGTACCCCGCAAGATGGATAGCGGTAAAGCTCTTTGAGAAAGATGAAGATATAATAGGAAAAGTTGAAGGCTATCAGCAGGGACTCGAGATCTCAGCCTTCGCTAACACTATCGCTGAAGAGATTGAGCGCATACATAGTGAACCCTCACCGGTCGTCATCGCATCTGAAAGATACAGCATCGCCAGTGGAATGGCAAAAGATGTAGCGCATATCGAAGCACCTCCAAGGCTACATCTAGAGGAGAAGCTGGACTCCATCACGGCTCACAAGGTCCTCGGCTACCCTATTCTAGCGTTAGTGATGACGGCTATGTTTTCCACAATCTTTATCGTAGGAGATATCCTAGTCGGTACTCTGGAAAATCTGTTCGAAAACATGTTAATTCCAGCCGTACTAGATTTGCTGTCGACAGCTCTTCCAGCCGCTCTCGTTGATCTGGTCTCCAAGGGTTTCCTGTCCGGGATAACTGCTGGCGTGACCATAGCGTTACCGTATATAGTTCCATTTTACATTATCCTCTCAGTTCTCGAAGATAGCGGCTATCTGCCCAGGGTCGCTTTTCTCTTAGACAATCCTATGCATAAGATCGGATTGCACGGCAAGGCATCAATATGTTTGCTTCTCGGATATGGTTGCAACGTACCCGCATGTACCGGATGCAGGATAATGGAGACTCAACGTGAACGGCTCCTAGGAGGTTTTGTCACGGTTTTAATACCTTGTACTGCGAGGACGGTGGTAATCTTGGGGTTAGTTGGTAGGTATATTGGAATTCCCGCAGCATTAGGACTCTACGCTTTCGATCTATTCCTAGTCTTCACGCTTGGAAGAATTGGCTTTAAAGTCCTGCCTGGTGAGCCTGTGGGGTTAATAATGGAGATGCCGCCTTACAAGATGCCCTCTTTGAAGACTGTAGCTAGGAAGACTTGGGCTAGGACGAGGGATTTCGTCTATGTAGCGTTTCCTCTAATTATAGCGGGCAGTGTTGTCCTAGAAGTTTTAGCAGTTACCGGCCTTATATGGTCGATAGCAGACTTGATGAATCCTTTGATCGTTGGGTGGCTTGGGCTACCCTCAATCGCGGGGATACCTATAATCTTCGGGATTCTTCGGAAGGAACTAACGCTAATCTTGTTAGCAGACCTCGCTGGAACCCTAAACTTCAACCAAGTTATGACACCAGTACAAATGATCGTGTTCTCGTTGGTAACAATGATCTACGTGCCTTGTATCGCAACCATTGCGGCTTTAGTACGAGAGTTCAAGTGGAAGAAAGCTTTGGCGATTTCGATCATCGATATTCTCCTTGCTCTACTGGTAGGGGGAGTAGCGTTTCGACTCTTATCCTACATTCTAGGCTGACAATACGGATGGACCTTGTAGGCCCAAAATGAAGTCTCAATAAGAGTACTTCTTCGAAGATTCCAGGAACGAGTCAACTCGTCGACAGCCATAGAACTGAGTTGAGAGGCTGCCCCAAGCGAGGAAAAGTGCGTGAGGATCCTTCACAGAATATACGCCGAACTGAAAGCAAGGATAATTCAGAGATACTAGTGAACCCACTCTATTCAGAAGGTGTTTTCTCTTTTACCTGCCCAGCTGTGGCTTCCAACTCCTTAATCCTATTCTTAGCAGCATCTAGTTCTCTGCTTGATTCGGATAATTTTGCCTCCAAGTCTTCAAGCTTCTTTCTCACATCTTTCAGTTGATTCTCACGTTCAACGAGTTTTCCCAGCAGTTCTTCCCTCTTCTTGTCAGCTTCTTGCTTCGGCACCGATTCAGCCAGCTTTGATTCTAGTCCATCAATCCTAGAGCGAAGTTCTTCCTCGACTTTCCGAGCCTTCTCTATCTCAGCTTCAGCCTGACTTTTCGGAATAGATTGCTCTAGCTTCAACCTCAACTCCTTCGCTTCTTCCTCCACCCGCTCAAGCTTAGCCTCGAGTTGACTGATCTTGTCTGCTGAATCTGCCTTCAATGCATCAAGCTCCGATTTCGGCACATACTCCTGCAACTTGGCATCCAACTCCGCAACCTTGCTCTCCAAAGCAGCCGCCTCTTCCCTTGGAACTGAACGAGAAAGCTTTCCTCTTAGGTCAGCTATCTCATTTGACCGGTTTTCAAGTTCCTTCTTCGGAACAGAATTCGCTAGTGTTTCTTCGAGTTTCCTGATCTCCCCGTGTAGTTTTCCGCTGATTTCTTTCAGTTGAGCTTCCGCCTCTTCCTTAAGGATTGATACGCCTAGCCTTGACTCTAACTCCTTCACCTTAGCTTGAAGAACCTCAGCATCGACCTTAGGCACAGATTGCGCTAGTTTGGCTTCAAGTTCACCGATCTTGGCTTCTAAATTTCCTCTAATAGCATCTAACTCTGTTCTTGGCAGAGATTCAGTCAACTTCAGCTTTAGATTTTTAATTCTCGTTTTCAGCCTCTTTAACTCAGGCGTCTCCTTCTTCAACCTCACGCGTTTCCCGATCTTCTTAGGCAAAAACAACTTCCTCATGCAAAAACGCTTTCACGAACTTATAAGTTTGAGGCTTGACCGTTCAAAAGCTGACTTTAAACGATAGGCCAATCTCTCCGCCGCGCCGCCAACTTTGGCGAAGGGTAAGCCTTGATCCTAGCTGAGTTTCGCGACGATGGATTGTAGTGCTCTGAAAATGAGTTTGTCCTAGCGTTCATCAGAAACTAGTTAACTGTTGTTCAAGAGGTGCAATATGATATTGCCGCGACCGCAATCAAGGAAGCGATATAGTATTCAATCATGAAAACCCCTCGTTGACCTAAGAGTGCCGAACACGATGGACTGTTCTATCATTGGACGGAAGTAAATACTAGCTTCATGCTAGCTCACATCCTGAAATAGTAAGCCAAAAAGAATCCTATAAAGGCCATAAGTGTTAGCGGAAGCAAAAAGAATCTGAGTCCTTGATCTATCCTAGCTCTTGGATTGATTGAACGAATGACAGAGAAAAGACCTAGAACTACTAGGGGCTTTAGAGTTGCCATGATCGAACTAAGAACGATAGCTGTGCCATTTGTGAAGTCAATAACCAGTCCCCCTAGGAAGATTGTTGAGAGAAACCAACACGAGATGAACATTCCAATTGACTGGGAAAGCTTGAACAGCATTAAGGCAACGCCTGAGTACTCGGTGTAGGGCCCTGCAACTATCTCCGTTCTTGCATCAGGTATATCGAACGGCGCAAGCGTCAGCTTGGCTTGAGTCGAGAAGAAGGCTACTATGAAAGCTAGGAAACCTGAGATCTTGAAACAAAAAGGACCGTGTGACAACTGCCAAGAAACTATATCCTCTATTCTCAGTGAAAACGGTTGAACGCTCAGCATGATTGTGAGAATCGATACTAGGAGAGGCAGTTCATATGAGAATAGTTGGACGACCTCTCTTTGAGCCCCAATTGAAGCATATGGGTTGGCGGATGACCATCCAGCTATCATCGCTGCCAAACCGGGTAGAGTGAGAAGGTAAAGTAGTACAATTACGTCCCCCAGAAAGTTCAGTGGCGCGGGCGTGTAGATTATTGGCAACATCAGAGGAATTATCATCATTGCTGAGAATGAAACGAGCGGTGCAAGTATGAACCAGAATCTATGAGCTTGACTTGGAATTATCATCTCTTTGGCGAAAAGTTTGATCATATCAGCCCAAGGTTGATACAAGGGCGGGCCCATTCGGTATTGAAGTTTCGCAGCCAGTTTCCGATCGACCCAGCTGAAGAACAAGCCTACATTCGACGAGAAAGCCAAACCGGGAAAAATGAGAAGATAGAACAGTATCTCGAATGTATTCATTTGCTACCTCCTTTGTATGACTCTTTTGGGGATCTCTATTCCATTGCATTTGACGTAGTGAACGTCTTCTCCTCCAAGGGAACTACTCAACTTTGCGCCAACGATCGATCCTTAAAGCTTGAGCAGATATGATATCGATGCACCTCCTATAACGTTTTACATGAGGATTTGAAGAGTTGATACGGTCTGATGCAAGATTGAGCTTAACTCTGCTTTGTCTTTTCAATGCATTCGACCGCGTACTTTCATACGAAGACCTAAATAAGCAGTAAAAAACACACTTTCCTTAACAGTGTCTGAAAAACAATGACAGAGAACGAAAGTCATAAAGACAAACCTTTTCTCGGAGGAGAACTTGCCGATGAGAAGATATCTGCAACAGTGAGACGTGGGAACATAGTTTTATATGGAGTCATCTGTGTAACTGGCTACATTGTATCTCATCTGTACATCCTCTATACACATGAAGTCGATCTGGCTGCTGAACTGTTCATGCTTATAGTTTGGGTGATCTTATTCATACCATTCTATAAGATGTGGAGAAGAGGGCGCTAGCTATTCACATATCCCATTAACTGAATCTATTGCTAGTGATTCGCTCAATATTACACTACTCTACCTTAAGCTTGACCGCGCCTCTTGACGCCAACAATCCTGACCTTTTTTTCAATTCTTTTTCACTATCATAGATTTATATGGAACTAGGCCGCCTCAATAGAGAAAACCATCTTTAGTGTGCGTAATCGCCAATGAGTGATCGAATTTTCGGAGGAAAGGCGACGAAGCGCAGTAGATACGGAGCGATCTCCAGAGATCGGATTGTTCGGACATTGAGATCCGCTGAAATCTGTCGTAAAGGAGCCTTGAGGTATCACGTCATAGATTCCGAGTGGAAATGGGCTTATCTAACAAGTTACGAAGCTCGCAAGTTGATGAGTTATTCTGAAGGTTTGGTAACCGTTTTCACGTTCTCAACTAGACACCTCAATTCCTTAAGACTCATGCAACGCACAGTCAGCGAGATAGCGTCAGAGGATTATTTAGCGTTGAATCTGGTCTTGGGAAACAAAGCTTACTTGAACTCAACTGAATATAGAAGACCAGCGGTCAGAACGCTCACCGATTCAGTAAAGTTTGTGCGAAGACGCTTTGGCGACGTCTCTGTATTCATTGGAACAGAGGGTCTAACTGAAGAGGCGGCGCGTCTGGCGGCTGAATACGAT
>Ga0315312_1000967_pt1 | contig 25927 bp, 21 predicted proteins | sample TDP7_MG_FD_203629 | JGI IMG/M metagenome (GOLD analysis project Ga0315312, IMG submission 203629) | Freshwater sediment microbial communities from Lake Towuti, South Sulawesi, Indonesia - TDP7 | ecosystem: Environmental > Aquatic > Freshwater > Lake > Sediment | place: Indonesia: South Sulawesi... | reverse complement strand
TGGGGGTGACGATCACCAACCCTTCTCCGGGAGAGCCGATGGTGATGCTGAAGCACTTCGGCCCGGGGAACCCGGATCTGATCGTTGCAGGCTGAGACATTTCGTGAAGGAGCATACAGAGTAGTGACAACGCCGTGGTACCAACGCAGTTACCGGCGCATGTTGGTGGATATGCATATCCCGGACTGGAACGAAGCATTCCTGGCCAAGTACGACCCGGTGAAGATGGCCGAGTGGTACGAGCTGGCCGGGCTCACCTCGGTGATGTGCTATTGCCAATCCCATGTCGGGCTGTGCTACTGGCCCACAAAGACGGGGAAGATGCACGCGGGGCTGCGCGGTCGGGATATCGTCGCCGAGCTGTTGGCGCAGCTTACAGCGCGCAAGATGGCAGCATGCGCCTACTACAGCGTTATCTACAACAACTGGGCTTTTCTGGAGCACCCGGAGTGGCGTATAGTAGCCGCGAAAGGCCCGGCGGAGGGATCAACTACCACCTCGCGCTATGGGTATTGCTGCCCAAACAACCCAGGTTATCGCGCGTTCGCGCTGGCCCAGACGGAGGAGATCGTCGGGGGTTATAGCTTCGATGGTATATTCTTCGACATGACTTTCTGGCCGGCGATTTGCGTATGCCCGCACTGCCGCGCCCTGTTCCGGCAGGAGACTGGAAAAGAGATCCCGTTGACCGTTGACTGGCTTTCCCTCGATTGGTGTGAGTTCCAGGCGGCTCGCGAACGTTGGATTAGCCAATTTGCGGCAGATCTGACGGCCAGGGCAAAGGGATTGAACCCCCGGATCTCTGTGTATCATCAATTTGCCTGCGCCATGTTGGACTGGCGCTGGGGAACGCCCTTCACTTTCGCCGCCCATCATGATTTCCTCGGCGCAGATTTCTACGGGGATCCCCTCGAACAGCTTGTGGTAACGAAGCTCATGTGCAACCTGACCACGCATCGGCCGCCGGAGTTCATGACCAGCCGTTGTGTTAGCCTGCAGGACCATGTGCGTATGAAGCGCTACGAGGCGATGGAGATGCAGGCCTTCGCGGCCACGCTTTTTTCGTCCGCATTTCTCTTCATTGATGCGATCAATGTTGAGGGCACGGTGAATCCGGCGGTTTACGAGTGGATTGGCCGCATCTTCGGGGAAACTGCGAAGTACGAGCCTTATCTCGGCGGCGGCGCGGTGGAGGATATCGCGGTCTACTACAGCAGCGAATCGAAGATGGATTTCGCGGAAAACGGCACGCCGCTCAGCCAGGTCGAAAGGTCGGGTAACGCTTATCCTCACGCCAGAGCGGTGCGAGGCGCGTGCCGTGTATTGCAGCAGGCCCACCTGCCCTTTGGGGTGATCACGCGCAAACAGTTGCCGGTGCTGGATCGCTATCGGGTGGTGGTGCTGCCAAACGTCCTGCGCATGGATGAGGAAGAGGTCGAGGCCTTTAGATCCTATGTGAACCGAGGGGGAAGGCTCTACGCCAGCCTGTACACCTCCTTGACTGAGACCCGGGGGTGCAGGCATCGCGATTTCATGCTGGCGGAGGTATTCGGCTGCCATCTGGAGGACGATGATCTGGGGAAGGTCGCTTATATAAAACCCGTTGTCCAGGAGTTGGCAAAGGTCGTCGCGCCCCAGGATTATGTCAGCCATGCCCCGCTTGCCGACAACGCCGGGGGCGTGTTGCGCCTCGCGAAGAAGAGCGCAGGCAGGATACTGGCCACGCTGACCCTGCCCTATGCCGCCCCGGCGGCGGGGACAGTATTCGACCAGCAATGGGCCAGTATCCATTCCTCGCCACCGTGGGAAGACACCGATCACCCCATGATCGTCAGCCACCAGTATGGGAAGGGGCAGGTGATCTATGCCGCGGCTGATATCGAATCTGTGAACAGCGAGGTGAACGACCGGCTCTTCCTGGCGCTGCTGCACAGTCTCTGCGACGAGATGCCAAGCTACACCGCGGAGGCACACCCGGCGGTGTGGATGAACGTGTCCCATCAGCCGGAGAAGAAGGCGCTGGTGATAGGATTCCTCAACTGCCAGGCCCAGTTGCCGGCAGTGCCTGTTGGCCGAATTTCGTTTGCCCTGCGCCCTCTGCCGGGAACGCGGTTTACGAAGCTCCTGTTGCTGCCGGAAGAAGCGCCGGCCGTTTTCACCGTGGATGCGGACGGCACCTTGCATGCTGAAACGGGAGATCTCAGAGTGTGTCGGATGCTGAAAGCGGAGTACGAGCGCGGGTAGCCGCTCTCCCTGGCGATCCAGGAGAAGCAAACACAGTTCGCTGGCGCGCGGGACTTGGGGCACAGGTGGAGTGTGACCCCAAAGTTACGGATTGCGGCTAAGAGGCCTTGTTGCTGTGGTGATAAGCCGAGGTAAGCTAGGGTATGCCGACTGCGATAGGGGGTCGGGATGACCCATCAGAGTAGACGGGCCCCGGATTTCCATCCGGAGCTGCGGAAGAACCTGGTGACGCGGGAGTGGGTGATCATCGCCAAGGGACGGGGGGGGCGGCCCGCGGACTTCTTTGGCAAGAGGGCCGAGCGGGAGCCGCTGCCGGAGCGAGATGAAAAATGCCCTTTCTGTGCGGGGAATGAGGGGATGACTCCGCCGGAGGTCTTTGCGCTGCGGGAACGCGGGGGGCCGAACGCGACTGGATGGTCAGTGAGGGTAGTGCCCAACAAGTTCGCCGCGCTGCGGGCGCAGGGGACGGACCGGGTGCGGCAGGTGGGGCTGCATGCGGCGCGAGACGGGCTGGGGGCGCACGAGGTGATCATCGAGTCTCCGGCCCACAACCTGGACCTGTGGGAGATGGCGGAGGGGCAGGTCGAGGCTGTGATCGAGGCCTATCGGCAGCGATTTCTGTGCTATGAGTCGGGCGAGGTGGGCCACCATGTGCTGCTCTTCCGCAACCACGGGCCGCAGGCTGGGACGTCGCTGATGCACCCGCACTCACAGCTCATCGCGGCGCCGGTGGTACCGCACCAGTTGCAGCTGGAACTGCAAGGGGCGGCGACCTACTGGGAATACCTGGGCCGGTGCGTCTTCTGCGCGCTGGTGGAAGAGGAGGCGCGGGCAGGCGACCGGGTGGTGCTGGAGACGGAGCATTTCGTGGTGATCACCGCGTTTGCTGGGCGCTATCCCTTCGAGACCTGGATGCTGCCGAAGCGCCACGGGATTCGCTTTGCGGCCATGACAGAGGCGGAGGCGAAGGATCTGGCCTACGTGTTGAAGGAGATGTTGGGGCGGCTGGCGGGATGCCTGGACCGGCCCTCCTACAACTTCGCGATCCACAGCGCGCCGGCCGCGGAGCACAATGTGCGGGCCTATCACTGGCATATGGAGATCTTCCCTCGCATCACCACCCTGGGCGGGTTTGAGCTGGGCAGCGACATCTACATCAACGTGGTGGCCCCGGAGGATGCCGCGCGGTTCCTGCGGGAGGCGAAGGCGCCGCCGGCGTGAGAGAGGGGCAGGACGGCCTTGAAAGAGATGGGCCTTCGGCTCTTGCCGAAGGCCCATAGTCTTTCAGCCAACTCCCAAATCAGGCTATCGCAGGCCCGGGCCGGGCATTCGTCATCTCAGCTTGGGCCTGGGCAATACGACCGGGGGCGCGGCTGGCGGTGCCCCCGGCCCTGGGGTGGGCTGGCCTGTCATGCCAGGAGGCGAGCCAGGCGGAGGCGCGATGGAGGGCGGCGGCATGGGGATGGGCGGCCCCTCCATGAGAATGGTGATGTGCTTGTTGTATTCGGCCCAGTGGAGGTGGCGGGTGTAGCCGTCTGTGGTTCGGTTGTAGGCGGTGAGCCGGAACTGGTAGGCGCAGGGCTCAGGGGCGCGCCACAGGGAGGGTGGGCGAGGCGCGGTCTCGGAGGTGACGCCGATCCAGCGGCGGCTGGGGGAGATGTGGCTGGCGTAGTTGTCTATGGCGATGGCGCCGCGGGGATCGGTCCGGTTGTCGCCATAGTGGGCGACCAGTTGGTAGGCAGCAAGGTGACCCTGGTAGTCTTTGGCGGTGAAGCGGAATCTGAGGCCGTCGGGTGGAGGGCCGAGGCTGACGATGGCGCATTCGCCGATCACGGCGGCACCGTGGGTGACTTCTTCGATGGCCACCCGGGGCGGGGTGTTGTCCAGCATCAGGGCGAGGTAGTTGCCCGGCGATGGTTCGGGCAGGGGGTTCTTCGAGGCATCGAAGAGAGTCAGCTTCAGTTCCCAGAGGCCGTCAGGAAGAGTCTCCGTGGGCCAGCGAACCAGCAGGTCGCGGAGGGACCAGATCTCTCCGGCGGGGGTGATCTCGTAGCGGTCCTGGGGGTCGGGCGCGATCTGCCGGAGCACGAAGCGGTCGCCCTCCCAGCGGTAGTTCGACCAGGTGAGGCGAAGGGGAGCATACTCGCCAACGCCTGCTCTGCGGGCCAGGACTTGGTAGTACCTGGCGCCCCTGGCGCGCAGGCCGTCGAAGTGGCCGAAGATATTGAGGCTGCCGCCAAAGGGGGCGTCCACGACATAGAGAGTGTAGCTTGAGTCGGTGGTGGCATAGCCGTCGTGGATCTCGGTGCTGGGGATGACGCCGACGGTGGCGAAGATCGGCCCGCCGAGCTCGCTGACATCAGGGCTGAGCGCCAAGAGGATGCGAATGAAGCGCGTGAAGTCCTGGAGCACGTTCTGGGGGACGTAGTCGGAAATGGCCGGCGTCTGGGAGTTGATGCGCAGGCCCAGCCGCAAGGGGTGGGCGTCGAGGGGGTTGGCCGCCCACCGGCGGGCGTCGGCCCCGATCTCCACCAGGGGAATGGAGACCTCCCAGAAACGGTGAGGGGTGGCAGAATCCGGCGAGGGCCCGAAGCCCCGGGCAAGGGAGGCCTCGGAGGGAGTCAGTGTTGTTACCGCCCCGGGCTCGATAAACCGGCAGAGGCCGAGGTCATCTGTTCCTGGGTAAGTGCCGTAGAGGAGGTCCACGTCAGGGGTGACATTGCCGTCCCCATTGACATCCCAGACGAGCCAGAAGTAATCACCCCAGGGGCTGTGGGCCTGACGCGGGTCGTCCCCGGTATCGGCGGTGACATCAATGAGCAGGTAGAGGTGGGTGAGAGTGTTCTGAATGCGAAGCTTGCCGTGTGGCAGGGCCAAGGCCGAAGCGGAGCCCCACTCCTCCTGGCTGGCCACCCCATCCAGGCTGGGCGGCCGGGCGGCCCAGGCGCTCTGGAAAGGGGTGAGGGGGGTGAAGACGAGCAGCCCTGGGGGGATGCGAGGCCGCATCACCTCAGCGACGCCGGGGAGGCGGACAACGCCAGGACGCAGGACGGCCGCCCCTGCGGCCGCGATGGCGAGGAGAACTGCGGCGAGCAACAGGGTAAGAATCAGCGTAAGACGTCTGTTCATCTCTCGCTCCTTTCTCGCCAGGGAGCTGGTGGCAGCTCGGCTGGCAGATGGCCGTATGGCGAAGCCTACATCAGGTCCGAGGATTTCTCACTGGGTCCCCGGGAGCTGCAGCCGCAAGGCTGGGGTGAGCTGTTGGAGGCGAGTGCGCAGGGAGGGGGCCAGCAGGGGCAGTCGGACCTTGCCGAGATGCGTGCGAGCGAGCTCCAGGTTGGCCGGGCGAAAGACGTTGGTCTTGAAGTTCTTGAAGGGCCTGCTGTAGGAGATGCCTAGCGCAAAGTTGGCATACGAGCCGTGGGGAGAATCCGGATAGCGGTCGGCCAGGGTGGTGAGCGCCTGGACTCCCTGGGTGAGGTGATCTCCGCCCTCCCAGATGAGGAACTTGCCCTGCTCTTCTCCCATGATGAGGCGGGCCTGCTCTTGCTCGTCCGTGGAAGCGGGAGCGCGCACAGTCAGGCTAAGGAGATTGGAGGAAACATCGCCGGGGGGCTGGATCGCGCCCAGGAAGACCGCGCGCACCTGGTAGCCGCCGGGGATACCGAACGTCCAGCCGCGCGCGCCAAAGAAGAGCTTGGCCGAGGCCTGGAGGGACTCGCCTGGCTGGAGGGTGCGTTCGGTCGGGACAGACTCGATGTGGGCCAGGGGCTCGAAGAGTTGCTCCTTGCCGTCCGGACCGCGCACGAAGTAACTCGTGTAAGTGTAGCCGGGATCTAGCCGGCCGCTGATCCGCGCCGGCGCGTTGCTGCACCGGAGCGTCGCTTCCACGACGATCGGCTCGCCGAGAGCGAACTCGGCCTTATGGGTGCTCAGTGTGAGCGAGAGCTCCGCGCTCGCCTCCGGCGCCGCGGCGCACAGCGCACCGCATACCAGAAGCACCAGCACAGCGGTTGTGTGACGCATCTCATCTTACCTCCGTCAAGAGAGCGGTTGGCCGCTAATGAGACTCCGGGCAAGTGGCGAAGGGAATGCCGCCGGGCCGCACGTTTTCGGTGGCGTGTTCCCGCAGATGGCGCTTGGACACGTCGCTGAAGTGGTAGCTGATGGCATCCGGGAAGGGGCTGATCCATCCCGTCTTGGCCATGATGGTGGAGTGGCCGTCGCTGAAGGAGTGGAGCAGGTTGAAGACGTGGCCGAGCTCGTGGGCGGTGGTGCGCAGAAAGGCCTTGGGCATGGTGCTGATGTAGGAGTGGTCGTGGAAAACCGCGCAGCCATCCCGGTCGGCGGTGTCGTACATCACGCCCAGCACAGTTGTGTCCTGAGTGCCGTCGTCGTACTGGAAGTAGCCGTCAACCACGATGTAGTAGGCCGACCACTTCTCTCCGCTGGCCGCGAAGGCCGGATTGCGGTGGGCGGCCATCAGGGAGTCGAGCTCCGCGCAGGTGAAGTAGTTGTTGCCTCCCGGGACATTGGCCACGTTGGCCTCGTCCTGGCGAGCGTCAATCATCATCGCCGCCTCCAGGTACATGCCCTCCAGGGTGGCGATCTCGCCCGCGTGGGAGAGCCCGTTGGGAGGGAAAGCGGTGCCTGTCATGCAGTCCATCTCCACATAGCACGAACGCAGAGTGGCCTTCTGGATGCTGGCGTCAGTGGCGATGTAGCAGGCGGTCTCGTCGCGGGAAACGAGGATTCCGGCGGGCCGGTCCGCCAGCCCAGGGACCACTTCCTTGGCCACCGGGGTGCTGAGCGAAGTGTCCACATAGCTCAGCCTGCGCGCGCCTCGCTCGGTCACGAAAAGCCCCTGGCGATTGGCGCGCCGGTAGAGGAAGAAGGGACCGCTGAGGCCGGAGACTACAGTATTCGATGTGCCGGTGGAGAGATCTATGCGGGTGATGCGGTTGCCATCTTGCTCGGTCACGTAGGCGATGTTGCCATCCACCGCCAGGCCCACCGGATGGCCCAGGCCGGACTTCACCACCGACTTGGTGCGGGCGATGAGGTCTACGCGGGTGAGGTTGCCCGCGTCGTATTCCACCAGGTAGGCCTGGCTGACCAGGCGGAGGGGAGGCCGGGCGACCGCTGCCGGCGCGCGCTCGATGCGGGGCGTGACGGCCAGGCCGGTGAGAACCACGCCCCCCGCGGACGGCGCCTCCGGTGCGCTGCCGACCCGCAGTGCGCTCGTACGCACCACGAGCTGGTGGGGAGACGAAAGGCCAGAGACGATGGTAGACTTCTCTCCAGTGACCAGGTTGATGGCGGTCAGCCGGCCGACCTGTTCGGTCACATAGGCAGTGCGGCCGCTGATGGCCACATCCTCGGGGCGGGTGAGGCCCGCGGCCACCGTGGTCACTCCTCCGGTGGTGAGGTTGATCCGCCGCAGATTCCCGGTGTTGAACTCCACAAAGTAAGCGTAGTTCCGGTCGGAGGGATCAAGGCACATGCCGACTGCGCCTCCCAGGCCGGAGGCCAGGTTGGTGAGTGAGCGCACCGCAGCGGAGCCGCAGACCGCGCAGACCGCTATCAGCAACGTGCACACCAGCAGGAACAGCGAGCGATGCAGCTTCATCTAGCACCCCTTTCGTGCGCCCGCGACGGCGCCCGGGCGCGGCAGCCCTGATTGCGGGGAAGCATTCGCAGCCGGGCGGGGGTATTCCTGCTGCCATTTCTCTTTCCCTGCCGGCTTTGGCGCATGTTCTGACATCCGAGAGGACGCTCAGGCGGGGCCGGAGAAGCGGCCAGCAGAGATTGGGGACCCCGGCGGACACCGAAGCCGATCTCAGGAGCAAGGCGTTGGGCAGGTTGCTACGGGCGGACTTGCATGTGCACACGAACCTGTCGGACTGCGCTCACCCGGAAGCCACCCCGGAAGCCGTAGTGAAGGCCGCGCGGGAGGCCGGGCTGGAGACCGTGGGGATCAGCGATCATATCCTAGTCCCACAGGACCGTGCCCGGCCCGGGTTGGCGCGCCAGCGCTTACCACGGCAAGCAAGCGGTATGCGCGTCTACGTGGGCTGCGAGGCGGAGATGCATTCGCCTGCGGAGGCGACGATTGACGCCCAATTTGCAGCTCAGGTGGATTTCGTGATCATCTCGGCCAGCCATCTGCACAACATCGGGCCGGAGGTGCTCCATGGGCTGGGGGCGCGGGAGATGGCGGCCTTCGTGCTCGATTTGACGAAGGGCGCGGTGGAGACGGGATACGCGGACATCATCGCACATCCCCTGCACGTGCCCGAGAGCCCCTTCTCCTTCGACGAGCTGGTGTGGGCGGCCGACCGGGATGACCTGATGAGCGTAGCGGAGGCGGCGGCGCGGGCCGGGGTGGCGATGGAATGCAATCCGCGATTTCTACGGTCCTCGCCGGACGCCGCGCAGTGGCTCTGGGAGCGCTTCCTCCAGGCAGGATGCAAGCTAGCCATTGGCAGCGACGCGCACCATCCGAAGGACATTGGCTATCGCGGCCCCTGGTTCGCGACAGAAGAGGAGCTGCGGGCCGCGGGGATCAGAGAGGATTGCCTGTGGCGGATCGAAGACCGCGTCAGCGCGCCGCGGGGTCTGCTGTAGGGCGGGGATACCTATCCCCGCCGCAACCAGAATGTCATTCTGAGTCCGCCGGAGGCGGACGAAGAATCCGTTCCAAAGAGTGGCCTCCGCTTGGCGAAGGTCGCCTGCCAGGCGGACGTCGACCGCCGAATAGACCCTTCGCCTGTCTGGCTAGGTCTGCGACCGCCATGGCGGCCCGCCGCAGGCGGGCTTAGCCACGCGCAGAGCGGACGTTCCCCTCGGCTGCGCTCGGGGCAGGCTCAGGGTGACAGTAGGGCGGGCCTTCCCACGTCCGCCGGCCGTTGCCGTTCTGTAGGGCGGGCGTTCCTACGCCCGCCGGCCTTCTCGCGCTTGGGAAGGAAACACGCGGCGGGGCAGGATGAATCCTGCCCCGCCGCAAGTGGATTAGCTAACCTGCTCGAGCCTAGTCGGCCTTGGCTGTGTCCATCCGTCCGAGCTCGACGCCGTTGTGTTGCATGACCAGGCTAACCGTGTCTGAGGTCTCCTCTAGGGTTACGCTTGTCTCTATGGTCTGGGTGTCATTTGGACACCTAGGCTCGGCCAGGCCAGGAGGCATGGGGACATCGTACTCAACCTTGTCCAGGCTGTCTATCAGCTCCTCTGGCGCCCCTTCGACCTTCGCGTACCGGCGGGCGGTAATAAGGCGAGCTGTTTCCGGATCAACCTCGAAGACGCGTCGGGCGGTGATGTGTCTCGGTTGCTTACTGTGGGTGTAAACAAAGGTAACAACTCTGACCAATCGCCCCTCGTGCCTCTCTGTGCTCACCGACTCCTGGGCATCCGGGTACTCGGTCGTCATCATCTCTACCAACTGTTCGCCGCGAAACCTCCGGCTGACCTTGGCCACGATCTGAGGAAGTCTCTCTCGGACAGCGCCTAGATTTGCCTCGTACAGACTTTGCTTGCTCCGGTCATAGACCCACCACAGAGCCGTGTCACAATCCAGGTACGAAGCCAGCAGTAGTTCGCCAGCCGAGTCGACATAGCGGAGGGCGACGGTGCGGTCACTCAGCCACATCTCCCCGCGCCCAGGCATCATGCGGAATCCAGTTGGACTGTCTGGGGCTGCCTCGGTTCCACGGAACACCACATGGATGGTCTTTGCCTCCTCCATCGCCTCCGCCGCGCTGATCAGCAGCGCGCGGCCGTCGGGAGGCCTGGCCTTCGTCAAGAGCCCGCCGGCCAGCAGGCCGGCGATGATGAGAAACGCAACTGCGTATGCTAACCGCTTCATGGTTCTTGTCTCCTTTTGGGTTTCCGTAGTCTGCCTTCGTGCCTGCGCCTGTGCGAGCACGGCCGGCAGGAGTTCGGCCGAAGGGGTGAAGCGCGGGAGCGCGCTCAGGGCCGAATCGAGGGCGCGAATCTCCCTCGCCCCGGCGCGGCAGGCCCGGCACCGCAGGAGATGCAACCCCAGCCGCGCGTGCCCCAGTCTGCCCGCATCGCCGTGCAAGTTTTCTCTTGCCTCATCACATCGCATCGTTTCCCACCTCCTCTTCCTGCAACAGGTGCCGGAGCATGGAGAGCGCCTTGGCGCGGCGGGATTTGACCGTCCCGACCGGAATCTCCAACACCTCTACGATCTCGGCGAGGGAGAGACCCTCCAGGTTATGCAGCAGGATGACCTCCCGGTAGTGGTCGGGCAGCTTGTCCACCGCGCCGCGCACCGCGCGCCGCAGGCCTTCCCGCTCCAGGCTGAGCTGCGGGCCGGGGCTCGTCAGGTCTGCTGCCTCAGATCCGACACAGTCTTCCAGAGCCACCGTCTCCAGGCCGGCGCGGCGGCGGTGCTGAAGATACTCATTGCGCGCCACGCGAAAAACCCAGGCCTTGAGGGCCCGCTCGCCCCGCACCTCGGGCAAGTGCTGCCAGATCTGCATAAAGGTCTCCTGTGTCAGGTCCTCGGCGAGGCCGCGGTCCCGGCTGATCCAGCAGAGGTAGTTGAAGACCCCTGCGTAGAAGCGCCGGGCGAGGCTGTCGAAGGACGATTTCTCCCTTGCCAGTCGCTTTGCCGCGATGGCGGCATCCCTCGCCGTCGTGCTCATCGGTTCTCCCGGCCGGAGAGAACTGCTTCACCTATACCAATGCAGATTCGCCGCGGCCGGTTCGCGGCCTTTGCCATATGGGAGGAGCAGCGGGGGACGGCGGGGAACTATGCGAGAGTTGCAGCAACTGAGGCACTACGAGCAGCAGGGGGTTGAATGATGATGCCCAGTCTCCGGCGCGTGGTTCTTCCGGCGATAGCAGGTCTGCTGCTCGCACTCTCCTTCCCGGCCCTCGGCCTCGCCGAGGAGCCAATCCCGATTGCGCCGGGCACGACCCACACCGAGATCTACCGGCCCGAGGGGCCGTGGGCGATAGAAGTGGTGGAGGCCGATCTTTCGCAGCAGTATCTGGAGCTGCGCGCCCTGCTGGGTGCAGGGGCCATGATCGGAAAAGGCACAGTGGCCGAGGCGGCGGCCGCCGCGGCCACGGAGGCGCGCCGCCCCGTGGCCGCCGTGAACGGAGGCTTCTTCTCACTCGCTGATGACCAGTACGCGGGAATCCCTCTCGGGCTGCATGTAGAGCAGGGCGAACTGGTGACGTTGCCTGACCCGGCACGGTCGGTGCTGTACGTGCTGGCTGACGGTGCAGTGCACATCGGGCGCTTCCGCGCCAGCGCCTGGCTGCGCGGGCCAGACGACCTGCTCTTTCCTCTCTCTGCCCTGAACCGGCCGCCAGCCTATTGCGACCTGGTGCTCTTCACCCCGCGCTTCGGGGAGGAAACGCGGGCATCTCAGGGGACTACGCAGTTTGCGCTGGTGGGCTTGTCAGGGGCGATCCGGCCCAACGCGCACCTGAAAGCCACGATCGCAAGCATCGCGGTGACGACTAGCCAGCTCGTTCCACCGGACGGAGCGGTGCTGGCGGCGCGAGGCGTGGGTGCCTATGCGCTGCGGAGACTGAAGGTGGGAGATGAAGTCGAGCTATCCCTGACGATGGAGCCAGAGGTGGGAGAGATCAGGGAAGCGATAGGCGGAGGGCCGCGGCTTGTCCGCGAGGGGAGAGTATCTGTGGAGCATTTGGAGGAGAGGTTCGCGGACACCTTCGCCTCCCGCCGCCATCCGCGCACCGGGGTGGGGATTCGGGATGGAGCCCTGGTGATGGTCACGGTGGATGGCCGACAGCCGGGTTACAGCGAGGGGATGACGCTGGCGGAGTTTGCGCAGCTGTTTGTTGACCTGGGATGCACGCAAGCGATGAACCTCGATGGCGGCGGCTCGACGACCATGGTGGTGAGGGGCCGCGTGGTCAATTCGCCCTCCGGCGTGGTGCCGCGGGCGGTCGCCAATGCGCTGGCATTGTTCAGCACCGCGCCGGTGGGGCCGCCGACGCGGCTCTGCGTGGCCCCCGCGGAGGTGTGCGTGTTGAGTGGGGAGAAAGTGGCGCTGGAGGCCAGCGCGCAGGACGAGTACTACAACCCAGTGCCGCTGGCGCAGGAAGAGGTGAAGTGGGAATGTGCGCCCGCGCTGGGACGCATGGAGGAAGGGGGAGCCTTCCGCGCGGCCGAGGTGTCCGGGCCAATGGTGGGCCTGGTGGCAGCCCGCTGGGGCGAGCTGACTGCGATCTCGGTGGTGCGGGTCGTGCCCTCGCCGGCGCGCGTGGTGGTGAGTCCCCAGGAAGTGACTGTTCCCCCTGGCGGGAGCCAGCAGTTCATCGCCCTGGCCTACGATGATGAGAATCGGCCTCTGCGAGTGTCGGCCGAGCGGATCGTGTGGCGTTGTGAGCCGCCAGACATGGGTGGTGAGATGGAGGCTTCCGGCCTGCTGCGCGCGCCGGAACGCCAGGGAGTGCTGAAAGTGGTGGCCCGGATCGGCGACCTCGACGGCGAGGCCGAAGTCTGGGTGGGCGGGGCCCCTGCGATCTTGGAGGACTTCGAGCGCCAGGATGGATGGAGGTATCGCGGTCAGCCCGAGGGCGTCGCGGGAGAGGTGGAGCGAACGGATGATCCGCTGCGGCCTGGAAACCACTGCCTGCGCCTGAAGTACGATTTCGGAAGCACGGAGGCCACCCGGGCGGCCCATGCGAACCTGAACATCGCGCTGCCGAAGGCCGAGGAGCTGTCGCTCGCTGCGCTGGGCGACGGGCAGGGGGCGTGGCTGCGCGCCAGGCTGCGGGATGGCGCAGGTGAGGTGTTCTCTGTGGACTTGGCGAGTCGCGTGGATTGGTCAGGCGAGTGGCGAAGGCTGACGGTCGAGCTTCCAGAGGAGGCCACAGGCCCGCTGACGCTGGAGTCGGTATATGTGGCGGAGTTTCACGCGGATCGCAAGCCGGCCGGACAGATATACCTGGACAACATCGCAGTGGGACCCACCGGGGCGGGGAGATAGTCTGCGGGAGCGCGGCCGCGGCGCCGATGCGCGGCAGAAAGGAAGACCATGGCTGAGCTGCCGACCTATGTCTGCCGGCCGAGAATGGGCCAGATCGTGATTGACGGGCGCATTGACGAGAGGGCCTGGTCCCGCGTGCAGCCGATGGGAGATTTTCGCCTTGCCAATGGAGCGGGAGAGCCACAGCTTCCCACCGAGGTGCGGGCGTGTTGGGATAATGACAATCTCTATCTGGCATTCGTGTGCGTGGATACCGATATCTGGGGGACGATGCGCAAGCGGGATGATCCCATCTATGAGGAGGAGGTGGTGGAGGCGTTCCTTTGCTCGGGGCGTGACGTGAGGCGCTATTATGAGTTCGCGTTCAGCCCGCACAACGTGGTGTTCGATGCGATGATCGAGTGTCCGGAGTCTGGGGATCGGCGATTTCTGAAAGTGGATGCGGGGTGGGGCTGCGCGGGTCTGCACTCCGCGGTGCAGGTGGTGGGGACGCTGGGTGATCGTAGTGATGTGGATGACAGGTGGACGGTCGAGGTGGCGCTGCCATTCTCGCAGATCGGGAGAGAAGAGCATTCGCCGGTGGAAGGGGAGCGGTGGAGGGCCAACTTCTACCGCATTGAGCGCGCCGGCGAAGGGGAGTTTAGCTGTTGGTCGCCGACGCTGACCGATCCGCCGAACTTCCATGTCCCGGCGCGGTTTGGATATCTGGTGTTCTCGACCGAGGTCTCGTGACCTGTTGGTGGTGAGAGGCGAGTGAGGTGTTTCGGGACCTAAGTCCCGAAACGGAGACCAAAACACCCCTCTCTTGCTCGGGTCAAGGCTCGCCCTTCTCTGACCACTTCCTTTACCATGAAAACCCAGCGATTTCCTGCATTCGGCCCTAAAAACCCTTGACACCGTATGGGTATAATATAGCCGGTGGCGTCTGGAGGTGGTCTATCAGTTGGGTAGGAGCTTGCCTCCTGCGCGTGCTGTAGAAGGTGGCTTTTGCGTCTCCCCAACGCGTTGACGCTCCCAGAACCACCGTGCTACAATCCGCGCGGTGATAGCCATGGCGAGCAACCTCCAGACCATCCTCGCTGAGCTGCGGCAGAGGCTCGAGCAAGTCTATGCCAGCCGCCTGCTCAAGCTAGTGCTCTACGGCTCCCAGGCGCGCGGTGACGCCGAGCCTGGGGCCGACATTGATGTGCTGGTGGTCCTGGAGGGACCGGTGGACGCCAGCGCCGAGATCGCGCGCACCGAGTTCGACGTCGCCGAGCTCTCGCTGGCCCACGATGTCGTCATCACCTGTCTCTTCGTCTCCCGCGAGCAGTTCGAACGAGAGCAAAGCCCCCTCCTCATGAATGCGAGACGCGAAGGGGTCCCGGTGTGACACCGGAACAGCATGGCCTCGTGGAGAAAGCCAAGGCCAGTCTAGACGCCGCGCGGCTCCTGCACACCCACAGCCAGTACGCGTTCGCCGCAGCGAGGGCCTACTACGCAATGCTCTATCTCGCGGAGGCGCTCCTGCTCGGCGAAGGACTGTCGTTCTCCAAGCACAGCGCGGTTCTTGCAGCGTTTGGCGAGCACTTCGCGAAGACCGGCCGCGTGCCGCCGGAGTTCCACCGCTATCTCATTCGCGGGCTAGAAGTGAGACAGCTCGCCGACTACTCTACCATGCCGGTGAGTGAGGGTGACGCGGCGGAGCAGATTCGCCGCGCGGAGAAGTTCATGGGACTGGCAAAGGAAGTGTTGGGATGGTAGTACTGGCAGGAGGCAAGCTCCTGCCGCACGAATTGCCGAGAAGCGGAACGCATGAACAACAAGAAAACCAGCGAGGTCGGACTGGTTAAGGAGGCTCTCATCCGCCTTGGCCTCAGCGCGCGCTCAGTCTGTCCCTGCGATCCTCCCTTTCCCGACGTCCTTGTCACACTGGAGGATGGCCGGCTCATTGGTGGTGAGGTAAGTGATTACTACAGCGATGCTGGGCGTGGAACAAGCTCGCACAACCGTGCATTCGCATCCAACTGGATGCAGGTGCAAGCGGAGATCAGGCACCATGTCAAGCGTCATGCGCATTTGCGACACATCACGGGCTGGCTGAAACCACAACACGAGCGCATGCTCTGCAGCGGTGCGAATGCAGAGGCCCTCGGCCGCGAGCTCGTTGATTTCGCCGCGCGGGCAAGAGTAGACTGCAAGGCCGGGCCGAGTACCCACTGCGCCCCGTTTCCCGACCAGTATTGCCTCATGAACAAGTATGTGGCCGAGCTCACCCTGAGACCAACGGGGGCTGTCCAGTGGGTTAGCTGGAACTGCGCGGGCATGGCCGGGGGTTTTGGATTGGATGAGCGCCGCGTGAGAGACTTGATCGGCAATAAGGAGCAGAAGAGCTACGATTGGGGAGGTGCTGAGGAAAGGTGGCTCCTGATCACAGCCGGCGCCGCGCCTGCCACGGTAGCTTCGTGGGTTGGACCTGAGTGGCAGGAAGGGGCCAAGCTGGAAAGCCTGGATCTCTCGTGGATTACCGCGTTTCACAGGGTGCTCTTCCTCGCGTTATCTCCCTCCTGTTGGGCAAGAGAGATTTGGCGGGCACCGGGCTTAGCCGCCTTGCAGAGTCAGTCCAGACTGTAGGGCGGCCATCCGCCTAAGCCTTGGTGAAGGCGCATCGCCGCCCGTTCTCCCCCCTCCTCTGCGCATCTCTCCACCAACGCGTTGACGTGCTTTCTTGCTGCGTGCTAGAATCACCTCGGTGATATCTGTGCCCGGCGACGGCGCAGCCGAAAGCTTGTTCCCGGAAGACCGGCGAGCAGCGCGCGAGGGCAGGGGCAGGGCCGTCCCTCTCGCCGCGCGCATCCGCCCGCGCACCATTGAGGAGTTCGTCGGCCAGCATCAGATCGTAGGCCCGGGCACCTATCTCCGACGGGCCATCGAGACCGACGAGCTCTCTTCTGTGATCTTCTACGGCCCCGCCGGCACTGGCAAGAGCACTCTGGCGCACATCATCGCCGGCCGCACGAAGGCCCATTTTGAGAGCTACAGCGCGGTGGCCTCGGGGGTGGCGGAGATGCGCCGCGTGATGCGGCAGGCGGGGCAGCGGATGCGGACGCGGGGGCAGAAGACGATCCTCTTCGTGGATGAAATCCACCGCTTTAATAAGGCCCAGCAAGACGCTTTCTTGCCATTTGTTGAGGACGGCACCATCATCCTCATCGGCTCCACCACCGAAAACCCCTACTTCGAGATCAACGCGCCGCTGGTGAGCAGGTCTCGCATCTTCGTGTTCGACCCGCTCACCGAGGAGCAGATCGGGGTGATCGTGGACCGCGCGCTGGCGGATGGGGAGCGGGGTCTGGGGAAGCTGGACCTGAAGCTGGTGCCGGAGGCGCGGGCGCACATGGTCAACCTGGCCAACGGGGACGCGCGCGCCGCGCTCAACGCGCTGGAGGCGGCGGCCCAGCGGGCCGTGCAGGAGGCGAGGGGGAAGAAGCGGCCAGTCATTACTCTGGAGATGGCGGAAGACGCGGCCCAGAGGCGGGCGTTGAAGTACGACAAGGACGGCGACACCCACTACGACGTGATCTCGGCCTACATCAAGAGCATGAGAGGCGGCGACCCGGATGCCGCCCTCTACTGGCTCGCCCGCATGATCTCGGCCGGCGAGGACCCGCGGTTCATCGCCCGCCGCCTCGTCATCCAGGCGGCGGAGGATGTGGGGAACGCGGATCCGATGGCCCTGGTGCTGGCGACCGCGGCCGCGCACGCGGTGGAGTATGTGGGCCTGCCGGAGGCGCAGATCCCGCTGGCGCAGGCGACGGTGTATGTGGCGACCGCGCCCAAGAGCAATGCCTCCTATCTCGCCATTGCGCGGGCGATGGAGGATGTGCGCAACCGGGTGGTTCCGCCGGTGCCCAAGCACCTGCGGGATGCCAACTATCCGGGGGCGAAGAGCTTTGGCCACGGGGAGGGCTATCGCTACCCGCACAGCTACCCGGGGCATTTCGTGCCCCAAGGGTACCTGCCGGAGGGCACCAGATCACGCCCCTACTACGAGCCAACCGAGCAGGGCCACGAGAAGCGCATCCGGGAACGAATGCAGGAGTGGGATCGGAGGCGGAGAGAAGCAGGCGGGGGGCCAGCGCAGCGATGACCCGCGAGCGCGTCGCTGTGGCCATGAGCGGAGGGATTGACAGCTCCGTCGCCGCCGCGCTCCTGGTCGAGCAGGGCCATGAGGTGGTGGGGCTTACCATGCAGATATGGCCTCGGCAGCCATCAGAGGAAGCGCCTCCCGGAGTGCGCGGCTGTTGTGGCCTCGACGCGTTTGACTCGGCCCGCCGCGTAGCGCGGACGCTGGGAATCAGGCACTATGTCCTCGACCTCCGAGCAGCGTTCGAGAGACTGGTGGTCGCTCCCTTCTGCGATGACTACGCGAGAGGGCGCACCCCCAATCCCTGCATTCGCTGCAATACCCAGATCAAGTTTGGCGCGCTGCTGCGCCGGGCCGAAGAGATAGGCGCCAGCCGCCTGGCAACAGGGCACTATGCTCGGTTGTGCTATGATCAGGAGCGACCGCGGTGGCTGCTGCTGCGCGGCGTTGACAAGACCAAGGATCAATCCTATAGTCTCTACGCGCTGCGCCAGGACCAGCTTGCCCGGGCCCTGTTTCCTCTGGGGCACATGACCAAGTCGCAGACCCGGGCCGAGGCGGCGCGGCTCGGGCTCCCGGTGGCGGAGGAGCAAGAGAGCCAGGAGATCTGTTTCGTTTCGGAAGCGGGCTATGGCGAGTATCTGCGGAGCCGCCGGCCGGAGGTGGCGCAGCCGGGGCCGATCGTGGATCGAGAAGGGAGGCAGTTGGGGAGACACCGGGGCATCGCCTGCTACACCATCGGACAGCGACAGGGCCTGCGGGTGGCGGCCGGCAAGCCCTTGTATGTGGTGGGAATTGATGTGGATGGGAATCGCTTGATTGTCGGGGAGGAGGAAGAGGTCAAGTTTCACAGGCTGGTGATGCGAGAGGTCAACCATGTTTCCCTTGCTCGCTTGCCCGCGGGGGGAAAGAAGCTGTGCGCGAAGATCCGGTCCGGCGCGCCGCTGGCGGCCTGCGCGGCCTGGCCGGTGGAGGGAGAGGTAAGATTGGAGTTCGCGCGCCCGCAGCGCGCGGTGGCCCCAGGACAGGCTGCGGTGTGCTATGAGGGGGAGGCGGTTGCGCTGGGCGGGATAATCCAGTCAGCGTGGTGACAAGAGGAGAAACCCATGACGACAGCGGCGCTGGTCTGCGCGACCGTGGTGGCGATCATCTTCATCTGTGTAGGCATTGGAGCCTTGTGCTTGCAAGCCCGCCTCCGCCGCCTGCTGGCCCAGGTGGAGAACACGCTGGACCCGGAAGTGAGGGAGATGCTGCGCGCCTGGCGCGAGGCCGCGCAAGGGGTTCAGCAGGCGGCCAGGAAACTCGATGAAGGGCTGGCCGCGCTGGCCCGCACCCTGGAGCGGGTGGATCGGCTGTCGCAGAAGCTGGAGCCGGACTCCCTGGCCCGCACCCTCCTCCAGCCGGCGGTGGCGAAGCTCCTGGCCTGGCTGGCCGGGGTGCAGAAAGGGCTGGCCTCGGTGCGCGAGTGTGGAGGGGGGAAGAGGTCCGTGTCAGAGCAGCAGAGCGAGGGGGATAGGAGCGCGAGATGACCACACCGCTGAAGATTGAATCGCGGATAGAGAGCAGGGACACGGCCGTGCTGGGGCTGGCCGGGGAAGTGGATGTGGCGAATGTGGCCCAGGTGAGGGAGGCGGCCTTGGAGTTGCTGGCCAGGGGAGTGAAGCGTCTGGTGGTGGATCTGAGCGCAACAGAGTACATGGACAGCTCTGGGCTGGGCACGTTGGTGGGCCTGCTGAAGCGGCTGAAGGAGACGGGTGGGGAGATCGCGATCGCGGGGGCTCGTCCGCGGGTGAGGCGGCTGTTTGAGATAACGGGCCTGAAGCAGGTCTTTGCTCTTCACGACGATGTAGCGGCTGCGCTGAAGGAGGTGTGCTGATGGAAAGGGTGGTGCTGGGACAGGTGGAGCTGAGGATTCCGCGGCAGGCCGAGTTCGTGCGGGTGGCGCGGATGACCGCCTGCGCGCTGGCCGCTCAGCTCGATTTCACCTACGATGTGGTGAAGGACATCGAGCTGGCCGTGGCCGAGGCCTGCACAAACGCGATAGAGCATGGAGTGCCCCGGGCTGCTGCGCAGGCCGCCAGGGCGGCCTCTGACGCTGGCAGGAGCTTGGCCGCAGAGGAGAGGTATGACGAAATCGTGGTGAGGTTCATCACCCATCCGGAGCAACTGGCGGTGGAGGTGATTGATCGGGGGCAGGGGTTCGATCCAGAGGAGCTTGGGGCCGATGAGGAGGCGGTCGGAGGGCTGGGGTTGATGGTGATTCGACAGGTGATGGACGAGGTGCACATTGAGTGCACCGCGGAGGCCGGCACCTGTGTGCGGATGATCAAGCACCGGGCGAGGGAATAGAGATGAGGCCGCGGAAGGCTTCCGTGAGGGCCCATGCGAGGGCCGGGGAAAGACGCGAGAGAGAACAGGAAGCGCAGGAAGCGGTCGAGCGGGTTGAGCCGGAAAGCCGACCCCGAGCGCAAGACGCGGCGACCCCCGAGCTCTTCGCGGAGTATCGTCGTAGCCACGACCCAAGGATCAGAGAGCAGCTCATCCTGGCCCACACGAATCTGGTGCGCTACCTGGCGCGCAAGTTCGCCAACCGCGGTGAGCCATTGGAAGACCTCACCCAGGTGGGCATGATCGGACTCATCAACGCCATTGATCGCTTCGATCCCAGCCGCGGCATTCGCTTCGCCACCTATGCCACCCCCACCGTCGTAGGAGAGATCAAGCGCTACTTTCGGGATCGCGGCTGGGCGGTGAAGGTCCCCCGGCGGCTGCAAGAGCTCAGCCTGGCGGCCAATAAGGCGATAGACGGGCTCACTCAAGAGCTGGACCGCCCGCCGACCGTGGCCGAGATCGCCTCCCGGCTGGAGGTGGACGAGCAGGAGGCTCTCGAGGCCATGGAGCTGGGGGAACTCTACGATCTCCCCTCTCTGGACAGCGAGCCGGGGGAGGACTCCGATGACTCGCGCGGGGCGCTGGCGGACTACGTAGGGGAGATGGATGTGGCCATGGAGCGGTTCGAGCGCCGGGCTCGCCTGGCCCAGGCCCTGCGCGCGCTTCCTGCCCGGGAGCGAAGGATCATCGAGTTGCGCTTCTTCGACAACCTCTCCCAGACCGAGGTGGCGAGGCGGATGAACATCTCCCAGATGCACGTCTCGCGCCTTCAGCAGCGCGCCTTGGCGCGACTGCGAGAGCTGGCGCGACAGGAAGACGCCGCGTGACGGGCGTGTCCTTGGGCCGCGGCAGAGGCGGGACTGCGCCTGGCAACCGGGAGGTGTGACTTGGACCTGCCGACTGCGCTCGTGGTGCTGATCGCCGTTGCGGTGATAGCCTACCTGGTCACCGTGGTGCACGCGGCGACCATGCGCACGCTCGCCGCGAAGGCCGAGGGCTATCGGCCGGAGGAGAGGCTCCTGGCCTGGCCCAAGTGGCTCTCGGGCCTGGTGGGCAGCCTGCTGGTGCTCTGGCTGCTGTACCGAGTGCGAGGGATCTTGCTGCCCTTCATCATGGGCGCCATCATCGCCTACCTCCTCAACCCCGGCATTGACCGTCTCGAACGCAAAGGGTGGCCCCGCAACCGGGCCATCGGGCTGGTCTTCGGGGTCTTCCTGCTCATCTTCGTGCTGGGCGCGCTGCTCCTGGTGCCCAAGATGGCGGCCCAGGCGCGTGACCTCATCGCGCGCTACGACCTCTTCGTGGAGCAGACTCGTCGGCTGGCCGCCGAGGCCCAGGAGAGGGTGGAGGCCTGGGGCAAGCTGGTGGGGATGCTGCCCCAAGATGTCCGCAACGCCTTCAGCGCGCTCGGCGACAAGGCCCAGGCCTATGGCCTCAGCCTGCTCGAGGCCGCGCTGGGCTGGCTCAACCGCTCGCTGGTCATGCTCTCACTGCTGATCATCACCCCCATCGTCGCCTTCTGGGTGCTGCGTGATTACCACCGGCTGGGCCGCAAGCTCTACCGCCTGCTGCCGGAGCGCCAGCGCGGCCCGACCCTGGAGGTGCTACGAGACATCAACCGCGTCGCCGGCGGCTACCTGCTCGGGATGGCCACCATGGTCGTGATTGTGGGGATCTTCACCGCCATCGTATTGAGCGTTGCAGGGGTACGCTTCTCCGTCCTCCTGGGACTGATGACCGGGATCCTCTGCGTCATCCCCTATCTCGGATTCCCCACCGCCGTGGCCGTCGTGCTGCTCACCATGGCGGTGACGGGCAAGACGCTGGGCAGCATTCTGATCGTATTTGGCCTGATGCTGGCCGGGAATATCTGCTTCGACTATGGGGTCTCGCCGCGGGTAGTTGGGCGGCGGGTGGGGCTGCATCCCCTGCTGGTGATCTTCGCAGTGCTGGCCGGGGGCGCGCTCTTCAAGTTCGTAGGGATCGTGCTGGCGGTGCCCCTGACTGGTGCCATAAAGGTGGTGTTGGTCCACTTCTGGCCAGAGGTGTTCTCGCCCGAGCCGGCCCTTGGGCGAGCCGGGCCAGCCGATGCGGCCCACTCGTGAGTCTGCTATAATAACGTCTCAGCACGCGCTCCGCCTTCCGCCGCCGCTAGCGCTATGGCGGACAAGCCGGCGGGCGCAATGGCTCGGGAGAGTGATGCAGGAATGACCCATTCGGCAGGCTCAGGGCGGGCCAGCCGGGAGCTGCGGCAGAGCTTTCTGGACTTCTTTGCCCAGCGCGACCATCGCATCATGCCTGGCTCGCCGTTGAAGCCCACGGACGAGACCACGCTCTTCACCAGCGCAGGCATGCAGCAGTTCGTCCCCTGGTTCCGCGGCCTCGTCCCCCCGGCCCATCCCCGCGTTGCCACCTGCCAGAAGTGCTTCCGCACCGACGACCTCGACCACGTCGGCCTCACCCCCTGGCACTGCACCTTCTTCGAAATGCTCGGCAATTTCTCGTTCGGCGACTACTTCAAGCAGGGCGCCATCGAGTACGCCTGGGAGTACGTCACCAAGGTCCTCCACCTCCCGAAGAAGCGCCTCTGGATCACCGTCCACCCGGAGGACGAGGAAGCCCCACAGATCTGGCGCCAGACCATCGGCATCCCCGCCGCTCGCATTGTCCAGGACCGCACCAACTGGTGGGGCCCCGTCGGCGACTCCGGCCCCTGCGGGCCGGACACCGAGCTCCACTTCGACACCGGGCAAGATCGCGGCTGCGGAAGGCCGGACTGCAATCCCACCTGCGACTGCCGCCGCTTCGTCGAGATCTGGAACCTCGTCTTCCAGACCTACAACAAGCTCCCCTCCGGCGAGCTCGAACCCCTCCCCAAGCCCGGCATTGACACCGGCATGGGCTTCGAGCGCGTCGCCGCGGTGCTGCAAGGCTGCCCCACCATCTACGAGACCGATCTCTTCGCCCCCATCATGTCGGCCGTGCTGACCATCGCCCGCACCGCCAACCGCAATCTGCCAGAGCAGCTAAGCGATGACCAGCAGGTCGCCGCCAAGATCATCGCCGAACACACCCGCGGCCTTGCCTTCCTCCTCGCCGACGGCTTCACCCCCTCCAACGACGGCGCCGGATATGTCCTCCGCCGCGTCATCCGCAGGGCCTATCGCTTCGGCCGCCGCCTCGGCCTGGAAGAGCCGTTCCTCCACCAGCTCGTCCCCTCCATTGTGGCTACCATGGGCGATGTCTACCCAGAGCTGCGGCGCGCCCACGATCGCATCACCACCTGGCTCCAGCAGGAGCAGAAGCAGTTTGCAGAAACGCTCGAACGCGCCTGGGGCCCGCTCATGGATGCCATCGCGCTCTGCAAGAACGCGGGGTGGCAGGTGATAAGGGGACTTGAGGCGTTTAGGCTCCACGACACCTATGGCCTGCCTAAGGAAATCGTTGCTGAAGTGGCAGCCGAACACGGGCTGGAGTTCGATCAGGAGAGCTTCGACCAGGCTATGGAGGGACAACGGCAGCGGGCACGATCTCGCGCGGCTCGGGACTTCGCCTCCGCCCTCCGCTCCGGCTATCAAGGCTTCGTCGGCAAGACCACCTTCCTCGGCTACGCTACCTCCGCCGCAGAACCCACCATCATCGGCATCATGAGATCAGGTGCCCAGACCGACTGCCTCCCTCCCGGCGAAGAAGGGGAAGTCTTCCTCGACCAAACGCCCTTCTACGCCGAGAGCGGCGGCCAGGTCGGCGACCGCGGGTGGCTGAGGGCAAAGGGGGTTGACGCGGAGGTCCTGGACACCTACTACCCGGTGGAGGGGGCGCACGCGCATAAGGTTAGGGTGCTGAAGGGCGAGTTGCGCAAGGGGCAGGTTGTGACGGCAACGGTTGATCGGCGGCGCCACCAGGCCATCGCCCGCGCCCACACCGCCACTCACCTCCTCCATCACATGCTGCGCAAGGTCCTCGGCGACCACGCCCTCCAGTCCGGCTCCCTCGTGGAGCCCGACCGGCTGCGCTTCGACTTCGCCCACTTCGCCGCCCTCACCGATGACCAGCGCCGCCGCATCGAGGAGGGAGTCCTGGCGCTGTCACTTCAGGATTGCGAACTCGTCTGCCGCGAGATGAGCCTGGCCGAGGCGCGCGCCATGGGCGCCACCGCCCTCTTCGGCGAGAAGTACGGCGAGCGCGTCCGCGTCGTCCAGATCGGCGACTTCAGCAAGGAGCTCTGCGGCGGGACCCATCTCCCCCGCGCCTCCGCCATCGGCGGCCTCTCCATCATCTCCGAAACCAGCATCGGCGCCGGCCTCCGCCGCATTGAGGCTGTGACCGGGAAAGAGGCCCACGCGCTGGCCGCGCGGCAGAGAGCCCTCCTCGCGGCCGCCGCGGAGGCGCTGAAGTGCCGCCCGGAAGAGGCACCGGCGCGGATCGAGGCCCTGCACGACGAACTGCGGCAGGCCCAGCGGGAGATGGCGCGGCTCCAGCAGCGGAGTGCGGGCGCCCTGGCCGCGGATCTGCTCAACCAGGCAGTCGAGGTCGGCGGTGTGAAAGTAGTGGCCGCCCGGGTGGAGGGCCTGGGCGCAGAGGCGCTGCGGAGTCTGGCCGACGAGGTCCGCGCCAGGCTGGGCTCGGGAGTGGTGGTGCTCGCGTGCCCCAGCAGGGGGCAGGTGCAATTCGTGAGCGCGGCATCCCCGGATCTCGTGGCCGCTGGCTACCATGCGGGCAACCTGATCCGCGAGGTGGCGAAGGTTGCTGGCGGTGGAGGAGGCGGGCGGCCCGATTTCGCGCAGGCAGGCGGCAAGCACCCGGAGCGGCTGGATGAAGCCCTCGCAAAAGTCAAAGACCTCGTCGCAGCCCAACAGAAGAGCTAGCGGGCAGCGCACTACCTTACCGATGCTCGTGCTCTTCCTGGCCGCCCTGGGCATCCTCAGCGCGTCTCCCACGCCAGCCCAGGCTGGGTGTGACCGTTTTTCGTTGGACCCGATAGGACTCCGGCAACGGCCAGGCTGTCATCCTGAGCGTCAGCGAAGGATCACGCCGTTCTGGGCTTGCTACAGCAACAAGGCGAGATTCTTCGCATCGCGCTGCGCGCTCGCTCAGAATGACATTCTGGGTCCACCCACATTTGGCGGTCACACCTCCCATGTCTCCCTCATGCCAAGGCCTGATCGCCCCCTTCGCTACGAGGCCGAGACAACCGGCCCTCGCACACTGATCGTCGCCCTCCCTGGCGCAAGCTGGAACGACCTCCGCCGAGCGGAGATGCCCAACCTGCATCGGCTGATGACCCAGGCCGCGGTCGGTCTCATGCCCGTGGCTGCGCCCTCTGATCCCGACCGGAACCGCACCTGGGTTACGCTCAGCGCGGGTAGAGCGGCTGCCGGTGTAGCCGAAATGCCCAGCGCCGAGCCCTGGCAAGGCAGATACCGGCTGGATCTCGGCCCGATTCGGGTGGCAAATGAGCGCACGCATACTGGCGCACAGGCGGGGCTGTTGGGCACTCGCTTACACGCGCTCGGGCTAACGACCGCCGTCCTCAGCCCTGGGACGGATGGCAGCGCGGCCTTTGCGGCGCTGTCAGACGAGAGAGGGAGGGTGGACGCTGGCTGGGCTGGGGAGGCGTACTCGAACCCGGACAGGTTGCATCGGGCTCTGGCTGATGCCCTGCTTCAGCACGCGGTGGTGCTGGTGGACTTGAGCGGCAAGGCGTCATTGTCCGTGGCCGACGAGATCATTGGCGACGCGCTGGCCGCCCTAGAGAAATACCCGCGGTCACTGGTGTTCGTCCTGTGTCCCGTCTCGCCGGCCTATCATAATCCAGAGGTTCGCACCCTTGGTCCGGTCGTCATATGGGAGCGTTACCATGGGCCTGACCCCGGACTCTTGACCAGCGCCAGCACGCGCTGGGCCGGCCTGGTCACGGCGGCTGATCTTGCGCCGACTGTTCTCTCTTCTCTGGGGGTATGGAGTGAGACGGGTGATCATCGTGTGACCGGCCGCGTGATGAGAGCGGTTGTCGCCGACCACCCGTTGCGCCGCCTCGACAGCCTCGATCGCCTGCTCACCGACCGCTATCGCCTGCGCGTGGTGATGGCCAAATGGTATGCGGCCTATGGGCTTCTGGTGGTGCTGGCAGCCCTGGCGGTCGCGGTGGCGCGGCCTGGCCGGCTGAAGCTCG
>Ga0315312_1000966_pt1 | contig 25951 bp, 28 predicted proteins | sample TDP7_MG_FD_203629 | JGI IMG/M metagenome (GOLD analysis project Ga0315312, IMG submission 203629) | Freshwater sediment microbial communities from Lake Towuti, South Sulawesi, Indonesia - TDP7 | ecosystem: Environmental > Aquatic > Freshwater > Lake > Sediment | place: Indonesia: South Sulawesi... | reverse complement strand
CACCTTATGAGTACTATCAACAATGGTTGCAAGTAACCAAAAAAGGGAGGTAATGTGTCACTAAGGTAGTGGACGAGAACAACTTCTTCCCTTTCCTTTTTATACATGGTAAGATGCCGTTGTCCAACGGGTTCGAGTAAGTACTTTTTCTCGAACTCTGAAGCGTAAGAAATAAACTCTAAACGTTTTTTATTGGTAACTAATGGCACAATTAACGATCCTCTTTATAGGAAGAGTGAATTAGTTCCAGCGTAAACGAAGTTTTTGAGAAGTAAAAATTGATCCCCACAAAGCAAACCCTTTATATTTTATTGGCAAATGCTACTACTAAATTTCAATCTTTTATAAACATTGTCAATCTTTTCTTGTAGTTCGATTGTTAGTCGAACAGCTTTTGCCATTTTCATGTAATGGTTAATCTCATCAAGAGACAGTGGTCTACCTTTTCTATCCTTAAGATATTTTACCATTACCTGATATGATCCTATTCGATAGTCCCAGACTTCTTTTGATATACCATCAAAATACTGCTCTTTGTTTATAAAAACCCTCTGGCTACCCTCATTATAAAAGACTTTTTCTACTGTATTTAAACCGCCTTTTGGGAATCCGATTTCGCTTTCATCAAGGACTGGATGTTTAAGTAAATGAAGGTCAACAAGTTCTTTTCCAAGATTGCTTAATTCTTTAAACACTTCGTAACTTGATGGTAGCGGAATCCTCGGGAAATCTATCTTGAGAAATTCCTCATAACGCTTGCGGTAAGTAGGAGAGTAGAGGACAGCGTAAATGTAATAAAAAATTTCCTCCGGATTCGGTTCTATACCAATCGATTCTCTTACAGCTTGTAAAAACTCAGGATTAAAATTCGTCGTGCCTTTTGTTTTGGGTACCTCTTTACCCAATAATTGCCCTTCAGGTTCGTATAAGTATAGATAGAGGGGAAAGAAGTAGGTCTGGTCGGCAACGGAATGTATGTCACCCATTGAATCTGTGACCACACTTCCGAAAATCTTTGTCCCTAGGTATTTCCGACTTGTAGCTATGGCAACGTTCTTATTCAAAAGATGTCTCATTACCCTTCTAAATGGTCTTGCTAAAACAGCATCTGAGTAATAAATCCACCTTTTATCGAATGGTCGATAAAGATAGTATTTAATTATCTTATCGATATCTTCTTTATTTACTTCTTCCCTCGCTTGTCTTAGATTCCATTCATAGGTGTCAGCCACTCTAAAAGTTTCTTCAATAACTTCGTTAGGAAGACTCAGATTTTGGAACAGTAAGAAGTTCGTCTGAAGAGTATTCTTGCTAAAGTTGACTACAAGTTTATCTCTTTTCGTTTGCACCCCGGAACTATACTCCCTAAAGATATCTGTCACCTTCCAGAACTTCTCATACTCATCTCGCAAAGCAAAATCCTTTGGAACAAAAAACTAGTAAGGTGTAACAGGTTGGAGGTTCTCCCATTCTGTTGTTTGCACATCATTCCCAAATAGGTATTGATATTTTTCCTCTCTGAGTCCCCAGAGGTCAACATAATAGGCCTTTTTCTCTTCCGGTGATTTTTCTAATTTCACATATAAGACAATAGCGACCCCTTGCTGGATGTCAAAGATATTTTCATCTTTACCACCTTCAGGTGTCTTTTCTCCAATCCTTGAAGAACCATGAAGATTCAAAATATAAATCTCATCAAAAGTCTCCAAAAGTTTCCTCCTCATACCACGGTGGATTACACCAGAAAGATAAGAGTTATTGGTGATAAATCCTAAAATCCCTTTTCCTGCCTGTCCTATTTTCCAGTGACCAAAGCGGATGAATTTTATATAGTCATCCGAAAGCGGTTGGATATTTCGCTCATCCCTCACATCTTCTTTATAATCATCCATCAAGTTTTCTATAAACTCCGACTTATTTTCTGAACTAACTGAGTAAGGAGGATTACCAAGAACCACTAGAATCGGAACTTTTTCCTTTATTCTTTTTGCTTCTCGTCCTTCCTTGGTAAGATCAATTAGGAAACTCATCTGCTTTGGTTCTTTCATCTCTAACGTATTTGTGAGGTAAAATTGAAACCGCTCGCCCTCCTTGAATCTATAACCTATATCCTCTAAAACCATAGAAACCTTGAAATGTCCCACGGTATAGGGGGCGACAAGAATTTCGAAAGCGTGAAAATGAGGTAGGATATGCTCTCCTATGTAAGACGAAATTAGTCCTTCCTTCTTCCGCTCTTCTAACTCCTTTTGCACTTGTTTGATTGCCTGGACCACAAATGTTAGAGTCCCTGCTGCTGGGTCAAGAAGAGTAACATCAATTGTGGCAAGCCCTTCGCTCTTTCCAAATTTCTCTTTTAAAAGCTTATGAATGGATTTTACAATATACGAAACTACCGGCAAGGGAGTATAGTAGACCCCTAACCGCTCTCTTTCTTGGGGATTATAAGTGGCAAGAAAAGTCTCATAGAAATGGATGACCGGATCTTATGTATTTCCTTAAAGTAAACTCTAAAGATTTTCTCTAATTTCTCTTTTTCTCTCTTGTTCATTATTTGGCCTCAATTAATTTACCGTTTCGGCTATTTCGTACATTTTGCACAGTGCCTGAGCGAGCGAAAGTATCATTACGAACACGCCCTTGGGTGCAGTTTAGGCTTCAATTATAAATCTTGGATCATCTCGCTGGAAGAAAATCGGGTCGATTGTGTGGAACAATTTGGAAAACATACTGGAAAAAGATACCAAGACCGTCTTGAATAGCTTGCTTGAATTGGGAATAGGAAATTGGGCTAAAGTTCCGTTTCTTGATCACATCGTACCAGTTCCGAGGTCGTCTCTCTTCTGCGCGCATCTCAAAAAGCATAATTGGCAGAAGGGTATAGGTCGGTAGAAATGGGGGATCTTCAGGAACTTCAAAAGTAAGCTCAATGAAATTGTCATGCCGGCTCTGCTTTTCCTCGTGATCAGCGAACATCCAAAGAATAAATTGCGGCCAGCTAATTTTGGAAATTGGATTGCCATTAGGGTCTAGAAAACGTACGCTGTGACACTTACATAGTCGTTCTTTACCAGCTGACATCTTGTGTTCAGTGGGACCTAAGTCTTCCAGAACAATAGTGAAACTCACGCCTGATTTCGGGAAGACTAAGACGCTATCAAGGAGCAAGAACATCAAGTCAGCTTTCATAGCTGCTGACCAATCTATATAGTAGGTAGACTTATAGTGTTGCATTTCATGTATATCAAACAATACCCAATAACCACTGACCTTCCAGGCAATAAGTAGTGGAAGTCCAAGAAGGTTTGCATAATTGTTCAACTTGCTATAATAACGGTCAGTAAATTTAAGTTTGGCAAGTGGGAGAGTGTGCTGTCGAAATTTCACTTCGATAAGTACTGGTACTTCTTGTCCATTAATGTCAAAGACTGCAAAAATATCCGGGACCCCATATTTGTCAGATGAAGAAACAGGAAACTGTTCTTGCCCTAACTTATGTGCGAATTTGCACTTTTCCATCCAAACAGCGAGAGCTATGAACTCGTCTTCTTTTGGTAGACCGCACATGAGTCGATTAAGCCTCGGTAGCAAATCAGCAATTTTTGTAGAGAAACCGAGAAAGGGTACGATCTTGGATAGTGAATCTTTGTTCTCAGGCAGACGACCCTTGATCACAAGATCATATAACAGCTTTGCCTCTATAAACTGCCGGTCAACCATCTTGCCGCATCCTTACCATAGCCTATAACTCAGGGAGGCACATTTTTTACTTCGCTTGTTTATATCCGAAAAATCCCTTCTCCTTAGTAGTCTTCTCTTCGTTTAACATTTCTCTTTGAAAACCTGAAGGGGGTTTGTGCTCTTGACAGATTCTTTATTCTTCTTTCTCATACTTAAATTATACCGCCATTTTTAAGATTCAATCAAGTTCTTTCTATTGAGTGTAACCTTCTCTTTTTCCGTGATAAAAATCGTGTGGCGGATTGAGCAAACTTTTTTTAACACCACAGGCAATGACTATTCTATTCTCCATTGAACCTTAAGAACTTTTCAAACACGCCATTATGGCGGCGTATCCCGCCTTGATTATTTCCTCATTAAGCATTACCCCGGAAGCGAGATAGACATACCCTAAAAGCCTCTTGTATTTATCCCGTTTCTGTATATCAAACTCTATTTTCACAATATTCCCTTTGTTTACCAAGGTCTTTACGAAAGCGACAGCCTGTTTTCCTAAGCCGGTTATGGTCTTAATATCCTTTTTGCTTTTATAAGCGTCTTTATAAGCCTTGCTATTTGCCGAGCTTTCCGGCGCGTCTATTCCTATAAGCCACACGATCTCTTGTTTACTCTTATACTTTATTTTTAGTGTGTCCCCGTCAATCACTTCTATAACCGTAGTGGTATCTAAGGCATCGAGGTTTACTAGGACTTCTGTGGGAACTTCGGCGTCAGCAAACGATTGGTAAGGGGATACAAGTGCAGATAAAATTAGTAACCCGATTAGAATTTTAGTCATTGATTTTACCCCTTCTCTTGTTGATTTCTCTCTGGTCTTCTTCCGTCCTTTCAAAGGTGGCCTCTCTTCCTTTAACATGTTTCACTAGCAGGTAAAAACGTAGAGAAGGCTCGGATTGATTTCAAGGCCTGAACCTGAGTAGGAGTATCCAGCACCAGACCCGCTTACAGAACTGAATAGAAATTGTGAGTCATGGCCAAACCGGTTTGGAAACCAATAGCGAGCTCCAAGTCCCCATTAGCCTTCCTCCAACAAAACGTTGAAGCCAAGCCCAAACCCGAACCTAAAATGACAGACAAGATGATAGAGAAAGCCAAAAAAGAAATACAGAAATGTAACAAAAAAATTAGCAAAAGGATTATCTAACTTTATTCAACATTATTTCCACCAGAAATCCTAACATTATTTTTTTAAAACTTCGAACATTGCTTTCCTAAGAGCTCCAGGCGTTGTTTTCTTAAGAACTCCAAACATTATTTTTTGGATATCTTCAGGCGCTATTTTCTTGAGAACTGCAAGTATTATCTCCTCAAAACCCCTGTGCATCATTATTTTCTTAAGTCCCCTAGGCATCATCATTTTCTTAATATCTTTAGGTGTCATTTTCTTAACAATTTCAAGCATTATTTTCTTAAGAACTTTAGGCGCGATTTTCTTAGGATCTTCAGGCGTTATTTTCTTAAGAATTTCAGGCGTTATTTTCTTAACAACGTCAGGCATTATTTTCTTGAGATTTTCAGGCGTCATTCTCTCGAGAATTTCAGGTATCATTTTCTTGAAATCTTCAGGCGTTAGCTTGCCGATTATCTCAAGCACCACTTTCTTAGAGAACTTAAGTAGCAGCTTCTCAAAGGATTCAGGTCTTATTTTCGTAAGAGCTATAATTCCTTTAATAATAACTCTAATAATAACTCCAGATATTATTTCCGTAAGAAATGTATTCTTGAGATCTTTAGGCATTATTTCCATTGAACATAATCTATTTACTGCTAATAACAAATAATACACCTACTTAGTACAGAAGATTATTCTTAGTGGGTTAGAAAGAAATAGATACCTCTCCTTTCTACCCTTTAGTCCTTCTAATTCTATTCACCCAGGAAGGTACGCATAATTTTACGAATACCAAAATATTGTCTTGATCCTCCAGGAGCATATTTAAAGAAGTCGTAGCTATCGTCATCTTGGTCTTCCTGTCTGCGTCGCTTCTTGGAGCCTTTCTTTTTATTTTCCTGCTTAGGTTTTGGGAGAAACCAGCTTATAGTCATCTGGTGTAAACCTCCTTCCTTAAAGGGTTTGCAATTATCTAAATTTTAATTTTAAATTTAACCGCTCCATTCCTTTATTTTCGCAATGTCTCCATAGCTGCCAACATATCCTCCGGAGTAACATCTGCATAAACGGCGGTAATTGACGGAGAGGAATGCCTTAATTGCTTCTGAACGAGCCGGAGATTCTTTGTTTTCTGCAAGAGATAGGTGGCAAAGGTATGCCTTGCCGAGTGGATCGAGTAATGAGAAGATAGTCCCGCCTCCTGGATCGCCTTTTTAAATTGAGTTTCGAGAGCCTGCCTGACATAAGGCTTGCCATCTTTGCTTCCGGTTAAAAGCGGTGATCCCGGCTCCGTTTTCTCGCCGATTAGTTCTTTCCAAACCAAAAACACTCTTAAATGCTTTGCTAACCGAGAGTCAATCATAACATAAGCCTTCCTTCCGCCTTTCCCTTTGGAAACAAAAATTAGATTCTCAGATCTGCCGAATTTGCGATCCCGGATTTTCAGGTTAGCGATCTCCGAGACTCGCAACCCGGAGAAGAATGCCAGGTCAATCAAGACCACCGCTTTACCCAGGTCTCGCGTCCTTCTTTTAAATCAAGTTTTTTTTCAGCAGGACTTTCCCCAAAGAATTTCTTGCTATGTAAAAACTGTAAAAATTTATCTTTCATTTAAATATGTTCCATAAAATTTCTACTAACTTTGTTAAAACAAAAGTAACAAGAAAAGTAATAAAAATGAGTATAAGTCGATCTTTATTTCTTATAAAAAAATTAGGTGAAGCTTCCTTTGGTTTTAGATAAATTATGGAACAAGAAATATGAGAAAACCCGTACACTCCTACTAAAGTAAATGAAAAACAATAATATATTAACATTATCGTAGTGATAGAGATTGCAATATCTTTTCGCTGAACAACACTTATTGCGAATGCAAGTGGAATACTCAATGCAAGAGTAATCGCAAAATGATTAAAAATCCAATACAAGACATTAGCCAGTTTTCTTCTTTTGCTTGTTTTGTTAAAAACTTCTTGGAGTTTACTTAAAACTCCCCGAGCAAATGCGGTATCTTCATCAATTTTAATTGAACAAGGATATTTTTTTTGCATTAAAATTTGAAGATAGGGGAAATAGGTATAACCAGAGGTATAAATATTAATCTCTAGCTTGTTTACTTTCTCATTTTTCTCGGAAATATCTTTAATCTCCTCAATATTTTTTAGTTCATAAATATTCTTGTCTGTTTCAATTTTTATTTCTTTTTTAGCATGTTTAAATTCTTTTTTTAATAGCGCATAAATATCTTCTATATCTTCTAAATATAATTTGCACATCGGCAACCCTTTATCAATTGTGGCTTTTTTCTCAATTGTTTTCAATCATCTTTCTCCTATTCCCCAAACCCCACTTCTTCGTTGATTTTTATAGCGTCTCAGGGGAAATCTCAGAGCCAAGAGAACGCCCTTCCCGAAAGAAACCGGGAGTTAAAATATCAGGTCACGGGAAGAACAACCGAGAATCCACACGGATATTAAAATCAAGTCTTAGCTGTTCCAGTTTCTCTCTAGGTCTCCATAGCCGAGGCTATATCCTCTGGAGTATCATCTGCATAAACGGCGGTAATTGACGGAGAGGAATGCCTTAATTGCTTTTGGACCAGCCGGAGATTTTTTGTTTTCTGCAAGAGGTATGTCGCAAAAGTATGCCTTGCCGAATGAATCGAAGAGTGAGAAGGTAGCCCGGCTTCCCGGAGAATCTTCTTAAATTGCGTTTCGAGAGCCTGCCTGACGTAAAGCTTGCCGTTTTTGCTTCCGGTGAGAAGAGAATCACTCGGTTCCGTTTTCTCGCCCGCTAATTCTTTCAAGGCGAGAAACGCTCTTAAATGCTTTGCTAATTGAGAATCAATCGTAATATAGGCCTTCTTTCTGCCTTTACCTTTAGAGACAAAAATAAGATTCTCGGATCTCCCGAATTTGAGATCCCTAATTTTCAAGTTAGCGATTTCCGAGACCCTGAAGTCCTGAGAAGAATGCCAGATCAATCAAAAGCCAGCGTTTTACCCAACTCTTTCTCCCCTCTTTTAAATCGAGAAGGGCCCGGGCTTCGCAGAAGTCTAAAAGTTTTTTCCTTTCCTCCAGGGAGAGGAATTTCTCTCGTGTTGTCGTCCAAGTCATTTTAAACACCCCCTATTTTCGATTTGAGAGAACCCACTCTAAAGCCTCAATCCATCTCCAAATTTCTTCTCCTTCTCTTAAGATAGCCGCTACTCTTGATGAACCTTCGTCTAATTCTATTTTATATATACAAGAAACATCATCGAAGGAAGATCCCGTCTTTTTCTCCCATTCTTCGAGTCTTCTCTGCCAATATTCCAGCCTCTCTTTAATTTCACTTTCCGATCTCATTACTAATGCCCCCTTATTTTTTACTTTACACGATATATTATAGACAGAAGATTATAATTATCCAGTGCCTCAACACGAACTACACTACCTTTGTGAATAGTAGCAGATATCAACATTCATCGTTTTCTTCTCTTATTTTTTAAGATAACTCTTTAGGTTATCCCAAGTCCATACTATTCTTCTTCCGGCTCCTTCGACATGCGGGCATTCTTTATCACTATACCCTATAAGTTGAAATTTTTTTATATCGTAACCTTTCCGGTTAAGACTATCTGTAATTTCTATTTCCTTCAATACGCCACTTGCCTTATATGTTTTTTCTCCTGCTATTACGCATAAAATATCAGATCTTTTTATTTTCTCTTCAGCTTTTTCTTTCCAATCTCTTTCTGGAGCGGCTTCCTTTAGTGACCAATCCGAGATCTCAAACGGGGAATCTTCATTTTTCGCTTGGCCCACTAAAAAATCCTTCAAACTCTTGTCGTTGTCGTAATCAAAACTGATAAACACCTTCGCTTTTCCCATTTTAACCTCCTTTCGGTACTAACAGAAAAACCAAATAAATTACTATCAAAATTGCTATTGAGATATAGAACCAACCTAAGGTTATAGAAAACATAATCCGAGGTATTGGCTGAACTTCATTTTTAAATCGGTAAGCATTCATATCGAATAAATATTCCTCTGTCTTCAGCCTATTCTTGATAACCCATTCATACAATTTTCTATACATCCTTTCTTGCCATAAGAAGTATGCATCCAAAAACCAAAAAACTAATAGTGGAATAAAGGCAAGCCAAACCTGATACATCTCAGCGCCTTTTAACAATAAAGTCACAATAACAAGGGTTAGAGACCATCCTTTTATCATAAAGGAGTTAGATGCCATTCGCTTTATGATATCCTGAATTATATCAATCTCCTTTAGCATGTCTTCTTTTAGATTCTCTTTATTCTCCATATTTACCATCTCCTTTTATGGCACAGTCTTTCGTATAACTCGTTTTTATACGAAATGTTTTCAAAAAAACGACCTTTATTAGATTTTTAGATGAATACTATCTAAGTTTACGATAACTCGCTACTTTCAAAATAGCCCGATTCTTTGAAAAAGTCAAGAAAAACACACCCAATATCGAGGAAAAAGAAAGGGGGTTTTTCTTCATGAGAGGGGGTGTGACTGCCCCACTTGTGAGAGAGGTCGCCTCCGGTGAGAGTCGACCGGTTTTAGGACGTGCGAGAAAACCACCAGAGAGAAGCGTGCCAGAGGACAGGAGAAAACCATTGGCTTTGAGCGGGTAAGTGGGCGTGAGAAAACCTTTGGGTTAGAGCGAGCCATGGAAAATGAGAAATCCAATTGGCAAAAGCGAGCCATCCAAGGCGAGAAAACCAGGGCGAAAAGAGCGAGCCAAAGGTATCGAGAAAACCAAAAGGCGAGAGTGAGCCACAAGTAGAGAGAAAACCATCCGCCTAGAGTGAGCCAATGTTAAAGAGAAAACCAAGTAGAGAAACCAATGGACTCGAGTGAGCTAACGTTGGGGAGAAACCCACGTATCATAAGTAAGCCCCATGGGAAAGAGAAAATCACTTTGCGCAAGCGAGCCAGAGGTATCGAGAAAACCATCGAACGTGAGCGAGCCAAAGGTGGGCGAGCCACTGGGGGTAAGAGAACCAGAGACGTCGAGCGTTTTTTAAAAAGGGAGGAGAAGTTATATTTAGAGCAGAAGGAAATAAAAGGTATTTTAGAAAGCATGCTCGCACATATGCGACGCATGCCCACGCATATGCGTCGCATGCTTATAGCATGGTTACGGTATGCTTGGGGGGTGTTTAAAAAATACCCGGGGATAGGATGCAGAAGAGGAATATCCTCCCGGGAAGTCCCCCGCCGGATCATCACGCCCGGAATACCTCATATCTCCTATTTAGGTGGGTAGGGATATTACGGTTTACCGCTCTCCGGCGGGCTATTTTATTTTGCTGTTACCCAAATTCCGGAGTTTTGCAGTAAATCAACGTACCTATCCTGCAATTGTAATGCTGTTATAAGCATATACTTGCTTATGCTTGTAGCATACTCCCATTTCCTTGCATTTTTACTCCATTTTTCTGCATGGTTTGCTCCAGTTTCCTGTACGGCTAACTACCGTTTCTTTCCGCTTTTGCTACAGTTTTCTTGCTTGGCTTATTCCTGTTTCCTAATTCACCCTGCTGAGTTTTTAGCTAATTTACTGCTAATTTTCTCCCAATTATAGGCTCTTTTCCGTCTTTGGCAATAGTTTTCTCCTATTTCCCTGCATTTTTACTCCAGTTTTTTGCAAAGCTTGCTATAGTTCTTTGCATTCTTATTCCAGTTTCCTGCATGAATTGCTCCTGTTTCCTAGCTCACCCTGCTATGTTTCAATGCTAATTTACTGCTAGTTTTCTATGAAATAGTTCGCTTGCTCCGATGCGCTGGTTCACTTGCTCCGATGTAATGGTACGTTAGTATAGTTTTTCTATTCACTTTCTCGTTCACCCGGTATAATTTTCTTAATATCATCCATTATCTCTTTTAACTCTGCTAAACATACACATGCAGTATCAAAATCATCCGCCATCAATTTTTCAGCAAAATTCCATTATTTCGGCAATAATTTCCCCGTAAGCAGAACAATCCAATATTTTTGTTCGAAAAAATAGTCAAGTTTAAAAAATAGAAAGACGGCAAGAGAACCTTTTACTTGATTTATTACCGATAAATTTCACGTATACGTGAAAACTAACCCAGATTAAAAATCACCTTTTTAAAGAGGAGGATTTTCCTAAGGTAATATATTTATATTAGTTTTAAAATCAAAACTCTTTTTAGAGGCTTTCAAGAAGGTTTTTGAGGGGGGCTATACATTTATTCCTACCCCGGTTATTAAAATCTTCTCCTTGGGATTTGTAGAGCGTGCTTTTTCTCAAAAGATAGGCAGGAATAAGGGATTTCCTATAAAAGGAGAGGTTTTTTTTTATATTGCCTTGCAATTCAAAGCTCTTTGTGGAGCTTCTGAGGGACTTAGGAAGCCAGAATTTCGAGGATTCCCTGGCATTGTTTTTTTATCTGCTCCACAAGGTCGGCATAAGCCGGATTCTCTTTTATCTGCTCTAAGGTGAGGCATTCCTCATTTATTCTACGCCAGCCGTATTCTCTCCCCCACCGGACTCGTGAATATCTATAAAGGGAGAGATTTTAATATCCCCCTGCCCAAAGGCGAACTCCTGCTGTAATAAATTGCATTGTGATTCTCAATAATTATGGGACTGCAAAGCATAAATTTACCCTTACCCAAAATATTTCGTTGTCCTGCAGGCTGTGAAAAAGAGTCTTTACTCAAAAAAGGCCAAAATCAGGAGTCTTGACCATGGAGGGGGATATCATGGCCAGGTTTTTTACTCAAAGGGGTTCGTTGAGTTTCTTGGTGCTTAAAAATAAACCGAGTTTGTGGCTTTCCTGCGAGGCCTAAAATGGGCTTTCTAATCAAAAGGGGGGAATATGAGGCAGGAATTCTAAATAAGGCTTAATCTAGAATACTACCGTGGTTTGTACGAGGGGATGATAACGGGCGCAGAGCGCAACGTCGATGATGCGATTGCAGAGTCAAGGGTAGAGGGATGGATTGCTGCTCTGTCCTCGATTTTTGGAGAGGAAGTGGGAAAATAGACGAAGATTAAGCCGGGGCAGACTTAAAACAGGCTCTTTCCCTGGAGAAACGGGAGGTGTGTGGAAAACAACCGATATCTGGGAAGTCTATACGAGCACGGGGAAAGCCTTTTGGGCATAAGATTTTTTCTCTCCCTCGCTTTTTGCCTCCATTAGCTGTTATCTGCCATGCAAAATGTTATTTCTTTATTTGGGTACATTAAAAGCCATAATTGTAAGAATAAGTTCTCTATTAACATCACTAGATTGATGAAACAAATAGCGGAATATAGTTTCTTCTCTTACCTCAATCTCACGTTTATAACATGGATGGGATTTTATAACAACGGGAATTTTCCCCAACACTGCACTAAAATCTTTCTTTCGGTTGAATAGCAAAAGAGCCGTCTTTGTGTCTCGCCAACTTGTATATTCTAATAATTGGTCGATTGCTTTTAGTAACTTTTTTTCACCCCCCCAGAATTTGCACTCTGCAATAAAAACATTTTTATTTTCAACACGGATTAAAATGTCGGTCTTGCCCTCATAATTAAAGGTTTCTCCAGTAGCTTGTCCTTCATAATGTCCATTAAGCTGTACTAGGAAATGCTGTCGTAGGTCTTCTTCTTTCATATCTACGAATGCTCGCGGACTTCTTTCCATCACCATAACCATGTTCTGGATTATACTTAGAATATTTTCATATTCTTCCATATGGAGAGTTGGTTCAGGTTTAAAAGCTTCTCTTTTGACTTCAGGGCGTTCAATTTTTGGGGTTCTACGGATGTTAGGAACGGCATAAGTTCGTGGTATATCATCACGTCGCCTGATTGGAATACCAAGATCACTAATTAACCCTAGATCATACAATAATTTCTTCTTTCGCTGTGAAACAACTTGTCTAACAAAAGTCTCAAGTTCTCTATTAAAATTGTTAATACAATGTTTTATCGAATTCAAATGCTCCTCTATTATTCTTATATCCCCCATATACATCTGTCTAGCTTCTTCAGCGTTATGTCCACCTATTACACGTATTAGGTGTACTTCCTGGTCTCTAATTTCCCCACGTGGATAATAAAGAGTAACGGCAGAAGGTTGATATTCAAATAGATTTCCATCTCCCTCAAAAGGGATAGCAATGGTTACTGAGATACCTATGTCAACCTCACTTTTGTTATACAGATATTTTTTATTCTCATGAAGTATAGGAACTTCCAGTGAATATTCAGAAATTAAATATCGACATAAATCTTCCTCACTTACATTGAGTACATAGTCAGATTCCATGCTTTTAACTTCGTTTTCAAGGGCAGATTTTCTTTGTTCGAGATAATCCCGAATGCAACCCTTTTTGTAGAATAAAAGATCTTGTATCATATTTTTTTTTAAAAGTTGATATGAAAGAAGAATCTTTTGGGGATAGCCAATACCAATGGATTTCTATTGCCTATTGACAGGTCGCTCTCAATGAATGTTAAGCGATGTGTCGAAGCCCACTTAGTCATACCATAGCCTCCTACATATTTCGATCATTTGAAGTATATCTACTTTGTTTCTTTCTTTTATTTGCTCTATTATCATCTCTTGGGGAGGGCAATACGGACAAGATTTCCCGGAGATAATTAAATGATCTGCATATAATCCGGCAATATACCCTGGAATAAGGGCATTTGAATCACTTTTATCAGGGAAAAAGGCACTGTATAACTCATGCAGCCTGTAAGTGTACCAAATAACACAATTAGCTGTTCTCTGACATGCGTCTATAAATTTGACACCTATATTTGCTCTTTCCAATACAGGTCGTAATGCATTGCTATCATATCTTGTCCAAGAAACCAAAGAAGTTATTTGATTTTGTTTTAAATACTTCACAAACTGTTTTTTCTCTTTAGGAAATAGGAATTGATTTAAATCATTATACCACAATCCTATAAGCCATAATTTTCCTGGCTCAGGACCGTTGGCGAGACCTGTTTCTACATCAACAAATGCATGTTTATTTGGATTTATAGTAATTTTTCTAAGTATCTTTGGTTTATTCCAAGTTAAGCTTTCAATCCTTTCTTTAACTCTTTTGGTGTTCACGCCGAGCTCTTCCGCTTTCTCCAGTGTATCAACAAGCTCTTCGCAAATTCTGGAGCTACCCATTTCCCAAGGAGTTATATTTCTCAAAGTTTCAGCAAAATCTTCAACCATATCGCGACTATTTTTATTTATTATTATGTCCAGTCTTTTTCTTTTGAGGTTTCTTCTAATAGCCCTCATCCCCCGTATTGGGCGCATAGTTTTTTCTTCTACAGTTTTCATTTCTACTGACCAATCATCTGTATCGATTAAAACATATTTTCCATAAGAGGGATCTCTATCTTGGGAGCTGACATTAATAACGAGCGTATCCCCAATCTTTCGAGAAATTCCACTCCATATATGGGAATGACCACAGATGACTAATTTGGGATGATATTTTTTTATAGCATCCAAAAGTTTTTCTGAACCTATATGCTCTATCCCGAACCTAACCGATAAGTCCAATGTTCCCAACGGAGGCAAGTGTGATAAATATATATCTGCATATCCTTTCGGTTTACTTTTAAAGCCAAATCCGTACTTACTTCCAAACACAGTTATTTCTTCGCTTTTCTTTTGGATTGTAAACTTTCCAAAACTAGGGCTCACAGTCATAGGGACATATATGCCTCTCTCTATTGCAGGGGGATTGTCCATTTCTTTGATTGTTATTTCCCCTTTTGGTGTTTCTGTTATAACATAATATTTCCCGTAGATAAAAATGTGTCCGGAATGAATTAGTATGTAATAAGTATTGTCTGTATATCGTATAAAATCGTTATTTCCGTCTACATAATAAAATGGTATCCCTAACTTTTGCAAAATATCGCTGCTCTGAGAACATCTTTCTTGTATAGATTTGTTAAATTTTTGTGCAAGAAGCTTATTTTGTTTGCTTAATGCTGATTCCAAATCTGGATAATTTAATTTTATAAGATGTCTTGGCGTTTTTAATAAAGACTTATCTAATAGAGAGTTATCGATTCTAACAAACCTATCGAGGTCATCTCCTGCATATAAGATCACATCGGGTTTATGAGTTACCACAACATTTATGATCATTTCAAGAAGCTGAATTCTCCAATCACTGAATGCAAGTATTTTCATAGTTATTACCTCTAATTATTGGTATATCTGAAGTTTTTCCGTCAGGAAAAATTTAGGTGAGCGATAGCGAACCAGATATACCATGTCATACGACGACAAACTGAGTATTTATCTTCATATTACTGTTTGAAAACTAAGCATGGAAATACTCTTTTTCAATCAAGGAGTTCGACGAATTGTAACCTCTGTCGGCTGTCTGTATATTTCTTTAAACCGTTCTACGGCTGTATCAAGTGAAATGGCACCAGCCAATAATTCTATCTTAATTACACTATATTCTCGGGCCTCGCGACCGTGTACTTCTTGGCGTTGTTGAAACTTTAGTGTCGCAGATAATAGTGGCAAGGCAACATTTAGCATGAACAGGGCTACTATACTGAAAATAATCCAAGACTGAGATAAAGCATCTTTGTCTATGTTAATTTGGTAAGTAGCCAGGACAAGAAGTAGAAAACGTGCAGCCCAGATTATCCAACTAACCGCTAGATAAAAACTTTTATCAAGCTTCTCATAACGCCACTTCCATCGAATCTCACTGTTTAACTCAGTTATAAATGCCTCCTTAGGGTCTGTATCGGTCATAGTAAACTCCCTTACGGTTTGCTGTCATATAACTTAAAATAACCGAACTATTTCGTTTATGCTCCCAAATTGGCATGTTTTGCGAAGTACTTCGTTTATTTTAATAATTAGACGATACTTTGGGATTTTTTTCTTCCTCCATATTCGCCTGATTAATTCCCAAAGATAAACTTAATGTAACTCAGAGTCTCAGAAAACCTTCATTAACGGCGTTATTGTAAGGAGTTCCCTCGGTGAGATATACTGATTTGAAAAGCGGGGTCTTAAGCGCTTGAATATAGTCATGGGAAGCATACTAAATCTCTTGATCCGAGTGATGGAAGCCACCGTGTATTCTATATAAAATGCCCAGTTCCAGAGGTTCACTCCAATTTTCGCTCCACACTAGGAACATCCTTCCCTTCCACTATGGCAATCTCACTCTCTGTCAGCCCATAGAGTTTGTAGATCTTCCTATTTATTTCCCTGTCGGTTGCGTCTATTTCCTCCTGTATTGCTTTCTGCTGCTCGACATAAATAGGATCGTTCAGTTGCTTATTCAGACTTAGCATCTTTTCTGCCAACATAGCAAGAGCGTTTTGTGTTTGTGAGAACGGAGTCTTCAGAGGTAGTTGCGCGAGTTCATTTCTAGCCACTTGTATACTGGGGAAACTTGTCGAGTACAAGAAGTTCATGAGCTTTGAGTTAAGAGCTGCAAGCACATATTTGAGATTTACTTCGGGAAAGCTACTTTTCTTATGAATCAATAAAGCATCCTTAATATAGTAGTCTTGATCGTCGTATGTTGCGACAATTTGCTTAGATATATCTTGAACAAGTATCTTAGGCTGTTCAAACCGCTCCTTTTCGCCTGGCCGTGCTGTTTTTCTATGAGCTACCATTTCTTCAGGTTTATACCAGATATACTCCCCTTTATAGTCAGTGTAATACCTGCCGAAGTCGCTCCTACGGAGTAATTTTCTGTCTTCTTGGTTAGTGCGATGTCTTTTAAGGAATAGCGAGTCATCACCAGTCTTTAACCCAAAACACAGGTTTACTATCTCTCCTAAGGCTCTGCTATTAGTATATGCCTTTTCTTTAATCTGCTGTGTTTTTTCACTCCAGCTTAGGTCAAAAATATTCTGATAACTATAAAGGAAGTATTTTTGCGGTATTCTGTTGACCAACTCTGAGACGTACTGTCCATTGCTTTCAGTGATTTTATAACACTGGATAATGTTATTCTCTCTAATTGCTTCTTTAGGCTCTTTTTGCAATATGAAAACAACCGTGTCTACAGTTGCTGTATCGAATACTTTGCTAGAAAAACCAGCAAGAGATAGGATAATGCATTTGTCTAAGACATATTTGCGTAGTTTACTGAAACTATCTATTGTTAGCCAAGTATTCGAAGTGATAAATCCTAAGTATCCCCCTTCTTTTAGTAGTTCTATGCCCCTTTGGATGAAGCAGCAATAAATATCTGACTTCTTTTTATATGTTTTGTAGTCTTTCCAAAGTCTTCTTTTGGTCAAAGGGTTAATTTTATGGGGTCTGATATAGGGAGGATTAGCCACCACGATATCAAAGGGGGCATTTCGCAAAAGCGTTCCATGAGAAAGCTTTTTATCGGTGCCAGTAACCTTTCTGAAAGGGCTTTCCTTTTCAAAGATGTCTAAATCAAGAGATTGCTCCAATTTTTCTAAACTGTCCCCCTCCACAATGTTAAGATCACCAGTGGGGTGATCCAAATCCTTCAATAGTAGATTCATTACAGTTAATTGAGTAGCGAATGGATTTATGTCTATTCCAAAGAGATTATTCCTTAGTATCTGCTCGTGGACTGCTATCTCTACCCAACCTTGCTCCAGATACTGCTTTCTTAACCTGTCATAAGCTTTCATCAGGAACCCACCAGAACCGCAAGCAGGGTCTAAAATCTTCTTTTCTGGTGATATACCAACTTGGTCTAGAATGTAATCAATCACGAAATCGGGAGTATAGAACTGCCCTAGTTTTTTCCTCTCTTCCTTTGAAATGTGTTGCTCATAAGTTTTGCCTAAAATGTCCTTACTAATTTTTGAAAAGTCGTGTTCGCCAAGCTTATCCAAAACGAAGTTGATGGTATCAGCATTCCAATCAATATCCTCGAAGTTGATGGAATCAAATAGAGGAGACTTATAGAGACCTTTAAAACGTTCACCGATTTCCTTGAATGCTACATCAAGGAGATTGCTTGGGTTTTCCACCATCTCACGCCATTTGGTGATAGCATCCTTGGACAACTTAGCCTTTATGTATCCTTTGTCTTCACAGATTCTTAGAAAGAGAACCCTATTAATTAAGGTATATGCACCTTCTTTGCAAAGCTTTTCTATTAAGTCGGGGTCAGATATACCCATTTTCGCATCCGCTGCCCAAGCGTCTATTATCTCTTTGAATTTCTCATCGGTCTCATACCTTATTTTGAACTGAGAAAAGAGGTCGCCGAATAGTCGCTCTCTGCATAGAGATAGGTCTTCTATAAGAATTTTTACAGTGATACTTTCTTTAACGCTTTCCCCTTTCTCTGTTAGCTTCTTGGCTTCTCGTAGATGCTTTTTGCCCACCAACTCGAAAAGGGTATCAAACGACCGAGAAAGGTTCTGAAGCGTAGTAGTGAAAAGAATTCTATCTCTATGCGGGATGTTGGGGATAAATGATTTGTAAACCCTTATTTCTAATCCGTTAGTTAGGATTACCCATTCCACACCCTTATTAAACGCATAATTCAGGGCTTTGTTGATATGAATATCTAAAGGTTCGTCTAAGTCTTTGGTTTCTACAAATAATCTGGGTTTATTGTCAATCAGTAAAGCTATGTCTGCTCTCTTGTTTTCAACATGATGCTCAAAATCCATATCTTGCTGAGGGCTGTACCCCAGTAATTTGAGGAGGGGGATCACTATCTTAATCTTGGCATTCTCTTCACACTTGCCAGCTGTTTTACGGATATACTTATCTACGTTTAGAGAAGCGAGCGACTTAATTTCTGTTTGAAACTTCTTCAATGCTCTCTCCAAATTTGTCTGTCTAGGTTAACTTGAAAATCTCCCTCTGTTGGTTCTGTTTTTTGCCTTCTCTCGTGTCAGAATATGAAATAATAAGTATCCTTTAACATATAAATTCCTCTTTTTCCCTCTCCCGATCACTCCGCCGGTTACCTATCCCCTATATCCTTCTTGAACCTAAACCGATCCCTACTCCTAAGAGTTGAGAGACCTTCCTCTTGGATCAGCTTTTGTATCGTCCATAAAATACCTAAAATTCTCTTCGGTATGGTGTTTAAATTACTCTTTTTGATCTTGACGAATTATGTCTTCTTAATTTTGCTTCTCAAATAAATTATATATGACAAACATTCGTACGTCAAATTTTTGAGTATTTCATGAGGTATTTTTCTAGGATATTATTTAACAAAACCTTGAACTCTAGTGGGTTTACCCAACCTTTTTGGTTTAGGACTCAAAAACCTAAAGGGTCTCCTGCTGGTTAATCAAAATAATGTTTTGGTTTACCCAGCTAAAATTTTAAAGTTTACCGCCGGTAAACCTCTTTAAACCTCAACAGGTTATCTAATGTAAACCACAGATAGGAATAATTTTAGAGTCTACGGCTGCCCTCCGGAATCCATCTGCGGGGTTATCTAACATAAACGAGTATGCTTTATTGACTGAATTAACGGGATTAATGCATACCTAATAGTGTTAAATTAACTGCTAAAGTACCAGAAATTGCGTAAAATACCTAACCGACTTTACAGCAATAGCAATCAACATTGCTACGAGTTTTGCAACAAAATACATTAAAAGACTGCTGGATACTTTGCAAAAAGTTCTAAATATTTCACCTGAAACTGCTAAATACTGCTTTATCAATCCGAAAGTAGTGCGAAACGTAAGTTAAAGCATGTTAGTTACAGCCTAACAGAATTAACTTTATATTTAGTTTGCTTTTGGAAACTTTGGGGTGAACATATCTTAAGCAAGCATAGCAAGCGTAGCTTTGTAACAGGCATAATAAGCGTAGTTGCACAGTAAATGCGTAAAAAGGCAAAAAGTTTAGTAAACACAGCTGTGGATATCGCTATTAGCAAATCCAGTTGCCGGTAAACTTATTTGGCTTATTCCCGGCAGGGCAATGGTAAACTAGGTAAACTTAATGGGGCCCTGAAATGCAAGCAAAATTATCTAAAGTATGAAAGGGATAAAGAAATAGTGATAAGCAAAAAGAAAGAAAAAATGGTATAATAATTAAGAACGAACCATAATAAAGAGGTAAGTGATGAAAACCATAGCCAGTAAACTCTCAGAAGAAGATTATCAAAAAGTGATGGAGTACTGCAGTAAAAATACTTTAACCCCGAGTGAGTGTATAAGAAGAGCCATTGAAATTCTTCTGGCTCAACAAAAGTCTCAAAAAGATGTAGCAAAAGCGCAAGAGGAACGCGGTAATAGATTCGTAACTGAGGAAATGCTTAATAAGCGCACCATTACGTTGCTGTTTACACTCTGGAACCATTTTATTGAAGAACACCAGGATTATACTTTAATAGAAAAGCATCTTCGCTGTGAACAGTGCAATGAGCCTTGCAAATACCAAGAGAGAATGCAAGGAAATATATGTACGTGGTCAGGTTTTGTCTGTGAAAAGTGCGGCTGGGAACTGCCAATATAAGAAAGTGAAGTAAACCTCGATAAACCATTCTGGGATAAAGCAGTTCGGTAAACTATAATAAACTGGTTTATTTCCCGAGAGGACATTTTCTTTATTTTATCCTGTGTAGAAACAATCAGATAAACCAGTCGTGTCATTCCTTTTTTGATTAGTAGTAAAGCTAGTGGAAAATGGGTTTGAAAAGAGTATTTATACTTGGAGCCGGTTTTTTTTCATTCTTGAAGTATTCCCACTATAGATATTCTATTTAGAAAGGCGATAATACTATAAGCCACTTCACAGAAGTACTTAAATCCACCGATACTATAATTACTTTTAATTAGGATGTTGTATTAGAAAAGGAATTTATATCTGCAAAATAAGCTAAAGAAATCATAAACATAATGGTGTTGCCATTCTGAAACTACACGGGTCAGTCGATTGGGTTTTACTAAAGGGTATACGACCGCACGATCCTTCATTGTTTGAGAACTTAGGAAATGAACTGTACAGAGCTAAGACTTATGATCGCGGGAATTACTCATTTTCTCCTTTTCTATCACTTAATTGCCATGCCTTTATAATTCCTCTTACATTCTACAAAGGATTACAAGAAAAAGCTATAAAGAAATTTTGGAAGCAAGCTTACAATACTTTAACCCAAGCCAATTGTATTGTGATAATCGGTTATTCACTTCCTCAATCAGATTATTATGTGCGTTCTTTTCTACAAACTGCTGTCAGGAGAAATCCAAATCAGGGGAAACTCTCTATTAAGATAATTAATCCGGATGGTAAAATTAAAAACAGGTGGAATTCAGTCATAACCGGATTTGAGTTTATCAAAGAAAAGTTTGAAAATACTGAATATGGTAAAGGGAATTTCTAGTTGACTTCAATGGAAACGTTACTATTTTAATCAATTGCTAGAGAAAAACTTGGTGTTTCTTTTCAGGTAGTATTCTTGAAATTGGAGTTTATGGAGTTGATAAACATAAAAATAAATTTTATTCCAAATCATATCAAATTCATACTGGATAAACTTCTTGCTCAAAGAAAATACGAATTTGACTAAAGTAATAAATATTTTTATAAGAAAGGACCGCTGTTAAATTAGGAGAGAGGTTAGTTTACTAATGAAAATTTTTTCCACCCGAAATGATTTATTGCGCTACGCCGAACGTTTTATACAAGAACGCATTGTATCGCTTGAAAAGGATGTAAGCGTATGCCTTAAAGGTGATGTCGCATTTCCTGCTATACTATATTGTTTTGCTACGATTGACCTACTGGGAGCATTGCTTTCCGGTAAGGCTTCCAAATCTAAAAAACCAAACACTTCAAAACAATCCAGAGAATATATGCAAAAGTATATGGCTTATACAAAGGAACAATCTGAATTACTGCAACAAGTATTTAGACATAAAATAACCCATTTAGCACAGCCAAATCCAGTTGTAGCCTTTAGGGACAAAAAGATTGCTTGGCAATATTATCATACCAATAGCAGAGAACATCTACAACTGGTTCCAAGAAAGGGTGAAAAGAAGGTTACACAACAATATAAGATACAGTGGAATCACATTTTTATCATCAGTATTTGGGATTTAGTGAATGATATTGTAACTTCAGTTTATAAACCTGCGGGATATCTTCATGATTTGAGTTTACAAACCAATCTTCGAGAAAAATTTGAGGAGGCGATTTTAGATATTTATAAGAACTTAAAGAAGGTATAAATATTAGTTAAAAGTTTCCTATTCCGTTGACAAAGGTAGACTTTTAGTGAGGAGAAAGGGTGTAAGAAATTTTTTCATGTGACCGTTATATCGCCCTTTATAAAGCTAATTTACCCCGAATTTGCCCATCGAGATTTCGATAAGTTTGCAGGGAGGGGTAAAACCTTACATTGACCCAACGGTAGTTTAAGCAGATCTTCAGAAAAGCCCGGATCCCACGTTAGACACGTGTATACAGGTACGGAAGGATTTCCCTAGGCATCAAACTATGATTTGTAGTCACCGTTATCATTTTTGCCTATAAGACGCAATATACAGCTTTAGCGCAGTTTCGAAGGACCCACCCACTGTGCGGAAAGTTTCGAAAATCTTTCTACCCGGTTTTTGACCTATGGCGTAAACAACGTTGCTATTTAACTTTTTGTCGATCTAAACCCATAACTGAGCAATTCCACAGTTTTCTAATGTTGACTTTTAATTTACTCAATTAAAATCGGATACCGGAGGGTTGTCTTTCGTCTAGCTCAAATTTCAAACATTTATCTATAAATCCGAGGAAATCGGTTTTTCCAATGCTTCTGGTATCTCTTAAGTTCGCAAAAAACCAGTTTCTACATTCAGCAATGTGAATTGGAAAAGTCGGCAATGGAGTGGGAGAAATAATCGGAGCTACTTATGAAAGAGCGTTAAGAATTTACGGAAGGTGGCGGTGGAAAGGCTAAACTCCTATACCAATAGGCACTGGGGAAAGGGAAAAGGAGAATAACTTATTGATTTGTGACCTGAATCGCAGTTTTATAATCTACTTTCCTTTTGGGTTTTGCCAGGTCCTGTAGCTTTTTACGGCCTAGAGAGTGGTTTTATACCTACTAAAGTCTTGCTAATATGATAGAATTAACATATTTTTTAGCATATGTATAAAAATATGGTATAATTATATTATTATTAGAGAAAGTTATTGTCATGGTAGACAGGAGAAAAGAAAAGTTTTGACTAGGTCCCTTAGGAATAAGCTTTAAAGCGTCTAATAGGCTATTTATAAAAATTATCCAGTGCTGGTGAGGGCTAAAAATAGGGATAAACGAACTTCTTCGTTTATTTATAATATTAAATAGCGTCTATAAGGAGGTTTAGAAAGCGATGAGAAGGGTATTGAAAAATAAGCCACTGGTGGAGGCTATATTTGAACTTCGATGGGATCTTCAAGAGCGAACCTCGGGTATGAAGGTAGACCCTCATTATAAAATTCTCATTGGAAGAATATATGATAAACTTAAAGACGAATACCAGTTCCATGAGCAATTGTCTACTGCCTCTATACCAGATGAAATTGCGGGATACGTAATTCAGCACCGATTCAGAAAAGATAAAGAGAAATGGCCTCTTATTCAAATAGGACCAGGAGTTATTACTGTTAACGAGACAGAAGAGTACGTTTGGGAAGATTTTGAGAAAAGAAGTATTCAAGCAGTAAATACTCTCTTGGAATCTTACCCTGCATCAGAAAATGGTTTGAAGGTTAATTATTTAGCATTGCGGTATATAGACGCTATTGATTTTAATTTCGAAAAAGATGACATATTTAGTTTCCTAAAAGAACATATGAAGATAACTGTAGACCTATATTCTAATTTATATAATAGCACGATGGTGGAAAAGTTACCATTACGTTTTGATTGGAGTTTTTCTTTTCGCTCATCAAAACCTAATGGCGCAATTAATCTAAGATTTTTTAGGGGTAAAAAGAAAGAATCCGATGCATTAATATGGGAGACCATGGTTCAATCAATTGCGGGAGAAGTTCCTGAAATCCCAACAGAAATTAATTATTGGCTGAAAAATGCGCATGATTTAACAGACAATTGGTTTTTTAAATTAATTGAAGGAGAATTATTAAGGAGGTTTGAATAATGCTATATGAGATAATGTTATATTCTCAAGATATAAAACCGGAATTTGATCCATCTCAAGTTGTGTCTATGATTAGTTCGAGAGAAGAAATTATAAGTAAAATTCCAGCTTATGGGGAAAATTTGTTAGAAAACCTTTTTGATTATCTATACCACCGACCGGTAGTTCGAATTCGAAACGATACGTCTTCAATATATCAATGTCTTGACTTTGAGCAAGAGACGACATTCTTTGAGGAATTTATTAGAGAAATCGAAAAAGAGAAAGTCTTAGAAAATGTATCAAGAATGTTTGATGAGTTGACTCTTAAGGAGAAATTTTTTAGAGGAATGGATAAGACAAAGCTATTGAATGCCATATCAGAAATGTTGAATGGATTTCCTCCTGAACAAATGAGAATTTCTGAGGATGAACTCCTTGAAAGAATAAAAGGAGTTTTAGTATTAGAAGCTGTGTCAGGAATCTTAAATGAATTAACACCCGAACAGAGGGAAGTCTTTGACGAAGCAGTGAAAAGGAGACCCCTTTTTAAATGACTTATGTGCTTGATACAAATATTATTACAGCAATCTTGAAAGATAATGAAAAAGTAAAGAAAATAGCACAAAAAGTAAGGTTAGGGGGTAAAAAGATTTTTATTAATGGAATAAGTTATTATGAGATAAAGCGCGGTCTTTTAGCTAATAAAGCAACAGCACAATTAGGCAAATTCGACTTTTTTTGCAGAGAATTTGGGCTAGCATTGTTGGATATCCGGTCTATTTTTGATAGGGCAGCAGAAATCTATGCAGATTTGGCTCAGAAAAGAAAACTTCTTGAGGATGCAGATATCTTAATAGCTTCGGTAGTAAGCTCCCGCAACGCTATTCTTGTCTCAGCTGATACTGATTTTAAAAGAATTCAAGGACTGAGGATCGAAAACTGGCTAATTTGACGAGAGAGAATATTGGCGTCATTTCATATAACAGATACTTAAGACATCTTGTCAAGAAATGAATATTCCCCTCCCTCCGTAAAGAAAACTCCCTCAAAAATCGACACACCAGAAGAAGCGAAAGAAAACCTTAAGGAGGCAAGGCGTCTCTATATAAAAACACTTATAGAGAGGAATCTGCCTATTCCCGTACCCAAAAATTCTTTCAAAGAACCTTATGAAACATCTGCAAATGCTGGTGAAATTAAAGTTGATCAAATAACTACGGCTATATCTCAACCTCCATTTGATATTACAAAAGTTGAAATCCCGCTTAAAGTTACTACAACTCAGTTATAAACCCATATTTAAAATTTATATTGCTTCTCCTTTCCAGTCTCTGGTAGTAGAAGAAGGTTTTTGCGGTCTTATTTGACTTTTCCTGTTCAGCAGAATTTGAGTCCTGCCCAGCATTCGTGGTCTTGAGACCACGAATGCTGAAGGATACCGGTGGGATAGTAAGAAAGTGTTTCTTTTTTGCAAAATCACGCAACTTAGGTTTGTTGGGTAGCTTTTACCAATTTAGTGATTTCTCTTTCTGTCAGGCAGGCTAAGTAAAATTCCCGGCTGGTTTAAGAATTGTGGGATTAATTCGAACTGCGATTTCAAAGCAAGAAAAGGTAAGTAATGTGAAAATTCACAATGCTTCCCTTTCTGATCTCCGGTTTAAGATAACCAAAAAGAAAGAATTTCCGACTAAATCAATTTCCGGCTGAATCCGGCGGGGTATTTTCAAAGTTTTGAATTTTGGTTAAAATCACGCGATTTATAGTTTTTTTGGGCGTTTTTACAACTGCCAATTTGTGACTACGAGCAATTTCGGGGGGTTACAAAAATATCCTTTTTGAGTAAAATCACGCAATTTGCGGTTTTTGGGGTGTTTTTAGCAGTAATTGTGGAAAATTTTTCTTTTGCTTACAGGCTAAGTCTTCTTTCGGGGTTTCCAACGGGGGTAACTACCATCCCTGCATTTCTTTCCTATCGAACCACCCCTGAAAATCCGGACAGTGTTGTACCACCACCGGG
>Ga0315312_1000965_pt1 | contig 25959 bp, 21 predicted proteins | sample TDP7_MG_FD_203629 | JGI IMG/M metagenome (GOLD analysis project Ga0315312, IMG submission 203629) | Freshwater sediment microbial communities from Lake Towuti, South Sulawesi, Indonesia - TDP7 | ecosystem: Environmental > Aquatic > Freshwater > Lake > Sediment | place: Indonesia: South Sulawesi... | reverse complement strand
TCGAAACTGAAGCCAAGGCGATTTGTGCGGACTACCGGATGCCGGTCCCTCCTTTCGAGTTGGTGAAGAGCGCAGAGCAAGCCTCCAGTGTCGCTCAAAAGCTGGGGTATCCGATTGTGCTCAAGATCGTCTCTCAAGACATCCTGCACAAGACCGAAGCTGGAGGCGTGCTTCTTGGCATTCAAGACCCCGTCGAGGTCAAAAGCGGCTTCTCAAGGATAGTGGATAATGCAAGGAGGTACAATTCAAATGCGAAACTTGAAGGCGTTCTCGTTCAAAGGATGGCTCCTCAAGGAAGGGAGGTCATCATAGGTGGTCTGGTGGATCCTCAGTTCGGTCAGACTCTGATGTTTGGTCTCGGTGGGGTCTTTGTGGAAGTCTTCAGAGATGTGACTCTCAGGATTGCGCCGATTGTCGAGCAGGACGCTCGAGAGATGATTCGCGAGATCAAAGCCTATCCTATCTTGAAGGGCTACCGAGGCCAACCTCCGGCAGACGAGGACACCATAGTTGATATTCTGTTGAGCGCTTCTGATCTCATGATGGAAAACCAAGATGTCAATCAGATGGATCTCAACCCGGTGATGATCTACAACAAGGGTGCGAGTATAGTGGACGCAAGAATGATCCTGCGGAGACAGTAGGTCATCCTCTTCGCTCTCGTGCCGACCTCCGTCTTGAGCGCTTCACTAGTTATCCCATTGAGATCGACTCCGGAAAGAGAGTAGCATTGACCATTTGGCCTGTCTTTTCCGAACTGCTGCAATTCGCCAAAGCTTAATTAAGAAAAGTGATTCTCCGTCTTACAGAATCGTCTGGGCATGGCTGAGGGCAGAGATGACGCAGATCGTGGAAACGATCGAGGACCTCGACGAGAAGATAATCTCGTCTAGAACCAGACGCAATCAACTGGACAATCAGGCGAAGCTTCTGGCCGGGAAAAGAGACGAGCTGAACGAGCAATTTCAGAAACTCAAGGGACAAATCCAAGAGCTGAAGGAAAGAAGGGACTCACTGAACCTGCATGTGCGCGAACTGAAGGAGAAGAGAGAAGAGGCGAGAAGAAGGCTTGACGCCAAGCGTAATGAAGCAGATTCGGTTAGGAATACGATTGCACGCCTTGAGAAAAGAGCCTCAGGAAGCTATTCTGGCCTGAAGAAGAGAATGCAAGAGCTTGAGTGGAAGATACAGACAAACCCTCTCTCCTCCAAGGAGGAAGCCAGACTCATCGCCCAAATCAAGGAGCTTGAATCTCAACTTGTAGTTCACGACAAGGTCCGTGAGTTAAGAGACAGAGCGATCATGCTCCAAGCAGAGATAAATGCAGCTAGGCTTGTGGCGAATGAGGCGCATGAAAAACTGAGCGAGATTGCGAAAGAGAGCGAGGTTTATCACGGAAAGATGCTTGAAGTTGTGAAGCAGGCCTCAGATCTGAAGTCGAAAGCCGACGAGGCGCATCTCAGCTATGCTCAGGTCAAACAACAGGCGGATGAGGCTCATCTAGAGTACATAAGGGCGAAGGAATCAAGACAGAAGATCATTGTGGAAGACCAAATGACGCGACTCAGGAAGCAGCAGGAAGTCAGGAAGAAGGTTGAGGATACCGCTGAAGAGAAGCTAAAGAGGGGAGAGAAACTCTCGCTTGACGAGTTCAGAGCTCTTGTCGAAAAGGGGGCCGTGTAGTTCGCGCCCCAGATCGTCGCTCCTGTCTCTGGTGCATCTCAGGCTCTGGAACTTTGCCGGGGAGAAAGCCCTTGCCTAGCGTAGCTGTCATTGGGGGGTCAGGCCTCGAAAAGATGCTAGACAAAGGAAGAATCATAGAGGTCGAAACCCAATACGGTAAGCCTCCCCCAGTGGCAATAGGTACAATCAGGGACCATGAAGTCGCCTTCATCCCGAGACATGGTGTGAAACATGAAGTCCCACCACACAGAGTCAACTATCGCGCAATCATAATCGGACTGAAAAGTCTTGGTGTCGAACGAATTATCGGAACAAACGCGGTCGGAGCCATCAGTGAGAAGTGCGCACCCGGAGACATAGCGATACCAGTTGACATCGTAGATTTCACGAAGGCAAGACCTACAACCCTCTACGACACGGGCCCCGTGATCCATGTAGATGTTACTGAGCCCTACTGCCCAAGTCTGAGAAAGCTTCTAATTGAATCAGCCAAGAAGCAGGTGAAGAAGCTTTGGACCGACTCAGTGCTGGTGTGCACCGAAGGACCACGTTTCGAGACTCCTGCAGAGATCAGGATGTTCAGGAGCTTGGGATGTGATCTGGTTGGGATGACCGGAGCACCGGAGGTCTTCTTCGCAAGAGAGGCTGGCTTATGCTACGCCACGATCTGCTTCGTGTCGAACATGGCAGCAGGAATGCAGCCCGAGGTAAGTCACAAAGAGGTTGAAGATGTAGCTTCGAAGGTCGTCTCTACGATGATTGCGATAGTGTCACAATCAATCACTCAGCTGCGTAATGTTGAACCCTGTAGATGCAAGTCGTCAATCGTGAGAGGAGCGTAGAATTCAGCGATGCTTCGAGGCCTATTAGTGGCTACTGGAGTCTACAAGATCTACGAGAAATGGCTTCTCGACCAAGTCAAGAGTGACGAGATGCCTCAGCATATCGGTGTGATATTGGACGGGAATCGAAGATGGGCCTTAGGGCACTCACTACCGAAATGGGAAGGCCACATGTGGGGTGGAAGAAAGGCGGAGAACTTCCTTGGATGGTGCTTAGAACTTGGGATACAGACAGTAACCGCCTACGTTTTCTCAACAGAGAACTTCCAGAGATCTCGGCAGGAGGTTGAGCGAATCTTCGATGTCCTAGAGCAGGAGGCGAAGAGACTTGAGAGTGATGATAGGCTCCGGGAAAAATGCGTGAAGGTGAAGGCGATTGGGAGGATTGAACTTCTTCCCGAGAGATTGCAGAAGTTGATTGCGAAGGTAGAGGGCCAGACAGAGAAGCATGACAAGCACTTCTTGAACATAGCTGTGGCATATGGCGGCCGCGCTGAGATCGTTGACGCTGCCAGGAAGATTGCTCAGGACCTAGATAGGGGAAAGATCTCTGTTAACGATATCGACGAAGAGAGTTTTCGAGACTACCTATATACGGCGCATCTTCCTAACCCCTACCCCGATCTGATAATAAGGACATCTGGCGAGGAAAGGCTCAGTGGATTCCTTCTTTGGCAGTCTGCATACAGTGAACTTTGCTTTCTCGACGTGTACTGGCCTGAGTTTCGCAAAATCGATCTCCTACGCGCGATAAGACTCTACCAAAAAAGAAAGCGAACATATGGTCGGTAGATTGAAAGCAGTCCGTCGCTATCCCCTGGTCTTATGCTCCTTAGTTCTTATTCTCTCGTCCTCAGACGTGGCAAATAGTCTGTCGATCGAGGTCTCTCTATCATTTGCTCAGGAAGAGAACAAAGTGACATCTCTTGCTGTCAAAGGAAACACACTCTATGTTGGTATGAACACGGTGCCTGGAATGATCGCTAGGGTTGACGTGGGGTCGATGAACAGGATTGGCTCCTCTCTCAGGTTGTCCGAGGGCGAGAACTCGATCTACTCATTGCTCGTTGTTGAAGACTACTTATACGCAGGGCTGTACACATCGCCCGGAAAGATTGTGAAGATCAGCATAGGTAGCTTTTCCAAGGTCGAAACTTTGACTCTTCCAGAAGGCCAGAACTGGGTCAGCTCACTAGCGTCATCAAGCGCTTTCCTCTACGCTGGCTTGCGAATGTGGCCTGGCAAGATCGTCAAGGTTGATCTCAAGGCATTCAAAGAAGTCAACCTTCTAGAGTTAGCACCGGGAGAGAACAACATCTACTCAATGGGAACCAAGGATGGATATCTCTACGCGAATATTGCGATGCGTCCGGGAGGAGTTGCGAAAGTGGATCTAGCGACTTTCCAAGAGGAACGTTCGCTTCGATTCAAACAGGGAAACGACTACCCTCAGCCGATCGCCATATCTGAAAACATGCTGTTTGCGGGGTTCTACTCGAAGCCAGGAGGAATCGCAAAGGTAGACCTGACTACTTTTGAAGAAGTAGGTTCAGGCTTGCATTTTTCTCAGGGGGAAGACAATGTCTGGAGTCTCATCGTTCACCAAGGATCCGTATACGCCGGACTAGATACACGACCCGGGAAGATCATAAGGCTGGATCTGGATCTCAGAAGATTGGATGCGCTAAGTCTGGGAGAGGGTGAGGACGGTGTCTACGCCTTTGCCTCCTTGGGCGGATCTCTTGCCTGCGGCATATATGGATCGCCTGGCAGGATTGTCCTGATTCGGCAGCAGAGCCCTTTCCCGCAGTCAGTGCCATTCCCAACGATCTTCGTAGTGGTCCCATTGGCATTCGTCTGCTTAGCTCTGTGGATCCTGAAGTCAAGACTTCGGAGAAGATTCGAACGTCAGTAGATCGATCCAGTCTTTGCTCCTCTGCCACGGACGCGCTTCAACCGGCCAGCAAGATTTCGCTGAGTTCTCAAGTTGCGATCAGGCAGTGCATTTGAAGTTCGTTGCGAGCGGACTAAGGAGACTGGCGCCGTTTTCGTCTACTGACTCTGAGAATCAGTATTGCCATCACTGAAATTGCGAAGATCGCGGAGTATCGCATAGAAGAGAACTCTGGTATGTCTATTGACATTGCGTGAAGCATCGCCTCCACGCATTGTGCAGTAACCTCAATGGTCGACTTTTTGTTGACATCGGTACTGTTCTCTATTCCCGTGTAGAATCCTCCTCTCGTTGCCCCTGTGTTGTTCACTTGCTGCATGTCTAGAGTCATCTCATTCTTTCCGACCAGCCAACAGTAGGATCGTTCGGCCAACGACCAATAGTACGATCCTCCCAGATCAACCCAGATCAATGCTAAGTCTCTGATCAGTTCTGCCGCCGCCAGGGTTCTCTTAGGATAGATTCTGACCAAAGCCTGAGTTCGACCTTCTCCGGGCCCTCCATGACTATCCATTAGTCTTAGGGCAAAATCCTCAGTCCAAGCGATCATTCTCTTCCGCAAGCCCTCGTAGTCCGGCCGAGGCTCAGTCAGCCCTATGAACGTCCAGTAGGCAAGGACTCCAAACATTGTCCGTCCATTCGATAGAGTTGTCTGAAGGGCTTTCGAATTGTCATCGTAGAAGCCTCCGTATCCCCAAGAGCTTCGATCCATTTCCTGTTGGAGGAGAATCCACTCACAAGTCTTCTGTGCCGCTTTGGACAGCATTTCTGCCCGGTTCCTGTCGCCCCATTTCTGTTCATATCCTGAGATACAGGACAAAGCATTCAGCATCATACCAACATCTTCTGTTCGCGTTTGGCGCGGTTCCGGGTAGGCGAAGATCCAGCTTCCGTCTGGTCTCATGCTGGCCCCAATCCATGAGTTGATGCAAAGAGTGATTCTCTGAACAACCCTATCCCAGAACTCATGCTCAATAGCCGTCTGCGGAAGTTTGCGCATGAGGAAAGCGGTTTGAGCTAGCATAGCCGTTATGTGAGCGTTCCAGTAGTAGAACGATCCAGACAAGAACCACTCATTTCGCGTGATATCATAGTACCGGTGAAAGTCCCCCGTCCCGGCTTGGCCTTCCAAGACAAACTCGACAGTCGCCTTCAACCATCTGTCATGCTTCGCCGACGTGAAGTCTAAGTGGTAGTTGGACAAAGTCCACGCGACCCTTGAGTTGTCTTCACAGTACAGCTTTTTCTCGTCCGTTTCTTCCGCTCCGTGCATGAAGCCATATCTGCTCTCCTTGTATTCCACGGCTTGCGCCAGAATCCAATTCGTTCCATTCTCAATCCTCGTTATGACATCGATGTCAGGTGCACCTGTTACCATAGCCAAGAATGCCGCTTCAACCATGCCCACTAATAGGATAGTCAAGAGGCCTCCAACTCGAAAAGCAGTTGGGTGATGCTTCAATGGCTTCGCTCCACCGAGCCTTCTTGGCACGACATGCACATCACATGGACACCTTCTCATGCTCTTATCTCTGTTTTGGTGTGCTCACCTGATCTCAAGCATGAATTGAATCGCGGATCTAGGCCGACGAAAGATCCGATTGACCAACTTCAGTTTGCTCTGGTAATGACAACCGCAGCCGACACACCTTGAATGTTTTATGCGTACTTGCTTCAAAACATTATACTATTGGCTACCGATGTGATCTTCCTCTGACTGGAGAAGCTTGATATTGAGATTTCCGAGAACACCTTTGCTCCTGCTGGCATTGGTAGGAATCACTATCATCACCTTGGCATCTTGTAGGCCGATTGGAGCACAGGCAGAGTCCACTCAGTTTCAGAAGGAGTCCTCATCGGTCAGGACCCAAATAGTCGAATTTTCCGTTGATGCGGAAACGAAGAGCGGCGACTTCATTAAGGTCACGAATGAAGGCGGACTTGTCTTCCTCAAGAGAACATACATCAAGGTAGTTCCATGGAAGGTCTGGTATGACAATGGACGGAAGGCTTGGATAGTACTTCTAGCCAATGTCACTTCTAACAACTTCAGAATATCATACATGTTCCTTCGCAATGGATCTGGCGTATTTACTCTATGGCACTATGATTACGAGAGCTCCAGCTATGATGGATACATGTTCTACGGCGCTGACTACGTCAAGAACAACACATGCCTGTCTCCATCTGTGCCGATGCCGAAACTCTCCATTGTTCCAGAGGCGAAAAGCTCAAGCGGTATATCAGCCTTGGGGGCCACTCTCTACATAGATGATCAAGAAGGGCTCTATCTAGACGGAACAGCGTCCTTGTCATTGTACCCGATTCTAAGGGACGTGAGCCAGACGTGGTTCTTGATGCACGACCATCAAGGAAGATACTACTTTTCCATCTTCTATTTCTCCGAGTCTGACCGAGAACACATTCTACGGGCCCACACGATTCGCTTGAACGATCTTCATCAACCTCCGTTCGAAAACATAGTCGCTCTATGGATGCCGGGACGCTTTCCATACTTGTTGACTGTGATCTCCGACCTCAGCAATGCAACGGTGAGGATCAACAGCTTTCCTTTCAAGACTGACGAGCATGGGAGGATTGAGGTGCGGGTTCCAATGGGGGATATATCTGTGGAGGCTCAAAACGAGATAGCGACGGGGCAAGGTTCAAGACGCATCTTTGGCGAGTGGAAGTGGTTCACGAAGTCAAACCCGACATTAGTGAGAATCACACAAAATACAGATCTGTACCTGACGTACAGAAAGCAATTCTACCTGTCTCTGAGTTCGCCTTACGGATCACCAGTCGGTGAAGGATGGTACGACGCGGGAACAACCGCTAGGTTCTCGATAGAGCCGACTATCGACCTTTCGAACAGGACCAAGCTTGTATTCTGGGGCTGGACCGGAGACAAAGAAAGCAGCAACTTTGAGGAAGTAGTTACAATTGACAAACCGAAGACACTACGCGCAAACTGGAGAAGGCAATATGAGATCCTAGTTTCGACGAAAGGACTGCCTTCAGGCGTCACTATGAATCTTACGGTGAATGAGAATCAGACAACCGTCAGCGTCCCCTTTAGACATCGACACTGGGTAGATGCAGACTCAGCTCTAATGATCAAGATATCTCCTATGAATCTTAGCGTCTCTCAAACAAGGTACGTCTTCCGTAGATGGCAAACGGAAGCGGGTGAACCAGTAACTCTCCCAACTACCGCAAAGAGTCCAATGCAACTCACAGCAAGATATGAAACTGAGGAACCCTTCCCAGGCAAGATAACTCTACAAGTAATGCCCACTACACTGGTTGTCGGCAACACAGTAACAGTAAGGGGCGCAACGACTCCATCACGACCTCTCACAAACGTTGCCATCTTCTGGAGCCAAGACTCAACGGAGTGGACTCAAATCGCGACGGTGACAACAGATCAGAGCGGCAACTATGAATATGTTTGGCAGGCACATCAAGGAGAGAAGATCTACTTCAAAGCCAGATGGACATACGACCCTGACTATGAACCGATTGAAAGCTCTATTAGCGCGGTGACACGAATCGCCTCTGGCCGACGGTCGAGGTGGCCGCAATTCCTGAACAGTATCATAGGATTAGTTGAGAATTCGCCTGTCCCTAGCCAAGTGATAGCGATCTTTCTGTATCCTCTGATAAAGGCCAGTGAGGCCGCCATGCTGCTTTCAGCTGCCACCGGAACTCCTCAATGGCTTCAGGAAGTCACCACATGGGTTCTGACTGGCACATTGGTGGGTCCCCTCTACATAGGGCCCTTCCTCACTCTTTTTGTCCTAGCGTGGAAGAAAGCGACACATAGATCGCCGTCGACCAACTGGCTAGTCCTGTTGATCACTGCAACCGCTATCGGAGTTGGATTGACTCTGATCGGACAGGTCTTGTCAGCGCCTGCAGTCCTGCAACTGGGGCTGGCTATCGGCATGATCGCCCCCTCTCTTCTGACCTCACACCTAGTGGCGCTGGCAATAGCAAAGATCACATAGACCCAGTACAGATATTGGTTTCAGGGGCTGAACACAACAGCCCTTCTACCCGAGTCAGCTAGAGATCGGAGCTAACTGCCATTGTGCAAGACTCTCTCCCTCAATCCTGTAGCTGCATCTTCGAATTCAGAATCTTACGCCTGCAGATGGAACGAGAGAGCTCAGGAAGTTCTCACTCTCCTGAAGGGGAGAGTGGCTCTAGAAGGAAAGACTATCTTGGATCTGGGTTGCGGGCCGGCTCCTATATCGGAAGGTCTCCGACACCTGTCTCCCCTCCTAGTGGGTCTTGACAGAGACAAGCACTATCTGAAGAAAGCTAAAGAGACCACTTCTCTCAAGTTGATCTTAGGTGACGCAACAAGCGTACCATTCAAAGATCAAAGCTTTGAATTCGTCTTGTGCAATGACGTGTTGGAACATGTTCGTGAACAGGCTAGACTGATGCAGGAACTCCTAAGGATTTTGGCTCGAAGCGGAGCAGCATATATCCAGTGCGCGAACAAGTACCAGATCATAGAACCTCATTTTCTCCTCCCGTTTCTTTCGTGGATTCCGCGCCCTCTGGCAAACATTTATGTCAAGGTCACACGCAAAGGACAAAGTTATCGAGGATACTTTCCAAAGACCCGCAAGAGTGCCCTTGCGCTGACAGGCACGTATCGAACAGTTGACTTGACCTACGAGAGAACACTTATGAAAATCAGAACTCTCAAGATTCAATCAAAGCTTCTTCGAGGTGTTATTTCGATAGCTCAAAGAATCCTGTCGGATGAGTTCATCGCCAGACTATCGCAGAACTTCAGCATAATTTCGATTCTAGTGCTCAAGGACTGACCATATCATGACCAAGGAGAAGCCTTGACGGATATCTGCTAGTTCTGTAGTAACGTGGTATTGTCTCCCCCTACATTTAAAGGCATGAAACGTCTCACCTGACCATCGAAGACAGTCGCAGTCATCGTTACAGCACGAAAAATGACCAACACATGTAGATTTCCGCTTGACACTGTCGCTAGCTGTACATGACAATGTGCTTTGAACTGATTTATGTTGCGGCATATGACGCTAGGCGGTCACGCCGTAAGAATAACTCTTGAGAAGGAAGAATCATAATGAGGCGGCTGCCGACTAGGATCATTAGGTCACTCGTTCTCTTTGGCCTCATGACTATCATCCCGATCCGGACCACAGGGCCCTGGCTGTTCTCAACACAAGCTACACCCCCTGCCTCAATCCACTATTCACCTCCATTCAATGAGACAGTTCCTATACCAGTCCCATTGACGATCGCTTTTGGGTACGGACTCGCACCGTCTGGCCCCCAATCCATGATTGTGATTTGCGTTGAGTTTACCAATCAGAACCACACAAAGACCAGAAGTGAAATCCAAGACGTAGCCTTCAACAAGGTCAGCCAATACTATCGAGAGGTCTCATACAACAGAATCTCTCTGACCGGACATGTTTCTCGATGGTATCAGATGAACAAGACGGTAGGGGCGTACGGGCGCGATGGATTGACCATCGATGACCCAAACGGTGATGGATCTCCTGACAGTTGGATGCTCATTCAGGAGGCAATCGACGCTGCAGATTCTGAGATAGACTTCAGTCAATACTCCTACCTCGTCTTGCTCCATGCTGGCCCTGGCCAGGAAACCTCGGGCAATATGAATGACCTGTGGTCTTGTGCCTACCTCATGGGTGTCTGGTTTAGGACGCGTGATGGAGTCTCTTACTCGAAAGCTATGATCGTTCCGGAAACAGAGAGTCAGGGAGCAGACACTGTTGGAGTATTTGCTCATGAGTTTGCTCATTTGCTTGGTCTACCTGACCTCTACGATCCGTATCGAAGATCTGACTATGTCGGTAGATGGGAGCTAATGGGTAAGGGACTCTGGAACGGCAATCCGCCCAGCAGTAGCCCGGCACACATGTTGGCGTGGTCAAAGATTAGACTTGGGTGGATCTTAGATAGTCAAATAGCGGTTGTGCCGAGTGGGATCATTAGCAATGTTACACTCAGCCCCATTGAGCTGAACGGCACAACGCTAGCCGTCAAGATTCCTCTCACCGATAGGACATACTATCTTGTCGAGTTAAGACAGAAAATAGGATACGACCTAGCCTTGCCGGATACGGGTCTGCTTGTCACCTACATAGACGGAAACATAGGCGGCCCCGGAAGCGTCCAGATAGTCGACGCCAATCCATTGACGGCTACGCTAGATGATTGTACATTCAAACCAGGCCGAACCTTCAGCGACACCTCCAACAAGATATCCGTGTCAATCTTAGAGGGAACTGGGCAGAGCTTTCGTCTGCTAGTGAACCGTGTAGGGCCTGCCCCTGATCTATCAGTCACAAAGCCAGAAATCACGCCTTACCCGGCCCGTTCCGGCCGTACACTCACATTGATGTTTCGCATAATGAATCAAGGCACAACCACAGCTTCCAGCTTCACTATTCACGTCTACATGGATCTGAACCTCATCTACACCAACACCTATACCCTTGAGGCAGGACAATCTCATCTTGTACACTTGACTTGGAACGCGACATATGGCAAGCACGTAGTAAAATGCGTCGTCGACTCAGAGAACAGACTGAGCGACATCAATCGTCTGAACAACGAGGTCACCTACGAATTCGTGGTTGGATTGATACTCTCAGTGAGGCTTCCGTGGGCAGGAGGATCAGTCCGCGTCAATGGCACAACATACACAGCGAACGGAACGATGGTGATAGAGGTGCCAATTCTACAGGGGCAGCAGACGGTTGAGGTTCCATACGAGCATCTTCTGTCTACAGGAAAACGGCAGATCTTTGTCAGATGGAGTGATGGAGACACCTCCAATCCTAGAGTCTACTCGGCTACAGGAGACGTGACTCTCTCGGTCGAATACAAGACCCAGTATCGTCTCACCATAGATTCGGGCAGAGGCGCAACTTCAGGGGATGGTTGGCATGACGAGAACAGTACAGCTACCGCAAAAGCAACCTCCCCGACGCCTGCGAACAGTGGGAAGACTCGCCTCGTGTTTTCTCACTGGAGTGGAGCCCAGATCTCAAACTCTTCCACTCTTCAAATCTCTATGAATCGTCCGTACAATCTGACGGCAAACTGGATTGTTGAACACTACCTCGCCGTAATCTCGCAAGTCGGTCCTTTTGCAGAGCAGGGGTGGCATAAGGAAGGGGCTGCGGTTCGACTGAGAGTATCCTCTCCGGTTGACCAAGGAAACCGTACAAGAAAGGTATTCGTCAGTTGGTCTGGCAACATAACCTCTGAATCGATAGAGATCACTATTCAGATGATGGGTCCGCGAACTATCATCGCGAACTGGAGAACCGAGTATGAACTTCGAGTACTGAGTGAACGTGGAAAGCCGTTAGGGCAAGGTTGGATCTCGGCGGGCGTAACCGCGAAGTTCTCCGTTGAGCCGATGGTGAGTCCGGAAAACGGAGTCCGCTATGTTTTCGCGAAGTGGACAGGGGACTATGATGGTGCCTTGTGCGAAGGATCAGTTGTGATGGACAGCCCTAAGACCGTGAGCGCAACCTGGAGAACACAATACTTAGTGAGCTTGAGGGTTATCGGGCTTCCGAACGGAACCAATGTTCCTGTCAAAATCAATTCAAAATGGCATAATCGTACAATGCCTTTCGTTCTCTCGGAATGGGTGGACGCAGACTCCTCTGTGACCCTCGAAGCGCCTACCAAGATCCAGACAGACATCGACGAATATGTTTTCCAAGGATGGAGAAATCCTGACGGACAACCCATTGACCTACCTCAAACAATTAACTCACCAAGAGGCCTTGAGCTAGTATACCTGAGGAAGCCAAAGGGGCTCCTGAACATATTGGCAGCCACATATGGCCCGGATCGTCCTCCAGAACTCAGTCTTCTGGAGGAAATCAGAGAACGTCACATACCCCGAACCTTTGCCGGAAGACATTGGTCTGCAGCCTTCGAACAGCTATGCCATTCCCTAGCTCCCAAGCTGTCGGAGTCCATAGGCGAAAATCCCGCACTCAAAGCGGTCTTGAGGGTGCTGCTCTATCCCACATTGCAGATTCTGGTCCTGACAGGATCAGTCTTCACTGCAATCGGCCCAGGTTCTGAGATTGCCTTTTTCGCAGCAGGTTTTGCTGCGTCCGCGCTAGCAGGCGTCGTCTATCTGACGCCTCTGTCGCTTCTAGCGCTTCATGCTTCAAGAAAGAAAAGACTCGCTATGGGGCAAAATCTGCTCAAATACATTGGAATAGCTCTCATCATAGGAGCTGAAGTGATAGTCTTCGGCGAGATAACTCGTGCCCCAATGACAACCACGGCCGCCACATTTCTATTCCTTATTGCAACAGCACTTCTTTCAAGCATTACAGTGGTCCTAGCCATAATCCGGATCGCCGAGCAGGTCTGTATACGACGTATAGCGAAAGGGTCGAACAATTCGAAAACCTTAATGGGACTGTCTGCAAGTGTCTCTGACACGAGGAGGGTCGACCAATGAATAGGCGGATAATGCTCGTATGCATGGCCTTGATGGCTCTAGCTCTTGCCTATTTCACTGACTTCTCGCCTGAAGCTACAGGGGTGAGGCCGGGCGGGGGTACCTTGAGGGGTGCAGTGTGGGGATACAACATGTATGATGAGGCCGTGCCGTTGGTTTGGGCAAGGGTTTCGGCCTACAGCGATGGTGTCTTGGTGGAATCCGTTTCGACAGGGTTCAACGGCAGCTACATCATGTTTCTGCCAGCAGGCCTCCTAAACGTAACAGTTGAGCACCCCGGCTTCAAGATGCAGACCAAGGTCATAGGGATCTCTGAGGGCGGCGCGGCTCAGATGAACTTCTATCTGGAGAGATCCGAGATTCCGATACCTGAGTTCGAAGCCTATCTACTACCGATCGTAGCCGTCGTCTTGCTGGTTCTCACCAAGGCCGTGGCAAAGAAGAAGCAACGCTGAGAAGTCCTTTCAATCTTCAGCAAGGCACAGGTAGGTATCCAAAGCGCTCCTGTTACGTGCAGACCTAGGCAGTGTAACGGCCGCTATATCAAAGAACCTTTAAAAACGGCTTAAGACTCGACGCTCGACCCAACAGAGGCACTATCAATGAAAGAGCAGGAGTACGGCCGATTCTGGTCTACATCAAAAGGATCGAGCTGAGAGGCTTCAAGACCTTCGAGAAGAAAGTCTCTATCTCGCTTGACCGAGGCTTCACTGTCATAACAGGGCCCAACGGTTCCGGCAAGTCCAACGTTATGGACTCTGTCAGGTTTGCTCTAGGCGAGCTCAGCCCGAAGGAACTCAGATGTACCTCATTTGTCGACATCATCCACAAGATTTCTCCTCAGCTTCAGTCTCGGTCTGCTTGGGTTTCAATCCAATTCGACAACTCGGACAGTCGAATACCTGTCGAGGCCGACACAGTCACGATTTCGAGGGAGTTTCGAAAAGGAGGCGAAGGAATCTACCGACTCAATGGGAGACGAATACCTCGGAAGCAACTCACAGAAATACTGTCTTCAGCCGACATTCAAGTCACCGGATACAACCTAATTCCTCAACACGCGGTAACCAGACTCGCCGAGGTATCTGCCGAAGAACGTCGAAATATAATCGAAGACATGATCGGAATCGGCATCTATGATCTAAAGAAGCAGGAAGCCCAAAAGCAACTCACCATAGCCGACACAAATCTTAGGGTCGCGTCTGCAAGAATCGAAGAGGTCAGAAATCGGGTAGAATCACTCGAAAGGGAAAGGAACGACTTCCTCAGATACGCCTTTCTGAATAGGGAGATCAACAGGCTACGGGCCTCACTCGTATCAAGAGAACTAAGAGGGAACCGGGAAACTCTTGAACAGCTACAGAGTGAAGCGAAGGTGGTCGAGGGGAGGATTGAGGAGGTTAGGCAAAGGAGAGAAGAGCTAGGGAAGCGGAGAGATCTTGCTGAATCAAAGAGAAAGCAGTTCGAGCTAGAAGTCGTTGACAAAGGAAGCAGTGAGCTATTCGAAGTGGAGAGAAGAATCGGAGATATCAATGCAACCGTAGCCCGCTTGACTACTCAGATCGAGTCTGAGCAAACCAGTCTAAGAACCCTTGAGAAGCAGAAGCAGTCACTTCAACACCACGTCGACCAACTCCTCTCTTCCTTGCACCAAATGAAGGAGGAACAAAGGAATCTCCAGCGAAGACATCAGGAGATCCTATCGGCCGTAAGCGAGCAGCAGCAGAAGTATGATGCTCTGTCTGCAAAGATTCGCCTCACCCGAGAAAGGCTCGGAGAGAACACTGCGAAGATCGAAAGAATTGAACAAGAGATGGAGAACCTCTCCAAGTCACTGGGAAGCACAGAAACGCAGATCGCAACCAAGATGGCAAAGATCGACCTATTGGAGAATCAGCGACAGGCTCTGGAAGCGCGATGTTCAGACTACCTGAAACTCATCGAGGAAATGAACATTCGGCTAGACGAGACTACTAGACTAGGTGAGGAAGAAGACAGGCGAGTCAAAGCTAGCAGCCACAAGCTTGAACAGAGCGAGTTACTTCTGAAGATGAAGGAGCGAGAGATCAAAGAGGCAGCGGAAATCGCGAAGAAAGCTCGATCATCGGTGTCTGAACTTGAGACTCAGATGGAGCTTGTTGAGACATTGGCACCTGAGGAGGGCGCCCTCAGGAGAATTGAAGAGATGGCTGCGGCAGGGGCAATAGTCGGGGTTTACGGCAGGCTCCAGAACCTAGTCAAGATCAACGAGAGATGCCTAAGAGCAGCGGAGGTAGCGTCAGCGGGATGGATGACTGCGCTTGTGGTCAGAGATATTGAAACCGCCATGGTATGTGCCGAAACACTGAAGCGGGCGAAGCTAGGTAGGCTCAAGATCATACCTGCCAATGTCGTCTCGCCCAGCCAACCCGTTGAAAATTGCTCAGCCATCCCTGGCGTAGTCGGGCGACTAGTGGATTTCATGGAATGCCCCGACGAAGTCAGGCCTGCTCTCAACTTTGTTTTTGGCGACACGATTCTTGCAGAAGATCAGAAAGCGGCCTTCTTGGCTTCTATCGAGGGACTGAGAGCGGTAGTTCTAACCGGGGATCTCTACGAGCCCGGAGGGGGGATGGAGGCTGGGCACTTCCGAGAACCCTTCGACTTGGCATCTATTGTGCCTAGCCCTTCGGCGATAGAGAATCTGGATCAGACTCTCCGCTCCTTGGAGACGCTGATCGAGCGAGGAGAAGCGGAGATACAGAGATTAACCGGGGAAGTTTCAGCTCTGAAGCAAGCTGAGGTTGAAGGAGCGAATGCCATTGAGAGGGCTGGCAGACAGATAGCAGAGATTCAAGAGAACTTTCAGCTTGCCAAGAAATCTCTTGGGGCAACGAAAACACGAGCCAAAGCAACCGTGGATGAAGTGGAGAAAGAACTCGAAGACTTGTCCCGACTCAGGACCCTTCAGAACGAGATCAAGCCGGAACTTATGCGGTTGCAGAAGGAAAGAGATTCCTTGAAGCTTTCGGCCAAATCATGCAGTCTCATTCAGATTGAGAATGAGCTTCTGGCTTTGACAAGGCCATTGAATGAGCTGAAGCAGGAGCAGGTTCACATCGAAGGAAGACTTTCAGCTCTGGAAGAGTCGGTTGAGACATTATCCTCTAGCTTGGACCAAACCCGTATCCAGTCAGAGACACTATGTCAGGAGATCGAGAGTAGAAAGAAGGACTTGGACATAGCCAAGCAGAGCTTGGACTCAACTGACGCTGAACTGAAGAGCCTAGCTACGAGAAGGGAGAAGCTTGCAGGTGTGGTTTCTTCGATCGGAGCGCATCGCGAAGCAATCGAAACCGAACTCAGAACGATTCATGGGGACATTAGCAAGACATATGCAGAATACGAGTCTATCGCTCAGGCCGGCAATCAGCTCTCTGCGCAGATAGGAGAGAGGGAAACGCAGATCTCAACCTGCCTCGCCAAACTGAAGGACTTGGGGTATGAGGAACCCGTACAGCTGAATCTGGAAGAGGCGAGAAGATCCGAGGGAACTTTAGAGGCCTTGCGTAGAGAGCTGGAGCGCATAGGTGCGGTGAATCAGCTTGCCCCTCAGCAGTACGAAGAAGTGGTAGGCAACTACAAGCAGCTCTCGGTAAGAATAGGTGAACTCGAGAAGGAGAAGCTCTCAATAATTTCGTTCATGAACGAACTTGATAGAAAGAAGCATGACGCCTTCATGAATGCATTGAACCAGGTCAATGGGAACTTCCGGGAGACATTTTCTGAAATAAGCGACGGAGGTCAGGGGAGGCTGGAGCTGGAGAATGCTGAGAATCCATTTGAAGGAGGGTTGGAGATGCTTCTTCAGTTTCCGGGCAAGGCGGAGCTTGCAGTCAGTGCTGCTAGTGGCGGAGAGAAATCTGTGGCAACTGTCTGCTTCTTGCTTGCGCTCCAGACTATCCACCAGTTGCCGTTCTATATCTTCGACGAGATCGATGCTCATTTAGATGTCTTGAACTCCAAGAAGTTGGCTGAGCTTCTCAAGTCAAGGTCAAAAGGGTCTCAGTTTATTGTTGTCTCGTTGAGGGACACGACGATAAGTCGAGCGAACAAGGTTTACGGCGTCTTTGTGCAAGACGGCATATCCCAAGTGGTTTCGCTTCCGACGGCGGTGGCATCCAATTGACACAGGACCCGAACGAGAAACCCTTCTGGCTGCAGCCGCCACATGTGATTCTCTTCGACTTGATTCGTCTTCATAGGCTTAAGCCTTGGGACGTCAATGTCGCGTTCCTATTGAATTCCTTCCTTGCAGAGATGAAGAAGAGCGGGTACATCGACTTTACGGCGTCAGGAACCGCTCTCCTCTCCTCGGCGATAATTCATCGCATGAAGTCGGAGTTTGTACTCAAATTGGAGGAGCCTCCGAAGCCTCAATTGGAAAGGATCAGCGAAGATGTTCCTCCTCCTCTCCCCCTTCCGATACGATATGAGTTCGTGTCAGCCTCTGCCGAGCAACTCCTGAGGGCGCTTGAGCAGGTTCTTCAAAGCGAGAAGGCTGTGTTGGCCAAACAGAAGAACCCAATCCTTCTACCGACCCAACTCACTGATGGATTGGACGAATTCCTTATCGATATTGATCAGCGGCTAGAGGCCTTCTACCTTGATCTCAGGAAGCTGTCTAGGAGAAGTTCTTTGATATCCTTTTTGAAGCTAACGAGAGGGCTGCCAATAGTGGAGGTTGTTAGACGTTTCATCATGGTCTTATTCCTTGCCTGTCAGAATAAGCTTGTTCTCTTCCAAGATCAGGCCTTCGGCGACATCACAATGAGGCTGACAGGGATGGTTTCTCAAGTTGGCGCAGAATGAACCAACAGACGTTTCAGCGCAGAAGAACAAGTTCCAACTCATTGAGGGTGCGCTCTACGTTGCCGGAAAACCGCTTGACATTCAGACCCTTGCTTCCGTCGTCAAGATGAGATCAGAAGACAAGGTTAGGGAGATCACCAGATCGGTAGTGGAACGGTATAGGCAATCTTACACATCGCTTGAGGTCCTTGAGCTTCAGGACGGAAGGTTCGTCATGCAGCTGAAGCCAGAATACGTCAGCGCGGTCAAGAGACTTGCGACAAGAAAACTACTGACTCCTGGCCCATTGAAAACTCTGTCCTTCATTGCCTTCAGGCAGCCAGTGACTCAATCTTATGTCGTGAAGGTTCGAGGTAAACTAGCCTACGGCCACGTGAGGCAGCTTGAGGATCTCCAGTTGGTTTCAGATTCGAAGCTTGGGCGAACCAAAGTTTTGAGGACGACGCAGACCTTCGCTGACTACTTCAACCTGAGCCAAGATGTTAGGTTGATGAAGCGGCAGCTTGATAGGCTCTTCAAGGAGTTGTCTCCTGACAAGGATGGGGAGAAGAAGGAGGAGAGCTAGCAGACGGGGATCTTTCCTTCTGCCAAGTCGTTGCAGAAACGATCTAGTTGGCCCAGCTCGTCGTCTAGGATGTCTCTTGCCTTGGCCGACACGTCTTCCATTCTAGTCGTCTTCGATAGGACGAGTTGCGCTGACGCTATGGCTGGCTGATCGATCGGTATCCCTATCTTGCTGAGAAGCCAGACGTAGACCTCCTCGATGCCTGAGACTTCTCTCTGTATTCTCTCAGCGATCTTGAAGCTGAGCAAGTTGTAGATCTTTCCGACATGGCTGACGGGGTTCTTGCCTGCTGCTGCCTCTGAACTGGAGGGTCTATTCAAAGGGATTATTCCGTTGACGCGGTTTCCTCTTCCCACCTGGCCGCTGTCGGCGTCGTCAGCCGATGTGCCGGTGACTGTTGTATAGATTCCTGAAAGCGCCCTACCTCTCGTGTCCAACGTGTTGAAGTCTATGTCGACCTTGTTGAATGTCGTCTTCGACTCAACAAAGCTTCTCAACGCATCAAGTATCGACTGCTTCTTCGTGAAGTAGTCGTTCTCGCTCGCTATGAACCTGTCGACAAAGGCCATCGAGACCGTGAGTTCCAGTCGATCGTCATGTCTCAAGGCCATGACCTTGATGTCTTCTCCACTTTCAGGGAAGCTCTTCTTGAAGTCTGGCGAGTTCAAATGCCTCTCAGCTTCAAGCACCAGCCTTTCGGTGGGGGTCAGAGGCGCATACCCAACGGCCGCAGACGTGTCATTCGCGCCAAGGAACTGTCCTTCTGATTCCTTCCGTCTGAAGATGTCCGTAAGCTCGGCTGAGCCAGGCTTGATCTCAACTTGGTATTTCACGTGCCTCTCAGGATCAACAAATCTGAGCTTCGTTCTGAACCAGCTCTTCGCCGTCTCAACGGCAATCCTGTCGACATCGACCTTGTCCTCATCGATCTGAAAGGTCGCTCGGTCTCCGAAGACCATCAACATGGGTCGTTTGATTGTGCCTCCTCCGAAACGCCCCTCGGTCTCGCCGGCAACTAGGAGTCCCTTGTCGATGTTGTGGTGAACGATCTCTCCGAATCGTCGCTTATACTCCTTGCTCAAAGCGATCGAGATCTCATTCATAATGGAGTCGCAGATGTAGTCCGGATGCCCAAGCCCCTTCCTCTCGACGATCTCGACGCTCTGCCTCACCAAGGGCACCTGCTTCAATTCGCCTACAGTGATCTTCCGCATTGGCGTGGCCTCGCGTCGAGAGAGGATGCATCTTCACTATTAATACCTTCGTACGCAGAATATTCCTAAAAGAATTGAGCTTCTGATCCTGAAGTTCCGGCCCTGTTTGGTGGGGTTGGGTAGTTCTTGCTTGGTGCCTCGCCCTAGGGCGATCTTCGCCTTGGGTGATGGCCTCGGCGGGTTCTTCTTCGTCACGGGGCAGAAACAGAAGTCCACGCTAGGATTATGCGACTTGTCGAGGAATCTCTGAGTTGTATCGGTCGGCTAGCGCTTGGCCTTCTACTTTTGCACTCTTTTTGCTGACGCGTATTCCGCGGTCTCCCTGGCGTCGTTGGCATAGTCGACAAGAGTCCACTCGTCGCATTCTCTGAACTTCAGGTCGAGCATGGCGTACATGCTCTTGGCGATCTGCTTCTCAATAACCTTACTGCCCTCGCCGAATATGTCCTTGAGAGCCTCGTGGAAAGCTTCAAGCCTTTCAGGGATTCGCTCGCGTTCAATCTGATGCTTGCTCGCGATGTGGTAGTAGATCACATATCTGGTGTTTTCACCAAGGACGAGAAGCCCTTCGTCGATAGCCTGCATTAGGATTCTGTCGAACCTATCCTTGATCGGTTCAAGCGTCTCGAATGATCGCGACATGAGGTAGGCCGTCGAATGGCGAGGGATAAGGAATTGTCTGTCCTAGTGTGACATTCTGGCTTTGCCTCTTCCAACAATGAGGAATGGGCGAGGCATCCGACCGATCGCGCAGGCGGCCACTGTCGGTATAGCACGCGTGATACGCAGTCACACGGTGGCACCACTTCTTAACCATCAGCACAAGCACCATGGCTCCCCCCTAACCACCGCCTCGATCGATGCTCCAGCCCTTGCCAAACGAATATAGCTCTCGTGTCCCTCTCTGAAGCTATGCTTCCTCGGTTAGAGGAGATACCTAGGCGAAGGAAGAGCCTCAACCTCACCCAGAAGGATCTGGCTATCTTGGCAGGCGTAAGTCAATCGATGATAGCCAAGATCGAAGGGTCAAAGATCGATCCCTCATATGAAAGGACCAAGAAGATATTTGACGCGCTCGAAGAGCTGGAGAGAAAGGCTGAGGCTAGGGCTAGAGAGATAGCCAGCAGAAGAGTCGTCGGGGTTCGTAGGCAAGACCTTGTTGCCAAGGCGACTACAGCTATGAGGCAGACAGGCTTCTCGCAGCTTCCAGTCCTCGACGACGGATTTGTCGTGGGTAGCATCTCGGAGAAGTCGATACTCACCCAAGTGGTGAAAGGCAAGAGCCTCTCCGAGCTTTCCAGCGAACGTGTCGAAGACATTATGGATGAGCCATTCCCACAACTCGACGAAGACTCGCCTCTATCCGCGATACCAATGCTACTACAATACAGCCCAGCAGTGATCCTCACGAAGAGAGGCCGCCCATCAGGCATAGTTACAAGAGCAGACCTCCTCAAAGTGATGCGAACCAGAACCTAAAAAAGAAGCCAAAAAAGTTGCCCGCTTCCACCTAGGAGCATGGCCAAGGAACTCGTGGACAAAGGTGTGGAGGCTCACGAGGCATGTTTCAGAGCCATTGCGGAGCAAGCGCGGACCTTCTAGATAGACGCGGTCTTGTGCATCATGGCAATGCACGTTCGCGCACTCGATGACCAACAGAACATCGGTCTTCGTGCCGGGAAATGAGACTAAATGACACTAAGTGGGACAAAACAGGGGGGGTCACAGGTTTCTCGGGCTCTCCTGGCTGAATCATCTTCGTGCAGCTGTCCGTTGGAACGGTGGTACACGTGGTGGAGAGTTGTGTCTCCTATTCCGTCGCCGAGAACTGCGTTGCTGTTGTCCGGCAGTTCCGTGCCGTAGAGATAGATGGCTAAATTGCTTCTAATCCAGAAGTCCAAGTTATCCGGAACCCAATCTAGGGCGTGATGCGCCAGCCAATCATGCGTTCCGTAATCCGGGTTATTCGCGTCCGCGCTCCAACCTCCATTACTCCAAGCGGTTGTTGGCACGAAAGATACGGATGCGACTAGTAAGACTGCGCAGCACAGAGTTCGACGCAACTGACGGACCCCTTACAGCCATCTTGGGAGAGTCTGCTCACCGCGTTGAAGAAGCTTTGCAACCATTTTGCTGCATTTCCATAATCTCTCGAAGTCTGAATCGTACACCTTGTTGACGAAGGAGATCATGGAGCTATGGTTCGGAAGCTACTCGCAGGCCCTCAACGGCCGGCCGTTCTTCTGCTGTCGTCTTCCTTTTCTGAGCAACATGTCTAGGGTTACAAGAGGAACTGAGAAATACGTTAGGCCAATCAGCGCTGAGATCGCTACACCCGACACGATCATCTCAATCTCTGTCTGCCCTCTCAACAGCGCAATGACACCGATCAACGGCGCAAGCATTATGCGTGTCGCATCTACGAGCAATGGTCCAGACGAGATGACATCAGCAACGTGGGGGCTAAATGAATAGTAAAAGCGATTGAAAACATACATGAATCGGCTACCTACAAACGTCATCATCACTTGGTTGTCTCTGATCCGCCGGAGGCCCTCGACTTGCGGCGCCAATTCCGATCCATATGCTGCCGTTGCAATGATGCATCTGCCTCTCTGCATGTATCTTATGTTGTACTGACTGAAGCCTTGATACCTGAGACCTACTACCGCGGCTGTTACAGGTATCTCGAAGACCAGCGTTCCAGTTCTGCTATTTCCATCCGGGATGACCTCATGCGAGAAGTGATCTGACAGCGCATACGTGGCCGTATGATGCGTGTAGCTGCTGGAATCAGCATCCAGCTTGAAGTTGAACGGGTTCGTGTTGAAGTCTGAGTAACCCTGAACCGAGATCGTCGCTGCTACCACAACGTAAGTCTTGCCGAGTGCTGGTGTCCATACACCAATCTGATTCTGCTTCTTCCAAGACCATGAAATAGTGACTTGAGACGCTTGGGCTTCTAGCGTCATCGCCGAGAACATGAACAAGGCGAGTAGGACACTGATGCCTCTCTTCATCAAGATCCTCTGACTCATCCGACATCTCACCGAATTCGGCGGGCCGGCATCTCTACTATGATTCAACATATGTCTGAACATAGGTCAGTAAAGGTGCGACATATACTTAAGGACAGTGCTATGACATACCATAGCCAAGCAGGGTTGAATGTGGGATTCGGCAACGATAGGATCGACGAGAGAGTCCTCGCATACCTAGCCAGACAAGACTGGCCCGTTACCACAGAGATGGTAGCCAAAGAGCTTCAGATCTCATGGAATACAGCCCAACTTCATCTCTACAAACTTCTATCCAAAGGGCTAGTTGACGGCAAACGAGTCGGAAAACAGAACCAATGGATGGTAACTGAGAAAGGAGAGGAGTCTCTAAAGAAGTGAGACAGAGTTTTCTCCGCTCTTTTCACTAGGTCTTCTTGACGAGGTTTGGTGGCTTGACTTTCGTCTGGCCTGCCTTGACCGATTCCACTATCGACCTGCAGTTTGTGAGAGCTGTTTTTGCATATCGAATGGCGATTTCCGCATCATCCTTCTCAAACAGTTTGCTGGCAGGAATGTCCAAGCAGCCATAGACAGAGGTGTTATGCGCCCAGGCCCACATTCTTGCTATCCAACTTGTTCTACCAAGCCATCTCATTAGATATTCAGGTATGCCTTCTAGTCTTTCGGCTACTTTTTCCAAAGGCGCCTCTTCCTCTGCCCTTCTTGCCGTTTCGAAATGGGTTCTGGGCGCTGGTAAGCCGACTAGTCTATACAAAGACTTTATCGATAACTCGATGGAGTGTTGAGCTGCCTCTATGGCTCCACTATGATCATGGTCCTTAACTAGATTTTCGGCTCTATTCAGAAGATGGGATGCTTCGAGTAGAAGTCCCTCCGTGGTCTTTAGGTCCAATACAGTTACTATTACTTCCTCACTCTCGGAAGGAAGATAGACCATTCCTCATCCTTGAGAAGGAGATGTAATTACATAGGGAAATGTTTTTCGTCGGTGTAAGGTTCAGCTTGACACTTTCGGTTCTTTGCCATACCCATGGCTTGGTCCGTAGATTGCCTCAAGATTCTCCTGATCAGAGTCATCGTATCACTGAATGCACTCCTTATCATACACCAGCCTCCCTATCCGTAGTTGAGATAGTCGGAGAGTCGGATTCTGTTCCTCCTCGCTCTTGATGGGCTGCATCGAGGTCTGTCCAATGAGGTCTTCGTCATTGTTGTTGGTCCATTTCGTCTTTCGGCCCATAGTAGAGTATCTCTCATAGTCAATCCAGTCCCTTTCGGGCGGCAGAATTCTTTTCGAGCCTATCCAAGAGCTCTCAAAGTAGATAGGATGACCTGTCTTTGGCATGGTTCTAAGTAGTGGCCACACACAAGGTGAGAAAATCACCATCCATAATTCGCACCATGACTCAGAGCTTAGTGAAACTGTTCCAGTTTGGTTGACTGTTCGCAGTTGCCTCAAGTGGCTTGGTGCTGCTGAGTCAAGGAGCCTCCAACAGCCCGGTTTATGACATGGTCGCAACTGATAGATCCTATCTTGATGTGACGTTCGTGTTTGAGATGTCGAATAGTCAGCTTCGGGCCGTCAGTTAGTGGTGTACGAGGATTCCATCAGAAAGCTTTGTGTGCTTATGAATAGCCGTAGCGCATTAGAGGATGTTCTGTGGAGATCCAAGATTCTTGTTTCCCCATTTGTGCCCAACATGAATACTTCTTGCCGTTCACAGATGAGAGTCCTTCATAGCAGATCCAGTCCTTTTCTAGCGGGAGAAGTCTTTCTGCATATGGGCAGAACAGTCCGGACTGGATATGACCACCCCCTTTCCAAGAGCAAGCCTCAGGCGGTACGAAGCAACTTCAGCATCCTATTCAACGCTGGTATATCCTCAGGCATTTCTCGGCCGCTTCTGTCGGATCATGAAAATGTCTGGCAAAGTCCGCCCCCTTCCTTCCTAGGTCGTGCCTGACATCTTCATCCAGTAAGCACTCAATGCTTTTCTTGATCTTCTGGCGTTCAGTTAAGATGAAAGGACACATCGGAACAAGATGTCTTTCGAATTCTCCCATCTGTGCTACCACTGGCACCTCGCAGAGTGAAGCTTCGAGAGCACACAATCCATAAAAATTCATACCAAACTTGTCGATCCAAATGTCAATTTGCTGAAAGTAACGTGGTACGTTATGGTGCTTGTATCCTGAAAGCAACCTCACCTTGATTCCTACTCCGTTCCTTTCAAGTTGCTTCACTGCTGCCAGAGTCTCAGTAATGGGCGAGAAAGATCGCACATACGGGTTGGGCGAGTCATAACATCCCACTACTATTTTCGAATGTGGAATCCTCTTGGGAGAGAAGAGTTCTGTATCTACCGGATTCGGGATCCAAATTGCCTCGGGGAGGTATCTGAGTAGATCCGGTGTTGAAACTATCATGGGGCAATCGAGTCGAGGAAATCTCTGGTGCCTAACTTCCGGTTGCCTCACTTCATGGCCATGAAAATGCCACACTATCCTTTTTCCGAGAGTCTTCGCCACTGCGTAATCTGGAAATCTGATCCTTCCTCCCAGAGCCCGATAAATCCACGGCGCACTGTGGTAGTGGATTGCATCTGCAAAAACAAGGCGCATCATCGCACTAAGATTGCTGCAAGAAACCTCGTAGTCATACCCAAACGGATGTTTCGTCCTGACGATCAAAGATGAAACGTGGCCAAGTCTTCTCTGATACTTCACAAGTGTTGAAGCCACTCCTGCCGTGTTGCCTACATGCAGGATCTTCAACTTGGACTGACTCCTCTGATATGGCTGGCTCGGGCCGTTATTCTATAAGACTGTGTTCGTATATACACTTAGGTCCCAATAGGTGAGCACTATGAAATTGCTGTCTCTCGTGTATAGAAGCTGGTACTACTTTAGGATCGGGTACGGTACCTACCTAGTTTTCCTTCTAGGCTACGCAAGTACATTGGTCACGGTGTACTATCTTGCAGTCAGGAACATCCCTGAGCTTGCTTCGTTCTTTCCAAAATTCGCAGTATTCGGTGTAGTAGCCACTTTCATAGGTGTACCAGTCTCTGTCCTGACAGGATGGCTGCACTTGAAACGAAGCCCTCTATGGAGATCGGAACTCGACATATCAGTCGAGGCAAACCCCTACAACTACCGACTACCGCCTGGATATTGGCTCGAAGCATTTACACCATTGTATATGGAACTTCTCACACTACTGCGATCATTGGCAGAGAAGGAGCAACTACTCACTCGAGACGACAAGCTGAGACTCGATCAACTCAAGGCAAGGCTAAG
>Ga0315312_1000964_pt1 | contig 25993 bp, 19 predicted proteins | sample TDP7_MG_FD_203629 | JGI IMG/M metagenome (GOLD analysis project Ga0315312, IMG submission 203629) | Freshwater sediment microbial communities from Lake Towuti, South Sulawesi, Indonesia - TDP7 | ecosystem: Environmental > Aquatic > Freshwater > Lake > Sediment | place: Indonesia: South Sulawesi... | reverse complement strand
TGTTGTCACCGTTCACCCTGAGCCTTCGGCGTGAGCTCAGTCGAACGCTTGTCGAAGGGTGCGTTGCGAGCCGCTCATGCTTCGACAAGCTCAGCACGAACGGCTGTGGATTTAGGCTGCAGTGTCCATACAATTATGGACTGATTAGTAACTTCGAACTCCGGACTTCCTATATGGATTTTAAAGATAAAAAGGTTTTAGTCGTTGGGTTAGCCCGAACAGGGATTGCGACAGCGCGCTTCTTGGTCAGAAGGGGAGCCAAAGTAAGAGTATCCGAAGTAAAGCGCGCTGAGGAACTCGAAGCCGCGCGGGAAGCCCTTACCGGCCTGCGGATAGAATGGGAGTTGGGTGGGCATTCCTCTTCCTTTTTTTTGGATGCCGACATGATCGTACTCAGCCCTGGTGTTCCCATGGATTTGGAGCCGCTAACCAAGGCAAAAGCCAAAGGGATCCCCATCATCAGCGAAGTAGAGTTAGCCTTCCGATCCTTGCGCCGCCCTCTCATCGCGATCACGGGGACAAATGGGAAAACCACCACTACCACCCTCATTGGAGAGATGTTTCGAGCAGGGGGGGAAGATGTATTTGTGGGGGGAAATATCGGGGATCCGCTGATTGAGTATGCGGACAGCCCGCAAAAAGAAGAATGGGTAGTGGCCGAGATTAGCAGCTTCCAACTGGAAGGAACCTTAGAGTTTCGTCCGCACATCAGTGTGCTCCTCAATATCACGGAGGATCATCTGGACCGATACCCCAGCTTCCAGGAGTACATCCAAGCCAAAGGGAGGATCTTCCAAAACCAGGGCAAGGGGGATTATGCCCTGCTCAACGCCGACGATCCGTATACTTTCCAGTTTGCCCACCGAGTGAAATCGCAGGTAGTTCTTTTTAGCGGGGAAAGACCCGTTCCAGTAGGGAGCTTTCTCGAGAAAGGGGCCATTCTCTTTCAGGGAATGGAAGGGCGAAGGGAGCGGTTCGAGTTGGATCGGCTGAAAATCAGGGGGGCTCATAACCTGGAGAACCTGATGGCGGCCATTGCCACCTGCAGGATTTGCGGTTGCCCGCAAGAGGCCATTCAGAGGGTCATCGATGAATTTCCGGGGCTGGAGCACAGGATGGAATGGGTGAGGGATATCGATGGGGTGAGCTTCTTCAACGACTCCAAGGGGACAAACGTGGGTTCAGTGGTCAAATCCCTGATGAGCTTCCCTCAGCCCATCTTGTTAATCGCCGGGGGGAAAGATAAAGGTGGAGATTATGCCCCGCTGAAAAGGATGATTGCCGAGCGCGTGAAAGGAATGGCCCTGATCGGGGAAGCCAAAGAACGCATGTTCGGTGCGCTGGGAAGACTTACGGAAACCGTCAGATTGGATACTCTGGAGGAAGCCGTCCGCTGGGCCTTCTCCAGAGCTATTCCTGGAGATGTGGTATTGCTCTCGCCGGCCTGTTCGAGTTTTGATATGTTCGAGAATTATCAGGAGCGGGGGAGACGGTTCAAATCTATCGTCCTGGAATTGAATGGCCATGCTGGCGAGAAGCAGGGATAGGGAGGGGCTGCCATTTTCATGAACGCCAAACAGCGGTTTGATCCCCTCCTGCTCATCCCGGTCATGGTGCTGGTAAGCCTGGGCATCATCATGGTTTACAGCGCCAGCTTCGTGATTGCCGGGCACCGCTTCGGAGATGCTTATCATTTTCTGAAGAAACAGGCCTTGGCCGCCGCTCTGGGAATTGCTTTAATGTTCTTTTTGCTAAGGATGGATTACCACCGCTGGCAAATTTTAGCCATCCCTCTGCTGGCGCTGAGCGGAGTCCTGCTGGGGCTTCTCTTCCTTCCGGGCATGCGCCATGAGGTTGGAGGGTCAGCGCGGTGGCTGAGGGTTTCCTCCTTTTCTTTCCAGCCGGCAGAACTGGCCAAGCTTGCTCTGGTCATTTACCTGGCCTGTTCTCTGGCTAAAAAGGAAGGAAGGATGAAGGGCTTTCGCGCTGCCTTCCTTCCCTACATCATTGTGTTGGGAGTTCTCTTTGCCCTGGTTATCAAACAGCCGGATTTTGGGACCGGGATTGTCTTTGCGGCGCTGGTTTTCCTGATGCTTTTTGCTGCCGGAGCGAGGCTCCTTTTCTTGGGTACTGCGGTTGCCGCAGCAGTCCCAGCGCTATTTTGCGTGGCCACCATGGCCAATTACCGCCTGGAGCGGCTGACGGCCTTCTGGAATCCCTGGAATGACCAAGGCAAAGCCGGGTTCCAGATCATTCAATCCTTTCTGGCTTTTGGTTCTGGGAAACTCTTTGGCGTGGGGTTGGGCGAGGGTCGCCAGAAGCTTTTTTATCTTCCGGAAGTTCATACAGACTTCATCTTGTCTATCGTTGGGGAAGAGCTGGGCTTGGTTGGGGTAGCCGTGGTCATCGGGCTTTTCGTTTTTTTGATCTGGCGAGGTTTCTGGGCCTGTTTCCGGGCACCGGACCTCTTGGGGACCTATTTAGCTCTGGGGATCACCCTCCTTCTGGCCGTCCAGACTCTCCTCAATATGGGGGTGGTCATGGGCTTGCTGCCGACGAAAGGGTCAACCCTCCCGTTCATTAGCTATGGAGGAACCTCATTGGTGGTCAATCTGATGGCCGTGGGGATTCTTCTGAATGTTTCCTCCCAAGGAGGGAAACTTAGCAATGAGAATCATCGTCGCCGGAGGAGGGACGGGAGGGCATCTCTTCCCGGCTCTGGCTCTGGCGGAAGCTTTTAAGGCGCGAGACCCTCAAAATGAGATCCTCTTTGTAGGTAGCCAGAGGGGCCTGGAGGCCAGCTTAATGGTGAAAGAAAGGTATCCTCTGCGGACGATCGAAGTATCCAGTCTGAAAGGGAAGCCTTTTTGGGGGAAGATTCGCAGCCTGATGGCTGTTCCCAGAAGCCTTATCCAGTCCTGCCTTTTAATCCATTCCTTCAAGCCCCACATTGTGCTGGGGGTAGGAGGGTATGCCTCAGGGCCAGTAGTTTTGACCGCATGGGCGATGGGGTATAAAACAGCCATCCAAGAGCAAAACGCTTTCCCTGGACTCAGCAACCGCATCCTCGGCAAAGTTGTGGGCCGGGCCTTCATCTCCTTTGCCAGTTCGGCGCGATTCTTTCCTCGGCCTAAGACCATCCTCACGGGCAATCCAGTTAGAAGAATGTTGAGGCAGATAGGAATTCCCCGGAAGCCAGAGCCGGGATCTAAATTCACCCTTTTCATCTTTGGGGGAAGCCAGGGGGCACATCGCCTAAACCAGGTAATGGAGGAGACATTGATCTACCTGCGAGAGCTAAAGGGAAGGGTGCGGATTATTCATCAGACGGGCGATAGAGATTATGCCGCCATGCAGGAGGCCTACCAGCGAGAAGGTTTTGAGGCGGAAGTTCATCCCTTTATATATGATATGGATCGGGCATATGCTGCGGCGGATTTGGTTTTGTGCCGTGCCGGCGCAACCACCCTTTTCGAACTGATGGCTGTGGGTAAGCCTGCCATTTTAGTTCCGTACCCTTATGCGGCCAATGACCATCAAACGCTCAATGCCCGGACCTTGGTAGATGCGGGCGCTGCCCTGATGGTGAGCAATGGGGATCTCTCCGGATTTAAGCTGAGCAAAATTCTGCAGGATCTCATGCAAGATCCGGCGCGGTTGAAAACAATGGGCGAGCGGGCCGCTGCCGTGGGCAAACCAGATGCGGCGCAAACGATCGTTAACCTGTGCTATGAAATGGTGGGCCATGGATAGAGCCAATTTCGGGATGAAGCGGAGGGTCAGGCGAGTACATTTCGTGGGTATTGGTGGGATTGGCATGAGCGGGATCGCCGAGGTGCTTCTGAACCTGGGGTACCGGGTAGCGGGTTCAGACTTGGTAGAATCGGAGACTACTTGGCGGTTGAAAAGTTTGGGGGCGCAAGTCTTCATCGGGCATCGACCGGAAAACTTGCAGGATGCAGACGTGGTGGTCACCTCATCGGCAGTGCGCAGTGATAATCCCGAAGTCATCGCGGCCCATGAACGCGTCATCCCCGTGATTCCGCGCGCGGAGATGCTCGCGGAGCTGATGCGGATGAAATATGGAGTGGCCATTGCCGGAACCCATGGCAAGACGACCACCACTTCGATGATCGCCACCGTGCTGGCTCACGCAGGGTTGGATCCCACAGCGGTTATTGGAGGAAAGCTGAACATCTTTGGGTCTAATGCCAAGCTGGGGCAGGGAGAGCTTCTGGTGGCCGAAGCGGACGAGAGCGATGGCTCCTTTCTGAAAATCTCCCCGACGATCGCTGTGGTGACAAACATCGACCCGGAACACCTGGACCATTATAAGAGCCTGGCAGAGATTCAGAAAGCCTTTTTGGAATTTGTCAACAAGGTGCCCTTCTATGGGCTGGCCGTGCTCTGCCTCGACAACGAGAATGTCCAGGCCTTGATTCCCCAAGTACGCAAACGGTATTTGACCTATGGTCTGAGCACCCAGGCCAACTTCCGGGCCGAAGATATATCCTTCCGTGGGCTAACCACTTCTTTTCGGGCCTTGGAAAAAGGAAAGGAGTTGGGGCAGATCTCGATCCAGATGCCCGGGCTGCACAGCGTTTATAATGCCCTGGCCACTTTGGCCACGGCCTTGGAGCTGGACCTGAGCTTCGAGGCCGTGCGGGAGGGGCTGGCGTCATTCAGTGGGGTTCAGAGAAGGTTTCAGATCAAGGGAGAATGGGAGGGCGTCATGGTCGTGGATGATTACGGGCACCACCCCACGGAGATCAAAGCTACCCTGAGCGCAGCCAAGAGGGGATGGGGGCGACGAACCGTCGTCATCTTTCAACCCCATCGCTACACCCGCACCCGCGACCTTTTCAAGGATTTCCTCACTGCCTTCAACCAAGCGGATGTTCTCTTCCTGACGGAAATCTATCCTGCAGGAGAAGACCCCATCCCTGGGCTAAGCGTCCAGGGCATTTATGAAGGGATCAAAGAGCATGGGCACAAGGATGTAACCTTAGTTCCGGACAAGAACCAAATTGTCGAACGGCTTCTGCCCCGGCTCAAACCTGGGGATATGGTCTTTACCCTGGGGGCGGGCAATATTTGGAAGGTTGGCGAAACTTTAATCCAGCGGCTAAAAGAGAAACGATGACTGCCAATTTCATATCGCTGGCTGATGAGATCAAAGGACAAATTCGCTACTCCGTTCCCATGTCCGCATATACGTCCTTTCGCGTGGGAGGACCTGTTGACTATCTGGCCTTTCCAGAAGGCCTGGAAGACTTGCAGAAGATCATTCAATGGTGCCACCAGAAGGAAATCCATTATTTCATCCTGGGCAACGGGACAAACCTGCTGGTGCGGGATGGAGGGATTCGCGGGATGGCCATCTCTCTATCTCGAGGGTTCCTGCGCATCGAGGAAGTAGAGCGAGGTGCGGCAGAGAGTCTGATCCTCGCCGAAGCCGGTGAATCACTGGGAAAGCTCGTAGAGTTTTCCTGGAAGAAGGGGCTGGCGGGCTTAGAATTTTCTGCCGGAATTCCCGGAACCATCGGGGGAGCGCTCTTCATGAATGCCGGAGCATTCCATGGGGAGATGAAAGATGTGCTGGATTGCCTCCGTTTGATGGATGCCGGAGGGAAGATAACGGAAAGAAGGAAAGAGGAGGTAAGATTTTCTTACCGGGCGATGGAGCTGCCCAAAGGAGGAGTCATTCTCGGGGGAAAATTCCGATTGCGGGAAGAAAATGGCCAGTCAGTCAGAGAGAGAGTAGAAAAAACCATGCGTCTGCGGATGAGCAAGCAGCCCTATGACCTGCCCAGTGCGGGATCAGTGTTCAAGAACCCAGCCCAGGGGCCAGCGGGAAAATTCATCGAGGCAGTAGGGTTGAAGGGATATCGTCTCGGGGACGCCCAGATCTCCGAGAAGCATGCCAATTTCATCGTGAATCGGGGGCGGGCGCGAGCCCGCGATATTTTAGCCCTCATCGAGGTAGCCCGAAGAGAAGTTTTTGAAAAGAAGGGCGTGTGGTTGGAGATGGAAATTCAGGTGATGGGAGAAGATTGAGGGGTCGGTTTCGAATTTCGGGCTACAGGTTAAACGCGGGAAAATCCCTTTGAACAACTTTAGGCACTTTAGTTCACTTCAGGCATTCTAGGCACTCGGGATATGGGAATTCGGGAAGAATTGAAGAAAAAGCGGATCGGCGTGCTGCTGGGTGGAATGTCCGCAGAGAGAGAAGTCTCGCTCATGTCCGGAAGAGCGATTCTGGAGGCCTTGCAAGGTCTCGGATATGATGCCTGGCCTGTGGAAGCCGATGAACAGCTGGCCCAGCGGTTGAGGGAGAAAATGATCGAAGTGGCTTTCATCGGACTTCACGGACGTCTGGGGGAAGACGGGACCGTGCAAGGGCTTCTGGAAATGATGCGCATTCCCTACACCGGTTCAGGAGTTTTGGCCAGCGCCCTTTCTATGAACAAAGTGGTGTCCCGGAAAATATTCATGCACAATGGCCTGCCCGTCCCCCAGCACATCGTTCTGGACAGGAGGAAAAGGGAAAATCTTAGGGAGTCAAACCTTCCCTTTTCTCTGCCCCTGGTGATCAAACCCTCCCAGGAAGGTTCCAGCGTGGGGGTTACCATTGTCTCTGAGGGAAAGCAGATTCCTGAAGCTCTGGAAAAGGCTTTCCAATATGGCCCGGAAGTATTAGTGGAAGAGTACATCAAAGCCCAGGAAATCTCCGTGGCTATACTGGATGATGCCCCCCTGGGAGCGATTGAAATCGTGCCCCGAGTGCAATTTTATAGCTACGAAGCCAAGTATACGGATGGATTGGCCGAACACATCTTTCCGGCTCCTTTACCGAAAGCGGACTATGAGCGGGCTCTGAATCTGGGGCTTAAAGCTCATCTTCTTTTAGGCTGCGAAGGGGCCACGCGAGTGGATATGCTTTACAAAGAAACCGGGCAGGTTTACGTTTTAGAGGTGAATGCCCTACCGGGGATGACTGCCCTGAGCCTTGTGCCGGAGATCGCCAGAGGAGTGGGGATTGATTTTCCCCATTTGGTGGAGCGGATCCTGATGGGGGCGCGTTTGAAGGTTCCGGTAAAAAGTAAAAAAGATTGATCAAAGGCCGAGGAGCTTTGGAAAAAAAGAAAGAATGGCTCGCCGGGTGCTCATGCGGACGGAGAGGAAGAACCGCCGACTCAGAAAGAGAAAAGCGGGTCGTTTGCGCTTCTGGGTTGCCCGAGTAGGGAGGGGGAGTCTCAGCTTGGCTGTGTTGGCCAGCCTGACCCTGTTAGGTTTCACACTCTACCAATATTTCCAGCGGGTCGAGGGGCTGAATGTCGGGGAGATCAAGATCATGGGGTGTATGAACACCACCGAATCCGAATTGCTGCATCTCGCCAAGGTGGACTTCGGGGCGAGCCTGATCAAGTTGGACTTGCGGGAAGTGAGCAGCCGGCTGGCCAAGCACCCCTGGGTGGAAAAGGCCAAGGTTAAGCGGGACTGGTCCAGGAAGGCGTTGATCATCGAGGTTCAGGAGAGGGTTCCTCAGGCTCTTATCCTCTTAGAAGATCTCTACCTGGTCGACCGCCAAGGGGAGGTTTTCAAGAAAGCAGAACCCAAGGATAGACTGGATTACCCCGTTCTCACCGGGCTAGAGTTGCGGGAGATCGAAGGCCGGGATAAACAGGCGGTGGCCATGCTCAGACAGGCGTTAGATCTTCTGGAGCTTCTCGCGCAAAGGAAAATCTTCACCCCGAGGGAAGTCTCTGAGGTCCATATGCACCGACAAAATGGGCTGACGATCTATTCCCTAAAGGAAGGAATACCCATTCGGCTGGGCTGGGGGGAGATAGAAAAAAAGATCAGCCGTTTGGAAAAGGTGCTGCCAGATTTACAACCCAAGATTAAAGACGTGCAATACCTGGACCTCAATTATCCCAGGAAGGTCGTGGTCAAAATGAAAGAAGCGGAAAAAGGGAAACCCCAGGAATCCTGATGCGTAAAAAAATTCCAAATCCTAAGCACGAACCCCGCGAAACGCGGGACTAAATAAACCTGAACCTTCAAAATACGAATGACCCAAACAGAGAATTTTGAGTTTGGAAATTTGGATTTGTTTCGGCCCGCGTCTCGCGGGATTCGATATTTGAATTTCGAATTTGCCATTGCCTCTGCGGTTTCAGCGGTTAACAGAAATCTTTTAAGGGGGGAGCCCCCATGAGAAAGAAAGGTAAAAGAGAGAACCTCATCGTTGGGTTGGATATCGGAACCACGAAGATCTGCGCCATTGTGGGGGAGATCAACGATGGAGGCGTAGACATCGTGGGGATCGGTACCCATTCTTCCAAAGGGATCCGCAAAGGGGTGGTCATCAACATTGACGCCACGGTGGAGTCAATCCGCAAAGCAGTGGAGGAAGCCGAGTTGATGGCCGGCGCAGAAATCACCTCCGTCTACTGCGGGATCGCCGGTAACCATATCCGGGGGTTCAACAGTCATGGGATCGTGGCCGTAAAAAATCGAGAAGTAACGGACAGTGACGTCAAGCGGGTCATCGACGCTGCCCGGGCGGTGGCCATCCCCACGGATCGGGAAATCATCCATGTCCTTCCCCAGGAATTTATCGTTGATGAACAAGACGGGATCATGGACCCGCGGGGAATGTCCGGGGTGCGCCTGGAAGCAAAGGTGCACATCGTCACGGCAGCTGCTACGTCAGCCCGGAATGTCATCCACTGTTGCCAGCGAACAGGGCTGGAGGTAGAAGGCATCGTACTGGAACAGCTGGCCGCTGGCGAAGCAGTGCTCATCCCTGACGAGAAAGAACTGGGCGTGGCCCTGGTGGATATCGGAGGTGGGACCACGGACTTGGTCATTTTCTCCCAGGGAGCAGTCCGGCAAACGGCCATTTTTGGCCTGGGGGGGAATCACCTGACGAATGACATAGCGGTGGGTCTGCGCACGCCACTGGTGGAGTCGGAGAAGATTAAGACGAAGTATGGGTGTGCGCTGACGTCTATGGTCAAGAAGGAAGAAACCATCGAAGTGCCCAGCGTGGGAGGAAGACGGCCACGCGTGCTGTCCAGGCAGATCTTAGGCGAGATTATTGAACCCCGGATGGAAGAAATTTTCACTCTGGTTCACCGAGAGATCCTTAAAGCTGGATACGAGAACCTTATTCCTTCAGGGTTGGTGCTCACCGGGGGAACTGCTTCTTTAGAGGGTCTGCCGGAGCTGGTAGAGCAGATTTTTAACCTGCCCGTTCGACGAGGTTATCCCTCGGGAGTAGGGGGCCTGTTGGATGTGGTGAACAATCCCATGTACGCCGCGGGTGTTGGTTTGATCTTATACGGCAAACGTCATGTGGAAGGGGGCCGGATCGAAAGCAGCGACCGCAGATTCTTGGGGAAGATGGGGCAACGCATGAAACGCTGGTTCAGCGAGTTTGTATAAAAAATTCGCAATGCGGATTTCGGTAACAGTTTAGCTTTTTGAAGAGGCCCTTTTGCTGGTTTACCCGAATTGTCATTCCCGTGAAACCTGTCCTCGCGGAGGCGGGGAACGGGAATCCAGGCTTGTCCCTGCAAAAGCAGGGAACCATATCGAAGATTGTGGATTCCCCGCATCAAGTGCGGGGAATGACAAGCTTGTTTCGCCCTTTATTTTGTGATTTTTTCATTTTGATTTTTGCATTTTACTAGGAGGTGGGGGGATGTTTGAAATAGAAGAGACCAAGAATTCCGGGGCCAATTTGAAGGTGGTGGGCATTGGCGGCGGTGGGTGTAACGCCATCAACACCATGATCAGGGCTGGCCTGAATGGAGTGGAATTCATCGGGGCAAACACGGATGCCCAAGCATTGGCCGCCTGCACGGCTCCCCTAAAAATTCAATTGGGAGCCAAGCTGACCAAGGGACTGGGGGCAGGGGCCAACCCGGAGATTGGAAGGAATGCCACCTTGGAAGATAAAGACCGGATCCGGGAGTTCCTGCTCGGCGCGGACATGGTTTTCATTACGGCCGGCCTGGGAGGAGGAACGGGCACGGGCGGAGCGCCGATTCTGGCCTCCATTGCCAAAGATTTAGGGGCGCTCAGCGTAGCCGTGGTTACCAAACCATTTCTTTTTGAAGGCAAGCGCAGGCAGCGTCAGGCAGAGGAAGGGCTGAAGGAACTGAGGAAATGCGTGGATACGTTGATCACCATCCCCAACCAGCGGCTTTTGAATATCGCTGGCCGGGATATGTCCCTGCTGGAGACGTTCCGCAGGGCGGACGAAGTTCTCCTGCAGGCGGTTCAGGGGATCTCAGACCTGATCACAGTTAACGGGCTGATCAACTTGGACTTCGCCGATGTGCGCACGGTGATGTCCGAGATGGGGTTGGCCTTGATGGGGACGGGCGTGGCCAGCGGGGAGAACCGGGCGATCGAAGCGGCTCAGCGGGCCATTTCCAGTCCCCTGCTGGAGGACATTACCATTGCAGGAGCGCGGGGGATCTTGATCAACATTACAGGAGGGGAGGATCTGACCCTTTATGAAGTCAGTGAGGCATCGACCCTCGTTCAGGAAGAGGCCCATGAAGATGCCAACATTATTTTCGGGGCTGTGATCGATGACCGCCTGCATGATGAGATGCGCGTCACCGTAATTGCCACTGGATTCGGTAGGGTGGGGGAGAGAGAAGAGGAAATTGCTGCTTCCCGAATGGTTTCTTCAGAACGGGAAAAGACTGTAGTCAGCCTACCCCGCTTGGGAGACAATCGGGAAATCCCTACCTTTATACGCCAGGAAAAAAATTTGGGCCTCAAGGAGAAGTCGAGCAGGCCACCCCGTATCCGCTTTTCGCCCAACCTGCGGGAAGAAGAGTACGACATCCCGACTTTTTTAAGGAAACAGGCAGATTGATTCTTGGCCGAGATCGCCAAGAGTGCTGAGGTAAATAAATTCGAAATTCGAGGCACGAAATTCGAAACAATTGCCAATGATAAAAATACAAATGTCCAAAACCAGAGTTTATAATTTGCACATTGGAATTTTGAATTTATTTCGGAATTCAAGATTCGGATTTATATTCTAACACCTTTCAATCCGAGAATTTTCTTCTGACATCTAGATAGCCCCAAAAATATCCCCTCCCCTCGCGGGAGGGGATGAAGGGGAGGGGGAAAATCGGTTTGTCCACCCTATCCCTCCCCCATCGAAGGGGGAGAGGACCAAGGAGGAAAATTTCAAATATTTTTGCCTGGAATTTATGCTGGGATTCAAATCTTGCTCTGCGTTCTCCGCGTTCTCTGCGGTGAATGATGCTTTTTAGAATATCGTGTCTAGCAAGTTAATCGAAAAAGCGAAGAGGCTCCTTTCTGCAGAGCGGAGAGTCCTTCCGGCGAATAGGCAATTCGTCTTTAATGGCCAAAGGGGGAAGCTGTCCATTGCCCTGGCTTATCCGAACCGGTATTACACGGCCATGTCCAACTTAGGATTCCAGGCGGTCTACCGGCTTTTTAACGACCAACCCGACACCATATGTCAGAGAGTTTTCCTGCCCGAGGCGGCAGATGTTGAGGAATATTTCAGAACGGCGACTCTCCTCTTTTCTCTGGAGTCTCAACGGGCGGTCCACACTTTCGATGTCCTGGCCTTTTCCATATCCTACGAGAACGACTATCCCCACCTCCTCCAGATGATGGAATTGGCCAGGATCCCCCTCCTCAAAAAAGATCGCACTGGCGCTGATCCGCTGGTCATAGCCGGCGGGGCTACTGTTTTAATGAATCCTGAGCCACTGACAGACTTTGTAGATCTTTTTGTGATCGGCGAGGCTGAGGTGGTGGTTCCTTCCTTAACGGAAGCCTTGAACAGGGGAAAGGAAGAGAGAAAATCGAAAGAGGAATTATTGGCCGAGCTGGCTACGATGGAGGGTGTATACGTGCCGCAGTTTTACACCATCACCTACAAGCCGGATGGAACGATCGAATCTTTTGCACCCCGGGGAGCCTTTCCAGGCCGGGTGAAACGGGCCTGGCTCAAGGACCTGAATACCTCCCTCACGATATCTTCTCTGGTGACGCCCAACACAGAGCTTTCCAAGATGCTCTTGGTCGAACTCAGCCGGGGCTGCCGGAGGGGATGCCGATTCTGCGCGGGTTGCTACACCTATTTCCCTCACCGGGTGCGGGATGCTCCCCTGCTGGAGGAGGTTATCTTCGGGGCTGCCAGCCCGGGAGAGAAGATCGGGCTGGTGGGTGCGGCCATTTCAGATTATCCCGAACTGCTATCCTTCGGTCAAAATGTTCTCCATTTGCAAAAACATCTCTCCTTCTCTTCCCTGAGGGTAGATGCACTCACCCCAGAACTTGCTGACCTGGTTTATCGCAGCGGGCAGAAGACGATCACCCTGGCCCCAGAGGCTGGCTCTGAGCGGATGCGGCGGGTGATCCGCAAAGGTTTCACGGAGGAGGAAATCCTCCGGGCCGCAGAAGTCCTGTCAGATCGGGGGGTTAGCAGCTTGCGCCTCTACTTCATGATTGGATTGCCTGCGGAAGAAGCGGAGGATATTCAAGCCATCATCGATCTGACCAAAAGAATCCGGCATCATATCCTGAAGAAAAGCCGCGGAAAGGATGGCAAAGGGAGAATCCATCTCAGCCTCAACTCTTTCGTTCCCAAACCAGCCACTCCCTTCCAGTGGCATCCTTTTGAGGGGGTTCGAAATTTGAATGATAAGATCAGGGTAGTGAGAAATGGCCTACGGAAAGAAAAGGGCATATCAGTGGCAGCTGACATCCCCAAATGGGCTTATCTGCAAAGTCTGCTTTCGCGGGGCGATCGGCGGATTGGCAGGCTCCTCTTAGCCGCGCACAGCCTCGGAAGGAACTGGTCCCAGGCCTACCGTTCTGTCGATGTGAACTCCGATTTTTATGTTTATCGGGAGCGAACTTTCGAAGAGATCCTCCCCTGGGACTTCATCGATCACGGGGTGAGTAAAGAATTTCTCTGGTCTGAATATCAAGAAGCGCTAAAAGAAGGGGCCAAAGGGTAAACCAATTGCGGAATGCAGATTGCGAAATGCGGAATAAAAAGGAAAATCCGCAATCCGAATTCCGGAATCCGCGTTCTTTAGAGTTTCTCAAACAGGGACTGGAGTTCTTTGATCAGGGTGATCTCCATTTCCATATAACTGTCATCGTTGAGAATGAATTCGATTTCATAATAGATATGGTGCTCCACGGCGCTGGTGGGATGCTCCACCACTTGGGTCATGACGATCTCTTTAAGGCCTTCGTATTCTTTGGACTTGGAGATATCTGTCTTGCGGAGGATTAGGCCCATGGCCTTTTTGGCATCCTCCACGGTCTTGAGAATGATATCAATCCCTTCCAACTTTTTGATGGCTTTAATGAGCTTTTCATCCCGTACTTTAATCCGCATAATCCCTCCCCACTAAGAGCAAAACGCAAATAACGCAAAAAAAGAATCCAGAACCCAAAGTAGAAGAATTTCATCTGGATTCTGATCCCGCGTTTCGCGGGACTGTCTCCTGAATTCTTTTTTTTGTATCATGGCACAGAGCTTTTTTGTTGGCAAGGGGGAATATTTTAATTACGATTCCAAATTTTTTCTGCGCAATTCGGGTAAAAATGCCCCCATAGGTTTAAATGTTCTATTTTAAGAAACAAATCTCGCCGAAAAAACTTGACAAGATATTATACATATGTTAAATGCAATGAACGAATAATCATTCATTTTTAAAAAGAGATTAAAATCAGGTATTCTTGACCATTTTTTTCAGCTTAAAAACAAATTACTGGTTGCCAATAAGTTATTGATTTATTAGATTTTTTCCTTTTGATCGACCCCTAATCCAATCAAGCCTGAAGGCGGGGAAATTTTTCATACCCGGGGTTATGATTTAGGAAGGAAGGTTGCCGCTGGTTCGCTTTGGCAAAGTCATAAAAGAAAAGGGATTGGCTGTTTAAAAAACCAATATTCTTTCATCGCATCCTTTTCTCTCCCCCTTAATTTTTTAACCGCATTAATGTTTTTCAACGAGGAGTTCCCTGGGACACGAATGGGAGAATGGGGAGAGAAGGGTTTTCGCGGAGGGGGGTGGTTAGAAACTTTAATTGATGATTTACTTTATCAGGCAATTGCAGATCAGGATCTTTATTTCGGGAAAGCAGATAGCTTTTCCAGATGAGGTTTTGCAAAAGCATTATAATTTTAGAAAAGGAGGGTTAGAGTATGCCATATGATGCTGTAAAAATGGCTGATTGGCAGATTTCCGAGGCTGCCGAAGAGCATTTGAGGACCCCTGCGGATTGGCAGAAGGAGCTGGGGCTGGAAAAGGAAGAAATCATCCCTTACGGGAGGCTGTGTAGACTCGATTTTATGAAGATCATTAACAGATTGGGGAAAAAGCCCGATGGCAAGTACATCGAAGTAACTGCTATCACCCCCACCCCTCTGGGGGAGGGGAAAACGACTACTACCATGGGCCTTTTGGAGGGACTGGCCAAAAGGAAGAAGAATTGCGGCGGATGCATTCGTCAGCCTTCCGGCGGACCCACCATGAATATTAAAGGCAGCGCAGCCGGCGGTGGGAATGCCCAGGCGATTCCCCTCACGGAGATTTCTATGGGGCTCACTGGCGATATCAACAATATCATGAACGCCCATAATCTCGCCATGGTCGCCTTAAATGCCAGGATGCAACACGAGGCCAATTACACGGACGAACAATTGGCCAAACGCGGGCTGAAACGCCTGGACATTGATCCCAAAAATGTAGAAATGGGCTGGGTGATGGACTTCTGCGCCCAGGGTTTGCGCAATATCATTATGGGTATTGGCGGGAAGATGGATGGGTTCTTGATGCCTTCCAAATTTGGCATCGCTGTCAGCTCCGAGGTCATGGCCATCCTCTCGATTGTCCGAGATCTGGCCGACCTGCGAGAGAGATTGGGTAGAATTACTGTAGCTTATGATAAGAAAGGCAACCCAGTGACCACCAGTGACCTTGAGGTTGGCGGGGCCATGTGCGCCTGGATGACCCCCTCCATTAACCCAACCCTCTTGCAGACGGTCGAAGGGCAGCCCATGATGATCCATGCTGGACCCTTTGCCAACATCGCTGTTGGGCAATCCTCCATCATTGCGGATCGCATCGGATTGAAAATGTTTGACTACCATGTTACGGAGAGCGGCTTTGGATGCGACATCGGTTTTGAGAAATTCTGGAATGTCAAATGCCGCTTCAGCGGCCTCATCCCCAATGTCTCGGTGATCACCGCTACCGTCCGGGCCCTGAAGATGCATGGCGGCGGGCCTAAGGTCGTGGCCGGTTTGCCCCTGGATCCCTCCTATACAAAGGAGAATCTGTCACTCTTGGAGAAGGGGGTTGTCAATCTGGTGCATCATATCGGGATTGTCAAGCAGGCAGGGATTAACCCGGTGGTGTGTATCAATTCCTTCCATACCGACACCAAGGATGAGATTGCCCTGCTCCGCAAAGCGGCCGAAAAGGCCGGAGCCCGGGTTGCCGTCTCTTCCCATTGGGCCCATGGCGGAGATGGGGCCTTAGAATTAGCGGATGCGGTCATGCATGCCTGCAACGATAAGGTAAACTTCAAATTCCTTTATCCTATGGAAATGCCCCTGCGCCAGCGGGTAGATACCATCGCCAAGAAGGTTTACGGTGCTGACGGCGTTGCCTGGTCTCCCGACGCCGAAGCCAAGGCGAAGAAATTTGAGGCCGACCCCAAATTCCAGGATTTTGCCACTATGATGGTCAAAACCCATCTAAGCCTTACGCATGATCCAGCGATCAAAGGGGTCCCTAAAGGCTGGAGCCTGCCCATCCGTGATGTTCTGGTTTTTTCGGGAGCGAAATTTCTCTGCCCCTGCGCGGGAACGATCAGCCTGATGCCAGGGACAAGCTCCGACCCGGCGTTTCGGAGAGTGGATGTGGATGTGAAGACGGGAAAAGTGAAAGGACTGTTCTAAAATTATTTCACCGCGGAGAGTGCTGAGAACGCAGAGTAAAATTAAATAGCCAAAGACAAAGCTTTGTATTTAGCCTTTAACTTCGGAATGAAATTTTCTCAGCGCTCTCTGCGTTCTCTGCGGTGAATAAAATGAGGAGGAAAGAAATGGCCGCGAAAATTATCAGCGGGACGGAAGTGGCCAAACAGATTCGCGAGGAGCTGGCCAGAGAAGTTTCCACGCTGAAAGAGAAATACAATGTCGTCCCCGGATTGGTGACCATCCTGGTGGGAGAGAACCCAGCATCAGTGAGCTATGTGACTGGGAAGCAGAAAACTGCCAAAGAACTCGGGTTCTATTCGATCCAGGACAATCAGCCCGAGAATATTGCGGAAGCGAAACTCTTAGAGTTAATTAACCAATACAATAAGGACCCCAAGATTCACGGCATCCTGGTACAACTCCCCCTCCCCAAACACATCAACGAGACAAAGGTCCTTAATGCCATGGACCCCAAGAAGGACGTGGATGCCTTCCATCCGGTCAATGTGGGGAAATTGATGATTGGTGAAGCCGATTATCTGCCCTGCACCCCTGCCGGGATCCAGCAGCTGCTTATCCGTTCTGGAGTAAAGATTGAGGGTGCAGAAGTCGTGGTTTTGGGGCGATCGAACATCGTGGGCAAGCCCATTGCCAATATATTGCTCCAGAAGCAGAAAGGAGCGAACGCCACCGTCACCATCTGCCATACCGGAACGAAAGACGTCGGTTTTCATACCCGGCGAGCGGACATCCTGATTGTGGCCGCAGGCAAAGCCAAGGCTGTGACCGCCGACATGGTCAAGGAAGGAGCTGTAGTTATCGACGTGGGAGTGAATCGAGTGGGGATGACGAAAGATGGGAAAGCCATTCTCTGTGGCGATGTGGATTTTGAAGCGGTAAAAGAGAAGGCCAGCATGATCACTCCTGTACCCGGGGGGGTAGGTCCGATGACCATTACCATGTTGATGATGAATACGGTGAAAGCGGCTAAAGTTGCGGCTGGGATTAAAGAGTAAAATCTCGAAATTCAAAGCACGAATCGCCCAAAAGGCGGGATGAAACAATATCAAAATTCAAATTTCAAATATTCATATATATGAGATCGCTAACGTTTGAGATTTAGAATCTTGAACATTTGAATTAATTAGAACTTAAATTGAGCGATTTTTTTTAAACCACAGAGAACACAGAAAATAATTTCATGGTTAAAAAACAAAATAAGTTCAATCTTTTCTCTGTGTTCTCATGCAATAAATTCGTCAGCTAAAATATTGTTTTGTTTCCACTTAACGAGTGCACAGACTTCGGTGAGCTCCCCCCGACAAGCTAGGGGCTTGAGCCTGTCGAAGGCAGTCGAGCCGAGTAAAGGAGAGAAAAGAAGTTTATTGCCTTGATTTATTTTAACTTTCCTCTGTGCCCTCTGTGGTAAATCGCTTATTTGAGGTAGAAAATAGCTCTTAAATCCCCCCATTTTCCCCCTTTTTTAAAGGGGGGCCGAGGGGGGATTTTTATGGTTCGCGGGTCATAAACCCATCATGTAAGATTTGTTTCGGATTTCGAATTCAGATATTTTTGATGATCCATCTCATGGAAGAGGTGTGGGTTGAGAGATAAGATAAGTTAATTTCTTAATTGTTTGTAAAGCTGATTCTCTGGGTGCAGGGGAGGGTTTAAGCGAAAGGAGGAAGGAGTTGGACTCAAAACCAAAAGAATACCCAGTTATTTGGCTGCAGTGCGCAACCTGCACGGGTTGCTTAATCTCTATCCTGAACACCGTTAGCCCCACCATCAAGAACGTGCTGATCGATGAGGTCATTCCCGGCAAACATGTGAACCTGCGTTTTAACGCGACGGTCATGGCAGGGGCAGGGGAGCTGGCGATGCAGGTGGCTGAGGAGACTTTCCAGAAGGAAAAAGGTGGATACCTTTTGCTCGTTGATGGGAGCATCCCTACCGCCAGAAATGGAATTTACGGCTCCATCGGAGAGAAGAACCACCAACCCGTATCCATGACTGATCGGGTTTTAGAATTTGGGAAGGATGCTCTGGCTGTGGTGGCGGTGGGGACTTGCGCGACTTTTGGGGGCATTCCCGCAGCCGCTCCCAATCCCACGGGTTGCCAGGGGGTAAAAGAACTTCTCGAGAGTAAGGGGATAAAAACGCCCGTGATCAACGTTTCTGGGTGTCCTCCGCACCCTGACTGGTTCGTGGGCACGGTGGCCAGTATCCTACTCTTTGGCCTTCCTACTCCTGATCAATTGGATGACTTCGGTCGTCCCCTGGCTTTCTACGGGAAACTCATCCATGAGAATTGCCAGCGGCGGGCCTATTTCGACGAAGGAAAGTTCGCCAAGAAACACGGCGACCCGGGGTGTCTTCTGGAATTGGGATGCAAAGGGCCGATCACCTACGCCGATTGCCCGACCCGGCTCTGGAACTCAGGGGTGAACTGGTGCGTAGGCAGTGGCGGGGGATGCCACGGATGCGTCCAACCCGAGTTTCCTGATCTTCTCTCTCCGCTGTATGTGAAGACTATCGAGATCGAGACTCCCTCGAAGAAATAGGAAGGAGAAATCATATGGGGAAAATTGTCATCGACCCGATCACCCGAATTGAAGGCCACCTGAAGATCGAATGCCTGGTGGAGAACGGGGTGGTCAAGGAAGCTCGTAGCTCGGGAATGCTCTTTCGGGGGTTTGAGCTCATTCTCCAGGGCCGAGATCCCCGGGACGCCCAGGTCATTACTCAGCGCATCTGCGGGGTGTGCAACCTTTGCCATGCCATGGCTTCCACACTCAATCTGGATAGCGCCTTTGGTTTAGCCGCCAAGATTCCAGACAACGGGCGCATCCTGCGCAACCTGGCCGCGGGGCTGCATGTAGTTCAAGATCATATCCTCCATTTTTACCACCTGGCAGCCCTGGATTATGTGGATGTAACCAAGGTAGCCAAGTATGAGGGGAGCGATGCGGATCTGAATTCCATCAAGGCTTTCATCGGCCGCGGGGAGCTGGCCCCGTTTGTCCCCCGGTATGAAGGGGATTACCGACTTCCGGATGAGCTGGACAGAGCGGCGGTCGCCCATTATGTCAAAGCCTTAGAAATCCGCCGCAAAGGCCATGAGGCCGTAGCCCTGCTTACCGGAAGGATTCCCCATACGGCCTCCATCGTCCCCGGAGGAATAACGGAGCAGCCCACGGTGGATAAGATTACTTTCATTCTCTGGCGTCTGAATGAGCTGCGCGCCTTTGTGGACAATGTTTACATACCGGACGTCTTGGCCGTAGCCAGGGTCTACTCGGATTATTTCCAGATCGGAGCTGGATGCAGAAAGCTCCTCTCCTACGGGGCTTATGATCTGGACGGGAAAAACCCGGATTATGCTGGACGGCCCCGGCTCTTTCAGCAGGGGACCGTTTCTTCCGACTTAAAGCTCGAGCCCTTGGACCTGAATAAAATCACCGAAGAGGTCCGGCACTCCTGGTATGACAGCAAAACATCAAAACTCCATCCTTCTGCGGGGAAGACGCTTCCAGCAGATGAGAAGAGTGGGGCCTATTCCTGGTTGAAAGCCCCCCGGTACGGCGGCGGGGTTTACGAGGTCGGTCCCTTGGCTCAGATGGTCACCACTTACGCCAGCGGAAACCAAAAAGTTAAATCTTTGATCGATCCAACTTTGGCCCACTTCAAAGCTTCGCCAGCCGCCCTTTTCTCGGTCCTGGGGCGACACGCTGCGCGGGCCCTGGCGGCGAAGTACATCGCCGATTCCATGGGAGAGTGGTTGTTGCAATTAAGACCCGGAGAGCCGACATTTGTTCCCTATGAAATCCCCGAAGAAGCCCAGGGGATGGGGATCATCGACGCAGCCCGGGGAGCATTAGGTCACTGGGTGGAAATCAAAGAGAAAAAGATTGCCAATTACCAGTGCGTGGTGCCGACAACCTGGAACGCTTCTCCCCGGGACGACTCGGGGACCCCTGGGGCAATCGAACAAGCCTTGATGGGGACGCGGGTGAAGGACGAAGCCAATCCCTTCGAGATCGTGCGTATCGTCCGATCCTTCGACCCCTGCATCGCTTGCGCTGTCCACCTCATCACCCCCAAAGGAAATGAGTTGGGGCGAATCCGAATTCTTTAAGGCTGGAAAGGAGGAGACTCCATGTTACTATCACAGCAGAAGCCCCTGGAAGAAATTCTGAAATCCTTGGATGGGGAAAAGAACATTTTTATTCTGGGATGCAACGGTTGTGCCGAAGCCAGCGGTACCGGAGGGAAAGCTCAGGTCTTGGAGATGAAGGGGGAGCTGGAAAAAACCGGCAAAAGGGTCACCGGGTTTACCGTGGTGGATTTTCTCTGCCAGAAGGCTCTGGTACAGTCCCGCCTGCGGGGAAAAGCCAAGGAGGTTAAGGAAGCTGATTCCATCCTGGCTATGACCTGCGGCGTGGGAATTCAAGCTGTGGCGGCGGTTAGCAATAAGGTGACTCATCCGGCCTGCAACACCATCCCTCTGGGGGGGATGCGCGGAGAGTGGCGGGGTTCCGAGCGTTGCCGGGAATGTGGAGATTGCATTCTGGACGCAACCGGGGGCATCTGCCCTCTGACCGCCTGTTCCAAGTACCTGCTGAACGGTGCTTGCGGTGGGACGACGAAAGAGGGGAAATGTGAGGTGGACCCAGAGATGGAGTGTGGATGGCGATTGATCTATGAGCGGCTGGAGAAGCTGGGGCAGATGGAAAGACTCCGCCAGATTCACGAGCCCAAAGACCACAGCAAGATGATGCCCCCAAAGGGCCTGAGGCTTACGGAGCGCTGGGCCCTGGAGCAGGGAAAGTAAAGGGAGGAGGGAAAGCATGGGTCTGCAAGAGAGCTTGGCTTCGGGAAAGTTCGTGGTAACTTCTGAAATTGGCCCTCCCAAAGGGACGAATATCGAAGAGATGCTCCGTGATGCCGAGATACTTCGGGGGCGAGTTGACGGAATCAACGTGACTGATCTGCAAAGTTCTGTTATGCGGTTGGGTTCCCTGGCTGTCTGCCATCTTCTGAAAGAGAAGGGGCTGGAACCCATCTTGCAGATGACTTGCCGGGACCGGAACCGCCTGGCCCTGCAATCTGACCTGCTTAACGCCTATGTTCTGGGGATCAAGAACGTGCTGGCATTGACCGGCGACTATGCTTCCCTGGGAGATCATCCCCAGGCCAAGCCGGTCTTTGACCTGGATTCGGTAAGCCTGATCGGGGTCATTAAGAAATTGGAGACGGGCACGGACATGGTGGGGAATCCTCTGAATGGGGTGCCGAAGTTCTTCGTGGGGGCAGTGGTCAATCCCGGTGGTAACCCGGCGGAAGCTCAGATCATCAAGATGGAAAAGAAGATCAGAGCTGGGGCCTCTTTTTTCCAGACCCAGGCCATTTACGACGTCGGAGCCTTCGAGAAATTCATGAAGCGAGTGGCGAGCTTCAAAGTTCCGGTGCTGGCGGGGATCATCTTGCTCAAGTCTGCCGGTATGGCCCGGTTCATGAATAAAAACGTGGCCGGAGTTTTCGTCCCGGAGCCGCTGATCCAGAAAATGGCCAAAGCCGAGGATCGGGTAAAAACCAGCATAGAGATTGCTGCACAATTAATCAAAGATTTAAGGGGCATGTGCCAGGGTGTACACATCATGCCCATCGGATGGGAAAGCAAGGTCCCGGCTGTGCTGGATGTGGCCAAATTATGAGGTCTATTTCCGGGGCTTATCAAACCTGCCCCGTTCAACCCTCCCCCTTCTGAGGGGGGAGGGGTGAAAAAATTGGATAAGACATTATTCCCCTCCCCTGGCGGGAGGGGACTTCGTCGTGAGCTCAGTCGAACGATGAAGGGGAGGGGGATAAATAAACTAAAGGAATTCCTTAATTCTTCACCCTCACCTTTACCCTGTGGAGTTGAAAAACTTGCTCCACAGGGCAAGCCCTCTCCCATCAAGGGAGAGGGGGTATTGTTGAATTTTTTCACACCTTCGGGGAGGGAGAGAGTCGGGGTTGGTGGCCTAACCCCGAGGGAATTCGGTGTGGAGAAACCTTAAGATTCCAGGGCGGAGTCCTGTCTACGGCCAGAAGTGCAAACCAGGCTGTGTAAGTGCGGAGTTCAGAGTCGGGAGTTCGGAGTATTTTTTCTCTGAACTCCGAACTCATTACTCTGAACTATAATAATAAAAAGGAGTTGGAAAGATGATCATTGCTGAAGGGAAACCCATTAAGGATATTCTGGCCATGATTGCCCCTTTTGAAAAGATTATCGTTGCCGGATGCAAAGGCTGTGTGACGGTCTGTTGCGCAGGAGGAGAAAAGGAAGTCGGGATCCTCTCTTCCGCCCTTCGTCTGGCCCGCCGGGCTCAAGGAAAAAATTTGGAGATAAAAGAGGTGACCCTGGAGCGCCAGTGCGACACAGAATACTTAGAACCGATGCGGGAATATGTGGGCGATTATCAGGCTATTCTCTCCCTGGCCTGCGGGGCAGGCAGCCAGTTCGTGGCGGAAAAATTCCGCAAACATCCGGTCCTTCCGGGCGTGGATACCCAGTTCATCGGCATCACGGAGGAGCAAGGGGTCTGGACTGAACGCTGCCAGGCCTGTGGGAACTGTGTCCTGGACCGGACCGGCGGCATCTGTCCCGTGTCCCGATGTTCCAAGAGCCTGTTCAACGGACCCTGCGGGGGATCGAAAGGCGGGAAGTGTGAGATTGACCCCGGTGTCGACTGCGGATGGCAGCTGATTTACGACCGCCTCAAAGAATTAGGCCAGTTAGAAAAACTGGAGATCATCCTGCCAGTCAAGGATTGGTCCACCAGCCGTGATGGAGGTCCGCGGAAGCGCATCCGGGAGGATCTGAAATTATGAAAGCCGGAAGCAACCTGGAAAAAATTTTGGAAAAGGGCGAGTTCGCGGCAACTGGAGAGTTGGGACCGCCTAAAGGGGCCGATGTCTCTGTAATCGAGCGCAAGGCCAACCTGCTCCGGGGCAATGTGGATGCCATCAACATCACGGATAATCAAACAGCCATTGTACGCATGTCCTCCATCGCCGTGGGGGCGATCCTCCACCGCCTGGGGCTGGAGCCGACCATGCAGATGGTCGTCCGGGACCGTAACCGCATCGCCATCCAGAGTGACATTTTTGGGGCCTATGCCCTGGGCATCCGGAACATCCTCTGCCTCTCGGGAGACCATCAGAAATTCGGGAACCACCCCACGGCCAAAAATGTTTTCGATCTGGATTCTATCCAGCTCATCCAGACGGTTAAAAAAATGCGCGATGAGGGCAAGGTCCTGGGAGGGGATGAGATCGAAGGTATACCGGCCATGTTCATCGGGGCTGCGGCCAACCCCTTTGCCGATCCATTTGAGTACCGGATCCTCCGCCTGGCTAAAAAAGTGGCCGCGGGAGCCGATTTTATCCAGACCCAGTGCATCTACGATATGGATAAGTTTGAGCGTTTCATGCAGATGGTCCGAGAGCGGGGCTTGCATAAGAAGGTGCATATCCTGGCTGGGGTGACCCCTTTAAAATCAGTGGGCATGGCCAAGTACATGAAAGAGAAAGTTGCCGGAATGGAGGTTCCTGACGAGATTATCAATCGCTTGAAAGCCGCGGGCAAGGATAAAGCAAAAGAAGAGGGGTTGAACATTTGCGTGGAGCAAATCAAGCGACTACGACAGATCGAAGGGGTCCAGGGGATCCATCTCATGGCTATAGAATGGGAAGAGGCCGTGCATACCATCGCGGAGCGTGCCGGGCTCCTTCCGCGACCAAAAGTATAGAAAAGGAGTGCTACTTGCCATAGTTTTATGAGCCAAGTCATCGTCAATCGGTGTGAATGAAGGTATAAATAATAAGGAACCAATGCTCGTTCGCTTTCAACCTCACAATAGAGAGATACAGGTCGCCCGAGGGGAAAATTTACTCAAGGCGGCAATGGAAGCAGGGGTATATATCCAGGCCTCCTGTGGGGGGGAGGGAGTCTGCGGAAAATGCCAGGTGGTGATCGAGAAGGGCGAGGTGGAAAGCTCCCGCGGGCCGAAGATATCCGAAGAGGAATTCCACCGGGGGATCCGCCAAGCCTGCCAAAGCCGCATACTAAGCGACTTGGAAGTTCGCATTCCAGTGGAATCGGCGCTGGACAGGCGGGTGATTTCCCGAACGCGGGAACGGGTGAGCGCTGGCCGCAAGGTCTCCCACCAAGAATTGGAATCCCTGGTGTTGGGATGGTGCTTCAGCCCGGCCTTGCGCAAGCATTATGTCGAAATGGAGCCGCCGACGATCAAAGACAACCGCTCGGACCTCTCGCGATTGCTCCTTTCCATGAAAAAGCTCCATGGCCTGGAAAGTATTTCGGTGGATTCCCGGCTCTTGAAGAGATTGCCTTTTGTCCTGAGAGAAGCGGATTGGGGAGTAACCGCAACGATGGTGCAGACGCGGATGGAATCCCAGTTGGGGGAGTATCAGCTCCGCGGATCGAGGCGGCCCAAGCTGATCAACCTGGAAGGGGGAGACACTACTAAGGAGCACTTTTCTATCGTCATGGATGTGGGAACGACCAGCATCTGGGGTCAACTGCTGGATTTGAATAGAAGGCAGACGCTGGCCGAAGCTTCGGATTACAACGCCCAGATCAGTTACGGCGATGACGTGATCAGCCGGATTGTCTATTCCCAGAGGCCTGGCGGGCTGAAGAAATTGCAGGAAAGCGTGGTTGGAACAATCAACGGGATCATCCGGGAACTTATCGTCAAGTCAGGGGCCAATTTGGCCAGGGTTTCGCACATGACGGCCGCCGGAAATACCATCATGACTCATTTGCTCTTAGGTCTGGACCCGAAATACATTCGGGAGTCCCCTTATACCCCGGTAGCCAGTTTTTTCCCTCCAGTACGGGCTGCGGAACTGGGACTGGAAGTGGGGGAGCATGTTCACCTATATACCTTTCCCTCCGTAGCCTCTTACGTAGGAGGAGATATCGTCTCGGGTGTGCTGGGTTCGGGCATTTACCAACGTAAGCCCCTGACCCTATACATCGATATCGGAACTAACGGGGAGATCGTTATCGGGAATTCCGAGTGGATGGTTACGGCAGCCTGCTCTGCTGGGCCAGCCTTCGAAGGCGGAGGAATCAAGCACGGAATGCGGGCTACTTTGGGTGCGATTGAGGATTTTCGCCTTAACCCCATCTCCTATGAACCCATGTTGCTAACGAGCGGGATGGTCAGGCCCAAGGGGATTTGCGGGTCAGGGTTGATCAACATCGTAGCGGAATTCCTGGAGGCAGGGGTTATCTTGCCAAACGGGAGATTCAACGCCGACCTGCCCACGAAGCGCATCCGCGGCGGCCCGGAGGGAATGGAATATGTGCTGGCCTACGGAGAAGACACCGCCAGTGGCTCCGATTTGGTCATCACGGAAGTGGACATCGACAACCTCATGCGGGCCAAGGCGGCCATGTACGCTGGTTATGTGACTCTACTGCAATCCGTGGGACTAACCATGGGGAATCTGGAGCAGGTGGTCATTGCCGGGGCTTTTGGCTCATTCATCGACGTTGAGCGGGCCATTACCATCGGGCTTTTGCCGGAGCTGCCCTTGGACCGTTTTCTCTTTATCGGCAACGGCTCTCTGTTGGGAGCGCGGCTGATCTCCTTCTGCAACGAGATGCTGGATGATGGCGAGCGGATTGCCCGGATGATGACCAATATCGAGCTGAGCGAGAGCCCTGCTTTTATGGACAACTACGTGGCGGCCATGTTTTTACCCCATACCAATTTGGCTCAGTTTCCTGGAGTGAGCCAGCGGCTGTCAAGATGCAAAAGATGATTCACCGCAGAGTACGCGGAGAGCGCAGAGGGAAAATATAGTGGAAATACAAAAACAAAAATTGGCCAGAATAGAGCTGGTAAATTTAGGTCGGTACTTTGGATTTTGTTTTTTGGATAGATTAATCTC
>Ga0315312_1000963_pt1 | contig 26045 bp, 20 predicted proteins | sample TDP7_MG_FD_203629 | JGI IMG/M metagenome (GOLD analysis project Ga0315312, IMG submission 203629) | Freshwater sediment microbial communities from Lake Towuti, South Sulawesi, Indonesia - TDP7 | ecosystem: Environmental > Aquatic > Freshwater > Lake > Sediment | place: Indonesia: South Sulawesi... | reverse complement strand
CTACCCCCGAGAAGGTATTGTTTATTCAAGGACTGAACACCAGCAGTGACGAGGATTTAATTAGCCGCCTTGCCAAAGCCTATGGAACTGCCAACCTCGTCTCTGAAGATGCTCTGGAAACAGGCGCTGACAGGGAAGGCAAGCAGATGGCAGATGGGCGAAATAATAGCGGCTATGACCTCGAATCCACTAACTATATTCTGGCCTTCGGTGCCAACATCGTGGAATCTGAAAGGCCACTGGCGCGAAATCTGCGGATGTGGGGCAAGATTCGCCGCGAGAGACCAAATCGGGCCAAAATCGTGGTAATTGATCCCCGCTATTCTCTCACTGCCGCCAAGGCCGACGAGTGGATACCCCTTAATCCAGGCACCGAGGGTGCCCTGGCCATGGCCATAGCCAATGTAATAGTCAGCAAAGGGTTTTATGACGCAGACTTCATCAACAATTGGACATCCGGATTCAATAACTACAGAAATCTTGTACTTAGTGACGACTTCAGCCCTGAGAGCGTTGCAGAGATAACGGGTGTCAGCGCTGATACTATCCGTCGCCTAGCCAGGGAATTCGCTCAATCCAAACCAGCGATTGCCTGGAGTGGAGCAGGAGCCACCAATTGGCCTCACGGATCCTACACCAGCCATGCTATATACTGCCTTAATGCCCTTGTGGGCAGCATTGATGTTCCAGGCGGGATAGTGTACCAGGAGTCTCCACCTTACCGGGATATGCCAGCTATAACCGGAAATGAGCCGGGTATGAGTTTTCACCAAGCAGCAGACTTGATATGGAACAACAGCGTTGAGATGGTTATGGGCTTTAACAGTAATCTGGTGATGTCAGTCCCAGACACCAGCAGATGGGATGAAGCCCTGGCAAATATACCTTACTATGTCCACATTGCGCCGTCCCTGACTGAGATGGCTCACTATGCTGATATTGTTCTTCCCGCATGTACTTATCTAGAGGAATGGGCTTACGAGAGCTCACCGCCAGGCTCAGGCTTTGCTGAAGCGAAAATAAAGCAGCCTGTGGTCGAGCCGTGGCAAGATTCAAGACCTATAGCACAAATAATCTTCACCCTGGCAAACCAGCTCGGGGGCGAGGTCAGAAATGCCTTTGAAAACATTGGTGACGACCCTAAAGGATTTGTTGAATATCGAACTGGTGCCTTTGTCCCCTGGGATACGTTTGAGGCGGATGGGGTATGGAAAGGGCAAGATTATCGATACCGTAAATATGACCAAATATTCCATACCCCTTCTCAGAAATTTGAGTTCCACTCAGTCAATCTGGACAAACTACTTAACGTCGAATTCCTGGGCGATAATTCAGAATATCCCCTCAAGCTGATAACATACCATCCTGTATTAGACATAATGAATGGAAACCAGAACTATCCCTGGGCTCAAGAGATTTTCTTGGTGATGCATGGCTATGGTTGGGCTAATTTTGTGGAGATGAATAGCCACACAGCCCAGAAGCTAGGCATCAAAGATGGCGACACGGTGCGGGTTGAGTCTGAGTTTGGACAGATAAAGGCAAAAGCTAGAGTTTTCGAGGGGATTCTTCCCGGTGTAGTAGCTATTGCTAGTGGGCAAGGGCATTATTCCTCCGGCAGATGGGCAGATGGCATAGGGGTGAATCCTAACGAGATTATTGGAGTAGATTACGACGACGAAAGCGGCCAGCCATCCTTTTTCAATACCAGGGTGAGAGTTTACAAGGCCTGAGGCGACAAATGGCGAAATGGGGAATGGTCATCGATTTGGACAAATGCGTCGGCTGCCAGGCATGCACAGTAGCTTGCAAGTCCGAGAATAATGTCCCCCGTGGCTCGCCTAAGGAGCAACAGCGGATGCAGGAAATCTACTGGAATAAGGTGATCGCTGCCAGCAGGGGCGAATACCCCACAGCGAGTATTGAGATAATTCCCATGCCCTGCATGCACTGTGAGCACCCTCCCTGTGTGACTGTCTGCCCGGCAAAAGCTACCTACAAGCGCGAGGACGGCATTGTGATGCAAAACTTCCGCCGCTGCATTGGATGCAAATATTGCATTGTTGCTTGCCCCTATGGGTCCAGGAATTTCAACTACAAGGAGCAGGAGGAGGAATACCAACGACCTGATCTACCCCCTGACCTCGGTCTCGATACTAAGACATACATCGGTCCCTGGCCCTTTCCTCGCCGAACGCACGGCGTAGTTGAAAAGTGCACCTTTTGTTTCCATCGGATAGATCAGGCGAAGAAAAGGATAGAAGCCGGCGAAGAGATTGAGATAGGTCTTGATGTAGTGCCAGCCTGTGTGGAAGCCTGCCCATCAGGAGCCAGGGTTTTCGGTGATTTGGAAGACCCCGCAAGCACCGTCTCAAAACTGCTGGCTTCAAGGGATTGGTTCAAACTGCGAGAGAATATGGGCACAGAGCCAAAGGTGTTCTACCTTCCTAGGTAAGAGGTTCTCGATATGGAGTTAACCTATACACCAATTGAGGGCAAATCGAGGCGGTATTACGCTACGGTAGCGATTCTGGCTGCGGTAGCACTGGCTGGGTTCGTAAGCTTTGCCCTTAGCTACGTATACGGTCACCAGTTGTTTGGCAGCAGCAACGTGATACCCTGGGGTTTGCCCATCGTCATCGCCATTTACCTCATAGGGCTCAGCGCCGGTTCCCTCATCCTTTCCTCTCTGACTTATGTCTTTGGTCAGGAATCATTTAAACCTATCGCCCGGATAGCTGTCTTCCTGGCCGTAGTGCTCATCTTTGGTGCCATGATAGCCATAGCGGTGGACCTGGGAAGACCAGAAAAGTTCTGGCGGCTTTTTATGTTCTTCTACCTGAACAACATGACCTCTATGTTTGCCCTTAACGGAATCCTCTACGGAGGCTATTTCGTTATCAGCATAAGCTATCTCGGAGCTATCCTGACCAACAGCTTGAAATTGGTCAAACCGATCGGCATCTTGGCTGTTTGCTGGGCAGTCCTGGTGCCCATGGGCAGCGGAGCAATCTTCGGTTTCATTGCCACCAGAGAGATATTCTACTCACCCATAAAGCCTCTTGAATTTCTGGCAGCAGCAATGGTATCTGGGTTGGCGCTGCTGATAATATTCGTGGTGTTCACCCTCAAGTTCAGCCAACGCAGCCTCAACAAGGAAATAGTCTCTACTCTGGGAAGACTACTATCTGCCCTGATTATACTCTTGGTCATTCTGGTTTTGGTCGACAAGTTAACCCATCTTTACTCGCCTAACCGGGATGCCACTGTGTTCCTGCTCACCGGACGCTATAGCCCACTCTTCTGGGCTGGCCAGGTGGGATTGGCCTATATCATACCACTCATCATTCTGTTCCATCCCAAAGCCAGAAAGAAAATCAAGTGGATAATAACTGCCTCAGCATTCGTGGTCATCGGAATATTCTTTGTGAGATTTGTGCTAGTGATACCGGGGCTGGCCTACCCCTTACCCTACTACCCCGGCCACATTGAGGGGATGTGGGGAGCCGTAGGTTCCTTTACTCTGGCTCCAGTCGAGTTAACTTTGTCCATAGGGATATTCGGCTTCCTAGCCCTCATCTTTGTCTTGGGCTTGAGGTTCCTGGATTTGTTGCCACCCCGTACGGAACCTGAGCCAACGGCAAAGGAAGTAGTATCCGTTAAGGAGTGATTAGTTTGGCAGAGTTCTCTGAAAAGGGCGTTTTCCTCTGCAACTGTCACGGCAGTGTGAGTAAGGTCCTGCCCATGGAGGCGTTATGTCAATTTCTGGAGCAGAGGCAGCCAGGTCTACCAGTGGTGGTCGGTAATAACTTTTGCCAACCTCAAATTCTATTACGGCTGGCACAGGAGCACAGCCGTCAGCCAATGGTAGTCGGCGCTTGCTCGCAACTAAACTCAAAGCTGCATTTCTGGGAAGAGCCAGAAAGGGTTGCCCTTGACCCTTATTATGTCAGGATAGTTGATTTACTACGAGAGATAGCGTCCTCCTACAACAACGTTGAGTCGGTGGAGAGGGTTAAGCTTCTGCTGTGGTCTCAGGTAAGGCGGCAAGCCAACTTCAGCGGTGTACCACCACAGTCTAGAAAGCTACGCTTCACCAGGCCCCAGGGTGAGATCAGCCGGCGGGATTTGTTCCAATTGCCTTGGCCCAAATATCAGATGATACCCTACATCCAAACAGATAAGTGTGTGGGCGGAGGAAGGTGCCACCTTTGCCAGGAGGAATGTCCTTTCAATGCCATAGTGTGTGAGAATAGCCAGGTTTTGATTGACAAACTCAGATGTCAGGGTTGCGGTGCTTGCATTGCCGCTTGCCCTTTCCAAGCCATATCCTATCCCACCTTCTCCCTCGACCAACTGGAGGGGGAAATGGAGGGATTGCTTCTTAACGTGGGCGACATACTCCAGCCAAGAATAGTGGCGCTGATTTGTCAAAGCTGTCTCCCCTCCTTTAGTGAGGCCAAGGCAAATCCCGTTAGCTGCGTTCCGAACATGCTCCCTCTGGAGGTTCCATGCCTTAGCATGGTAACTTCTTGGTTACTACTGCGTGCCTTTGACCTGGGAGCTCAAGGTGTGGCACTTATCTCCAATACAGAAAAGTGCCAGTTTGGTCTTAAATCCGATAAGTGGCAGGGGAAAGTTCGGTTCGTGCAGGAGCTGTTCGAACAATGGGGCATTGAACCAAGACGCATCAGAGCTTTTGAGGGTAGCCGGCTGGAGCAAGAGTTAACCCAATTCGCTCAGGGAGTGGCCCAATTACCCCTTACATCGCTGAGGTCGTCTCAGCCCACGAAAGTTCCAGCCAAAGGTTTACCTCTGCCAGCACTCATCGCTGGTCTAGCAGAGAGACTTGCCCCACGCTCCACCGGAGTAGTGTCAGCAGGAACCGTGCCTTTTGGTAAGCTGGAACTTGATAAGTCACAGTGCACCGCCTGTGGTCTCTGTGCCTTGGATTGCCCCACGAAGGCACTACGCTTTGTGTCAGATAAAGAAGCGTATCAATTGCTTTTTCATTGCCAAGTCTGCATCGGCTGCGGTCAGTGCGCAAGAATCTGTCCTGAGAAATGTCTTCGATTGGAGAATGCCCTGCAACTGGATAAGCTGAGTAGCCCAGCAGAGACAATCCTTGAAGGCGAAATCGCCCAGTGCCGAGAGTGTGGCATGCCGATGGCACCCAGGGCTATGATAGATAGGTTGAGAACCAGAATCGTTGCGGCGCAGGGCTTGACCTCACAACTCGACATCTGCCCGGCGTGCAGAACAAAGGCCATGTCTGGTGTAGTAGCAGGAGCGGAGCATAGATAGATGGATCAATTCCTCAGAGTAGTAGCCGTTTTTCTAGAGGTAGCGGTATTATCGGCCATCCTTTACTGCATGCTCAACGGGGTGAGGCTGGCACTGCTCGATTTTGGAGTAGGACCCAAATATAATAAAGTCATACTGATGGCTCTGGCAGCCGCAGGCAGCTTATTAGTGGTCTTCTTTGTTGCCCACCTAACAACATTCTATCCTACGTTCTGACGATATGAACCAAGGAATTTAGGAGGACAATCTAATACCGATGGACTTTTGGACTGGGCAGCTAGAATACATTCAGGACGTCTTCAAGCCGATAATAATAGCTGTCCTGATATTCAGTCCCGCCCTGCTCGCCCTTTTTGCCCTCGGTTTCTACCGACGATGCCTACTGTGGCGCCTGGGACGAGAGGATAAGCGCACAGACAGTATCCTGACTCGTATCAAGACCACCCTTGGGGTGGCTTTGGCCCACCTGCGTTTTCTGAATGAGGCCTATCCCGGATGGATGCACTTCCTAATTTTCTGGGGAGCCGCCATGATTATAGTAAGCAAGATAATTCGATTGTTCTCCTATCTTGCAGGCATTGACAATCCACCGCAGGACGTTTTCCTATATGCTTCCTTGGCCTCCGAGATCGGTGCCATACTCATTATCATCGGCGGTTTGCTTGCCATATACCGAAGGTACATCGTCAAGCCGTCTCGTCTAGATACCAAACCCGACGATACCCTGGTGTTTCTATTCGTGTTCCTAATCCTGATTACTGGCTTTATGATCAAAGGTTACCGCATAGCTACTAGCGAGGTTTCTCCTACTGATTGGGCTGTGTGGTCACCTATTGGCTATGGTTTCTCCAAGATATTTGCTACCTTCCTCACCGACTACAGAAACGAGATCCTAATATGGCATCGAGTGCTATTTCACACCGTAATAGCCTTCGTATTTGGAGTTTACGTCTTCGCCAGCCGCTCCCGCATACAGCACCTTTGGCTAACACCGCTGAATGTGTTCTTCCGCTCACTGAGACCCAAGGGCGCCCTTGTCCCCATAGATATTGAGAAGGCAGAGACCTTTGGCACATCCAAGATCGAAAACTTCACTTGGAAGCAACTGTTGGACCTCGACGCCTGTACCCGATGCGGCCGCTGTCAGGATTGTTGCCCAGCCCACCTGAGTGGCAAGGCGCTCTCCCCTAAAAAGGTGATACAAGACCTGAAGGACCACCTCAACCAGGTATACCCTTACCCCTTTGTCAAGAAACCTGTAGAAACACGGCGTGACATGATCAGTGAGGCCATAACGGAGGAGGTAATCTGGGACTGCACTACCTGCCGTGCCTGCCAGCAAGCATGTCCCATCTATATTGAGCACATTGACAAGATAGTAGACATGCGCCGCAATCTGGCGCTGGAAAGGGCTCAGTTCCCTGAATCTGCTCAGCAAGCACTCACCAGTTTAGGGACTAGAGGACATCCATGGCGAGGCACGACAGCAACAAGAACCGACTGGACTAGCGGGCTGGAGATAAAAGCATTGTCGGAAAACAAAGATATAGAGTTGCTATACTGGGTAGGCTGCACTGCAGCTCTGGAAGACAGGAATATGAAAGTCGCCCAGGCTACGGCCAGGATTATGCAGGCGGCAGGAATCAACTTCGGAATACTGGGAGTGGAAGAGACTTGTTGTGGTGACCCAGCTCGCAGGATGGGCGATGAGTACCTGTTTCAAACGCTCTGCCAAAAAAATATTGAGATTCTTCGGGGATACAACGTTGGAAAGATAATGACCACTTGTCCCCATTGCTTTAACACCCTTAAAAATGAGTACCCGCAGTTCGGTGGCAACTTCGAAGTCATCCACCATACCCAACTCATCGCTGATTTGCTCCGTGAGGGCAGGCTCCAAATCGGTGGGACAGATGGAAAGAAATTAACTTATCACGACTCATGCTACCTGGGGCGTTACAACGATATTTATCGGGCACCCCGGGAAATCTTGAGGGCTATCAGCGGGACTAAGAGCGTAGAGCTAGCCCGCTCCGGGGCAAAAAGCTTTTGTTGCGGCGGAGGAGGTGGTCACATGTGGATGGAAGAGCCTATTGACAAGCGGCTTAACGTAAGGCGGGTTGAAGATGTATTAAAGGCTAAAGTGGATGTTGTAGCCACAGCCTGTCCCTACTGTCTCTCCATGCTTGAAGACGGGCTGAAGGCCAAGGCAGCAGAAGAAACCATAAAGGCTAGGGACCTGAGCGAGTTAGTCATTGAAGCTGTAAAGAAGAAGGCATGACCCAGTAGGGGAGGGGGGCTTGAGGGGATAGCGACGTTCAAGTTGGGGGAAAGTTTAGATTAAACACAAAATGAGAGGCACTGTTAGCCTTGTGAGTGCAGAGATACTCCTAGCTCAACGAGCCCTCTTTTTTCTCATGAGGACAGCTTGAAGTTCGAAGTTCTACAAAGCGCCTCTATCACAAGAAACCAATGACCAAGTTATAGAGCATCAGCCCAAATCAACAATTTTATAAAGCCTTCCTTCCTGAGGTCAATATCATATTGCTCAAGTATTTCCTTCCACCGGTCATAAACCTCTAGGCGAAACATCTGAGCTTCGACCCAAGTAGGATACATAGTACGTCTCCAGTCGTCTTCAGATAAGGATTGGACGTTGTGTATGTCTATCGCGGGGTAGAAATCCGAATGCTCTGTCATCCTTAATTCATAGGCCTGTAGGTTTCCCCGGACATCATAATGTGCATCCAGCCAAAAATCTTTCTCCACCTCTGTCGCCTTTGACTCCATATCATAACTTCTGAGTAAGGCATCCTTGATAGGCTGCAAGGATTGAGGGCAATCCAAGAGAACAATTCTATTCGCCAGAAGCGAAATTTCCCAAGCATACTGAGTACCACTACGAAGCGGGGAAATATATGAAGCGTACTTTGCAATTATTTGATTATGCTCATCCTCAATTCCCAAGGCTTGCTCTGTGAAAGCAATCATAGCCTCTTCAGATGATGAGATACTGCTTTCACCAGGTGGCCCTGGAGGCCCAGTAGCCCCTTGGCAGGCAACTCCCGACACGAGACCTGCAACAATTATCGCCACAGCAATGAAGACAATGACCTTTTTGACCTTCATTTGTCCTCCTCCCCAAATCCGCCTAGCTGGATTCGTGTCGGGGAATCCTCTATGACATTATACCACACTCGGATTGGATGCAGATTTGGGGATGGTGGAGCTTGTTACCCTTCATTGCATCAGCTACGGAGCCTCGGGGATTGGAGCAGTGGCCATAGGCTGGTAAGTTACTTTGGAGAGATTGAAATCGTCATAGTAGTCATAAATTCTCTGAGAAATCAAATCTTCATCTGTTGTCTCCCACCAGTTGTTTGTTGCGATAACGCCTTGGTATGTGGCAAATGTTCCCATAACTATTTCGTATTTAGCAGAATTATCCTGAAAATTGTTATATTCAATTTGTGGTGAGCCGTACCCATCTGTATATATCGCTATGCTTCCGGCTGTGAGCTCACCACTGGATACACCAGCCTCGTTAGACCGAATTGTATTGCAACGAATAACAACGGAATTTGAGGCTATAATTCCACCGGCAGCAAAGGGCTCGTAACCGCCAAAGCCGGTTGAATATGCTGAATTGTTTTCTATCAAATTATGTTCTATATTCGCCCCGCTATAGCTGCAAATAGCGCCACCTGCGTTCATTGCCTCCACAGTATTGTATCGGATGATATTATGGCGGACACTACCACCACTCTGAATCGCGCCTGCGGTGAACTCATATCTACCATCCAGAGTCTGATTGTATTGAATGGTATTACCTTCGATAAGCGAGTCGCACATTACAGGGCTGAAAACGTAGCTGAGATTATGCTCGATGAGATTGTTGGTAATTCTGGCAGCGTTCTGCCCCACACGAATGATTCCTCGCCCAGAATTGTACCTAACTACGCAGTGGTCTATTTCCGCCTCTTTGAGATAGCTGAGAATATCTATGGAGCTTCCCTCCACGTCACCAAATTCCCCAGATGCATATTCAATGACGCAGTATTTCAGCGTATTTCCCCCAGGGCTCTTGTTACTAACCCAAATCCCCCCAGTCTCCTCGCTCCGGGTCTGCCTCAGCAGAAGTAAAAGTAACCATATTATCGGCAAGTCCCTCAGCTTTCAGAACGCCATCGATCTTTAGATAAACCCCTCGGTTGAACTTGACAGTCACTCCAGGCTCAATGGTTAGAATCGCCCCTTCTTCAACAAGAGCGTTGTCGACTATCAACCGATAGGAACCTGCGTCCCCAGCCTGCCAAGTCGTATCTAAAGAAATAAGTCCGCTTATCGTCTCCATAGGCGTAATGAAAATGCAATCCGCAGATAGTGCATCATTCCCAACTTCATCCTTGGATTTGACCCTGCAGTGATAAATTGTATTCGATTCGAGGCCACTTAAATTGACGCTGTGGTTCGTAACTAACTCTTCATCCAAAGGCGTGCTTGAGCTATAGCTAGTTGTCTGGCCGTAGTCTACTTGACTCGTAGCTGGTTCATCGGTTGTCCAGGTGACAGTAGCACTTGTTTCGGCTATGTTCGAGACCGAAACCGCAGAAATGACAGGAGGGGTCTTGTCAACTTCGGCTTCCTCACCACTAGCACAACCAGCAAGCAACGTTACCAGAAGCAGAATGATTGATGCAGCAGCTATCTTCCTCATGCCACCCCCAAATCTGCCTGGCTTCTAGGGAAATCCTCTACGACATTATACCACACTCCGCTTGGATGCAGATTCAAGGTTGCACCACATCAGGTCAGTGAAGTTTGAGGATAGCCTTAGGCTTTATAGAGAGATAGTGTAGGGAGCTTTTGAGAAGGGATTTGGCTCCTTGGGCGGAAGGCAGAGAAGCTTTGCATTAGATACGGTGTCTTTCTCTCCACTTTCTCCACTTATTAATGTAGTACTTTCTTACCCCTGGATGCTTTGAATCATGACAATGCCTACAAAGAGTAATTAAGTTCAATGGTTCGTCGGCACCTCCTTCTGACCTTTGTTTAATGTGGTGCACTTCAATGCCATCAGTTGAGTCGCATTGTTTGCATCTATGCCTATCACGCTCTAATACTTGCTCTCGCACCTCATATCTAAGCCGTGGTCTCCGCTCAGGAGGATATTCCCTTCGCAATTGTTCTCGGCGAGGTAGTTCCTTCCTTCGCTGCCAATCCTTCCATGCGAGTATGACCATTGGCAGGAACATTAGCGCCAAAATACCCAGCAAAATTAGGTTTTCTTTCACCTCCACCTACCCTCTGTGGCATTATATCACACTCAGCCTGGATGCAGATTTGCGCTTACCATATTTAGGCCAAGGCAGCAGAAGAAACCATAAAGGCTAGGGACCTGAGCGAGTTAGTCATTGAAGCTGTAAAGAAGAAGGCATGACCCAAGGGTGCTTCAGTTATGCTTCAGCCTCATCTTTCTTTACTGTCTGTAGATAGGGTACCTGGGCTACACATCAGAACAGACTTGTGGAATACAGCCACTTGTCTCGAGAGCAGCATCTGGCAGGCAGGTAGAAGATAGCCTAGGCAATATGCTTTTTGATAAGGCCATTAACGCTGCACTTGGGTCGATGGAGAAACTGGTGGAGTATGGATACAGAGAAAGACGGGAGCTAGGTAGCAACATCAGTTCATGCATTGCTATTCACTCCCAGGGCATATGTGATTTATGTGATTAAGGATATTAATTTGCCATGCATCCTCTTTTTATCTTATACTGATGATAGATGAAGAAACCTGAAGCCGAAAGTGCTTGAACCGGTAGAAGAGGTTTCTAAGGGGATTGGCACTATTGAGAAGCCAAGGGAGGTGGAAAAGGTGGGAGCTACATAGTGATAGCAGATTATGCAGTGTCATTCATTCCGAGGGCATGAGTGGTGGAAAATATTAGTTTGCCACACATGCTCTTTTTTGTTATATTGCATTCCGATTATATCCAGAAGGGTCGATGTAAACTAGCTGATAGTTACTTTGTGTAGAAGGTAAAGGATGGAAAGAAGGGAAACAGAGACACCAGCAAGAGAAGAAATTGATGTTGGCACAATTTCTAGACAAATCCAGAAGGTGATCGACGACACCCACGGGAAATCCGGTGCCCTGATTCGGGTGTTGCAGCAGACACAGGGGTTTGTTGGTTATCTGCCACCGCCAGTGCTAGAAATTATCTCCAGGTACTTAAAGGTCCCCCTGAGCGAAGTATATGGAATAGTTAGCTTCTATCACTTCTTTACTATGGTGCCCAGGGGCAGGCATGTCATCCAGGTCTGCTTAGGCACAAGCTGCTATGTCAAGGGAGGACAAAAGGTCCTCGATACCTTGAAGAAAGAGTATAACCTTGAGCCAGAGGAGATTACCCCAGATGGCAAATTCTCTCTGGAAACTGTCCGCTGCCTGGGTTGCTGCGGATTATCTCCAGTAATGGCTATTGGAGACGCTGTTCATCGTAAAGTCAAGCCAGGCGATGTAAAAGGCATCCTAAGTTCCTATCAATAAGTGAGGTATAAAGTGAAGCGGCTTACATCAATAAAGGAGTTACAAGCTTTAGCAGAGCAAGCCCGGCAGAAACTAGCAGAGCGTGAGAGGAAAATTCAGGTCAAGGTTCATCGGGGAACCTGTGGCATCGCTTCAGGGGCAAACAATGTTTTGGAAGCTTTCCTCCGTGAGGTGGAAGCCCGTAAACTATCCGATGTCCTCATCTTGAAGGCATCGTGTATCGGGCTATGCGACCGAGAGCCAGTGGTCAGCGTTATTCTACCTGGGAAACAAAGGGTGCTCTACTGCAATGTCACTGTGGACAAAGTCCCCGGAATCATCGAGGAGCATCTTATGAAGGGGAAAGCCATTAAAGAGTGGGTAGCAGATGAGGATGCCCCCTGGTTTAAGCTTCAGGAAATAAGGATAATGCATAATCAAGACCTCGACCCATCAAATATTGAGGAATATTTGGCCCGGGATGGTTATCAAGCTCTGGCTAAGGTTTTAACCCAGATGAAGCCAGAGGAGGTTTTAGAGGAGGTGAGGAAATCAGGGGTAAGGGGGAGAGGGGGAGCTGGTTTCCCCACAGGAACCAAATGGGGATTTGTCCGCTCCGCTACTGGGGACGAGAAATTTGTGCTCTGCAATGGCGATGAGGGAGACCCTGGAGCCTACATGAATCGAGCTGTTCTGGAGGGCAACCCTCACTCGGTAATCGAAGGGATGGTTATTGGAGCCTATACTATCGGTAACGTGCGCCAGGGCTATGCCTATATCCGTGCTGAATATCCCTTAGCCATTGAGGCTATGAGCAATGCCCTTCGTCAAGCAGAAGAATATGGCTTTCTGGGAGAAAATATCTTAGGCACTGGCTTTAATTTTTCGATTGATATTTTCCCTGGTGCCGGTGCCTTTGTCTGTGGTGAAGAAACTGCCCTGATGAGGTCAATTGAGGGGAAAAGGGGGAATCCCCGCCAAAGACCGCCCTTCCCAGCCAACAAGGGACTCTTTGATAAACCTACCACCCTGAATAATGTCGAGACTTGGTCAAATATCCCTCAAATTATCTGGAAAGGGGCTGATTGGTTCTCGAGCGTGGGCAATAAACAAAATAAAGGGACAAAGACCTTATGTTTGGTAGGAAAGACAAGTAACACCGGGCTGGTGGAGGTGCCTCTGGGGATTACTTTGAATCAACTGGTGTATGACATTGGTGGTGGTATAGCCGAAGGAAAGAAGTTCAAAGCGGTACAGCTAGGAGGACCCTCCGGCGGTGTTATCCCCGCCAAGCATGCCGATACACCGATAGATTATGAAGCTGTCCCGGCACTGGGTGCTATCATGGGTTCAGGCGGTGTCATCGTACTAGACGAAGACAACTGCATGGTGGATATAGCCAAGTTCTTCCTTGGCTTCACCCAGGACGAGTCTTGTGGCAAATGTACCCCCTGTCAAGCAGGAATACCCAAGCTGCGAGAGATTTTGACCAGGATCAGCGAAGCTAAAGGCACAATGGAAGACATCAACCTCCTGTCAGAGTTAGGGGGGATGGTTGCTGAGGTCTCATTGTGTGGTTTGGGGCAGACAGCGCCTAATCCCGCTTTGACTACCATACGCCACTTTCGAGATGAGTATGAGGCGCACATCATTGATAAAAGATGTCCTGCCGGAGTTTGTAGGTCATTGGTTGCCTTTCATGCCGTAGAGGATAAATGCTACCCTTGCCTTGAAAGCGTTGCCGGATATGACGCCGGTGGCTATGAAGCCTTCAAGGCACTCCTCCCTGAGCTTATCCCAGACCGTGTTATGGAGAAGCTCAGAAACGGAGGATGTGCTGTCGATTTAGCCCGCTTCTTGATGACTGTCCCGGCTCAAAACAAGTCCTGCACTAAATGTCCACCTTGCCGCTTAGCCAGTGCTCAAATGATAAGGCTCCTTGATGCCATTGCCACTGGCAATGGCAATCGCGAGACGCTCGACCTACTTATTGAGCTTGGCGATACCATGAAGACAGGGTCGGAATGCCCAGTAGGCAAAACTGCCCCAGATGTAGTCCTGTTCGCCCTGGAGCACTTCCGTGAGCAATTTGAGGCGCACATCCTCGACAAACGTTGCCCGGCTGGCATCTGCCAGAAGGTTGTCACCTATCACACCATCTGTCCACTTCGAGCCGCCGTACCGATTCAAGCGAGGTGATAATACATGGACAAAGTTAGTTTAACTATAGATAACACTGAAGTGGAGGCAAGGGAAGGGGCAACTGTACTGCAGGCAGCACAGGATGCGGGCATCTATATCCCCACCCTCTGCGCTGACCCCGACTTGGAACCCTACGGAGGTTGCCGGTTGTGTCTGGTGGAAATCGAGAATGTAGAGGGCTTGCCAGCTTCCTGCACAACACCTGTGACTGGAGGGATGGTTGTTCATACTGACACCCGCCGTGTCAATGAAGTGCGCCGCCGTATCGTAGAATTGCTTTTGTCCGACCATCCTGATAACTGCTTACTTTGCTCCAAGAATCAGCACTGCGAGCTGCAGAAGGTCGCAGCTTATGTCGGATTTGACCAGCAGCGCTTCAAGAAGCTGGAAGGACCACCTCTCATTGACTCCAGCAATCCCTTTTTTGTTCGCGATTCTAGCAAGTGCATCCTCTGTGGCAAGTGCGTCCGGGTTTGCAACGAAGTACAGGGGCTTGGCGCTCTAGAGGTATTTAATGACGGTCTGTTATCCAAGATCATCACTTCTGGCGGTGATAGACCAATTCTGGAGTCTATTTGCGAGTCCTGCGGGCAGTGTGTAGCCAAATGCCCCACAGGGGCGCTCATGCCGAAGGACTTCAGATGGCCAGCAAAAGAAGTCAAGACAGTATGCCCCTACTGCGGTGTTGGCTGTGGGCTATATCTGGCAGTCCGGGGGAATGAGGTGGTGGGGGTAAGAGGTGACCCGGAGAACCCGGTGAACAGGGGCAGCCTCTGCGTTAAGGGGCGGTTTGGCTTCGAGTTCATCAACCATCCGGACCGCCTAACCTCACCTTTGATCAGGCGTAATGGCGAGTTCTCAGAGGCAACGTGGGACGAGGCGCTGGACTTGGTTGCCAGCAAGTTAGCCAAATATAAGGGAGAGGAGGTTGCCACTATCTCCTCCGCCAAGTGCACCAATGAGGAGAACTACCTCATCCAGAAATTTGCTCGGGTGGTGCTGGGAACCAATAATGTCGACCACTGCGCCCGCCTCTGCCATGCCCCCAGTGTGACGGGCTTGGTACAGAGCTTTGGTAGCGGCGCTATGACTAACTCTATTGATGAGATTAGCAGAGCTGCTTGCATTTTGGCTATTGGAGCAAACACCACTGCCACCCATCCGGTGATCGGTCTCAGAGTAAGAAGGGCAGTAAAAGAGGGGGCAAAACTCATCGTGGCCAATCCACGGGAGATTGACCTTTGCCGTATCGCTCATCTCTGGCTGAGACATCGCCCCGGCAGCGATGTAGCCTTGCTCATGGGGATGATGCGGGTTATTGTTGATGAGGGTCTCGCTGACTCCTCCTTTATAGAGGAGCGCTGTGAGAACTTCGACGCTTTCAAGCGGTCCCTGGAGACCTTTGACCTGGATTTCGTGGAGCGGGTCACCGCAGTGCCCGGTGAACAATTAGCCAAAGCTGCTCGATTATATGCTACTAACAAGCCGGCTGCCATTCTTTACGCTATGGGAATCACCCAGCACACTCATGGCACTGACAATGTGCTGGCTACCGCCAATCTTGCCATGCTCACCGGGAACATTGGCAAGCCATCGACTGGTGTTAACCCCTTAAGGGGGCAGAACAATGTCCAGGGTGCCTGCGATATGGGTGCCTTACCCAGTGTGTATACGGGCTACCAGCAGGTAAATGACCCCAAGGTCAAGGAAAAATTTGAGGCTGCTTGGCGCTGTAGCTTGAAAACATCCCCTGGGCTGACACTGACTGAGATTTTCCAGGCTGCTCAGCAGGGACAGGTCAAGGCACTCTACCTTGCTGGTGAGAACCCAGTGTTGAGCGACCCTGACAGCAAGCACATTGAAGAAGCATTGGAGAAACTGGAATTTCTCGTTGTTCAGGATGTCTTCCTTTCTGAGACTGCCCGCCTGGCCGATGTTGTTCTGCCAGCGGCAACCTTTGCTGAGAAGGACGGCACCTATACCAACACGGAGCGGAGGGTTCAGCAGGTGCGCCAGGCAATTGAGCCTGTCGGCGATTCTCGACCTGACTGGTGGATCACCTGCCAGCTCGCCAAGAGAATGGGTGGCAAAGGCTTCAACTTTGCCCATCCTTCAAAGATTATGGAGGAGATTGCCCGTCTCACCCCCAGCTATGGTGGTATAAGCTACCGACGGTTGGAAAAGGGGGGACTGCAATGGCCTTGTCCCACCAGAGAACATCCTGGCACACCCATTCTCCATACCGATATGTTTTTACGGGGTAAAGGCAGGTTCATACCCCTGGAGTACAAGCCACCAGCAGAATCACCAGATGACGAGTATCCTCTAGTGCTTACCACTGGGCGCAGCCTCTATCACTATCACACCGGCACGCTAACACGGAAAGCAGAGGGGCTCAATGTGTTCCATGGTGAGGAACTGGTGGAGATGAACCCCCTGGATGCTAAGACTCTGGGACTCAATGATGGCGACAGGGTAAAGGTAACCTCCCGCCGAGGAGAGGTTATAGCCCGCGTGAAGATAACACCGGCTTCGCCACCAGGTGTGGTCTTCATGACCTTCCATTTTGCTGAGAGTCCTACAAATATTCTCACCAACCCTGCTGTTGACCCTGTGGCTAAGATCCCTGAGCTTAAGGTGTGTGCAGTTAGGGTGGAGAAGGCACTTTCTGAAGAATGAGGGGGGCTTTAGGACCAATGAAAGAGATAACATTAACCATCAACAATAGGCAGGTCAAGGGAAAAGAAGGAGACACTGTTCTTGAGGTTTGTCAGGCCAATGGCATTGATCTGCCTACCCTTTGCCATCTTGAAGGATTGAGCGATGTCGGGGCTTGTCGAATGTGTGTGGTGGAAATCGAGAGGGAGAGGAGACCGGTCCCTGCTTGTACTTATCCTGCCCGGGAGGGATTAGTGGTGAAAACCCATACGGAGCAGCTTGAGAAGTATCGGCGCCTGGTTCTAGAGCTTATCTTCACCGAGCGCAACCACTTCTGCATGTTCTGCGAGCAAAGCGGGGACTGTGAGCTGCAGAAATTGGGCTACCGATATCAGATGGATAACGTGCGCTATCCTTATGCCTTCCCTTCCTTACCTTTGGATTCGTCGAGTGATTACCTAGTAATTGACCATAACCGCTGTATCCTTTGTGGCAGGTGTGTTCGGGCATGTAGTGAGGTAGCCGGAATTCACGCCCTGGATTTCGGTAAGCGGGGCTGGATGACAGTGGTATCTGCTGATCTTGAGCTGCCGCTAGGAGAATCATCCTGTATTTCCGATGGAGCCTGTATGCAAGCTTGTCCTACAGGGGCTATTTTCTCTAAGCTCAGTCTCTACAAAGGCAAGACCAGCGAGTGCCAGCAGGTAACCACTGTGTGTTCACTCTGCGGCATTGGCTGTGAGCTGAATGTGCTCGTTAGAGATAATAATCTGGTGAGAATTGAAGCACCAAGTTTAAAGGGGTCAAGAGCAACTCTGTGTCAAAAAGGTCGTTTTGGTTTGCTTCGCGACAACCGCCTCAGGGTCACCTCTCCACTGGTGCGAAATAGGCAAGGGAAGCTGGAGGAATGCACTATAGATAAGGCAATGGAGACAGCCGCCAAGAAAATGAGTGAGCTAAAAGATGGTTTTGCTGGCCTCATCTCCAGCAGATATCCCAAAGAAACGCTGTCGTTGTTCAACAGGTTTGTGCGCCAGGCAACGGGCAGCGATTGGATCGATACCCTGGATGGCAAAAATTATCGCCTAATTGCTAGGGGCATTAAGCAGTTCAGTGATAGAGGGAAGGGATTAGACATAGAGTGCTCTATTGATGAGGTACCAGAAGCAGATTGCATCCTGGTAATAGGTGCTGACCCCCTGGAAACTCATCCGCTTATTGTCTCACTCATCCGACGGGCAAAAAGCCAGAAAGGGGCAAAGCTGATAGTGATCGACCAAGAGAGAGATGCTTTCTCTCCATGGAGTGACCTCTGGCTAAAACCTGAAGCAGGTAGCGAGGGAATTCTATTTAGTGGACTGACTAAGATTCTTGTTGATAAAGGCTTGGTGAAGCAGGAGAAGGTGCCAGCAGAGCTTGTCCAATCCCTAAGCAGATATAAGAGAGAGAATGTCGTTAGAGCCACAGGCATTGAAATAGCAGACTTGGAGTCGGCAGCCAGCATGTATGGCAAGGCTGAGCATGGAGTTATTATCTACGGAAAAGGATTGCTGGAAAGAAACGACCCCAATCTGGTGACCTGCCTTCTCAGCTTAGCCGATTTGACAGGAAATTGGTCAGAGAATCATCTAAGGGTTATCTCCCTTAAACCACACGCCAATAGCCGTGGTGGCTGGGAGATGGGGTTAGCAGCCAAAGACATACCATCAGACAAGCTGAAGGGAGTGTACCTCCTTTTAGCCGATGAGAAGGAAGACGAGGAACTCATGGGTTGGCTCAAAGGAATCGATTTCCTAATGGTACAGGCAAGCTACCACTCACCTATTACCTCCCTGGCCGATGTGGTTTTGCCCTCGCCCATCTGGGCTGAGAGAGAGGGCGGTGAATATATAAGTATGGATGGGCAGCTCAATAAGTCTCAGCAGGTGCTCCAACCCAAAGATGGTCTGCTTCAAGACCGGGAGATATTGATCGAGCTTTCCAATAAACTAGGGCACAAGTTGAGCCCGAGCTAGGAGGTTGACTGTGGCTAAACCTAAAGTTGCTACTGCATGGTTAGCCGGTTGCGCCGGGTGTCACATGTCCTTTCTGGATATAGACGAGGCAATAATCGAATTGGCGAATCTGGTGGAGTTCACTGCCAGCCCCATAACCGACATTAAAGAGTTTCCCCCTGTCGACGTCGGCATTGTTGAAGGCTCACTCAACACTACCAAGGACGTAGAGGTGCTAAAGAAGCTGAGAGCCAATTGCAAAATATTGATGGCCTGGGGTGATTGTGCCTGCTTTGGGGGAATATTCACCATGCGCAATCTGTGCGACAAAGGCGAGTTACTGCGGCGAGGCTTTATTGAAACTGAAAGCACTAAAAAAGGCAGCAAAGTCCCTGCCTCGGAGGAAATCCCGGCACTCTTACCGCAGGTCAGGCCGATAAACCAACTGGTCAAGGTTGATTGCTATGTCCCAGGCTGTCCGCCTAGCGCTAAGGCTATTCATTATGCCGTGGTTGAACTTCTGCAAGGCAGAATCCCTGTGCTACCTAGCGACATGATGAGGTTTGACTAAGCATCGGGAAATCGTGGAGGCATTAAGAGATGACCAAGAAGATTGAGATTGAACCCGTTACCCGCATCGAGGGGCACGGAAAGGTGACTATTCATCTCGATGATGAAGGCAACGTATCCGAAGCCAGATTTAATGTAATCGAGTTTAGAGGGGTGGAGAAGTTCTGTGAGGGACGTATATTCTGGGAAATGCCACTGATCACCTCCCGAGTCTGTGGTATCTGCCCCGTAAGTCACCACCTCGCCTCAGCCAAGGCGGGGGATGCTCTGTTAGGGGTTGATATACCCCAAACGGCGAAGATGCTGCGCCAGTTACTACACATGGCTCAGTACGTTCAATCCCATGCGCTTCATTTCTTCCACCTGGCCAGCCCTGACTTACTCTTTGGCATGGATGCTGAACCCGCTAAGCGAAATGTCATTGGACTTATCTTCGAAAAGCCCGAAATTGCGGTAAAAGGAGTAATGCTGCGCAAGTTCGGGCAAGAAATAATCGAGATGCTTGGTGGAAAGAAAGTCCACCCCAGTTTCGCTATTCCAGGTGGGGTGAATAGGGCATTATCCCCTGAGCAGCGGGACAAAATTCTTCAGCAGGTAGACGGGGTTATTGCCAATTTCCAGTTTGCCCTTGACCTGATTAGAGATTACTACGCCCAACATGGTAAGGAGGCGGCTAACTTTGCTAGTTTTAGCTCCGGCTATCTTGGGCTGGTAGATGATAATGGCAATCTTGAGCTTTATGATGGGAAATTAAGGTTGAGAGACGAGAAAGGGACTATCCTGGAAGATAAGGTTGACCCTAAAGATTACCTCTCCATCATAGAAGAGCGAGTGGAGGACTGGTCTTACCTCAAATTCCCCTACTATAAGAAGTGGGGTTATCCCCGGGGCATCTACCGTGTGGGACCACTGGGCAGACTAAACGTTGTCGATGGAATTACCACTCCTTTGGCTAACAAGGAACTGAGGGAATTTAAGAAGCTTAGCATCAATGGAATTGTAGAGGGGTCACTATTCTACCATTACGCCCGACTAATCGAAGCGTTGTATGCTGCCGAGAAAATGAAGTCTCTTCTAGAAGATGACCTAATTTGCTCAACAGACATATCGGCCACCTCCAGCAAGTTCAACGAGGAAGGGGTAGGAGTGATTGAAGCTCCGAGGGGGACCCTTATCCACCATTACTGGATAGACCCAAGCGGCATGATTCGCAAGGTCAATCTAATTGTAGCTACGGGTCACAATAATGCCGCCATTAACCGTGCTGTCAGCGAGGTAGCTAAAGGATTTATCAAAGGCAGAAAGCTTACTGAAGGAATGCTTAACCGAGTCGAGACTGCTATCCGCTGTTATGACCCCTGCCTGTCCTGTTCCACTCATGCTCTAGGTCAAATGCCCTTGGTAATTCGACTGCTCTCTGCCGAGGGTGAGATTCTGGATGAGACGAGAGCAGGATAGGTAGCTGCCCTAAATCGGCGATGAAATTTTTCAAATATAGCGCAGGGGCTCTCTGAACAAAGTATCGGAGTCCGCAAGGCGGACTGTCCCCTGCGGAAATGAGCGGGTGACAGAGCACCCGCCCTATGAAAAGGCTGAGGGCATCGCCTCTTGCCCCCGTATTCTTCAAGTTTGCAATAGGTTCCTTCTATCTCCCAGCGCGGTCAGCTCCAGCATAGGAGCACCCGTTGCCCAGAAAGCCAACAACCCTTGGCTAAAAGCTCACACCAACAACCCCTCAATTTCAGCCACGATCTGCTCAGTAGTAAAGTGCCTGCCGGTAATGGCGCCACTAGGACAGGCGGCAACACAGGTGCCACAACCCTTGCACAGTGCCTCATTAATACGAGATACCTTCTTCTCCTCGTCAAAGGAAATCGCACTATAAGGACAGAGCGGGACACACGTCTTGCAGCCAGAGCAAAGCTCCTCATTTACCACTGCGATAGCCGCCTCGATTTCCACCTTGCCAGTACTAATCATAGCTAGTGCCCGGGCGGCGGCGGCTGAGGCCTGAGCCACAGTGTCAGGGATGTCCTTCGGACCCTGACAGCAACCGACGATAAAGACACCGTCAGTCATGGTCGCCACAGGGTCAAGCTTTGGATGCTTCTCCATGAAGAAGCCATCCGCCTTTCTACCCAAGGAGAAAATCCTGGCTACCCGCTCAGCATCAGCGCGGGGTTCCAAGGCACAGCTTAAAATAACCATATCGACCGGAATGCGCCGCTTACGGCGGACTAGGGTATCCTCACAGACCACCATCAGCTTACCTTCCTCCTCAGGCTTCTCAGCAATGTTGGTAACCTCACCAGCACGCCCTCGCACAAAGTTGACTCCTTCCTCCTGGAGCCGCTCATAGAACTCTTCATAACCTGAACCTGGGCAGCGCATATCAATATATAGCTGATAGACTGACGCTTGAGGTACCTTCTCTCTGAGCAGATGCGAGTATTTCAGCGAGTACATGCAGCAGACCCGTGAGCAGTATCTGTGGTAATTCTCATCACGGCTGCCCACACAATGCAGAATGGCTATGCTCTCCGGTTTCCGCCCATCAGCTAAGAGAACCTCCCCACGAGTAGGTCCTGAGGCATTGGACATCCTCTCAAACTGGAGACCAGTGATGACATTATCATAGCGCCCATAGCCATAGGGGTACATAACCGAGGGGTCAAACTGCTGGAAGCCAGTAGCGACAATGATACTGCCAACCTCGACCTCGACTGTTTTATCCTCCTGCCCAAAGTCTATCGCCCCAGCCTCGCAGCCCGGTATGCCTTTCTTCTCCATCCCCTTCTGACACAGACGGCAAACATCCTTGCCTCCTTTAAGACCTTTCAGGTGGCTGCAGTTCTGCGGATCAATGACTACCTTATTAGGCACAGCCTGAGCAAATGGCTTGTAGATTGCCTTCCTCTTACCTATGCCGTGTTCAAATTCACTGAGCACGTTGATAGGACAAAGCTCCTCACATCGGCCACAGCCGGTGCACTTGGCTTCATCAACATAGCGTGCCTTTCTCTTAATTTTGACCTTGAAATTGCCGATATAGCCAGAAACATCCTCAACCTCGCTATAGCTCATAAGACGAATATAGGGGTGTTGCCCTACAGTGGTCATCTTCGGGGTCAGGATACAAGCAGCACAATCCAGGGTGGGAAAGGTCTTATCAAACATAGCCATATGCCCACCAATGCTGGGGTCCCTTTCTACCAGGTAGACCTGGTGCTGAGAATCGGCAATTTCAAGAGCTGCCTGAATCCCAGCAATGCCCCCGCCCACAACCAGGACATTAGAGTTGAACGGAACTTCCTTTGTTTCCAAGGGCTCATGATAGTAGACACGCCTTACTGCTGCGCTGACCAGGGCTTTGGCCTTTTCGGTTGCCATGGCACTATCCTCATGCACCCATGAGCAATGCTCCCGAATATTGGCCATCTCAAACAGGTACGGGTTTAGCCCAGCATCCAAGCAAGCGCGTCGGAAAGTAGGCTCGTGCATTAGCGGCGAGCACGAGGCTACTACCACCCGGTTAAGCCCCAACTGTTTGATATCCTCTTTAATAAGATTCTGACCAGGGTCAGAGCACACATATTTATAGTTGCGAGCAACAACCACCGAGTCTAAGCCCTTGGCAAATTCAGTCACCTTTTCCACATCCACCGTACCCGCGATGTTGCTTCCACAATGACAGACATAGACGCCTATTCTTCGCTCCATTCCTCCTCCTTAGATATAGTTTGCCAAAACCTTGCCAGCGGGGACAATATTTGTCTTCAGACCTAAGTCCTTGCCATCTATTCCAAAGGCTACACCCATCAGTTGGGTCACAAATAAGACAGGTAAATCATAATTAGTTTTGAACTTGCTATTCACCCTGCCCCGGTAGGCATCCAGGTTCGTTTGGCACAGCGGACAAGGGGTAACAATGCACTCGGCACCGTTCCCTACTGCATTGGCTAATAACTTGCGCATCAAGTCCAGGGCCAAATCCTCTTCCGAGATGATCAATGACCCTCCGCAACAATGGCTTTTGAGCGGGAAGGGAACCACTGTCGCCCCGAGGCTCTCCACTAGACGATCAAGAGAGTGAGGGAACTCGGGGTCATCGAAACCGTAATCGGGACGAACTAACTGGCAGCCATAGTAAGGAGCAACCTTAAGCCCATTAAGCGGTCGCTTAACCTTGGTCGAAATTACCTCAAGGCCAATATCCTTGACTAATACCTCTGTCAAGTGCCTTACCCGAACACTGCCATGATACTCCAGATTAGCAACAGCTAGAGCCTCATTTACCTGAGCCATTAACTTAGGCTGCTCCTTCAGACGCTCATTGGCCTTGGAAAGAGTTAGAAAGCAGTTGCTACAAGGTGTTACCAAGTGAAGTCCTGTTTTCTCTGCCAGAGCTAAATTGCGAGCTGCTACCACAATCGCCTCTGACTCATCCAAGGAGCCATATGCAGTCGTACCACAGCAAGTCCAGTCCTCCAGCTCTATTAACTCCATATCCAAAGGCTTAGCTATGGCCAGAGCTGAAACACCAAGACCCGCTCCGGTAGCCTCGGCTGAACAACCCGGATAGTAGGCATAGTATTTCATGATTTATCTCTAACCTCCCTGAACTTCTGGATGATTTTGGATAGGTCCTCTCTACCCTTGATCTTCTTAGGCAGGAATGACAAGCGCTTATGAGAAAATAGCTTCAGGCCCACAGGGAGCATGGTGAGCGACACCAAAGGATTAGTCTTCAGGTAATATCTCAGCATCATGCCAAATTCGTGGACTCGCCCGTTGCCCTTAATTGTTTTGACAAAGCTACTATACATAGCTGGTGTCCGGGTCCCTCTGGCCTTATAACCGTGTTGACTTGCCAGACCCTCCAGGACATGAAATAGCTCCGTCGGCTTGACACCCCGGGGGCAACGCACGGTGCAGAAATAGCAAGATAGGCAGTGCCACATAGAGCTACTGGACAGAACCTCGTCCCGCATTCCAGCCCGAACCATAGCAATCACTCCTGAAGGCGTGTACTCCCATCTGGTAGCGCTGGGGCAGGATGCAGTACAGGTACCGCACTGGATACAAAGGCGAACACCCTTGCCACCAGGCATGGTACCGACCTCTTCCAAAAAGGTACTAGCTCTTGTCTTTTCCATCAAACCTCCTCGTTAACAGTTTAGATGCCTTGCTCAGCTTCCAGCTCCCTCTCTCCAAATTAAATTTTACGCTAAATACCGTGCTTTGTCCAAACCTCTGAAATAACCTGGCGCTGCCTCCGTCCGGTAAGAAAAATGGAAGGACGGGTCTAATGACCCGTCCTAGCACTGGTAGACTTAGGCGGCAGAAACCAAGCGTTCTCCACTTTCTTAGACATAACATAATGGAGCGGAAGATGGGATTTGAACCCACGACTTCCTCCTTGGCAAGGAGGCGTTCTACCGCTGAACTACTTCCGCGACTCAACTCCCTATCTAATAGGAATTTCCAGTCCTGCTCCCAAACACCACTTCCTATTTTACAGCCTTTAGTCAACGTCTTCAACACCTCGCTTCTAAGAGTGTTTGACAATCCTAACTGTCATTCTGACCCCGATTTATCGGGGAAGAATCTGAGACCCTTCCCCTTCGCTTCGCTCAGGGTCAGGGGGACAGTTAAACAGTCTCAATAGTTTGAACTCTCCTGTAAATCAGCGATTACCGCCCTTCCCATAGGCGGGTGCTCTGTCACCCGCCCCACCTTTCTGTAGGAAAGCCTTTTTAGGCTTGATAAGAAAGCTTTTGGCTTAAAATCATGAAAGGTGGGAGCAGTTTAGTGAAACCTGGGTAATTCCAAGCGTCTGTAGAGGTTGCTACAAAGGTGAAGATAAGGTAAACTCTGGGGCAGAAGGCAAGCCTGGGAAATATTTTTCTTTATCATGAGGAGGTGAGAAATGAGGCGGGAGGAAAGTGCCTATATAGCTTTTGGACAATACTGGCTGCAAGCAAGACACCAAGAGACCACGCGGCTATGGCTGACGAACATCATTGCCATTGTATTTGCCGCATTGCTAGCCCTAATAGCATGGAAAGGCTTAATCTACTGGTACATAGCTGCCTTCGGCTTGGCGCTGGCGCTTTTCGGTCTCTTTACGAACCACGCGCTAAGAGTACTCTCTGTGCGCTATTCTAGAGTAGCCAGCACGCTGATGGACTTTGAGCTCGGCCTAGGGGATTACCGGAGGTTCATCGAAGGAGGGGAGAAGCGTGGCGTGAAGGCAGCTTGGGAAAACTTGTGGAGCCTTCACATAGCTTTTGTTCTGTTTTACTGCTTTGCTGTAGCAGGTTGGGCAGCCCTTCTTACTATGGCGCGCGACGTTACAGTAGTGGCTAACTGGCCGGCCATCATCACTTTCTGCCTGGTACTCCTTGCATCGCTTGGTTTCTACAGGCTTTTCTTATGGCGTCGTGAAAAAGAAGCAGAGACCCAACCTCTAGCCTTGCCCAAGCGAGCCAGGGAGAGAAGGAAGCTCGAGGGGTAAACTCAAACCACCGCCCTTTTGAGCAGATAACGTCAGCACTCCCTGAAACCTTGCATTGATAAGATGTCCCGGCAAACTTTCCCCCCACCAATTCAGCCAGAGTCACAGTGTCTCCATCACTTCCTTTACTGTGGGCTTTAGTATATTCAAACGCTGGAGCAATTTCAGGGCAATCTCATGGTCTTCCAGAGATGGCGCAGCACAGCAGTCTGCTGGGACCACGACTTCATAGCCCAGTTCAACCGCATCCCAGGCTGTTTTCAAGAGGC
>Ga0315312_1000962_pt1 | contig 26055 bp, 36 predicted proteins | sample TDP7_MG_FD_203629 | JGI IMG/M metagenome (GOLD analysis project Ga0315312, IMG submission 203629) | Freshwater sediment microbial communities from Lake Towuti, South Sulawesi, Indonesia - TDP7 | ecosystem: Environmental > Aquatic > Freshwater > Lake > Sediment | place: Indonesia: South Sulawesi... | reverse complement strand
ATTGCTCCATCATTCTCCTGCCACCTCGTTGCTGACAGAAGGTTCGGCAATGGACATTCTTGTTCCCGAGATCGTCATGATGGTGGGGCTGGCCGGATGAAAACCTGTTTGGGTTCACATCCGTTTCCAAACCCGTCCACTGACTAATGTGCATACTTCGATTTCTGTTTCAAAATTTTGCATACTTCGACTAGAATCTCATTTGCACTGACATCAACAATGGGTACGGTAGTATTCGTCTCCTTCACTATGACCTGTCTTTCGTAGTCTCTCTTAAGCGCAAAAGTGACATGACTCCAATGGATCGTTCCCGCAACCTTCTCCTGGAGAGTTGTATCAGAATCAGGGAAGCCGATATGAACAAAAACAATTCCATCAGCCCAATTCAAAGGTGGCGTCATCCCGCCAACAAATCCAGTCGCATGAACTCTGATTAAGTCTTCAAATTTGTATTCGATAACCTCGTGAATAATGAGCTTCTTCCAAGGTTCAATAATAATTTCAACCATTCGTATTGCACACAGCTTTCTTTAATCCAGGCCCTTCCCATGCTATTGGAGTTTAGCTAGAGTAAGTGCAATTATTTCTCTTATCCTTATCTTTGATACCGCTTCCTCCACGTGCGTTACCACCATTGTATTTGGCCCAATACGAGTGCCCCAAATGCTTCCTATGGTCGACCGCGTCTCCGAGGAAAGATTGTTCCAATCGCTTAAATTCCTAAATGTTTTGATTTCTCTGACGACTTCCGGTGGTACATCTAGGAGCTTGCCTTGATCAACAGATTGCTTTGCTAACTTAATCGCTGCTTCTCGATCTTTTTCATCTAGCTTAACCACTCTAGTCTTGGGCGACAATGCTACATCTAGTATTCGAACCGCAATGTCAACTGGCATGCTGTCTCCAGTGAAATTTAGCATTTCCATTTCAGCATCAACAATCCTTCGAAGCGTATCTGAACTAATAATCATATTGTTCATAATATCATTCATCTCCAAGATCTTGAAACTGTCACCACGCTTCTCGATGACCACGCCGTACATTAAGTGTGGAACGCCTTTGTGCATGTCTGCGTCGCCCGACATGCCCATGTAGTTTCCGTCCTTTCGACCCTTTGAACTCTCAAGAGCGAGTGCCATCGCTTTCACTATCGGATGAGGCAGAAAAGGATCTGCTAGTTTCGGCTGAATGCGCTTCAAATATTCTAGTACGATTTCCTCTGTGGATTGCATAACATAGGTTATGAAGGTTAGAACTTAAATATTCATCAAATAGAGTCCGTAGGAACTTTCTTACAATCTCTTAGCTACCACGATTGTTACGAGCGTAAATTGGGATTCCCGTTCCTCTGAAAATCTAAAGATCGATTTTTAGTCATCTTCTAAATGCCGAAATTAGTAGGATAGCGCCTACTAAAACTAGGAAGGCCCCGGTCCATAGAGCGGTAGCGGTCTCAACAGGAATGTCGACGATCTTTATCTTGACTCCTCCGACTTCGGTCTCAACAGATGAAAGCGGAGGCAAAAAGATTCCGTTAGCCGCTAGCAAGAAGATTACACCCACCACTATTAGGATTAGCCCCACAACCGCAAGCGGATAAGATGGCCTATGAACCAGTGACATATCATTATGTTTAACCAACGCGATTTAAAAACATAGCTTGAAGAGAACCGGCGAATTAGTGAGTGATCTTTTTATCGTTATCACATCTTCCTGCTATTTTGAAGTTCGGAGTTGAGGGGCTTCTATTCCGCCCCTTCTCCTGTATGACTGCTGATGATTTCGCTTGCTTCCTTTCTTGTCATGCAGCTGATTTCTTCCTCGTCGAAGTCGAGAATTTTTTAGGTATGGTTTTCTTCGGACCATTATCGATGAGTCCGAAAATATCACCTGTCGAAGACAGCAATTACTTCCGCAATATGCTGAAAAGCAGTATGAGAAAAATCACGACCACACTGGCAACTACTATCATATTCGCATTTATTCTTATGCTGATAGCGTCCGTTCTTTCTGCATTTCTTCTAAGCGTGCCACATAGAGAACATTCCCATTGGTCAGAAGGCGAGGCTTCTAGCGTTTCTGTTCTTAGTTTATGACTCATGTCTTTCTTACATTTCTGACAATGCAGTATCTTGACCATGGTCATTAATGGTTTTGCTTCGTATTCCTTGATCTCCTCTATTGGAATTTCGCTGACTCGCCTGAAAGTCCCGCATAGCGAACATTCCCAACCCTCATAGCTATCTCCAGACAGGTCTGTAGCTTGGAATTCTGTTTTCAATCTGTGCAGCCTAGGTTTTCCGCACTTCGGGCAATCTAGCGTTCTTTCTCTTATCTTCATTCATTCACTTTTCTAAATCATTGTTCTACTTCTAAGGGCATAAAATTATGGCAGCATCTTCTATGATAGTTGTGAAATGTGTTGTCGAGAATATAATAATGAATTTGTAGTTAGCGAACTAATCTATATTCATGAATTTAGAAGGTGCGGGAATAGGAATAGCGCTACTGCTGTGGGGATTTGATAAAATCAGCTCCAAGATTAAGAACAAGAAAATAGCCAATGTCATGGCTGACTATATGGGATATTTCTTCATCCTGTGTGGTGCCATCCTGATTCTTGTTTCAAACATAGGTTAGCTAGTCCTGCCTCTCGTCAACAAGTGGTGCAAGGTAAAACCTGCGTCGCGTGAATAGCTAGCGCAACCATTAGCTTCATTACTCATTTTCTAAACCATTCACTATGTTTCATTGAGGAGAGTATTCTTCTGAGACAAGCAACAAGGTGGCGGGGCTCATTGCTCCCCGCATCCGTTGTTGATTTGCGAATCAAACTCATCACAATCTGCGGAACCTGTATTCCTCTGATCTTGCACCATTCTATCACATCCTTAGTGCCCTTCGACGAATTGCACGAAAGGCATGAAAGAACCAGATTGTCGCTTCCTATGCTCCCGCCCTTTTTCAGCGGCACGACATGGTCTAGAGTAAGGTTTGTTTCAGCTCCGCAGTAGACGCACCTCTTGTCCCTTTCCATGATGGACTGCAATACCCTCAGGCTCGCGTGGGATTTCCCAAGATGCACGGCTCGCCTGACGAAACTCGACCATTTACTCGCGCATGAGTAGGAACAGAACTTCTGAATCGCAAATCCTACGAACTTTTCACCGCATAGTGCGCATATGCCTTGTTTTTGCTTTCTGTCTGGTTGGGGCATTACATTTCTTCCCGTTCTTTTTCTGTCCTGAGAAATCTTCCTGCACCTGACTGTGCAATACTTCTGATTCAGATGCACGCCCGTTATTCTGAAGTGAGTACCGCACCCTTCGCAGACTCTTTCCTTTTGCGTTTCCAAAAGGCAGTGAAAGGCGAATATCATGTTCCGACCGCGTGGAGTCCTGCTGGCTAGCTGGTAGTGTCGCCGATTTCGGTCGTTTACTTCTGTTCTGTGTTGATTTACAAATGCTCTTGAGTTCCTCCTCCACCTACATATCACGTTGCAGTATTTCTGATACTGAAATTTGGTCTTGAATGCCTGTCCGCACTCGGGACAGGTTTTCTCAAATCTTGTGTTTGTCCTCGTTTCTTTTTCTTCTTCATGACGAAGGCAGAATCCGCACCTGCAATCAATCCCGTGATAGAAGCCAATCCTTCCTTCTTCATCCAAAATACCCACCTTGTTTAGCAAGTATCTCCTTGATGCGTTCTCTGACCTCGTTGTAGTCGTCGATGTCAAAGTCCGCGTACTTGCTACTGAGGACAACGTTGTCGCATACAGCATCCACTATCTCGTCTATGTAATCCACCATCAAATCACCTCCTTTGTTGTTGGATAATTCATCGGGCTCCGCTCGAACTGCATCGAAACAGAGTTCGCCTGAGCAATCCCGACGCTCCTTGCGAAGCGCAGTTCATTTCTGGAGCGAAGATTGGCGCAGACCTGCCTTAGTCGTTTCGGGAGCATTTAGTCCGTCATATATTCGAAAGGACATAAGAGCGGTGTCGAGCAAAGCGTAAGAGAATGAACGGAGCGAAGCGGGAGCAAGGGTTGCGAGGATAGAACTGTGGGATGTAAATTGACGGTAGATAGAAAGAAAGAATGAGCGAGCCGAACCGTAGGCTTAATCTGAATTCATCCTCTCTATGTGAGTTTAAAGATTACAGAAAGCAACGGATATTTGTGATTTTATGGTGAGCGGCACTTTAAGGATCAAAAGTTCTCTTATGGATAGTTCTTGTGAAAAAGATCATATTGTTCACATTGTAATTCTATAATAGCGTGCACACTATGAACTATTGGTCTGCGTGCATGCAGAAGGGAGATGAGGTAAACGTCGCTTGAAAAAATTAAGAAACTAAGAGCAATGAAGAAGGAATTAATAAGAATATCACGCGATATTCGAACCCCTATTTACAATGGGGACGTAAAGAACAGTTCCTATCTGTTATATTTTGAAGAAGCCAATCTTGATGGAGTGCCCTATTCTATGCCCTTCATAATTCTCCCGACTCGCCCTTGTTCTTGGTTAAGGGAAAGCGGTGGGTGTTTCGAGTGTGGATATTCGAATCTAAGCAATAAAGATGCGGGAGATAGGCAAATTCTCAGTTTACTTGATGAATGTTTGAAATCACTTGAAGATATTCCACATCAAATGGTTGCTATAGGTACAAGTGGATCATTTCTCGACATCAGAGAACTATCAAAAGATGCACAGAATGAAATACTGAGAAAAGTCAGTTTGTTGCCTGAGATTAGAATAATTGGTATCGAGAGCAGACCCGAATTTGTAACTTCTGACAGGTTAAGAGAAATTGGTGAAATAGTGTACCCTAAAAGAATAATGCTGGGAATGGGATTGGAATCTTCAAACGACTTGATAAGAGATTTTTGCATTAATAAAGGCCTAAGAACAAAAGATTTCATAAAAGCTAGAGACATCGCAAAGCAATACGATAACATTTCTGCACTTGCCTATGTTCTTCTAGGTAAACCATTCTTACCAAAAGTAATTGACATGATGGACAGCATAACTTCCATAAGTTTTGCGGTTGAAGCTGGCTTTGATCGGGTTGTACTGATGGCTACTAGTCTGAGGCAGAATACATTAGCCAATCTTCTCTATAAGATTGGAGAATATAATCCCGCGACTCCGAGAGTGGTTATTGAAGTTCTGAAGGGATTAAAGCCAGAGATACGAAATAAAGTGATAATAGCTAACCCACGGCTTCCTAAACCTATACCGGCTGATCAATGTCCAGTTTGTTCAGAATTGTTAGAGCAATTAATAACAATGTACAAGTATTCTTCAAACTATAGTTACTTGGCGCTATCTGATAAAGTGAATTTCGATTGCCAATGCATTGAGAAGCGTGGAGTCATATTACCAACAAGTCAAATGCCCCCTCTTGAAGAACTAATATTAGATTCATATGAAAGAGTGCTAAGTAAAATCGGTGGAAAAAATGGTCAATGTTTTTCAAAATCTGGTGCGATATTACGATGAATTTCAAGCCAAGTTATTTGATTACGCAATGGAGATTGAAATAATAGATAATGTGCTGAAAAGAAACTTTGTTAAAAAAGTAGTCGATGTAGGATGTGGAACCGGAACGCACTTAATTGGTCTTGCAAAAGTCTGTTATGAATGTGTGGGTATTGATACCAGTGTAGAAATGTTGAGGAAGGCAAGAGAAAAGGCAGAAGGTGCATTCCTCAACGTAAAGTTTATGAAAGCTGATATAAGAGACACTCAATCGTTAAGAGAACAGCATGGCAAGTTTGATGCGTCTATATGGATTAGAAACACATTGCCATCTATTGATGATATAAAGCGTGCTTTGAAAACTCAATATGACCTTCTGAAGAACAAAGGCGTCATAATATTTGACCTGTTGCAAGCTAATGGGAATATTTGTGAAGATGAGATCTTTAATATGGATGTCGTTAGAAGAGATAATGAAATTGTTGTCCGTCTAAATGATTTCAAAATAAAACGATCAGAAGTGGAGTACGAATCCGTCTATTTTATTCGATCTAAACGGGGGGTAAGAATTGTTCCCGATCGGTTAGTCCTGCCTTTGGTAACTATAAATGAAGTCAGAGAAATTCTAGCAGGTTTAGGCTTTGGATATAAATCTATTGTTTACGAGTATGCAGGCATTCCTAAGACAAAGTCTATTATGATATTTGCAAGGAAGGAGCTTAACATTGGATGAAATGTATTGGAACGAAAAAATCGAAACATTGGATGTTGGAGCGACCAAAGACCTTCAAGTGCAGAAACTTAAACGTTTAGTCAAATATGCAAAGGAAAACTCTCCATACTACAAGGACGTCCTGAAAGCTCTAAATGTCTCTCAGATAAGGACCGCAGACGACATAGCTATCTTTCCGCTTACAGAACCTCACAATGTGGTTGAAGATTCTTTTCAATTCAGGTCGAGTGAAAAGATTTGCAGAGTGTACTGTAGCGGCGGTACAGTGAGCTCACCCAAAATTCTATTTTTCACCTCTGAAGATTTGGATACCATCTCCGACTTGGCAGCCAGAAAACTCTACATGATGGGAGTACGAAGCAATGACATAATAGCCTTGATGCAACCTTTTGACATATACCTAGTCGGTTTTGGGCATATAGAAGCGTATAGGAGAATAGGATCTGAAGTTATTCCCTTAGGTGTTCGCTTGGAACAAGATTTCATCATCGGTTTGATGGAAAAATTGCAGCCCACGGTCATTGACACTTCGCCTTCAATTATTCTTAGGTTGACTAACGCTGTAATCGGAAAGGGGACCCACCCTTCACACGATTTTTCTGTCCGGAAAATAATTTTAGCGGGAGAAAAAATAACCCAACCCTTAAAAAAGTTTGTTGAAAAAACATGGGGCGCCGAGGTTTTTGATGATTATGGGTTAGAGGAAATGGGCATCGTTGCGGCAGAATGCCAAGAACATAAAGGGCTTCATATTGCCGTGGATCAATATATCGTGGAAGCAGTGGGCCCCGCATCTGGAAAGCATGTCAAAAAAGGAGAAATTGGCGAGCTGATCTTAACGCCATTAAATCTTCGTGGAATGCCAATTATTCGATATCGAAGCGGGGATCTTGTAAGAATAAAAAGTTCGAATTGCCCATGCGGAAGAACTCACCCATTAATAGAGCTAATTGGCAGGAAGGATGAAAGCATAGCGATGGAAGGAATCAAGATTTATCCATTTCAGTTGGATAAGGCGTTGCAAAAGTTTGCACCTGAGGTTCTAAACTACCAGATTGTGTACGAAAACATTGGCGAGGAAGACTGGTTAAGATTTGTATGCGAAGCGGAACTGTCCATCGATAGGGATTGGCTTAAACCCAGAATCTTCAATGCACTAAAGCATGTTTCCATAGATTTCCTTGAGATACTTGAAAAACCCAGCATAAAGGCGGACATAGAAATAGTTGAGCCGTTCGCAATTAGTTTAACTTCTAGAGGAAAGACGAAAAGGTTTATAGACAGAAGAATGATGCCGAATGGACAATGCAGTTAGCGATTGGTTATCTGAATGGAAGGAACGTTACCCTAGAGAAATACGTTCATGGGATGCACAATACCCAGATGTTGACAGAGAATATGTTACTTTTTATCCATGCGATGTCCAACGTTTGGATCCCGACGAAATGCTGACAAAATCGGCGGAAAAGGGGGAAAAAATACACCTCTATGTACATATTCCATTCTGTAAATACTTGTGCCCCTTCTGCTTCTTCAACAAGTATCCATATGATGTTGATAAAGCAGAGGCGTACACAAAGGCTTTGAAGAGGGAAATATACTATTATTCAAGAAAGCGTTATTTGCAGAATTGCGTTGTCGTCTCGGTATACTTCGGGGGAGGAACTCCCACCGTTTTATCTCCAAATCAGATTTTTGAAATTCTTCAACACATAAGAAAGTGTTTCAATGTCTCCAAAGATGCTGAAATTACGGTTGAATCTACTCCTGTCACGGTAAACGAAGGCGCTATTAAAGACCTAGCAATGAGTGGCATTAACAGAATTAGCATCGGAGTTCAATCTTTCAACGACGCTCTCCTTCAGCAATTATACTTGCGTCATAAGAGAGAACAGTGTAAAAGTGCTATCAGGGCCGTTAAGGACTCCGGCATTGATGTGGGCATAGACCTAATGTACCGTCTTCCTTGTCAAACCTTATCCGACTGGGAAAAGGATCTAAGTGTGGCAGTTGATTTGAACGTAGATACGATTAGTTGTTACAGCCTTGAGTTGCCGCCTCCTACAAAAGAAAAATTTTTCTCTAAAGTTTCGCTACCTGACTTAGAGGAAGATGTTAAAATGTACTATTTTGCAATTGATTACCTGAAGGATAATGATTATCGTCAGTATACAGTAGCAGACTTTAGCATGCCACATAAAGAGTCGAATTACGTGTTGAACTGCTGGAAGGCTCCCCAGGATGAGTATCTGGCATTTGGAACTGGAGCGCACTCATTCATAGGCGAAAATATTTTTTACAATATCGCATCATTAGAATACTATTTTGAGTGGGTCGAAAAAGAGCGACTACCGATCCTATTTGGGAAAAAAATGACAAAAGAGGAGGCCATGTCAAGGTACTTCGTATTGGGTGTCAAGTGCCTTTCAGTCGATCTTCAGAGATTCGAACGAATCTTTGGTATCGAGGCGACGGAACTATACGGAGACATATTCAATAGTCTGGCGGGCAAAGGGCTTATAAAAGTTAGCGAAACACTATTAGAATTAACACGAAAGGGCTTAATCTATGTGGACAACATCAGTAAGAGCTTTTACACTCAGAATAACAGAGGAAAACCTCAACCAGTAGGCATACTGCTTCAGAACACGAAGCCCACTGATTTATATCAAAAAGGGGATGCTGGTGCAATTAAATCATGACATTGTTGCTAAACTCGATCTTGATGCCTTAACGAAGTATTTGATAGTTAAGAGACCAAATGTAGTCACGCAGCGAAAAATCGCCGAACAGGTTATAAACAAACTTGAATTGGAAGTGGTCAATCAATATCTGAAGATTCTTTCAGAAGATGAAAATTGGATCTGTCGAAGTTTCTCGTGTTATATACTTCCAACTTGCTTCCGAATCGTCGAAAATAAAGAAGAGGTCAGAAGAATGCTTTTTAGATTGGCCAATGATGAAGATTGGCGTGTAAGAGAAAGCGTGGCATGGAGCTTTTATAAATTATTAAAGGATGATTTTGAAACAACGTATCATTTCCTTACAGATTTGAGTACAAACAACAGTGAAAATGTCAGAAGAGCAATAATCATGGCTGCAGCAAAGATGGGCAAACATAGAGAAGAAAAATATGCGAAGCCCTTACTCGATGTTGTCAGACTTTTTCTTAAGGATAAGAGTAAATATGTTCAAAAGGCAATTATTTTTGCAATAGGGGACTGCTTCTTGCGATATTATCCAAGCGATACATTTGTATACTTAAAAACTTGGGCAAAAAGTAGGGAAATAGAATTACGCTGGATTGTAGGGATGAGTTTATCCATGGCAGAGGCTAGGGAGCATATAGAGGAGTGCATGGGTATCCTAGAGGGATTGTCTTTTGATAATAGTAGGCTTGTTCAAAATGCAGTATTGAAAGCTCTCACCAACCTTGCTCAAAAATATCCTGAAAAGGTTTACATGAAAGTAAAATCATGGGATAATAACCCGAATCGAGATTATATTTTAAATGAAGTTCTGCAGAAGATAAATAAAAGGGTCTGACACTAGATCGGTGATGGAAATGAAAACAGGTGCCTGTGGAATATCGTGCGAAGTATGCGGACTATATGTTCGAGGTATTTGCGAAGGATGTGGGCCCGGAACGGCGGAACACCAGAAAGAGCGAGTTGAAATGTTAAGAAAAATGGAAGTCTTATGCCCTGTTCTTGAGTGCGCAGTCAATAATAGAATACCTCATTGTTCAAGAGATTGTAAAGATTTCCCATGTGCCAAATATAAGGAAGATCCGTTTCCATTCAGTCATGCTTATCTTGAAATGTACGAGAGCAGAAAAGCTTCTAGCAGAAGATAGCGAACAATAATCATAGTTATTACCCGTGTCATATATTGAAATGTCTTATTGGGCTTGTTCTAGTCTAATTGGTTGATTAATGTCGTACTTGAGCGGCAAAAAATGAAACTGATAGTAACGCCTGCATCGAACCAGTCAGACGCGTCGCAGACCGAAAAGCAAGAATGAGCGAGCCGGACTAGAAATAAGAATCAAGTAGATAAAATGGTCCTATTCAAGACCCCATCTCTTCCTGAGCTCTTTCAGTAGACTCTTCTTGAATCTCGAAACCGTTTGTGTAGACCCAGACCGTCGGAATCGCTCAATGAATTCAATGTCTTTCTTTGCTGTTGCCTGGATTACCTCATTTATGAAAGGTCTCAACAAAACATCATTAACCATAACTTTGCCACTAAAATATGCTGCAGCAATTTCGCATCTGCCTTTCATACCGTCGATTTTCTTCAAAATTTTATCAGCCAATTTCTCCATCTCTGATGTCATGATCTCATCACTGCCAGAACAATCTTCGAACCGCTAATAAGTAGCTCCTCCGGCCTTAAAATAAGAATTGAAAAAACACATACTATTGAATCGTGAAACAATTGAAAATCTCTTGCTGCACAAGCGCACTTGCATTGAACCTTGCCTTGGCCAACATAAGAGAAGACAAGGGAAGCAGTTTTGCCAGAGATTGCAACTCTCTGCTTTCTGATGTCGACACCTATCTGCTAGACAGCAAAAATCCGAATAGATGCTACACCAGCGATCTGAACGCCTTCCTGCCGAGATAGTGTACCTGATTGCCCATGAGACAGCCCACAGATGCATGCATCTCATGTTCCCGAAGGAGATTTACGCCTGGCTTAATGACAAGTTCCTGGAAGAATACCTAGCCAAGATACTGGCTTTAGAAGTTCTGAACTACTACGACAATGTCAGGACCAAAGCCGTATACGAGATTTTCAAAGAGGAGATATGATCAAAGTATCAGGAAATTCCCGGAGTCCGCTGATAGCTAGAGGCAAGTAGAATGGATAAAGAGAAGCTGAAAGAAATTCGCGCGAGAATCGAAGAGGCTCTAAAGGAAGCTGGGACTGATGGTGCATTCGCCACGAACATGGCAGCGCACTTAGTTACCGCTTTAGTATTGTCAGAGAGGTCCTATAGCGGATTGAAAGAAAACGGAGACGTGAAAGATGGAAATGAAGCTTTCTTCGCAGTAGTGTATAGTCTCTTCGATAAAGAGTTCAACGACACGATCTTCGAGTCAGTTCTTGGTCTCAAGCTGAAGAAATCTGACAGAGAGAATGGCAAATCCAGTCTATACGTGTAGGTGAACAACATGGTGCTGATTTGTCAGAATAAACATAGGATGACTCACAAAGACCGGCTTGATTTCATACGGAAGGAGCGCCTTGAACGGGACAAAATCATGTCCATCAACAACAAAGCAGGCGAATACACAAGGATGGGCAATGCCAACGACAACTTCTACCGCGTGGCTGAATACCTGGGCATCACGCCAGAGGAAGTTTGTATTGTCTATCTCATGAAGCATCTCGACGCCGTCTTGAATACTGCAAAGACTGGAAAGAGCTTGACTGAAGACACCCGCAGCCGACTGCATGACATAGCGAATTATGTTGAGATCCTCCACTCAATCATGCACGAGAAAGCATTGGCCTAAGAATGCCTTATCAGCAACCTAGAAGCGAGCCTTGTGTGTCAATCTTTCGACATCTAACCATATTATCATTCTGTTGGTAACCAGGGAGTAAAAGGACATAATCTCTCGTTTGAATTCTTCTCTAACATCTGGAAGGCCTATCTTGCAGTCCCAAAACATATCATCAAATTCTTTTTGTGTAATTCCCATATTGAAGAACTCATTCTGAGAAATGCTTTTTCTAATTCCTAAAGTGAACATAATCTCGGAAATATGAAAGAACCTTTCTTGAGTTTGAACGGAACCGGCCATTATCAAATGATAAAATGCTCCCTTCCGAAACGGTATGATTGGATAAAGAATCGTTTCTGGAAAAGTTTGTATTACGACAGAATTTGATCTGAAATTGAGCTGAGCTTCCAGTTCTGCAAGTTTTGAAAGCTGCAGTCTGTCGAAAGTAAATCTTCCGTTTGATCCCACTTTTTTGGATTGGATGAGTACAATTTTGTTATCCTTCAGTTCAAAAACTAAATCGGAACCTGTTACGTGTTCACCATGACGTGCATGAATGACAGCTATTCTAAGAACGTATCTTTCTCTTTCTACGGTCCTAATCCAAGGTCTGCCTTGTTCACATCTTTCTTTCCATCCACCTCCTGTTAGTAATTTCCTTACCTCTTCCTCAACAAGTTTTCTAACATATTCAGGCTCCGGTTCTAGGCGTCTCAATAGGCGGTCGCTTAAGATGGCCAGCTGTTTGGTGTCTTCAAGAATCCTAGTTCTGTTTTCTTCGTCCGTGATTATCACCTGTTGCTTTGATGCAAGCGTCGAATTGCCTTTTTGAAACGACTATCAGGTTCTTCGTCTCGTATGTTGGCTTGTCCACGCCTTTCAAGAAGGCAAAGTATTCTACTATTTTCAAGAAAGATTTGCGTGTCGGTTTATCCCAGGCAATTATCAGACCGACTCTTCCGAGAGAACATGCATTGACTATGTCTCCAAGCCTATGCTTTCTTGTTCCGCTTTTCTCGATTTCAACGGCCATCAAGCATCTTGCATTTTCGTTTATGTTATTGAATCTCTTGCAGTCGGCCGGGATTTCTGCTCCGAAAGAGAAGTTCTTAGAATTTTCCCGGAACAGATGGAGAAGCTTATTCAGGAATTCGCGCGAGACCTCAGTCAGTCTATTGTATTCTTGAATGTGTCGCGCGGTTCCACGTGCAAAAGGACCTACTCCGACATCAACTCTTGGGGAGTATTTGCCTGCCGCCTCTCCTTTGAAAGCTACCCAAGGACTTTTAACTTCGATCTTTTCTCCAAGATTTTCAAAGTGTTCTCTCAACGAAGCCTCTACTTTCTTTTCATATAGTCTGGTTTGACTTACCATACTTGTAAGTATGGTTGATTAAATTATAAATTAGACGAGTACAACTACGCTAAACATAAGAAAGGCTGGATATGATGAACTGCTTAGCAAGAAAAAATCAACTTTCACTGATGTTGTCTTCGATATCTTTGTCTGTGTAGACTATTCATTCTCAAATGGAACTTGTTATCGTAATTTAAGCTGTGTCAGTGCAATTCAGTTTTAGGAGCTTTCAAGTCAAAGACAGAAAACGAAATAGAAGATGGAAACATTATCCGATTTTCTAAAAGAAACGTTTCTTCTCTAGATCCTCTGTGCTGTCTTTGCCAAGACGCTCTTGGATACCCAAGCTGGATACTCGCTATATACCCTCTTAAGAAGTTCCAGTAGAGCAAGATTTCCATAGCTACTGTATATTTCTTCGAGCTTCCGTCTCACTCGCTGAGGCAAGATTCGACTGTCTATAGCATACTTAAGCAGAGCCTTGCCTTCGGGAGTAAGGGAGTATTCTGTTACCGAGTAGCCCGCTCTCGTCTTACCCTGCTTTGCCCGCAAAAACCCGAGCTTGGCCGAATTCTCAACAATTTCAGAAAGCTTGTGAGAGTACGGACCATACCATGCTTTTTCAAACAAATAGTCTATTTGCCCTTCAAGTTTGTCTTGAGCAACGAATACTAGCTTTTGCAGCCTAGTCTCTCCTTTGAGTACCCCGTGAGAAAGGTGAATCAAATAGAGTGGTATTGTACTTTCCACCAGAGGCTTGTTCACAGGAACTCTAACCACCCGACCTTAAAGACCTACCCGCTGCCTCTTCCTCTAATTGTCTTAGTCCAGTTAGTATCATAAGAAGCTTCCGTTTCTTCTCGTCTATTTCCCTTAGGATGCGATCAACTATTTCGCCAATGCTGCATGCTTCATATACGTGGCTCGGCGGCCTTCCTCCCTCTGTACTAACGGCTCTCCTTCGTTTAGTGACCTTGATCCTTTTTACAAGGCCAGCATGCACTAGCTTGTCAAGCGATGCGGAGGCAGATCCGTCTGTTATTGCTTCTGTAGGAAGGAGCAGAGTCATCGACGACCCAAGTGCTGAATTGATTGAGGTACAAATAGCGTGAACGGAATGTCTTGGGTCACGATTAGACACCTTCTTCCCGAAAAGAAAAAAGAAAATTAGCCAATCTATATTCTTAAGTCCCGTAATCTGCATCAAGGTAGTTGAATGAATCTCGAAAAGCTTTTGCCATTGTTCCAATTGAACGTTACAACCACCTTTGCATTTTACGGGGAATCAGTGTCTGGGACATAGAATGTAGTAGACTGCTATTAAACAATGTTTTCTGACTATACATAAAACTTCTCTGATTGTTTTCTCAACTCGATTAAAACTACATTTATCATTCATGGGTTGCATGACTTCTTGAGGTGTATTCAATGAGTGCAGAGGGAGAAAAGGGAAGAGAGGAAGTCACAATCTTCTTCAACGATGAACGAGTTGTTGCTCCGAAGAAAACCTGGACAGGCACAGAACTCAGAGAGTTTCTGAAGGTTCCATCTGAAAACAGACTATTCCGTGAAGAACCAGGACGACAGCCAGACACTCTAGTCACACCTGAAATGACCGTCGAGCTGAAGAATGGTGACAAGTTCTATGATCTGCCCCCAGCAGTTAGAGGAAAATAGCTTTGTTGGAAAGCGTCAGACAGCAGATTGAGAGAGCTAAACAGGACTACCCTGACATGCAGGTTATTGAACAAGCAGATGGAGGTATTCAGATTGCAATCAACGAGTTGCCGATTCCGGCCTCGTGGGGAAGAGACAGAGTCAATATTCTCTTCATTCTTCCAGTCGGCTATCCGCAGGCGATGCCCAATGGGTTTCAGGCCAAGTTGGACGGGCAGAACTGGTCAGGCCAATGCTACAGACCGCAATCATGGAACGCCTCCAGAGACAATGTATGGAAATGGATCAAGCTAATTGAGCGCTTCTTCGAGGAGTACAAGCCTTGAAGGCAGCCATCACCTTTACACGTTCCAATTTCGACAAGATGTACAATCATGTGATTCAAGGTCGAGACGAAGAAGCAGCTTTTCTGCTGTGCGGAGTAGCTGAGACGCATTCCTCTACCAACATTTTAGTAAGAGAAGTGGTCGCAGTTCCCGATTCAGCTTTCATAATAAAGGGTGGCGCTTTCCTCAAAATAGACCCTGAGTTCATGATGCCGATCATCAAGCAGGCTAGGCTCGACAAGCTATCTGTTATTTCGGTACATAGTCATCCCTTCAGCCGACACAACGTCACATTCTCATCAATAGACTACGGAGGCGATGCTGTTCTGATACCGAAGATTTGCAGCAGGGTTCCCGACCGACCGCACGGTCACATAGTAGTTGGGAGGAATAGCCTCGATGCTAGACTGTGGAAGAAAAATGCATACGACGGTGTTCCCGTTGACGAAGTAAAGATTGTAGGAAAGAAGTTCCAAAAAATCTACCCAACCAGCTCTCCCGCGAGTGCGGATTCACGGCTGTCTGAAATGCATCAAAGGCAAATTCTTGCCGTAGGCGAAGAGGCACAAATAAGAATTCAGCAGATGAAGGTCGGCATTGTCGGGTTAGGTGGCATCGGATCACAGGTATTCCAGCAGCTCGCACACTTGGGCGTAAGATATTTTGTACTTATCGATCCCGATGTAGTGGAAGAGAGCAATAGGTCCAGACTAGTTGGTTCAAAGAGTGAGGATGCCAAAGCACGAACGCCGAAAGTAGCAATCATGAAAAGGATCGCGGGTGACATCGATTCCCGGATCAAAATCATGGCGATTCAAGACTCTATATACAATCTCTCCGTCGCCCGAACACTTATCGATGTTGATGTTGTTTTCTGTTGTACCGACAATCTTCACAGCCGCATGGTTCTCAATCGAATGGCGTTCCAGTACCTAATACCCTTGATCGACCTCGGAATCGATATTCAAGCTTCGCAAGAAGGCAAAATAACTTCAGCGGGCGGGCGTGTTATGACAATGCTTCCTGATGGCCCATGCCTGGATTGTATGGGAATGCTTGACGCTCAAGTTATTTCAGATGAGATCTCGAGTCTGGGGGAAGGCGTTCTTACCACTGGAGCATACGTGACAGGAGCGGAAGTTCCGAACCCTTCTGTAATCTCATTAAACGGAGTAGTTGCGTCGCTCGGGGTCACGGAATTTCTGAATATGCTAACGGAGCTCGAAAGCCGCAGAGGTCAAGATACGTACAAAGTATACCGAGTGCTTGATGGGGATGTAAGGGCGGTTGCCATGAAACCAATCAATCAATGTGCGATATGCAAGGAAGTCCAAGCTCAAGGTGATGCAGTACAGCTACCGTGCAGGCTGGACCGATGAGCGAGTTGGTTTCAAGATTACCCCAAAAACCAGCGATTTCAAGAAAATACGCGAAGGTTTGGAGAGCAAGGTATGGGAAAGAGCGATGGAAACGAGAGTTGTTTCGCACGACAGAGTGAAACAGAATGATACGTAATTCTCAAATCAGGATGCTGCCAATCGCACTCCTAGTCGGGACTATGCTGGCGATACAATTCGGCTTTTTTACAATGCACATCATCTCACAACAAGTTCCTAACATTCCCCGTCTTCATGGTGAGGAAATTGCTGAAGGCACATGGGTGGTTTACGCAGGAAATCGCTACACGATATGGGACGTAACAGAAAACAAACAGCTTATCTTCATGGCCGCAACTCCGTCAAACAGCCTAGAACTTGTAAGAGACCAAGAAGTATTGTCGCATATCTTCGCGATTCGGCTAGCCCTTCACGCTGCCGAAATAGTCAACGCAATTACCAGTGTCGAGCAGAACGTTCAAACCGTTCAGAAGACACTTGCAACAGCTAGCTCTATGATTAATCTAATGGGAGAAAGAGAATTCGCAAATGAATTGCGCGGCATAGAGTCTGAGATTTCCAAGAATACAAAATTTCTAGTGGAGATAAGCCAAGTTTTGGAGATGAGCAAGCCGTACGCAAAGACCCTCGTTGAGGAGCATACAGACAAGGCAGCCAATACTTTCCTGAATTTCTTGATACTTTCTGCCGCAGTCTCAAGGTCAAGAGCGGCAACGGTTGTTGTTTCACTTATGACTACAAGCCCCCAGTTCGGTTTGGTATCGGGATGGATTGACAGCTTTCTGCTTCTAATCGACTCGAGTCTTTCGCCTCTTGAAGCACTTGCCAAGACTTACGGCGCACTACAATCCTCAGCCACAATTCAAAACCTAAGATTGAGAGGAGTTTGAAGGCGAGCGAGGAAATGCAAAGAGAGAACGTGAGCTTTGAAAATAAACCGAAAATCTTGCTGCGAGGCTTGCCTGTGCTTCCCTCATTTTCTTTTCAACAGTGTCTTCCTCGCTCATATGTTATCACTAAAAGAAGAAATGCAATTGAGATGCCTAGCTGATTGCGGATAAGGGGTGATGCCGCTACCGCCGATGTATTCCGATAAGAAAAACTAGGAAAGTACAGAGTGACGTATGTTCCATAGTTGCGATATGCACTCGTAAGAACCTATTCGACTAACAGTTGATTCGCTGGAAGATGAGTATAATATGGATGTGTGGTCCGCCAGGTTCCTAGTCCAATTGACCGATCTTCAACCAATGTTCTTCCTAGATTGAATATAGCAAGCGCGTCTTCGGATCCTTTCTCCATAATCTCAACAATCGTATTCCAGTCTCTTCCAAAATTCTCTGATTGCGCTCCCAAATACATCATACCTCGACGCCCGTGGCTTCCTTCATGAGAGCCCAGCGGTTCGTTTTCTCGCATGGCTATGTGTCTTAGATTAACAAAATTGTTTAATTCAACCACGAGTGCATCTTTGACCTGAATGATGTTTGTTTCGCTACCTTCGAAACGAAGTCTTATTTCGTAGCATCCCTCTCCTCTACAAGTATCGGGCTCCAGAAGATAATGCCAACGAACAAACAGTGTGCGATGGCTATCAACAAATGGTTTTACTAAATTGAGCAATATTGCAAGACTGTCATTAAAAAGGTCGAATGGTCTGAGTACTCGATTGCGAATGTGAATGTTAAACTCCAGCCAAACCATACTAGTCACACTTACGACGAATAATCTGTACTAATATTTTATTTTGGAAAGAATAAATCTATTCTTGTTGTACAACTTGCTTCATTCTCTTTTGAATCTCCGAAACTGTGTCCTCTCCATATTGCTCGATTAACCTGACAGCATCATAATCAGTCTGTATGTTCTTTTCAGGAAAAAGCTTAGCAAGCTTGGCTAGACTGCCTTCATCGAAAACTACGCCGCGATACCACTTCGGGTTGTAATATTCCACTTCGCCCTTTGCTTTATTGGCCAAAAGATAAGCTGGAAGATACTGCTCCTTCTTAGCATACAGGTCATAATTTTGGTAAAACACATTACTACTTCTCACAAAAACGCGGGCGTAATCAATGCCGTGCTCATCATAGAGCTCGCGTATCTTTTTGTCGAAGTTCGCAAGCATCTCTTCGGATTCATGGTATGCAAGAAGTTCGGCTGTGTTGACTAAGGCATATTTGTCGCTCTCTGTTTGGTGGTAGCCACGCCATGCATCGGTGTGTACAAAATGTGTTCGAAAATCTCCATCAGTCTCGTTTCTTGCATGGCTTATGGTATACGGAGTCTCGTCCTTTCCATAGAAAACTGTGGCGCACGGCTCATCCTCATTATAGCATGAATTGCACAACGGCTTGCCTTCGTAATAAGTTCCCTTGTCTCCGTAGTACGCTTCGCTTTTTCTTATCTTTGAATCGCACGAGTAGCATTTCACGTTATCACCTTTAGAATTTATGAACTTCTGAGAACATCTAAGTTATCGAAAGGCAGGAATTCCGATACAGCCGTTAACTCGCTTCTAGGTCTTTGTAAAATGATATATAAGGGATGGCCTAGTTTTCACTCCACATCAATATCTTCTTCATCTAGGTATTTTCGTCCCGCGATATTCTGAACGCATAGAGTCTATTTTGCTGATGATCTTTTGTGCATGTTCCTCTTTGATAACCGAAACATCATTCAGACGGGCGAGTATCGCAGAATATGTGGCTTCGACTAATTCAGTAAATATTTTGTAGAAAAGAGTGACCTGGTGTCTAGTCTTAAAGGAAATATCTAGTTCCCCGAAATTAGAAAGCAAAAAGTCAACTAGCTTTTTTTCTGTTACTTTTCTTGGAGAATGACTTATTGAAACCCTGATCGCCCGCCATTCCGTGCTGGGTTTGCCGCCTAGTAGCTCAAATATTCTGTAAACGTCAAGAAATTTCTCACGTCTCGAAGGTAATCCTATGTAACCTGTTAGCTTCCGAAAATATTCCAGAGCTTCCTTATTTTTGGAAATATTAAACACTATTATTTTTCTGTTTCTAGCGTCATAAAAGTAGCCGAGAGACGAGTCTTTATTATAACCTAAGAATCTCAATGTATTAAATTCATATTTGAGTTCGTAGTGTTTCATATGTTCAGGCCTATTTTGATTTTAATCGGTTTTCTATAGGAATCTACAAAGTTTCTAAGAGATATCTATATCGCGCAATGTGAGTGCTGGAGGCGGAATTTGAACCCATCGGGAATCACCTCAGACACTTTCCAAATCAACCTTGTACTTCGACAGCAGTATGCTCTCTTGGCCAAGATACTCCTTGAGCTTCCTTAGCTTTTCAGGCACGAGATAGTCCTCTTCAGCGAGCACGTTTATCATCAGGCACTCCTCCGACTCGCCTTTCCAGTAGCCCCTGCCTGACACAAGCGTGTAGCCTTCCGGAAACGATTCGTTAGCCCACTCGATAACTTTGGATAGATAGCTGTCCGAAATCCTTCTTGAGCTGTTGTCGCTTCCTATGTAGATCTCGTACCTGTAGCCCATGCAATCACCTTAAATGAATTGTCAACGAGTAACGAAGTTGCTTGCGGATGCGAAAGTATGCCAATACTGCCTTTTCTGTTGCACATGTGCTCGCTGGAAATTGAAAAGCAGAAAGCGATGTGTTTTCAGACTTCTTAGTCCCACCACGCCCTGACGCCATAATATTCCGTTCTGTCGAGTTCATCTGGCTCTAACGCCTTCAACTTTCCCTCGATCTCTCTGTACATCGTTTCTCTCTCTTCATGCGTGTACGGTCTGTTGTTCTCTGGATATTTCTTGGCGTAATTGCTTGCTTGATTCGTCCAGTAGGGCGGATTCACATAAAGTACAGGGGATCCCTCTCTGCCGAATTTCGCCCCCATGATGTACCCTTTGTTGTGCAGATACCTCAGAGCATCAGCAACATCTTTTCCTCTGAAGTTGTTGTACCACTCTATCTCCTCGATCGCGTCTGCAAGCTCCAGCACTCTTTCGCCGTAGGCTGCGACTTTTGTATCAAGAAGCCTAGCAGGCATGTAGAAGCCTTCGCCGTAGATCAATTTCACAAGCAGTTCTGTTACATTACGTGAATCTGTTGAATCTAGAAGATTCTTCGTTGTCTGTTTCTGCTTTCTCTTGTACGCTTCTTCTTCATCCGAATCATTCCCGAACCAAATCGGAGGGTTCTCGTAGATGTCTTCTGCCATGCTCATTGCCTCCCAGTGATTTTTTCGTCATCTTCATAGCGTACTTTCTTTGTCGTCTTCACAGTATACTCGATTAGACCTATGCCTCCAGTTGCATATACGGACAATTCCTTCTTTTCAGATACGAAAATCTCACCCCTGAATCCTATTGGCTGAACTTCTTTCACCGGATACTGTTCTTCATACGCTTTCCTGACTATCTCGGAAATCTTGGTAAAGCTGTAGGGCTCTGTCTCAATTGTTCCCTCGCCTTCAATCTCCAGGTATTCCTTCTTGCTCTTGTATGGAAGCCTGTACGCTAGGTATGCGTAGTCCTTCTTCACAGCTTTCGCAATCCTTTGCTTCAATAGTTCTTCGTAAGACATTGCAATCACCAAAAGAAATGATGGGTTTCAGGTAGCCAATTGGTTACGGAGAGAAGGCGTTGCCGTTACTGCCGATACCACGAGTCTTACTGGCAGTCGATCTTGAATGTCGCTATTGTCTACGCTTAAGCGCTGGAGTGGGACAGTCGTCTCTTTCGCCAAGACTCAGCCAAATGGCGGTTCTTCTTCGAAATCATATCCTCGGCCATTGGCGCAGAATCCGCAAAGATAATCTTGTCAAGGTTAAGCAAAGCTGCAGGATGGGCACCTAAGCTCAGACCGCCAGCTTGATGAAGCATCTCCATCGTGTCCATTCTGTTCAGATTCAGACCTTCAATGAACCTGAAGTCCTCGATGAGCCAATCAAGAAATTCTGATGTTTTCTGTAACTCGTTGTCTTTGCACCATTTCAGAAAGCGTGCGTCCTCTACGATTGGAAAATAGATTGCATCGTTCAGTATGGTAAAGAGAGCTTTTACGGGATCCATTTGCCCTGAGCGGGCCATCTTTAGGATTATTCCATAATTCTCGAAATCCCTTCCCTTCAACTCCTGGTACAGGTCGAACATCTTCGTTCCTCGAAACCTACGGGCGAACTCCTTGTGCGCCAAAAACTCATCAAATAACTCTATGAATGCTATCTGGAATGATTGGACAAAATCAGATGCACCACCGGCAAACAGCACGCCGGAATGAGGAAGAGTGGCAATGTGACAGGCTTCATGCGAAAGCTCCGCCGTGATTTGATCCTTAGTTAGCGTCCGAAAATAATTGTCATCATAATACAGTTCGACATTGCGCTTCTCGTCGAACACGACTGCCGATAGGATACTAGCCCTCTTTAAATCGACTTTCAGTGAGTTTACGGACAATCCCATTTCTTGCAAGACCTGAACGAAAGTCTCTTTTATCTCATTTAGTGAAAGATTGGATTTCTGCGGATAGGAGGCAAGCATCTGACGAGAGAATTCCTCAAAAGGTATTCCCTTGGGCTCTTCACGGACTCGCATGTCTGGCTTAGCCAATGGCGCGGGCAAGAACTTGCGGTCCTTGCTTCTATGCATAAGCATATGTCCAGCTAGCTCACTCTCGGGCACGTTTCTATGGCATCTGCTACAGATTACCAATTTCTGTCTGAAACCCAGCTTCACAAGATTATTGCGATACTATTGATGTTTCTGAAGAATCTCTCAGTTATCCTTATCGTTTCCTTCTTCGCGTCTGAGCAAAGCCAATGCGTTCAACAGCTTATCCACAACTTCAGGAGACTTGGATAGCTCAGTAGAAAGTTTATCAATTCTTTCCTTGATGTCTTCCTTCCTCTGATCTACTTCTACAGCGTATTTCAGGTCGAATGCTAAACCGCATCCGTTACAGTACTTTGCATCTGGCGAGTTGTTCTTTCTACATCTTGGACATACTTTCGGAGCATACACGGTTGTTTCTGAGTGCCTGTTGTTTATGATATTCATTCCGTTCATTTTGAGAAAGGCTTCATCCCTTTCGTCGTCAGCTAAATGTACGTAAAACTGTGGCATGTCCGAGCCTTGCTTCCACCCGAACACGTGGCACATTTGTGAGTATGTCAGCTTGGTTGATGCTGAGGTGATTCGTGAATGTCTGAAAAGGTAAGGCCATACCCTCTTTCTTATACCTGCTTTGCGGGCGGCTTTCTTGAGTTTCTTCATTACAGTGGTGTATCCGAGTTGTGTAACCCTGTCTCCTTTCACGGCAATCCATAAAGGTGATTCAGGTTTATTCTTGTCTGGATGATTATCAATCCAAATGGCCAGCCTAGGTGCTGAGGCGCCTATCCTCGCAATATCTTTCCCAATCTTACCGTCGACCCTTAACTTAGCTCCGATCGTGTCAAACTCCACATCGCAGACTCTTAATCCAAGTATCTCGCCGAATCTTCTTCCGCTGTCAAACAAAACGGAGAAAAGTGCTTTGTACTGTATGTTGTCTGCCTGCTCTACGATAGAATTTACTTCATCGACAGTTAACAGATCCTTCTTCAGCAGCGTTAGCGGTGGGTTCTTGCCGCACCGTATCCACCTGACTTCGGGTGGAGCTTCATCTGTCCCTCTCAGCCATTTGTAAAACTGTTTGAGCATTTTCTTGTAGCCTAGTTTCGTCCAAACGCTGAACTTTTTCCTTTCGATGCTTGCAACTATTCGTACTATGTCTTCCTTCGTGGCGTCCTCGAATCTAATGCCCAGCATACCTGAAAGGTCTCTGCAGTGGACGAGTCTCCTCAGAATCCTTGCAAGGCTCAATCCTTCTGCTACGCTGTGGCTATAGTATCGGAGCAACGTGTCTTTGTTGACGTCAGTTGATTCTCGAACTTTTTTCAGTTCTCTCTCAATCTGCCTTTCGAGATAATAGATCTCATTTGCCCTGCTCATGACATTCTCTTATGCTTCTTTAAGCATCAAGATTAGGGACGCGTAGCACTTCCGTTACCTCCGCTCGTCAAAATTGGTTTTGAAGCTGTTCCTGTGGATTGGGGATATGCCAACTTGGCTAGTGCCCCCACGGTGTAGCAGTTTCGCTACGGTACCCCTTGGCTTGATAACCAATTATTGCCGCCGAAAAATTTCGGCACAAATCGGCAACTGTAATCTATTGTACTTCAGATTTTAAATTGATTCGTGTGGTGCAACATATAGTTTGTAACAGATATTTTTGAATATAACTGTCGTTCTATGCATTCTTTCCAGCACGCGTTTAGCCAGAAGTTTTGAGAGTTTCCACGATGCCCACAACAGAGTCGTACATTCTGCCGCCGATAGTCTTCTCTATGTCCGCAAGCTTTGCTTGAACTCTTGTCAGATCCTTGACTACACTCTTGTACATCTTCTTTTGCAGGCGGACCTCCAAATCGTCCATGTCGTCCTTGACGTATCTGACGCTCTTGACCAACGGGTCTCGGGTGCCAAGATTCAATGCATTCACGACACCATCGAGCTCATTCACAGATTCGGAGAGGTTCTTGTACGTCTCAGTGAACACCATATGTGCAATCTTTTGGCTCTCGCGATTGTAGCCACCTTCATGCAAATCAAGCAATGCTCTCAATTGTACGCAGCTATTCAGGGAATCGACAGTCCTACGATAGACTTCCTTGTAATCGACAACGTTTTTCGCAACAGCGTATAACTCATCCTTTGCAGAATCCAGTTTCTTCCTTATATCAAACAGTTGTTTTTCCAGCTTACGCACTGTACCACCGGTTAACAGTTTTCGCCGTTCCAAAAGAGCCAGTATGGACGCCGTGGCTTCAATCAGCCCGACAATAATCTCTGCGACTGGCAAGTGAAGAGACTCCTGATAATTTTTTGTTGCACAAACTATTTAAAGGAACAACCTCCCCTCACACGAGTCGAACATGAACTTTGTAGAACGAACTTTCTTGCCAGATAATTAACATCGACTTTCGAGAACGTATTTCTCGGCAGTATCGGAACCCCTGCGCATCAGTAACCAATACTCACACTAAATTCGCTAAATTTTCTAGGCGAATTGTGAAACGCACGAGGTGATACTATTACATGGACAAAGCTCATCGTTGGAGACGCAGCAGAGAAACTGAAGGAGATCGAAACAGAATCTGTTAACTTAGTTATTACAAGTCCGCCGTACTGGGGACTGCGCGACTATGGAATCAAAGGACAGCTTGGACTCGAACCAATCTATCAAGAATACGTTCAGCACCTGGCAGATGCTGCTAGAGAAATTTGGAGAGTGTTGGCGAAAGATGGAAGTTTCTACCTTAATTTAGGTGACACTTACTCCGGCGGCGGCTCGCATTCAAAGTCTAGCGGACCCGAAACGTGGGGCAAGCGCTTATGCATGAAAGAGGGATTTCCTGACAAAAGTCCGCAGGCCTCGGTGACAAACATTGTCCCTGCAAAATGCCTGATAGGAATCCCTTGGCGTGTTGCTCTCGCGCTGGTCGATGATGGCTGGATACTGCGAAACGACATCATCTGGTACAAACCCAACGCAATGCCTTCAAGCGTAAAAGACAGACTCACAAATACCTACGAACATATTTTTCATTTTGTCAAATCGAAGAAGTACTACTATAATCTGGATGCAATACGCGAGCCGCACAAGACAAAATCTCAGAATTCCGACGAGAAGCTCCATAGGTACATCAAAGAAATCAGCGAGTTGGCCAAACACAGCAGAGCAATCGGCTACGAAGGCAAATCCAAGAAGAACCAAGGATGGGACCAGGCTAACAAGAATGCGCATGCCCACAGGGATGCGACGCAAGAGGTTATCAGAAAATATGGCTTGACAGGAGAACTTTCAGCAGCTTTGAGAGACTATGCGCAAAATCACCTGGGCAATCCATTAGGAAAGAATCCAGGAGATTTTTGGGAGATAAACACAAAGCCTCATCCGTTCGCACATTTTGCTGTATTTCCAGAAGAAACCTGCATTAGACCAATTCTTTCATCGTCAAGAGTCGGAGATGTTGTTCTCGACCCATTTGTGGGAAGCGGAACAACGGGAGTTGTGGCTAAAAAACTAGGAAGAAATTTCATCGGAATAGACATCAACAAAGAATACGTGAAAATTGCTGAGAGAAGAATCGCTGAAGCGGAAGAATGTTCTCCAATACCTACTACTATTTTGGAACCAAATCGCAACTAATGATAGCTGTACGAAAGCAAATATTGTTCGAAGCATTGTGCCTTGTTGGGAACCATTACTCTTTCTTTTCGGTATTTACATGGTATATTTCTATAATGTCGCCTTTCCTCGGATGGTTTGGTGGATCCATTCTGTCGTTTCGGAAGTACATTACAACCTCTTTCGCGTCATAGGGATCTCTAGGAAAACCCTCGCACTTTTCTCTGACTAGGACCGCTATGTATTCCCATACCATGCTGCTCAGGTAACTGTCCTGATTGTCTGCCAGTTTGGTAACTCTTCCTCTCCAAAGAAGGCGTTTGCCAGAACTTCTGTTTGTGATGA
>Ga0315312_1000961_pt1 | contig 26075 bp, 21 predicted proteins | sample TDP7_MG_FD_203629 | JGI IMG/M metagenome (GOLD analysis project Ga0315312, IMG submission 203629) | Freshwater sediment microbial communities from Lake Towuti, South Sulawesi, Indonesia - TDP7 | ecosystem: Environmental > Aquatic > Freshwater > Lake > Sediment | place: Indonesia: South Sulawesi... | reverse complement strand
GTTCCAATGATTAGACCGTTGATCTCCTCCTCTTCCGTGAACAGTTTGATGGTCTTATCAGCGTCAGCATCATCCCGTACGAGTCCGTTTCTTGTCTGCCCTTCGTTTGGAACAACTATTTCTAACTCTTTGACTTTTGAAAGAGCATCTAGGCATCGTTTTCTCATCTGGACTGCCCATTCTTCATCGAATGGTTCTCTGTGCGCCGGAACGAATCCAACCTTAATCTTTTCCATCTCCGATCCCTTCAGATTCATATGGTTAAAATGTTATAAATTTTTGCACTGGTTTTTGCCTGACTTTTTCAGAAAACGGGATTGTGAGAAATATTTCATTCCAGATGTACCTAAGATCGCTTCTTTCTCCCTTCTTCTAGATGCATTGATAGTCAGAATCCTTCGGACTTCATCGACCGAAGCCGGGGATACTTCTTTCAAGGTCATTGATGGCGCACGATATGTCCCTCAGTATGTCCTTGCATAAGATATTTGGGTAATAGTTGAGTAATGGATTATCAATCATGCGATCTTTATTTATAACAAGCCGTTGATTAAGAATTTAGATCAATGCCGGAGAGAGAATTTGTCATGACTACGAAGATGCACCAAGTCGAATTCTTAGTTGAGGGCAATCTGTTGCCCACGACTATAGGAAGACTGCAAGTATCTGAAACTCTAATTCTGGAAAACGCTTGGAGTTGGGAAAGAACCTCAACAGGTCAATCCAAATCGTTCGCTTTGGCGTACGTGGGCGTAGAAGGTGATCCCAGACCCAATTTCTTCCTGTTTGCGAGAGCCTATTTAGACTTCTTCCTTCTGATCTATTCTTTAACAACTGGTCAGCCTGCGACCCAATTCACGGGAGCTGGAACAGAGATTCCCAATATAGGGGCGCTGGGTTCCCACAAAGTGTCATTTCCAGGCTACGAGAAAATCACTGTCTTGAATGAGAATATGGAGTCCGAACTTAGTAGACCTATCCTTGCTGCGAAGGAAAGGTTCCTAGAACTGGAAAAAGACAGACAAGCCATAATGAAAGGATATTTGGGTTTGGCCCTTCGTTATTACTATTTCGCGCTTCAAGCAAACGAACGTGGTCACTTTGATGAAGTCGTCATCAATCTTGCAGTCGCTGCCGAAGCAATTGTTTCAACGGGAGGGAACTATAAAAGAAACCTGAAGGAAAGGATTTCTGCCTTCATTTCACACGATGAATCCGAAAGGGTTGATATTGAGAAGAGACTCGGAGATTTCTATGATTTGAGGGCAGCTGTTGTACACGGAGGGCGCAAGAGAATACCTTTGGCTGACGTGAGAGTGGTTAGCGGATACATTAAAAGCGCGATCGACAAGGCATTGGCGCTAAATTTTTTTTCCAAAGAAGAACTCATCAAAGCCTTGACAAGCACATATAAGGTCTAGAAGCCCCTCCTTGACGTTGATCAGCCGCTGACTTTCGTTGGCTACAATGTCTTTATTCAACCGTCACCGTATTTCACGGAAAGGATCGCCCACAATTATGTCGCAAGCTAGTTAGACGTTGATACAAAGGGGAGTCTCAGCTTTCATCTCAACATCTTTTGAGGATCTTCGCGTCTAGACCTTGAATCTTCAAGAGGCCTTTGACCTTCTCGCCTGATATGACATCTTCAAACTCCTTTCCGTCGCAAGGAATCCGTATGGCATCGTCGTTATAGTTTAGTGCAAAGACTATTTTCTGGTTTGAGCTTGATCTTTCTGTCGCTTCGAATCCGTCCGCTGAAGGTAATACGGATTCAATCTTCTTCTTTTCTATCGACCAGTCGACGAGCGTCAAGTAGAACCCTTTGTCTGCAAAAGTTCCAAGATAGATGGCGGTTCCGTCCCCGTAATGATTTAATGTTGCAGCTGGTTTTTGCTTGTAGATTCCTGACTGATAGTATGCGGCTACTTTGGCCTCTTTGGGTTGAAGCATCTCAGCCCAGTTTCTACCCCTATGGATGTCCTGGGTGCCTATCTCTGCCTTGACACCTTTCATGTCAACCGTCCCGTTGCCTGGCAAGCCAGTATATTCCTCGATGGTTATCCCGAAAACGTCCGTTAGAGATCCGGGCAAAGGCTCGTTCACTATGACATTGGCCCAGTCCTTTGCTCCGGTTCTGGGCCCTGCGATGAGTATCCCGCCTCGCTTCACGTAGGACCTTAGGTTCTCCTCGATTTTTCGGCTCATTAGCATTAATGAAGGAACGAAGACAGCCTTGTAGCTATCCATCTTCTCTGAAGCCGGATTTACAAAATCGACGAGGACATTCCTTGCGTAAAGAGCCCTGTAACAGTCTAACGTTGGTTCCCACGAAGACACGCCGTAATAGTTCTTATCACTGTGGCCAACTTCAAGGTCCAAAGCCCAGAGATTGTCATAGACCAGCGTGATCGCAATCTCGGGCTTGACAAGTGTTCCCTCAGTAAATGGTGCAGCCTTCCTCAACTCTTCTGAAACCTTTTTCACCTCGAAATACCTCCTTCTAGGAATACCGTCATGATCAAGGATTCCGTGCCAATACTCTTCCGCGCCGAATCTGCATGACCTCCACCTGAAGTATAATGTGCCGTCAGCTCCTCTGGCGACAGATTGGATCGTCCAAAGCCTTATCTCTCCGGGCTTGGGGATAGGCGCCATATGAGTTTTAACGGCTCCGCTTTGGAGTTCCATGATCCAGTAGGGCTTCTTCTTCAGGCTTCTCATAACATCATGAGCCATAGCTGAGGCGGCGTAGTCAACATTCGCGCTCCATTTTGGGTAGTAATCGAATGAAACTAGATCTAAAGGCTCAGCAAGCTTGAAGTAGTCTAACTCCTTATACAGTCCCATAAAGTTGTGTGTTACGATCTGGTGAGGCGCATCCTTACGGATTATATTCAGTTGTACCTGTTGGTACTCAATCCAGGAATCGCTGGAGAAGCGGCCCCATTCAAGGCTTAAGCTTGGGTTCTGCGTCCCCAAAGGCGGTCTGGGCGGATAAATCTCATCCCAGCTCCTATACTCTTGACCCCAGAAGATAAGCCCACAAACCCTGTTGAGTTCCTCAAGGGATTCATGTTTTCTTCTCAACCAGTCTCTAAAGGCTTTAACACAGTTTTCGCAGTAGCAAAGGTCGACACCAAACTCGTTATCGATTTGCCATCCGAGAACGTTAGGGTTATCCCTGTAGTGAAGAACCATGTTCTCCACTATTCTCCTCGAGTATTCGATGTAGTGCGGATTATTGGCACAATAGTTCTTCCTCGTACCTTCAGACTTTCTTCTGCCATTACCATCCACTATTAAGACGTCAGGGTGAGCCTGGACGATCCAAGGCGGCGGGGCGGCAGTGGGAGTGCCAATTATTGCCTTAATACCTTTCTCAGAAAGAATATCAAGAACCTCGTCCAACCATTGAAAGTTATATTTGCCTTCTCTGGGTTCGATTTTGCTCCAAGCAAATTCGGCAAGTCTGACAGTGTTGAAGCCTGCCTCGGCCATCAAGTGTGCGTCTTCTGTCCATCTTTCCTTGGGCCAGTGCTCTGGGTAGTAATCCACGCCAAACCGGAGAGATGATCTTACTCCAGCCAATTCAGTCACGACCGAGAGATATGGTGAATCTTGCCATTAGACCTTTACAGGAATTCAAGGATTTTTCTCACATTTTTGAGTGCTTCTCTTGAATCTTTAAGAGATTTGAACTCCAGACCTACGAAGCCGCCATATCCCGACTCGTCAATCTTCTTCAGCACATTGGCATAGTTTATCTCACCAATGCCAAATTCGTACCTGCCGGGAACGTCAGCAGCGTGAAAGTGGCCTATCAAATCGATGTTGCTTGTGATTGTACTGATGAGGTTCCCTTCAGTTATCTGTTGGTGGTAAATGTCATAGAGAAGTCTCACATTCGGACTGTCGACTTCCTTTATGATCTGGAAACCCTCTCGCGACGAGGATAAGTAATAGCCTTTGTGGTCGACTAAGACGTTTAGTGGTTCCAACACCAGCGTGACCTCAGCTTTCTCGACGTGTTTCGCGGCTTCTTTTAGGCTTTCCATGATGCTCTTGTGTTGGTCCTTTCTTGAAACGTGCGCCATCTCATTACCGGTTGTGACTATGAGCCTTGAACAATCCAGCTTGTGAGCGATGTCGATGGAGTCTTTGACCCCGGCAATGAACTCACGTCTAGTGCCCGAGTCGACTATCCTGCCCGTTGGTTCGACGCCGAAAGCCGAAACAGTCAACCCGTGTCTCTTTTTTCCCTCTAAGACTTTTTCTATGTCTTTGGATCGCCAGCCCCAGAACTCAAAGGCGGGAAAACCTGCGTCGGCCACGGCGCCAATTCTGTCCAGAAACGGGAGTTCTCGGAATATCATCTCGATGCAGACTGAGAATTTCACCATTTCTTAAATCTTCCTCGCACGTTTCGAGATTAGGAGATGAGTTAAGAATCTTCCGTAGGTGATATTAATCTTTCTTTATCCATGCCCTGCCTCTTGACGCAAGTCTCAGCTATGTGCCTGCTGTCGAGGCCCTTAACCACTATGCGATTCGGGCTTTCTAGAGGCTCTCAAGTTCACAGTCAAAGAGGGCTGACCTTTTAGAAGAGCCATTTTTCAAACCATCGGAATGCGTCTTCCTGCATCTCAGCGTCAAATTTGTGAGGGCCTGGATAGAACTTGCCGATATAATTATCTGGAGAACCCATCTTAGAGTAGATCTGGGCAATCTTCTGATCCGCTTGTTTTTCTCCTTCAATTGTGTACAGCGGGTCTTCCACGTCATATTGAACCATGAGCGGCGCTGGAGCTCGTAAGGCTATGACATCAGGCATGTCGAGAAACCTGTTCAGATAGGGAACATACAACATCCAAGTATGGCATTTGATATGGTTACGAAGGAGTTCGCGGAAGGTACTCATGAAACCAACGCAGACTGCGCATCGTATACGGGGATCCAATCCCGCTAGGAAGATAGTCCTTAAACCGCCCCCGGAGAGACCGCCACATCCAATTCGGTTGGGATCTACCTCAGGCCTCGTAAGCAAGTAATCTACGGCTCGCCGGTCTTCGTATGCAAAGACCCCTGGCCAAGTCGATCCGGCTGCGAATATCGTCTTGGCGATTATATGCTCATGTTCGGCTGCAAACTCGTTGTATCTCTGAATGTATTCCTCAGAGCAATCGTCGAAACCTTCGAAGAACTCCTGAAAATTTTCGCTCAAGGAATCTACTGGAATCTTTCGGCTACCAAAGAGGAAAACGTCCGTAGCAAGCACTGCAAATCCTCTCCTTGCCAGTTCAGTTGCCCAGCTTCGACCGGAATAACACTCTCTCTTGAATTCTCTGAGGATACTCGGCTCCTTTGGTATGGTTGTTATCTTCTCTTTGCCGTAGTATTTGAAACCTCCGTGATCATGAAGCGCGACAACTGCGGGCAGCTTGCCGCTTCGCTGTTTCGGGTATAGGAAGAAACCTTGCGTACGCGGGCCGTACGGCATATCGTAGGATATAGTTTCTACAACTATGTGATCTTCCTCTCGTCTACCATCAACGGTCGCATTTAAAGGCGTTTTGGGAGGTGCGAAGGCCAGAAGCTTGAAAACTTTGGCTTGCACCTTCGTCCGCCAGATCTCGACCTCAGGCCAATCCTTTGCCAGGTATGAGAGTGAATGCTTAGAAGAAGAGGCTACTGAATAAACTATTTCATGATATATTCCAATATCAGGCTTCATGGGCATCATCCCTCTAGATAGATGTTTTTTCCATTCCCGAACTGTTTTCTCTCAGGATTTTACCTATTGCACGAAATACCTCTCTGTCTATTTTCGCTCACGGGATTCCTGAATTCAGAAAAATCGAGAGCTCATTTTTCTTCGGCTTTCTCTTCTTTCTTCCCGGGTTTTCCCACGATCTTCACATTGATCTGAGTGATGCTCTCTGTGATCGTGTTTCCTTTTACGGTTTTTCTTCTCCTTTCTCCTTTCTTCTTGGGTCTGAAGCCTGTACCGCCCGCTAGGATGGAGCTCACCCTAACCCCTCCATGAACGCTCGGCCCCATGGGGAAACCATCCCTATCTGAGCCTCCAGTTATCTGCAATTTATGTCCTCTGAGGCCTAAAGGTGTTCCGTCTACGACCTCGCCGATTTTTCTCCCAATTAGTGGCGCAGCTTGGTTTCCTTCAACCTCAACCGAGGTGGATCTACCTGTTTCCGGATCAGAAATCACTACCTTAAACCTTGCCATTTATGCATTTTACTCCTTGGCTTAATCTTACCGTTAGGAGATTAGAGAACGATTTCTTCATTTATAAGTCTTCACCAAGATTGGAATCGTAAAGGTCGACACTTGTAGATCTCTGTAAAGCCTAGAGCTCTTCATGACTATAGTAATGGTTGATTCCTCCTTCATCTCATCATACTCGTAGATGTAGAAGGTGTGTTTCTGCAGAAGACTTTTGAGGTTTATACTCGAGGCGATATAGTCTGTTTTGGTGATATTCAAGTACAGGACAGTCTCCTGTAATCTTATGGCTGATTTTTTGATTGCATTGAGCGGGTCTGCAGATATGTCTTGCGCATAAGTAAGATCGACTGGGAGCCAGCCCCACGGAGGGATATAGACCATCGCCCATCCGTGCCACCCAACTCTCGACAGCGTGGTTGTAAGGCGTCCATCCCAATACCGAGAAGTTTCATTAACCTTCAAGGGTAAGTATATGCACCCTACTTGGAGGTAGGCCGGTATTCCGTATACGCGGCTGAATGTGATCAGGAGGTTTGCTTGATCATCACAGTCCCCGCGTCTTTCCTTTAATGTCTCGTTTGGATATCTTGGAATGTCACCGGTCTTGTAATGAATGTTGCCTTTGATCCATTTGACGAACTTTCTGATCATCGCAAGCACGTTCGTCTCGTTTCCTGCAATCTCATGGGCTAGATCGATGATTCCGGGATCGGTGACTTGCCATGGTCCTTCGGCCCTGCAGAATCTTTCTCTCATCGTTTCTGGTATGTCGCTCAATCTCAGAGAGGACTGTACGTTCACGCCTGGAATCGAGCGCGGCTTCGTGACGATCCTATACTCAACATCATAGCTAAAGGTTGTTTTAGGGAAGACATGGTTTGTTTGAGCGTCCAGAACTGCAATGTGATTGCCATCCTCATCATTCTTGAGTGACTTGATGGGGAACGAATAGTTCACTAAGTAGATCGTCTGCCAAGAATTGTTGCAAAACAACCCAATAGTATAGTCCTCCTCAGTGAGGTTCCATAGGTCGGCTCCAAGGTTCCCATAGGTAACTAAGAATCTCAGAACAAAGGTTCTATCTATAGCCGGAGTTCTAGGTGCGAACGGACGATAAGAGTAGACCAAGTAGACAGAGAGAGCGATCACTATCACTATTACAACTACCAATTCGTCCGGCTGTCTCTTGCTTGCACCGTCCGACGCCCGCATCCCTACTCTCTAACCCCTTCGCTTGACCCTTTATTGAAGCTTTTGGAAAATGATAAATATTCAATCTCCCATCTTATCCTTCAGACGAGAGATATCTTCTTTCAGAATCGTTCAAGTAGGTGTCCGATTTGAAACTTAGCGTTGGAAAAACCGTTCTTGAGCTCGTTAAAGGCGATATTACCGATCTCTCAGTAGACTGCGTTGTCAATGCCGCTAACAGCCAACTAAAACTTGGGAGAGGGGTTGCGGGAGCAATCAGGCGGAAGGGAGGACCGAGAATTCAAGAAGAATGCGACGAGATAGTTTCAAAACAGGGAGAGGTACCTAAAGGACAAGCGGTGATCACCAGCGGGGGCAACCTCAAAGCCAGATACATTATTCACTCTGTTGGCCCCGTTTTCGGGGAAGGTGATGAGGACATTAAGCTAGGAGACGCTACCATTAACAGCCTGAAACTTGCGGACAAGCATAAACTAAAGAGCATAGCTTTTCCAGCGTTATCTACGGGCTACTTCGGCCTCCCGAAGAGGAGGTGCGCAGAAGTCATGTTGCCAGTAGCGATCTCGTATATCAAAGGAGGCACTAGGATAGAAAGAGTCGTCTTCTGCCTTTACGATCAAGACACATTCGAAATATTCAAAGAGATTCTACTTAGGATCTAGACCCTGGCATTGGAGACCCGAAAAGAGGTAACCGATATTAATAGAAGTCTGCAAAACTGTGAGATGCTGAAGAGTCAAGACCAAGTTGATTATCCGATGTCCAAACGTGACCAAATGGAGATCATCGATACAGAAGTCAGAGCTTGTCCTAAGTGCAGATTGTCGAAGACCCGGAAAAATGTGGTTCCAGGTGAAGGGAACCTGGACTCGAAAGTCTTCCTTGTGGGCGAGGCGCCTGGATACTGGGAAGACGTAAAAGGGCGGCCATTCGTAGGCGCAGCCGGCGAGCTCTTAAATGAAACGCTGGAAAAGGCCGGTTTCTCCAGAAGTGAAGTATACATAACGAATATAGTGAAGTGTAGGCCTCCCCGAAACCGTGACCCCCGTCCAGATGAGGTAGAGGCTTGCACGCCTTATTTGGATCGCCAGCTACAGTTAGTCAAGCCTAGATTCATCGTGACGCTTGGTAGGCACTCCACCTCCCATATTCTTTCAAAGATTGGATACGAGATCAGCGGAATCACAGCGGTTCGCGGCAGGATCTTTGAGGCCGAACTATTGGGGCTTAACGTCCGCATCATCCCAATGTTTCATCCAGCCGCGGCTATCTATGACGCGAAGCTCAAGGACTATCTCGAAAAGGACCTGCGAGTTCTAAAGAATGAGCTAGAAAAAGAGTGAAGGCAGAGCTCTCCGAGAAGTCGAACAAAAGGTTCCAGATCTTGTACAACTCGGCGTCTGCAACAGGTACGCTGCTTGAAGCAGGCTGGTCCGCGGAGAAGTCTTCTACTAGAGTGTCTTGGATCGAGAGTTGGTAAAGATAGAGATTGAGAAGGTCTTAGAGTTCATGGAAATAGTTAAAGCTCAGATCAAAAGAACTTGAGGGTATTTGCCGCCATAACTAGGCTAATCGCAATGGCTTCACGTGTTCTTATTGGTACTAGAATAGGATAGGGGGTCTACTTCGAGCCCTTAGCCATAGGCTAATGGATGTGGGTTCAAATTTCCCCCCCCGAACCATCAAACATATGGCCTTTTAGGCTTGTTTTGGGCTTATTTCGACAAAAGGTTTGCGTAGGTTTTGCTTTTTTTATCAAACTCATGAGTGGAAACTCGAATCTAGGACCGCATTACATACAAAAAGGTTTTAGACCTCAAGGAGATGGATTAGCTACCTTAACGACTAGTTATCACGATCGCGTTTTCAATGCCTTCAAAGTGCGGGTCTCCAGTTAGAATTTTTGATTTAGTTTTTTTCGCGATCGCCAGCACGTAAGCGTCAGCCAGCCCGAAGTCTTTTCTGGTTTTTCGCATCTGGGCGTGTAAGACACCTGTTTCTTTCGAAATCTTTTCATCAACATCGATTATGCTTGAATTGTTTGTGAGGATATCATAAACAGTTTCAACATTCCGTCCTTCTCGGGCGGCTTTGCTGATGACTTCTGCAACTGTCACGGCACATGTGCAGATCTCATTTTCTTCTTCTGTCAGCACGGAATTGACTTTGACGCCTGATTCGCTTCCAATCAGGTATTCTATCCAAGCGTAGGCGTCTATGATATACTTTTCAGTCATGTGTTTTCAGCTCGTCCTCTGCCGTGAAGGATTTCATTCCTCTTAGGACGCCAAAGCCATCTCTTCTTACTTTCTTGACCGTTATCTCCAGGATCTCACCTTCCTTGATTTTCTTGCTCTCCACGAGTTCTTTTGGTAAGGTAACCACTAACGAGCCGCCTGTTTTCCTCGCTTTAACCAGGCTCATTGATATCACCACTATCACACTAAATGATACTAAAGTAGTACTTAACTCTTGCTAAAACTAACCCATGCACCACCTTTGCGTCAAATTTGAGTTATACTTCTATCGCCCTATCAATCGCTATATTAGACGCAAAGGTTCATCGGGTCGCATCCTCATGAGATTAGACATTATTTACTTGTCATGGTTGGCGTTTTCCTTGCGCTACTGATTAAATCAGTGAGTAGTGTGAAGGCTTTTCCAACATCCTCCATCTTCAGAACTATTATGGTCTCTGTGAAGCAGCTGACCGTCTCCTCTATATTTATCCGGTTTCTAGAAATTGGGATGTAAAGTGCCACTATGCAACCGGGCGTATTGACTATTTCTCTCGGGCTTTGAACAATGACAGCTGCGAGATTCTGCTTCTCATCGAGCACATCATCCTGCCTGAAAGCGGAACGAATCTGATTGAATATTCTCTGATCAACGATCAGCGTCAACGTGGTTGCGCCTTCTAGGATTTGGAGAAATGCTTCCGGATAGGCTACCAAGGTTCTCCTAGCCGTCTCTAATGTTCTCTTGGTCTTCTCTAAAGAGATCTTGGCCACATCGGTCCTGAGGTTTATGATGCTCTCAGCCACGACTTTTGTGTACTCGGACTTTGGTTTGTAGGTAGGCTTCGCACGTTTCACAGACGTTATCAAACCTTCGAGTTTGACCTTTCTGCCGAGTATTTCCTCAACTCTTGGTTTGAGCAATCTGGCTATGGCGCTGAAGTTTCCGTAATCTCTCCTAAGAGCATCCTGTAGCGATAGGTCGTTCTCTATGAGGGTTTGAACGGCCTTGGACAGGGAGGTCTCGACCAATTTTGACCACTTTTGCCAATTAATGACATAAATAGACCAAAAACAATATATAATCTTTCCCCCTTCTCTCATAGGCTCGGAGAAATGACCCATGAAAAAGATTGTCCTAGCTTACTCGGGGGGCTTGGACACCTCGGTTCTGCTCAGATGGATTCAGCAAAAATATGGCGCTGAGGTCGTAACAGTAACGCTTGACGTAGGTCAAAAAGAAGATCTCGGGGAAATCGAAGAGAAGGCCAAAAACCTCGGCGTCTTAAAGCACTACTCCATAGATGCCAAAGAAGAGTTTGCGAGAAATTACGTTTTCCCAGCGATCAAAGCTAACGCGTTGTATCAGGAGAAGTACCCTGTGAGCACTGCGCTTTCTAGACCTTTAATCGCCTCAAAACTGGTTGATGTCGCCAAGAAGGAGAATGCGGACGCTGTTGCCCACGGGTGTACCGGGAAAGGAAATGATCAAGTCCGAATCGAGGTGACAATAAAGTCCCTCTCACCAGATCTAGAGGTCATAGCCCCCGTAAGAGAGTGGAAGATGACCCGAGACAAGGAGATAGAGTTCGCGAAGGCTCACAGTATACCAATCCCAGTAGATGTTGACAAACCCTACAGTGTAGACCAGAATCTTTGGGGCAGGTCTGTCGAGTGTGGAGTTCTGGAGCGCCCCGAGAAAGAACCACCTGAAGACGCCTTCGAATGGATATCTCCGCCTGAAAAAGCACCTGAGAAGCCTGAATACTTAACCTTGAAGTTTGAGGGAGGCGTCCCGGTAGCCTTAAACGGACATGACATGAATCCAGTGGAACTGATAGAAACCGTGAATAGAGTAGCCGGCGACCACGGGGTCGGACGTATAGATCACATTGAGGATCGCCTAGTGGGCATCAAATCTAGAGAGGTCTATGAGTGTCCAGCCGCCACCGTCATCATCGAGGCTCACAAAGATCTGGAAAAGATTGTTATGACGAGGCACGAGTACCTGTTCAAGCAGCAAGTGGATGCACAATGGGCTCTTCTAGTATACACAGGCCTCTGGATGGAACCCCTGAGGGAAGACCTCAACGCCTTCATCGAGGAGATTCAGAAAAGAGTCAATGGGGAGGTCACAGTCAAACTCTATAAGGGATCCATGCGGGTCGTCGGTCGTTCATCACCCCTGTCACTCTACGATTTGAAATTAGCCACATACGAGTTTGGGACAACCTTCGATCAGTCCTCATCAGCCGGGTTTATCGAGCTGTGGGGACTACCCACAAGGGTCGCCAATTTATTGAAGAAAAAGGCTAAGTGAATTGTCCAAACTTCTAAGGAGGGGAAGATTAAAATCCGTAAGAGAAGATGTAGTGAAGTTCACGTCATCGGCAAGAAGCGATAGGAAACTCCTAAAACATATAATCAACATAAATAAAGCCCACATGGTTATGCTCACAGAGCAGAAAATAGTTGACCCAGCTGTTGGAACAAAGATTTTGGGCGCACTCGCTGGACTGAAGAAAGGGTTAAGACTGAAGCCTTCTCTTGAAGATGCTCATATGGCTGTTGAGGAAGAGATCGTAAAGGCTACTGGACCGGATGTTGGTGGAAATCTACATATAGCCAAAAGCAGAAACGATCAGGTTTCAACAGCGATAAGGATGGCACTTCGCGAAGAACTAATCAACCTGCTCACGTCGATTATGAATATCCAAGACACAATTATAGCCTTGTCCAAGGAACATGTCGAGACCCTTATACCTGGGTACACTCATCTTCAACCGGCTCAGCCGATAACCTTCGCCCATTATATACTATCATTCTTCGACGCCTTAGACCGGGACTTAGACAGGATCACCGAGGCCTATGCGCGAGTTGACCGGTGCCCAATGGGTGCAGGAGCCCTGGCGACCACGAGCTTCGCGATAAGCCGCGAAAGGGTGTCCAGTCTCCTCGGCTTTGGTGATATACTTGAAAATTCGTTTGACGCTGTAAGTTCCCGAGATTTCACACTTGAAACCTTAGCAGCTTTGTCAATACTAGCTGTGGATATCAGCCGACTAGTTGAAGATTTAACAATTTGGTGTACGTCGGAGTTTCGAATCATCGAGCTTCCAGACGAGTTCTCGTCCACGAGCAGTATAATGCCCCAGAAGAAGAATCCGGAAGTTTTGGAGATGATCCGTGCGAGGACTAGCCACATCATTGGTGACCTGGTCTCTTCTTTGTTTGTGATGAAGGCTCTGCCTTCGAGCTATAACCTGGACCTACAGGAGGTTACGCCAAAACTATGGGATGGTCTAGAGACTATGAAGAGTTCTCTAAAAATGCTTTCCAGCCTAATCCGCAATCTAAAGGTCAACAGAAACGTCTTCGAAAGGTCAGATATGACGTTCACAACCTCAACCGAGTTGGCAAATATGCTTGCACGCAAATGCAATATTCCGTTCAGGACAGCGCACAACATAGTGGGAGCGCTAGTCAGAGATCTGCTCGAAAAGAATGAGTCTCTCCTGGACGTAACACCTGAAAGACTGCACGAGACAGCGGAAAAAACCTCTGGAATCCATCTTGAAGTCGACTTTGAAGACATAAATCTGGCTGTAAGTCCCGTAGGATTTGTCGAATCGCACAATGTTAGGGGAGGGCCATCAAAGAAAGAGGTATGGAGAATGATCGACCTCAGAAAGCAGTTGCTGAGCCGTTCAAAGCACAAATTTTCGGAGCGAAAAGAGAGGTTGAGGAACGCTGAGAGGATGCTGGATCAGATAGTTGACTCTTATTTGTCTTCCTCTTCGAACCGTAAGGTTTAAAAGTTGGTGTGATGTCTTGGATGATCTGGGTCTTTTGGGAGCCGAATTCCGCCTTCGGAAGAAGAGGAAAAGAAAGAGTGAGGAAGCTGGAAAGGCGGCTCTCGTCTTGGAAGACGGCTCAATTTTTCTAGGCCGAGGGTTTGGCGCTGTAAAGAAGGTTCCGGGTGAGGTTGTTTTCTCAACATCGATGGTTGGTTACCCTGAGTCGTTGACCGACCCCTCTTACTGCGGCCAGATCTTAACGCTTACTTATCCTCTGGTCGGGAACTACGGCGTTCCCGCTTATCACACCAAGTTTGGCGTTCCATTACACTTTGAGTCCATCGGCATAAAGGTAAGGGGCCTCATCATCCAAGACCTCTGCATGGAGCCATCCCATTACCTTTCTAATAGGACTCTGGACGGTTGGCTCAAGAGAGAGGATGTTCCCGGCATATTCGGAATCGACACCAGAAGGTTAACCAAGAAACTTAGAGAGAAAGGCGTCATGCTAGGCATTCTAGAGGTCTCTGAGAAAGGCGAAGAACCCGATGTTGAGCATCTTCTCAAAGAGGTAGGGGATGTTCCCGATCCGAACAGGGAGGACCTCGTCAGTGAAGTAACGATAAAGGAACCTATCTATTACGAGTTTGACGGAAGGAAGAAGATAGCCCTGATAGACTGCGGCGTGAAATGTGGAATACTGAGAGAACTGTTCAACCTCAAGGTCGACATCATACGTGTACCATATGATTTCTCTGCAAGAGAGATAATGGGATACCATCCAGACGGGGTCCTGATTAGTAACGGTCCGGGCGACCCTAAGAAGTCCGAAGAGACCATTGGAGCCGTTAAGGAGTTGGCTGACGAGAAGATCCCAATCATGGGTGTATGCCTTGGGAATCAGATATTGGCTCTGGCTCTGGGTGGGAACACTTACAAATTGAAGTATGGGCACCGTTCCCAGAACCAGCCTGCCTACGATCTTGAAACTGGTCGATGCTACATAACGACCCAGAACCATGGGTATGCGGTTGATTCGGAATCCTTGAAGCAGACTGACCTAAGCGTCTGGTTCATAAACGCGAACGACAAGACCGTTGAGGGCGTGAAGCACAAGAATGAACCCATTTTCGCCGTGCAGTGGCATCCAGAGGCTTCTCCAGGACCCTATGACACCGAGTTCCTCTTTCAGAATTTCCTAAATAAGCTAGGGTGACTGGGAATGCCAAAGCTAGACTGGGTTCGTAGGGTTCTGGTTCTCGGCAGCGGGCCTATAAAGATTGGTGAAGCAGCCGAGTTCGATTATTCTGGGAGCCAATGCCTCAAAGCCTTAAGAGAAGAGGGGGTCGAAACTGTCCTGGTCAATCCAAATGTGGCAACGATCCAGACGGACCCTCGTTTAGCAGGTAAGGTTTACCTTCTGCCTGTGACGCCTGAATACGTTGAAGAAGTGATCAAAAAAGAGAGACCGGACGGAATCCTCCTCGGCTTTGGTGGACAGACAGCATTAAACTGTGGCGTTCAGTTGGCAAAGTCAGGCATACTGGAGAAGTACGACGTGAAGGTTTTGGGAACGCCGATAAGAGCCATTGAGGACACCGAAGATAGAGAGCTATTCAAGCAGGCGATGATCAGGGCCGACGTTCCAGTTCCTAGAAGCGGGTCCGCAACGTCTGTCGAAGAAGCCATTAAAGTCGCTGAGTCTCTTGGTTACCCTGTGATAGTCAGAGTGGCATACACGTTGGGCGGAAAAGGCTCAGGTGTAGCCCACAACGAGAAAGAGTTGAAGGAGATAGTTAACCGGGCACTCGCACAGAGCATGATCACTCAGGTTCTGGTCGAAGAGTACATCGGACACTGGAAGGAAGTCGAGTACGAAGTGATGCGGGACTACCAAGACAACTGCATAACCGTGTGCAACATGGAGAACTTCGATCCGATGGGCGTTCACACCGGCGACTCGATCGTCGTAGCCCCATCCCAAACCTTGACGAACCGAGAATATCATCTGCTCCGTTCAGCTTCGATAAAGGTCATCCGAAGCTTAGGCATCGTGGGAGAATGCAATATACAGTGGGCTCTCCACCCAAGGTCTGAAGATTACCGCGCCATCGAAGTGAACGCCCGTATGTCGAGGAGCTCCGCCCTCGCCAGTAAGGCAACGGGATATCCACTCGCTTACATAGCGGCTAAGTTGGCTATTGGATACCTCTTGCCGGAGCTGATAAATAAGGTCACTGGGGTCACAACCGCCTGCTTTGAACCAGCTTTAGATTATATTGTGGTTAAGATCCCCCGATGGGATCTACGGAAGTTCAAGAATGTTGATCCGCATCTCGGTCCGCAGATGAAGTCCATCGGAGAAGTTATGGCGATCGGAAGGAACTTCGAGGAGGCGCTTCAAAAGGCTGTACGCATGCTCGACATTGGGAAAAATGGCTTGATTTCTAATCCCAACGATCGGGAACCCGAATCAGTCGAGGCGGTTAAGGATGTTCTCAAGAACCCAACCGATGAGAGGCTCTTTAAGATAGTGGACGCTATAAAGATGGGGATACCGATCCGTGAGATCTATCGGCTAAGCGGGATCGACCCGTGGTTCCTTTACAAGATTGGTAACATCATAAAAATGGAGAGAAGGCTGGGCGAATCAGATCTCGGAACAGTGGATGCAGCCGAGGTCATTAAGGAAGCCAAATGCCTAGGCTTCTCAGACAAACAGATAGCAAACTGCATTAAAACGAATGAAGAGGAGATAAGAAGATTCAGAAAGAAGCACAACATAGTCCCAGTTGTTAGACAGATCGACACGCTTGCCGCCGAATGGCCCGCTCTCACAAACTACCTTTACTTGACTTACCATGGAGGCGAGGACGACATAAAATTCCAATCGGGAAAGCGGAAAGTCATAGTTCTCGGCGCGGGAGTGTTCAGGATCGGCTCAAGTGTGGAATTCGACTGGAGCGGCGTAAACACAATCTGGTCACTTAAGAAGCGTGGAATCGACGAGGCGATTATGGTTAACTACAACCCGGAAACGGTCTCAACAGACTATGATATCTCAGATAAGCTGTACTTTGAGGAATTGACACTGGAAAGGATTCTAGACATATATGAAAAGGAAAAGCCCGAAGGGGTCGTCGTCAGCGTCGGAGGCCAGATTCCAAACAACTTGGCTCTGAAGCTTGCCAATTCCGGTGTAAACCTCCTCGGCACATCAAGCAAGAGCATCGATTTAGCCGAGGACAGATCGAAGTTCAGCGCGCTTTTAGACGGATTGGGCATCTCCCAGCCGAGATGGAGCAAGCTCACGACGATAGAGGACGCTGAAAGATTCGCCGACGAGATTGGTTACCCAGTACTTGTACGTCCAAGCTATGTTCTATCTGGCTACGCGATGAGAGTCGCTCACAGCAAAGGAGAACTCAGAGAATACCTTGAGTTAGCCGCCAGTGTCTCACCTGAACACCCCGTTGTGATATCGAAGTTCGTTGAGAGTGCAAGGGAGGTTGAGGTTGACGGAGTCTCAGACGGTGAGTACACATTGATAGGCGCCGTTATTGAGCATGTTGAGCAAGCGGGAGTACATAGTGGTGACGCGGTCATGAGCATTCCACCCTCAACCCTTAGTAGTGACGTTGTGGAAAGCATTGAGCAATACTCGACCGAGATTGCTAGAGTGCTTAACATTAGGGGGCCCTTCAACATCCAGTATCTTGTGAAGAACGGCATCGTCTCGGTGATTGAATGTAACCTAAGGGCTTCTAGGTCTATGCCCTATGTAAGTAAGACTAGGGGCATCAACCTAATCGACCTATCTACATCGATAATGTTGGGTGGGACCTTCAAGGAGTTAGGGATAACCCAGATTCCTCCGCCGAGGCATATAGGCGTAAAGGTTCCCAGCTTCAGCTTTATGCGGCTGAGCGGCGCTGATCCCGTCCTCGGGGTTGAAATGCTAAGCACCGGAGAGGCAGCTTGCCTGGGCGAGAACTTCGCCGATGCGTTCTTGAAGGCTCTCCAATCCGTCGAGTTCACAGTCCCGAAGTGGGGAGGCACCGTCCTTATCACAGTTGGCGGAAAGAAGATGAAGAGAGAAGTAGTTCCGATCGCGAAAAGCTTGAGAAATATGGGTTTCGAGATCTACGCGACCGAACATACAGCCGAAACGTTGAGGAAGTCCGGATTGAATCCCGTAGTAGTTCTACACAAGGTTAAGGAGGCAAAGAAGCCGAATATTCTGGATTACCTGCTTGAAAGGAAGATCGATCTGGTTATTAACATACCTGCAACCAACTCCGAAGATGAACATGCTGATGTCTTAGAGGATGAGTACACGATAAGGAGGCTGGCGGTCGAGTTTAACATTCCGATCCTAACAACGATTGAATTGGCCTCAGCCCTGGTAAGAGTATTGAAGTATAAAGCAAGCGGTAAGATCACCATACGCTCATTAAACGAGTATATGGATAGGTTATCGCTCAAATACTGGTAAGATATGTTTTCTTAGAGCTACTATATCGAGTATGTTTCTGGTTCTGCTGCTATAATCCCGACCATAAACATGACAAACCTCAACAGGCTTTCCGCTGGGGAATCCCAAATTGTTAGCGGCCATTAAAGAGGCACTCACTGAGGGGAATCCGGAAGGGATCATGATAGGTGAAGGCATGACCGACTTGGAAGCCAGTAGATCGATGCCTTTTTCTTTTTTCATCGTTGATCGTCGCCTACCTACCATACCTGTTAATGCTGTTTTGTCACTTGAACGCTGTTGATTCTTTTCCACAGTCCTTTTAAATAAAAATAACGATATTAGCTGTCGGGAGAGTGCGAAATTGAGAAAATGTAAAATATCATTAGAGAGAGTGGTGTCTAGAAAAGCTCTCCTGATCTCTCTTCTGGTCTTGAGTGTATTATTGTCAAGCTTCTTCAGCGGCGCAACTGATGATATGAGTGCAATTGACGATGTGGATGCATATGCTCTTTCGCCTTTAGGCACGTCTGGAGTGCCCGCCAAGATTACCGTAGCCTGCACCCCTCCAAAAGTCTTAGCAGATAGCAGCTACCACGATCATGCCGTAAAGGTGTTACTTCAGGACTTGTATGGAAACCCGGCTTATGCTCCTGAAGGCGGAATCCCCGTCAGCATCTCCTCCTCCGACCCCACGATCGGATACACCTCCCCAAACCATCTCAGCATCCCTGCGGGACGCACATATGAAACCGTAGATTTCTATTCGACCTATAAACCGGGGACGACCACGATCGGGGCTACATCTGTCGGGTTGGTCTCAGGTTCAGCCACCGTGACAACTGTTGGAGCCAAGCCCTACAAGGTTCAAGTAATCTTGGCTCCAAATAAGGTGTTAGCAGACAGCGAATACTACTGCGATCCGTATACGTCCAGCTTCAGGACTCAACGGGCAATCCCGCCGTGGCTCCCAAGGACATATGGGTCGGTCTCTCCTCGTCTGATACTTCAGTCGGAATAGTTTCCGAGGGCTTGGCTATTGATATGGGAGAAACCTTCGCAGCGGCATGGTTCCGCTCAACCTTGGTTCCCGGTTCAACAATAATAAAGGCTGCAGCGGCGGGTCTGGTCGGCGGCAGCGCAACTATGACGACAGTTGCACCTGGAGCCAAACCCATAAGGAAGTTGAGGGTTTGGCTCGCCCCCAGCAAGTTACCAGCAGACGGCGACAATGTCTACGATTCGGTAGTCGTAAGTCTCGAAGACGAAGATGGAAAGCCGGTGGAAGCCACCTCATCCATTTCAGTCGCTTTGTCCTCTTCTAATACTTCTGTTTGAACTGTTCCAAGCTCCTTAACCATAAGCACGGGCCAAGAATTCGAAACCGAATACTTCACGCCGACCTATGTGCCAGGAACAACCACGATCGAAGCCTATGTGCCACTGGCAAGAGACAGCAAGGTTATGACAACCGTGGGATATACCCCGACCAAATTCACCGTATATCTTGCTCCATCCAAAGTTTTCGCCCACAAGACGTACTCTTACTACTCAATAGTGGTTCAAGCCGAAGACGCGTCCGGGAACCCGGCCAGAGCCCCAGCGGGCGGGATAACAGCGAGCATGTCATCATCAACCCCGTCCATCGGAACCGTCACGGACGCCACCATAACCATCAGCGCCGGCGATACCTACGCATACACTAGCTTCTACTCAACCTACAAGCCTGACGTAACCACAATTCGAGCCAGCGGCACCCTTGCCACCGGATCAAAAGTGATGAAGACCGTAGCGCCGTACCCTACAAGATTGAAGTGGATCTGGCTTTATCAAAGGTGCTCGCCGTCGATGGCAAATACTACCCTGACATTGTGCGCATCATCCTCCAAGACTCAGCGGGTAATCCAGCCATTGCCCCTGTAGGCGGCATCACAGTCACCCTAAGCTCATCTGCGAAGGGGATTGGAACAGTTGAAAGTTCAGTAACCATCAGCGAAGGAGAATTCTTCACCAATGCTCTGTTTAGAACCACAGCGACACCGGGCAGCACAACCATAAAAGCAATCGCGACCATTGGAGGAGTTACCAAGACGGACTCCAAAACCATGACCACAATTTCACCAACTGCAAATCCGCCGAAATCCATCAAGGTCGAAGTGCTCCCGAAGATCACGTCTCTCTCTGAATTTCTCTTTAAAGAGCCCGTAGTGGTCTACCTAGTCGACGCAGGGGGAAATCCGGCCAAAGCTCTAGGCCGCATCTCTGTAAGCCTCTCTTCCTCAGACAGCCTTGTTGGCATCGTCTCCATATGCATCCCGATTTCAAAAGACGAGATATATGGATTCTACGCATTTACATCAACTTGGCGCCCAGGGACAACAATAATCACAGCTACAGTGGCAGGACTGACTTCCGGATCGGCCACCGTCACAACAGGAGTCTTCACCCCGAGATCTAAGACGTATACATTCGCGAATCTCGGCTACCTATTCTACAGCACGACAATCCTCGTACCAGGACACGACGCCCACGCCAGGGAGGTAATGGGCACAGCGTTGATATCATACGCCTTGAGCAAAGCCGGCGCGCAGATACCCCTGATCAAGACTGACGGGCTCATCAACAGCACCGAATACGCAGGTAACAACCTCATAATCACGGGCTTCAACAACACAAAAACGACAGCCAAAAACACGGAATACGGCATAATCGTCGAAACGGACACAACGTGGTTCAACATAACCTCAACTAGCGAAGGCTTAAGCCTCAACCTACCCAAGGCTGAATACCCGAGCAAAAGCATCGCAATAGTATACCTAAAGAAGGATGGAACAAGGGCAGTCATGCTCGTTTGGGGATACGGCTGGCTGGGCACATACGTAGCAGAACTCTTCATGGCAGACCCGAACAACTGGTCAAAACCCGCCATTGCAAACAAGCACCTTCTAATGCTATCGTGGACAGACACCAACAGCGACGGCTTCGTGCAATCCTCAGAGATAACAATAGCCTCTACCGCGTAAACCTTCCGCCTCTTCTTTAAAAAACATCGCCCAGACATTGGAAAAGCGATGACTTCGCTGAGCGCTGAACACGGTATCCCCATTCTTACAGTCAAATAGTGCAACTCCTATCCAATTTGGGATATGGAAAAGATCCCCAGAGTTGCCAAGGCTATAAAGTACATCAAAGACACCTAAAGGCCGGATAGACATCGGCCTGCTCATAACGACCAGAAGCACACAGACCCGGATGCCAGTTGTGTCCGTGCTCTATATGAACTTCTAGCCTGCATTCCTACGGCCAGGAATCTCCGGTTTCCATGAGTAACGCCAGAGAGACAGGGAAACAGAAAAAATGTTTAACTGCAAGGAGTATCAATATATGCCAGACGCAAGGCAACCACATAAGGCAAGAATGATGATAAGACGTTTTCTAACAAAACAGCTAATCATTCTAATGCTGCCAATCTTTGCGGTTGTATTAATCGCGTTAGGCATGGCATCTCTCTCAATCTCAGTTGGCACACATGGAATCCCGATTATCCCTTTCTCCGAAGAAGGAGAATTAGAGACAGTTGTGGTTAATGTCCTATTCTTCGTAAGCCTAGCGTCTTTAAGTATCCCCCTCCTCTATTTCGCCCTGAAGAAAGGGTGGTTGTCTCTTCTAGAGAAAATGTTTGCAATAGGAGCGGGGTTCTTGACACTGTCTCTTACCGGGCTCATCGGTATTCATCTATATAACATAATCCCTTCGCTTTTTGCGTTCTTCCTAGCATGGTTATGCACTTTTTTCGTCGCTCTCTCTATAGCTCTTGTTCTTGTCGATTTCTTTTCTGAAGAAACCAGAAACGTGTTGTTCATGATGTATAGTTCTGTAGGGGGAAGCTTGTTAGGGATGAGCGTTCCAAAGATCTCTATGGTTCACATCCTTCTGTCCCTATGCATAATTGACTTAGTATCCTATCGAGCCGGACTTTTGAAAACAATAGTCAGTCTCTCAGAGGGTGAATCAGTCTTCTTTCGCATAAAATATTCAGATAAGGAATTGGTAATTGGGCTAGGAGACTTAGTCTATTATTCAATGCTAGCCTCATATTCCCTACTCAACTTCGGCATTCTAACCGCAATCTTTTCCAGTACTCTCGTTCTCATAGGATTTCTCCTCATGCTTTTCTGGACGGAGAGAAACAAGGTCCTGCCCGGTCTGCCTCTCTCCATAGGATTAGGGTTGATTCCAATAACACTCAGCCTAAATCCAATCTACCTCTCCATACTGGCTATACCATTAGTCCTGAACAGGATTCTAAGGATCATAGAACCGAGGCTAGCAACGAAGACAGAAGGTTTGGAGAAACTATCAATGGGAAAGGGTGTTCTGAAGACACCTAAATACCCTGAAGCTAGGAAAATTCTCAGCCTTATGACCATAATAACGATTTTCGTTCTCTCACCTTTGCTAAGTCTTCTTGACTATAGAGTGCCGTTTCAAGATTGGCTCTTCTTCTCGTTCGAGATTTTCAAGCTGTTGTTCACGGACCTCTTATTCGCGCCCTTCGTTTACACCGGAATAGCTTATAGTATATATTTCCTCACGAGCAGAAGAGTTCGAAGACTCTTTGCGATATCATTACTATCCACATACTTGTTTGTGACGACTTTCATAGTACCAGTTCAACTCTACTTAGTCAAGTTCTTCAAATCCGTTATCTTCGTTCTCCCACTATACATATCGGTTACCCTCTTGGCAATCTATTCAGTGGCTGAACCCACAGGACAAGAAACATAAGTTTTCTTTGCAACATCTAGTTGCAGAACATCGCAACGTAGATATTGCTGAAGCGTCCGGTATTTATGCCGACGATGTATCCGTATCCAAAGTCTTCAAAGAACTTGGATCTACAGGAATCGCGACATCCTACAGAATTGAAAAAACAAGATGTTCGTTTCAAGTTGCGCAAACTCGAAGTCAGAGAATAAACGCTTAGGCGGTGACGTTTTGAAACGTAGCTCCACGTCGTCAACGTCGTCCTCGCTGAATTTTCTTAGAGTAACTCCAGAAGTTTAGCACATGTTTTAAGCATAAATTTATCCATTGTTGTGAAAAGATCTTGTTATGGACAAAGTTGTGAGACCGCTTTGTTATCGATGGGTGATCTTGATTTTAGCCTTCCTAGTGACACTTATAGAGCATCTTCTCCTATTCTCTTCTTCACCCCTTCTTCTGCGGATAATGCCGGAGATGAACCTAACCTACACAGAGGCAGGCTTCATCCTTCCCATAGCCTTCCTGGCAATTATCCCGCTGCGCATTCCCTGGGGAATCTTTGGTGACCGTATGGGGATTAAGTCAACGATGGAACTTGCAATTGCTATCATGAGTATCTCGGGATTTTTACGAGGCTTTGCCGTCAACTACTGGACGTTGCTCATGTTTCAAGCATCTCTGGGAGTTGGAGTAGCAGCAGTCATGCCCTGCTTACCAAAGCTGATAGCTGCATGGTTTCCTCCGGAAGAACTGGGCATCGCAACGGGCATCTATGTTGCTGGTTTTTCCATCGGTAACATGCTTGGGTTGGGCGTCACCTACCATATTCTCGCGCTGATAGGCACCTGGAGAGGATCCTTTCACCTCTATGGCATCTTAGGCTTAATCTTAGCTTTTGCCTGGTGGTTTACTGCAAGGGAGCCGACAACTAAAACACCGCCAGAATCGTCTTTAACGAAGGACCTCGCCGCGATAGTAAGAATGAAAGATGTGTGGATTTTGACAGGGCTCCTACTCTGTGCTATGGGTAGTTATGACACCATTTGTTACTGGCTTCCAAGCATACTAGAGCTCAAAGGCGTCCCAGCAGCCGCTTCAGGACTCGTCGCTTCTATGCTGCCCCTCGGATTTTTGGTTGCAGGCCTTACAGTAGGCATCTCATCTGATCGAATCGGCCTGAGAAAGCCCTTTATATGGATTCTCGGACTCATTAGCGGTCCCGCCATCTTAGCCATCGAGAAATTTCACGGGTCGCTTCTATGGGTCACTGTGTTCGTGAGCGGCTTCTGCACCATTGGAGTTTTAACCTTAGTACTCCTCGTACTCGCGGAGCTTCCAAAGGTAGCGGGTTTTGTGGCGAGCGCCAGCGGATGGGTTTCCTCCCTAGCAAATATAGGCTCCGTCATCATGCCGACAGTAACTGGGTATATTAAAGATGTAACCGGATCTTTTCTTCCCGCCATAATTATCATAGCTGCTTTGGCCGAGATGACTCTAGTATTAGGTTTCGTAATTAAGGAAACGGGTAAGGGTAGACATTCATTTAACCCCTTTAATCTGAAGAGGGTTCGTATAAACACCTGTCCTACGTGAAAGACTCCATTGGACATACCATTTTATGCATCATGCAGGCAGAGCTTTTCCGCCCCATAACTTGCGGATTCGCAATGACCGATCTCTTCCATACGTCAACGACCTTGTGAGATACGTTATCAATACGTAAACGTTAAATACGAGTACGTTATCTGATTGAGGATGGAGGTGACATCGTGCAAGTTGAAGGCATATATGAGATCAGGGTCAGGGTCAAGACATTAGCCGACGCATCGAAGATAATACAGTTGCTGGACACTGCAGGATACAAGGAATTAGAGATGGGCCCACCTAGACCACCTTTTCCTCCTAGACCGCCTTTTCCTGAGGAGATGGGAGGCCGTCTTAACCAGACAATACTTGGGGCGCTGTATAGGCTTGGAGCCGTGGATAAGGAGCATGGAGTAGAAGTTGACAAGGTTGTTGAAGAGATGAAGAAGGACCTAGAGTTTGGTGACCTTGTTCGCTTCTCTCCCGAAGGGATAATTGCGAGAACCGTAGCCATGGTAGCTCCTGCGATTCTCGCAGAAAAACATGGATGGGTCAGCTACGACCCATTACAGACTCCAAGAAGATTCTGGCTCACCGAAAAAGGTATCGAAGAAACAAAATCGGTGGAAACATAAGAGCATCTTAAAGGTCCAAGTAAATGGCTTCTTATACTCCTATACGGCCTTGGGAGAGTGAGAGGTAGCACACGTCTGGAAAAAACGAAGTCATTGATCGCCTCAAATCCATAACAAAAACCTGAGAGTTGGGGGTTTTTGCTATGTTGAACACAGTTGGAAGAATTCTCCAGCATAGGTTACAGAAGAATAAAATAGAGTTTTCTCTGGTCTGTTTCGTTCTTCTACTTGGATTCTTATTCTATTTGTGGATCTTCTTTAGAAATCAGTTACTTCCAATGAAAAACTGCCCGTATTATCTCATCCAAGTAAGAAGCCTCCTAAAAACCGGAGGCCTTGTTTACGGTGACCCTCCTCTGACTTTCTATCTCTTGTCCTTCTTTTCCCTTCTCTTTGGGGATATTACGTTAGGAGTAAAGGTTGGGGCCTCATTCTTCTCTGCCCTGTCCACCATTCCCGCCTACTTCCTCATGAAAAGGGTTGGCAAAAGCGTCTTAGCTGGTCTTATTGCCATGTTACTTGTTATCTTTTCGGCCCCGTACATCAGAATGCTGACTGATTTTATTAAAAACGCGGTTGGCATATGCTGGCTCATAGCCTTCATATACTATTTACATGACCTAGCTTTCTCCGGCTTCAAAAAGAGCAATTTGATCCTAGCCACGTTTTTTCTCGTTCTAACGGTTTTGACTCACATATTGGATTTTGGTACTGCTCTTCTTTTTCTTGCCTTCTACACTGTTATGGTCCAAATCTTTAATGTTAATAGACGATCTTTCCTAAAGGCTGTGAGTATAATAGCGTTGGTGATTTCTGCTTTCGTATCTATTGCTTCTACATTTTTCAGTTTTCTATTCACTGATTTTAGCAAGGTCCTCTCTTTCATTCGCGATCTGACAACTCATCGGGCTCCTCCTCCAATCCCTCCAAGTCCTGGACCTGGACCTGCACCACCACCTGCACCACCCCCTGGCGCTACAATGGATGTATTTTCTACAGTTGGTGGTTGGGGCACAATCCTTTTGATTCTTTCTTTTGGAGCCATTTTGTCTCTGTATGTTTGGAAGAAGAAGGAGAAAGAGGCGTTGTTACTGCTGTCAGTTACGACAATTGTAGGTTCCAT
>Ga0315312_1000960_pt1 | contig 26092 bp, 22 predicted proteins | sample TDP7_MG_FD_203629 | JGI IMG/M metagenome (GOLD analysis project Ga0315312, IMG submission 203629) | Freshwater sediment microbial communities from Lake Towuti, South Sulawesi, Indonesia - TDP7 | ecosystem: Environmental > Aquatic > Freshwater > Lake > Sediment | place: Indonesia: South Sulawesi... | reverse complement strand
TTCCACCAATCTCCGCGAATTAAGATATAGCTCGTAAGATAAGAGCGCAATTGAGATCATAGCCAAAAGGAGGATTGAGCTGATGGGCCTCCTGAGCGACAGGAGGGATGGTTTCATCGGGTTTACGCAACAGGTCTGGAACCTTAAACGTCTTGCGATTGCACTTCATGCCCTTGCTTAGGTATCACTCAACGCCCGTGGAGGATAATTCGTATTTACCCTGAACCCCCTTGACGTATCCTGCGGTCGCCCTCCTGAAGTATCTTCCGTAGAGAGCCGACAACCTTTTAGCTTCATCGGGCTCATCGTCTATGAGATTTATCTCCTCCTTAGGGTCCTTTACGACATTATACAGCTCATCGGGCTGGCCATCGGGCCTTTGGATGTAACTCCACACTCGGTCTCTAATGCACCTATCGACCCCTTCGTGGTACCCGGTTATGATGGACTCCCTGTGTTCGTCACCCCCTTCCAGTAGGAGATGCGCGAAGCTCCTCCCGTGCATTGACGACGTCTCCCTCCCCATCCCGAGCAGTTCGAGTATTGTGGGAGCCAGGTCTTGGAATTGAACGATGGCCCTTGTCCTCCTCGCGCCTTTGCCCCCAGGAAACCGCACCATGAATGGCACTTTGAGCAGCTCGTTATACATCCTATCAGCCCCTTTGAGGAATTTCCCATGGTCTGCAAGCGGGTGCCCATGATCTGCAAGCAAAACTATAATAGAATCATCGAGATATCCGAGCACCTCTAGATTCGCCATGAACTTACCGAAGCAATGATCCACGAACGAAACCTCACCCGCATATAGACCCCTAACGAATCTGAGCTCTTCATCGCCTGCCCACTTCGAGGCCTCTCCACCCATCGGCAATATGAGCCGTGGGCCACGATACGATGGATCCGTATAGGCGTCGTATCCATCTGGCGGATCCCATGGCTCATGGGGATCGAAGCTATCGATCCACAGGAATGTTTTATCGTGGGGCCTATTACCCTTGGCCCATTTAGAGGCCTCCATGAATACCTTCCCCGCGAACCAATCGTCCTCGACTTTGAATTCGTCTGTATTCGCAAGGAACTGGTGCACCATCTTCCTCCATTCCTCACTGTAGTTTTCATTCACGTAGTCCTCGACTTTCCTACGCGATGGGGAACTGACGTAAGCATCATACTCCTGCCCCCTGACCCAAACGAAACTGTGAAATCCGCGATGGAAGTTCATCCCGGGCTTCATGAGGTGGTAGGTATCGGATACGAGGCCACATACGTAGCCTTCGGGGCGGAGAACCTCCGTGAGGGTTATGTCCTGCGGGTATTCCCTAAGTGGTTCCCAAGGCCTATATGGCAGAGTCCTCTGCCCCGTCATCAGGCTGCACCTCACGGGTATCGTGGGCAGGCCCTCGGGATAGGCATTCTCGAATACAACCGACTGCCTCGCAAAGGCATCTATGTTCGGGGTTTCGCATGGGCTGACTCCTTCGAATGACCTCTCCCCTCCATGATAAAAGCCGACGTGATCCTGCCTCAGGCTGTCAAGCATGACGACGATCAAGTTCATCTATATCGGTTGGCGGTAGTTAGCGCGCTGATTTAAATCATCCGTTGGCATCCCCTTGTGGAGTACCACTAGCGCTCCTTACGCTCGTGACACGCTTAACCTTCTAGTTACCCATCAATATTTGCAAGGAATAAGTCATCGTCTTAGAAACTCATATTAGTTGGGGGAGCATATCGACGTGAGGCTGTTCAGCGACTAAGGCGGGAGGGCATGGCTATGAGGCTCGGTGGACCAATATTCGAAAAGTATTCCGATCCCAAACATTGGATCTTGGCTTTGCGTCGTTATGGCTACAGCGCGGCATATTGTCCAGTTACGAGCGATGCCAATGATTCAACCATCCAGGAATATGTGGACGCTGCGGAATCGGTCGATGTGATCATAGCCGAGGTTGGGGTGTGGAACAACCCCCTGAGCTCTGATGCGGAAGCCCGCCACACTGCGATAAGGCGGTGTCAGGAGCATTTGCTCTTGGCCGACAAGATAGGTGCACGGTGTTGCGTGAACATCGCTGGGTCGCGGGGTCAGCAGTGGGATGGCCCACATCCCGATAACTTCACCGAAGGTACATTCGATCTCATCGTCGAAACCGTGCAGGAGATCGTCGATGCCGTCAAGCCAACGAGCACTTACTATACATTGGAAACGATGCCCTGGGTATATCCTGACTCGCCTGATAACTATCTCGCCCTCATAAAGGATATCAACCGTAAGGAATTTGCGGTTCATTTCGATCCGGCGAACTTGATCAGCAGCCCCCATCGTTATTATGGCAATGGGGCGATCATCCGAGAATTCTGCTCAAAGCTTGGGCCCTATATCAAGAGCTGTCATGCCAAGGATGTCATATTGCGGGAGAAATTTACAGTTCACATAGATGAAATCCGTCCCGGCTTGGGGGGCCTCGATTTCGGGACCTTAATAACCGAGCTCAGCAAGTTGAATCCCGACACCCCCCTTATGGTGGAGCACCTATCGAATGTGGAAGAGTATTCGCTTGCCAGCAGTTACATTCGGTCCGTTGCCAGGAAGATGCAAATAGTCCTACGCTGAACGAATCGATGGCAGTTTGCGGATTTCCTGATCATGCGCCATTATCCTTGTAGAGTCCTTTCATCATCCTGAGTGCTGTATTTACCATCATGTCCCCGGCTTCAGGTACCAATATATTCGGTCCGATCGACGTCTCGTAACCTCCTGAGGCCTCCAACGAGCCCTCCTCTTGGAAGGCTCTTACCGTGGGTACGTAATCGATGGAGTCGTTCGCCAATTCGATGACGAATGTATGCTCGAAGGGCGATTCCGCCTTGATCCTCAAGCCGTGCTCCACGAAGACCTCGCCAGGAAGACCCACTATCGCTGCCAACCGCCCGAGGGCCAAAACTTGGACCCAAGTCCTGATTTCCTTTGGAGCCCCACGGAATTCCTCGATCATCGGGCCGAAGAAGTATTTCAATGACGAATGCCTCATGTTCCTTGGCTTGACCTCCCCGCTCATCAACCCTTTAGCGAGCTCGATCTCCTCCCGGGTGGGCATCCTCCTCGGAATGGAAAGTTCCTCCATTGCGGCTGCCAATTTCAAATTACGATGGAACTTCATCTGGTTCAATGCCCACAGGGCTTTGGCTGCGACGAGGGCAGCCACTCGCTCCGCATGTCCGAGGTATTTATTCACGCCCCCGTGGGGCTTCATGGCGTCGTACATAATTACGTCCCCACAGGCCCCGTTCGCGAGTGCGGCGACGAATTCCACTCCCATCGTACGTTGTATGATCTTGGAGAAGGCACCGAAGTAGTCGGCCGAAATGGTGAACATGTCCTCTCCTCTTTCGGTCGGGCTAAGTCCCCCATAGTGCATGGCATAATTCGCGACGACCGAGATCACTTTCCCATTCGGTTGCCTCGCACATAGAACCCCGATCTCGGGGTCCACTGGCCCAGCAGGCCTCACTATGTCGGGGTTCGATGCGCCTGGGTTGGTCCACACGGTACCATCCCTCATGAAAAAACGCCTGTTGCCCAAAGGCTTGTACTCCTCCTCCCTTTCGAACCCGATCTCCGCCTCTGTGAGCTTGTTCTCGGCCAGTTGAACGCTGTCAGCTATCTTTTGTATGAGGGCTTGCCCGTAACCCATGTCCCCTATCTCTGGACCCGTGTGGGTGTGAGTGCACGATATGAGCGCGTTCGAAGGGGGGATCCCACACCTCTCGTAGATCAACTGTTTGGCCCTGTCGAGATATTCCCTTTTGGCGCCGATGAGGTCACACACCACTATGGCAAATTTCGTGTCGCCATCATCGAGGACGATCGATTTGGCCGACAGGCCATCGTGAACGTCCTTTGCTATTCTCTCCTCAAAGTACCCACTTATCTTGATCCCCAATGGGGGAGTTATGTCGATCGTTGCAGCTCCTGCTTTCAACATGGCATTTCCGGATTCCTGTGGAATGCGATAAAAGCATTATCTCGATCACCCATCATTTCGAACCACACTGGAAATCGAGTGGAACGCGCGTCGAATCAGGCGTTGCCTATTCCTTGATTCCATAATATACTCTCTTTCTGTCCTTGCCTTTGTTTTCCACCCTGAGCAGCACGACGTCCCCGATCTCCGAAGTGTTACTCACGTGTGGCCCCCCATCTGCCTGAACATCTACACCTACTATCTCAACGATCCTAAGCTCCCCCGATTCTGGCGGCAACCTGTCGGCCAGTTTTACGATGCCTGGGATCTCGAGTGCCCTATCCCTTGGGAGATAGTAGACCTTCACCTCGATGGCCTTCGAAGCAACGTCATTGACCTCGCCTATGGCGCCTTCGAATAGTTGCTTGTCGGCCCTCTCGACGTTATAATCGTCTTTTGCCACGGCGGGGTCAATGTGGCCTCCTGTAATTAGGGCGCCGTACTTATTGTACATGATCGAAGAGAGGATATGTGCTGCGGTGTGCAGCTTCATCAGCGCATACCTTCTATCCCAATCAAGGGCGATCTCCGCCGCATCCCCTATTTGAAAGGTGGGGGTTCTGGACAAAGCGTGGATAACGTCACCGGTGACCTTATCCTCCCCGACGTCGATAACGTCATATGAAATCCCATGACATGTTACATTGCCCAAATCATTTGCCACTCCCCCGGAAAGCGGATGGAGAACCGTCCTATCGAAGGTTACCTGGTTCCCCTTGATGCCCCTTACAATGGTATCGCAATGCTTCAGGTAGCCATCGGCCAAATAGAGTTTCGCAGGCAATATGCGACGAAATGACCTATGTCCAGCTAATAACCCTTTTTTCGAGAGACGGCATAATGTTTAAGAACGGACGTATGGATGCGATGTAATTTATTGAACACATGGATGCACGATGTTCGATATCATCTTTGAGTAGGCGAGAATGATGCCAAAGGATCTGGGGAAGGGAAGGGGGAGAGAGCCTGAGGGATTACAAGTAAGGGAGTTTGTAGAGGGAGACGCGCCGGGATTGGCCAGGATGTATAACGAAAGCGATGAAGGATGGCCCGGCGGATTTACTCGCGGGATCCCATACACGCCGGAAAGGGTGTTGCATGACGTCCAGAGGGGTAGCGCCTTTGCCCGCCTAGTCGTGGAACAGAAGGGGAAGATCGTCGGATATTGTACTTTGGGCGAACGATGGGGGGACAAAGATGCGGCCTATGTTGGCTTCCTCAACGTAAGTCCAAGTTATCAGGGGAAGGGGTTCGGACGCAGGCTCCTACTGAGGAGCATTGAGGAGGCCACGAAGAGGGGGGTGAAAAGACTCGACCTTCATACATGGAGTGGTAACATGAAAGCCATGCCCCTCTACAAGAAGACGGGTTTCTTCTGGGTTCCCAAGACCAGCGTCTATATGCAAAATTACCTCCCAAGGATATTTTCGTTTCCGGCAGCCAGGGATTTCTGCAACAAACACCCAGACTGGTACCATTCATTCAAGAGGAAACTGGAGGTTAAGGAAGACGACTTCAAGCTGGAGGGGATGAAGATCTTCCCCTATGAGTGGGAGGAGGGGGGCGACAAACTCAGGATCATAGTCGATAGGGAGGTACGCGATATCACAGGGGCCGAGACGAACGACTTCGAGATACGCTGTTGGGTCGAGGAGCAGGAGGCGCCGGCAGGGATACCTCTTAAGATCCATTGGAAGGTCGCCAACAAGACGGGGAGAAAGGTGTCCTGCTCGCTCCTTGTTGAGCCGGACGATGGGATAAAATTACTCGAAGAACCGCCTAAGAGTTTCATCATAGGACCACGTAGGAGTAAGGAGTTTATGGGAAGGCTCCTCATAGATCCCGGAATCGAAGATCGGGAGGAGGATGAGGCCTCTCATAAAGTCAAGAGCAACCTGATTCTCGACGGCAAATTGATGCCATTGGCGACGGGCCTGAGGGTTAAGCAGCCAGTTGAACTTGCCTTCGACCCATATCACATGATCGGTCGCCCCGGTTCTGAGGAGGCGCTCATAATCAACATCAGCAATCACTTGAAGAGGAACGTCGAGGGTGAGGTTTTGGCCGTCCCCCCCGAGGGGGTAGCGATTGACCCTATCGCTGCGAGCTTCAGTGCAGGAGCAAATGGATTTACGGGCGTGAAGTTCCTCGTGCACATCTCACGGGAGATGGGCAACAGGGCACTGCCCATAACGCTCCTATCGTCCGTCAGCCTAGATGGCACTAGGGTCAGCGCGAAGCCTAAGACATACTATGTGAAATGCGTAGATGAAGGCGGGGTCATCGCCTGCCTAGAGGGGGATAAGGAGCTCGTGCTTACGAGCGAGGCCTTAACGATTAACTTAAGCCTAAAGGGCGGCCACGTCAGCGTGAGGGACAACATAAGCGGCATCGACCTGTGTGATGGAATTGAGGACTCGCTCGGGCCGCCCTTCTGGCCGCCTGAATTCGCCACGAGCAAATACAAATATGAGCTGGATCGCGTCGAAGGCGCCCTCAGGGCAAGGTTGTATGTGGATTCTCGTACTTATCCCGGCGTCAGATTGTTCAAGCAGATCACGTTGGCAGGTGGGAGCCCGATACTCAAGGTCGTATATACGATCATCAACAACTCCTCCGCCAAATACGACCTCAAGCTCCAAGTGAGGAGCTATGCCTCGGTTCCCAGCCCCGTCGTTACCATGCCCTTGAACGAGGGCCTCGTGAGGGCGGCAATGGAGGAAGGGGACTTCCCCCAATGGGAAGGGGATGCGCCGGAGAAGCCCGATCAGCTCAAGGAGAGCTGGAGCTGCTTCGAGCAGCCCAGGCACAGGCTTGCGACCGGATTGATGTGGAATAGGGTTGATGTCGTGGAGAACTCATTCGGTGGCAGGAAGATGCCAGAGCTCGTCATGGATGTCCCCGATCTGCTTCCACAGTCGACGAGGGCCCTAAGCCCATTGTATGCGTTTTGTGGTTATGGGGATTGGAAGACAGTACGGGGATATTACAGGAGATTGATCGAGGGGAAGGCACGGGAGGAGATACGGTACAACGGCCCTCGGATAAAACCACCCATCGTCGCGATCGTCAAACCATCGCTGATAACGTTGGATGTCCCGGAGAAGAGGGAGGTGCCCATCAAATTATCCAGTTCCAGGATGAAGTCGCTGAGTGGAAAAGTCAGAGTTGATCAACCAACTGGCTGGAAGGCCGATCTCGATCATGATTCCTTCAAGGACATCAGGAGATCTGAGGATTGGAGATGCATTCTATCACTTCAGCCCCCAGAAAAGGCATCGCCTGGCTGTTACGAGGGGAAGATAGCGATTGAACTCCCAGATATGGACTACGAGTTCCCGCTGGACATCCTAATAGCCGGCAGAAGTGGAGGTGTGGGGATATCCAGGACGAAAGAGGACGGGCTTGAGGTGTTCTCGATCGATAATGGCCAGTATCTCTTCAAGGTTTGCCCTGAGTTCGCGGGAACCCTGCATGCGGCTATCGAGAAGGGGACGGGGAGGAACCACCTGCTCTCGGCCTTCCCGAAGCCGAAGCCCTTCGTCTTCTTCAATCCCTGGTACGGGGGCATCAGGACCCTGGTGTTCAAGGAGTCGTGGCCGGGGAAGGCCCATGAGGAAAAATGGGATGGCCGCAAGGTCGAGATGGGCCCATGGAAGGGCATGTCCGTATCCACGAAGTTCACGGATCTCAATGAGGACCTCAAAGGACTTGAGGTCGATAGCTCGTATCTGACTCAGCCCGGGAGCAACATCGTCAGAGTAGTGAACGAATATAGAAACACGACATCTGCCAGCATGTCCTTCGGGTCGCTCACCGCGATATTCCTCCAATTGGGAGGCTCGCGAGATAAATACGCCGTCATAGTTCCAGGCCGAAGGGGGGAGCGTCTCAGAAGGGGCACGAAGTACGCATCTTTTTACAGCACCGATCGGGGATACGCCGTTGTGGAAAATCAGAGGACCGGCGACTCACTCTGTCTGGTGACGACCCAAAGCGAGAGGACGACGATCGAGGTCCTAGATATGGCAGCTGAATATGGGGCGCACCTCACATCCTCCGTCGACGTTTACCTTAAACCTAATGAAACCAGGAAGTTCAACAACTATGTGGCCTTCGCGAAGACAAGGGAAGATGCCCTGAAATATAAAATGCTTAGAAAGCTCTAAGGGCTGTCTCGGCGGACGATGGGTTATCGTTCTTTGTGGTGGAAAAAGGCATTAGCTCTAGGATCCCATAAAACATAGATTACGGCTTGGCATACGGTGATATAGTAGCATACATGATGTAGCGTTGGCGAATGCGTTGGCGAATGTCAAATTTGGAGCCGTGATGAACGAGGCCCCCCCGATGTCTATTGCACCGGACTATAAGGGACTCGTCGCATTGTGTAGGAGATTCGAGGAGATCGGCTTCGGCTCGGCTTGGCTGATGGATCACTTCACCTGGGGCCCTGATGACGCTGTGTTCGAGTGCTGGACGACGCTTTCAGCTCTGTCTCGCGAGACATCGAAGATCCACCTAGGCCCCTTCTTCCTCTGCACCGGCTACAGGAACCCAGCCTTGGTGGCAAAGATGGCGGCAACGCTCGATGTCATATCAGGGGGTCGATTGGAATTGGGGCTGGGTGCGGGTTGGAAGGAAGACGAGTATAGGGCTTACGGATATGACTTCGATCCCCCGAAGGTGAGGATAGCGAAACTCGACGAAGCGGCGAGCATAGTGAAGGTGATGTGGACGGGAAGGCCGGTCACGTTCCGAGGCAGATATTATAACGTATCGGAGGCCGTGTGCAGGCCCAGACCGATTCAACCGAATGGACCCAACCTCTGGATAGGCGGAGGAGGTGAACGGTTCACCCTCAGGGTGGCAGCCAAGCATGCGGACGCCTGCAACTTCTCCGGTCTATCTACAAGCCTTGAGGATTTTCGGAGGAAACTTTCGATCCTCGAAAGGCACTGTCGATCCGTTGGCAGGCGATCGGGGGAGATCGTGAAGTCCGTGACCCTGGAAATTATATTGGGCAAGGACGATGACGAGGCGCGCAGAAGGGAGAGGCAGGCGCCCAACAGTCGATCCTCACAGACCCGTTTCGTCGGCACACCGTCGCACTGCATCTCATTATTGCAGGAATTCATGGACTCCGGGGTAACATACTTCATGATCCATGCTGAAGATCTCCTGTCGAGCCTTGATCTGTTCGAGAAGGACGTCTTGCCATCGTTCCGGTGAGATGGATACGCCGAAGATCAATATCGCCTTTCCCTCTTGGGATAGGGCCTGAAGGGCGTGCGCGGCTCGAGGCTGAACCAGTCCACAGCCTCGTCCAATCTGGAGAGCGAGCGCAATATGTCAAACGTCACCCAACGTGAAGCCTGCGGGCGAGGGGTATATTCCCACAATCCATAGGGCCCCTGTGAACCGCGGATGAATTCGACCATTTCGGCGATCCTCTGGTCCTCCATGCTGGCGCCCAGCCTCCAGCACAGGTCGATGACCTGTGCCAGATCGAACCGCGCATAATACGTGATAAAGCCCCGTGAGGGCTCCACTCCGATCATCCTCGCCACGTTGAAGCCGAGGGTATGCCTCTCCCTCGTCTCGCGCCCGAGCAACAGGTCAAGTGCCCTTCGAGCCTCGGGGCCCTTCCTCCTCTTCGGGTGTAGCGCCAAGCAGCTCAAGGCCCCTGTTGTGTTCGAGCGGCAGCCCCACCTGGAGTGCGCGAGCCTCCTGTAACCGGCCACGTATCCATAGTTCCCCGACGCGATGCCCGTCGGCCAGGCCCCGTCCTGCAAGCGCTGCGCGCACAGCCAATCGTAGGCCCTCTCAGCGCGCGGATCTAGGGCATAGCCGCAATGTACAACGCCGAGGAGCGGTATGGCTGTCCTTAACGGCACCATCGAGTAACCCTCGGCCTCATCCTTTTCACCTCGCTCGCCGCGCAGGTCCCAAGAGCCGTCCTTGCGTTGCCGTGAAAAGATGAACTCCGCACCCATCCGAACCGCCTCGTGATCCGAATCCAACCCCAAGTATCCGAGCCGCATCAACGCCTGTGAGGTCGTCTGGACCTTGCCACCGGGCGAAAATCCAGATATGGCGCTCCCCCTCCATGATCCGTCCGTCGACTGAAGGGCCAAGACATCGGCGACGAGCGGATCGCTCCCACGCAACTCGGCGAGCTCGCGTACCTCCGGGTCGTCCTCCTTCCTATGGAGTAGCTCGCGGAGCACTAGTATGCGGAGGCACGGTGAGGGATCTGCGAGCAGGAGCGGAATCCTCGTCATCGTCCAACCCTCAGGACCTCACGAAGGTATGGCGCGGTCGGGGTATCCCCTTCGGCAAAGTCCTCTGGGGTGCCAGATGCGACGATGCGACCCCCGTCCGGCCCCCCTCCGGGCCCGAGCTCGATCAGCCAATCACAGGCGGCGAGCAGATGCGGGTGGTGCTCGATGACGATGACGGTGTGGCCGACGTCGACGAGCCTGTGAAGCACGTCGATCAACTTGGCGACGTCCTCTAGGTGCTGGCCGATCGTCGGTTCGTCCAAGATGTAGAGCGTCTCCTCGGCCGCCTTCTTGCACAGTTCCTTTGCGATCTTAAGGCGTTGGGCCTCTCCTCCGGAGAGCGTGTGGGCCGGCTGGTGGAGCACGAGGTATCCCAGCCCAACGCTCCATGCCGCTGAGAGCGGCCGTGCCAGCGCCTCCTGGTCCCTGGATATATTGTAGGCTTCATCGATCGTGAGTGCCGTCAATTCCGGGAGGGTCAGGCCGCGCCAACGGACGTCCCACGCTTCTGGCCTATAGCCCGTCCCATGACAGGTTTCACATGGGACGTAGACGTCCGGCAAGAAGTCCATCTCGATCCTAGTAGAGCCGAACCCCCCACAGGCCGTACATCTGCGAGCGAGCCCCTTCTCGTCAAGTCCAAGGGCCTTCGCATCGTCGCTTGAGGCATAGAGCTCGAGGAGCGGCTGAACTAGATCGAGGAAGATTACCGGACTGTGAACGCCCTTCCTGGCCTGATCTACGATGATCGTCCTTGCCGGCGCCCCATCCATCGACTCGAATTGTCCCGGCTCCAGCGACTCGCGGGCCACAGAGGTCGTCTGCTTCTTGGGAGCCAGCGCCCTTCCCAATGTATCGATCAGGAGCGTGCTCTTGCCCGAGCCCGAGACCCCACAGATGCCAACTAGCGTCCCCATTGGGAGCCGTGCATGTTCTATCCGCAGGTTGTTGGCACGGGCGCCCCTTATCGTCAACCATGATCTTGGCCTTCGGCGAAGCCTGGCGGCCCCGACATGGCGTTCGCCCCGCAGCCACGCGCCGGTGATCGTGTTGGCCTTTGCCACCTCTTCGGGGCTGCCCTGTGCGACTATCCTCCCGCCCTCGACACCGGCCCCAGGTCCGAGGTCGACCAGCTTGTCGGCGGAGCGGATCAGGAGTGGATCGTGCTCCACGACGACAACGGTGTTGCCTTCGTCGCGCAACTCTACAAGGGCTCCAACGAGGGCCTGGACCTCGGAGGGATGCAACCCACGTGACGGTTCGTCGAGCAGCACCGTAAGCGAGGTCAAGCCGCTCCCGAGAAGGCCAGCTAGTTTAACCCTCTGTGCCTCTCCAGCAGATAGAGTAGAAGAGATTCGGTTCAGGTGGAGGTAGCCTAGACCCACCTGTAGGAGGAAACGCAAACGCCTCAGGGCAGTGCGAAGGCTGCCTCCCACAACCTGTGCCTCAACTTCGGGAGTGGAGACACCCCTCAATACCTGGTAGAGCTGGGAGAGGGGCATCTCGCTCATTTCGTGGACGTTTTGGTCCCCCAGCGTCACGGCCAGGTACTCTGGCCTTAACCTCGCCCCCTTGCAGTCAGGGCATACCTCCGTATCCGTGTAGGTTCCGCCAACGTCCCAGTCACGGACCCATCCGTAGAAGCCGGGGAAGGCGTGCGTGCTCTTGCGCGTTATGCCCCTCGGGCTCTGATACGTGAACTGCATCGGCTCCTCGTCACCGAATAGGAATGCCCTCTGAGCTTCGGGCGTCATCTCATTCCAGGGAGTTGTGGCCGGATCGAATCCGTAGCGAGCCGCCAACGCCTGCACCAGATAATATCCCCCATTCCCTGGCTTGCACAGGTAGCCCTTGGGGAAGAAGCCCGGGGAATACATCGCACCTCCACAGAGCGGCTTCTCCGGATGTACGATCAGCTTCTCCGGTATGGGAGCCCTCAATGATCCGATCCCGTGGCACGTCCTGCAGGCCGCAGCGTAATTTGAGGGTGAGAAACGCCCTGGCTTTGCGAGCGGCTCTGTGATCCCGCAGGAGGGGCAGCGCCATTCCGCATCCCGTTCCATGGGCCTGCCGCATTTGGGACAGGCGCGCTCCCCGATTGAGGCCAATAGCACTGCCAGGTGATGTGATACCTCGGTAACCGTGCCCACTGTCGACCGAATGCTATGTAGTCGGCGCTCGGGCGTTACGGCGACAGATACGCCAAGCCCAGTTATGGTCCCTACATCGGCCTCCGGCCCCTCTCGCGTACCTTGGCGTTCGTATAGTGAGAGGGTTTCGAGGAAACGGCGCCTCGCCTCTGACTCGAGTATGTCGCTGACCAGACTGGACTTGCCTGAGCCTGATACGCCAGTGACAACCGTGATCGCCCCCTTCGGGAAGTCGACATCGATGCCCTTCAGGTTATGAGCCCTCGCATCCCTTATCGTAATGCTGTTTGGGCGATCTTTCACGCCCCCAGCGCTGCTCGATCGAGGGGTAACTGAGGCCTCGGTCTCGAGTGCACGGCCAGTGGCCGATTCCTCCATGTCCATCAACCCGTCCGGGGGACCGGCGTAGAGCAACCGCCCCCCTGCCTTGCCCGCTCCTGGACCTAGGTCGATGACCCAATCCGCTGCCCTCATGATGTCCGTGTTGTGTTCTACGACCACAACCGTCGCCCCGGCCAAGACCAGCCGATCGAGCACTACCAAGAGGCCGGACAGATCCTGCGGATGCAAGCCCGTAGAGGGTTCGTCCAGCACCAGGATGCGGTCGCTGAGTGACTTCTTCCCGAGATATTTGGCGAGCTTAACGCGCTGCGCTTCGCCACCCGAGAGCGTCGGGGATGGTTGCCCGAGCGACAGGTACCCCAGGCCGACATCGCGCAGAGCCTGCAGCATGAACCTGGCCGCTCGATGATCCCTTTCGCGGAGCCTCCCCTTCTCGAGGAGTAGGTGAGTGACTTCGGAGATGGGGATCTTGTATAGGTCGGCGATCGAGAGCTGACGATCGCCAAAGGCGGCTCGCGCCGATAGGACCTTGTCCGTGAAACATTGGCCGTCACAGTCCGAACATGGAACCCAAGTCGAGGGGAGGTAGCGCATGCTAATCTCAACAGCTCCCAACCCCTTGCACGTTGGGCACGCACCCTCTGGCCGATTGAACGAGAAGTGAGAGGCCGAGAGGCCCGTGATAGATGAGTAGTAGTCGCGAATTATCTCGGACAACTTCGTGTACGTCGCGGGATTTGAGCGTGGATTGCGGCCTATGGGGCTCTGGTCCACTAGGACGGGCTTCAAGGGGGGGCCCTCGATCGAGCTGCAGCCGATGGGCCTCTTCCCTGCCAGCGAGGCTACCAGGACATCCTCGACGAATGTGCTCTTCCCCGAGCCTGAGACGCCGGTGATGACGGTCAGACGCCCAAGTGGTATTGGCACATCGATGTCCTTCAAGTTATACTTGCGTGCCCCTCGCACAGTTAGGAAGTCATCCGGCTCGGGCCGGAGCCTGGGGGTTGGCACACGTTGTCGAAGGCTGAAGTAGCTACCGGTCGGCGTGTCCTCCTCCCAGAGCTCGGCCGGCGTTCCGGTGAAGAGGAGGTTTCCCCCCTCATTGCCAGCTCCGGGTCCGAGGTCGATGGCACTATCGGCGGATGCGGCTGCAACCCTGTCGTGCTCCACATAAACGACTGGACCTGCCAGTTTGCGGAATGCCGGTAGCAGATGGGCAATGTCGGCCGGATGCTGGCCTATGGTCGGTTCGTCCAGCACATGGAGTATGTCCTCTAGGCGGCTCGTCAACGCCACCGCAATGCGAACGCGTTGGGCCTCGCCGCGCGACAAGGTCGGTGAGGGCCGATTCAACGAGATGTAACCGAGGCCGACCTCGTCCAGCGCCTCTAAACGCCGTTCGATCTCGGAGCGCAGGCGTGAGGCGGACGATGGCAACTCGGCCCTCGCGAAGAGCGAGCGCACGTCACCAACGGTCTGAGCCAGCAGATCGGTCAGCCGGAGGCCCTGCCAACGAACTGAGGCCGCCTGCGGGTGGAGGCCGGTCCCGTCACAGCGGTCGCAGCCCGCCCCCTTGCAATGTGGGCACGGGGTGTGGAAGTGAATCGGTTCGAGATCGCCGAACCAAGTTCCGCATTCAGTGCAGACTGCGGCACGTGAGAGCGTCGACTCCCCTCCATCGCCATGAACTACTATGGCATTCGCCCCAAGGGATGCGGCCGTTTGGACGATCTCACGGGCATTGTTGGCCGTGATCGATCCCCCGAGGCTGGCGATCACCACCTCCAAGTCGTGAGGGTCTACGGCCCTCAGCTCGCGTTTACGCCAAGGTCGTCCATCTACGTGCAGTGATTCAGGTCCGAACTCCTCACTCAACAATTTCAGCAAGGTGCGGTGGCTGCCCTTGGTCCTGCGAAGCAACGGCGCGGAGATCCGCAGGGGCACTTGCATTCGTTCCGACACGGCCACCAACCGTTCTACTATCTCGTCCTCCGTCAAGACAGACAGCCCGGTGCCGCAGCGTGGGCAGCGCCGTTCGCCGAAATGGGCATAGAGCAGCCTGAGGAAAGGGTGGAGTCCCGATGCCGTGGCCAAGGTCGAGAGCGGATTGCGGTTGAGTAGATTCTGCCCCACGGCGATCGCGGGGCCGAGTCCGGTTATGGACTCCACATTGGCAGGGGACAGCCTCGTACCGGCGGAGCCGAGCGAGAAGACATCGAGGAACCGACGGCGCGACTCATGGTATAGCGTATCGAAGGCCAGCGAGGTCTTGCCGGAGCCTGAGACGCCGGTGATGACCGTCAGCCCATCTCCGATGTCGACATTGAGCTCCTTCAGGTTATGCTCGCTGGCGCGGCGAATGCGGATGACCATGGCGGACGCCACTTCCTTTATGCGATGTCGATTCAGTGGGAGGCCGCCCATTCATATATTTGAAGGTATTGCGTCAGAACTTCAATTGGCACGTTGCCCTTTATGTATATGGCTGATGATAGCCTCGGGGGCCAAAACGTGATCAGTTGTGCGCATGCGCATTCGGGTCCTGAGAGCATGCCACTGAGCAGGCGATATATGACGTTGGCCTGAAGTAAGGTACTAGTGGTTAGGGTTGTGATTTGGCGAACCTGTCCTCTATCCATCGGACGTTCTCATTTGTTTCATAGATCGATTCCCCCCCGAACCCAGCAAAGATGACGCCGGGTCCAGTCATGCTCGGTAGTAGATATTCTTCATAGGCCTGTCGCGCGCTCTCGAAGTGCAGCTGCCAATGGAGTCCCAGCCCACCATAGAAGGCGCATTTCCCCTTTATCAACGAATATGCTGCAGCTGGGTTCATCTCCCTTGGCGATGAATTCCAGTTAACGCACCGAAGCCTCGGGATCTCGAGCATCGTTTTGAGATTGTGCGCGTATTCGCCACAGGAGTGGATGTGCAGGCCGTCGAAGGCCCGCGAAATGAGAGAATTATAGGGTGCGCCAAATCTATTATACGCATCAGGTGATAAAACGGCAGCCAGGTCGTCGCTGATCCCTATCCCCCTCTCACTTACATCCCGTGGGAAGCAGTCACTGGGGTAGTAGGGATCCTCGATGAGCTCGAGCTGGATCTTTGTGAATTCGATCACCAGGTCGGTGACCATCTTGAGGAGCATATGCACCTCGGAGGGATTCGTGTGAATGGCTCGCATGAAGCTCTCGTAATTCCAAACCAGTGAGGCCGTGTCCAACGGCCCCTGCGTGTCGGTCAGCTTGATCGGCACCTTGCCTTTGGTCTCCCTGCTGAAATATCTGATGGTCTCGAGGACCTTCGGCAATAGGCCGCTCGTCTGTGGGTCGGGCTCCTTGAGGGAATAGACGTCCTCTGGCTTCATGACCACCGGCTTCGTCCACGGGTCCTTGTCGATTGGCCAGATCGTCTCGCACCCAAATGCCGAAGCCAGTACGCCAGTCCCGTGATATGGCCAAAGGCCCGGCACCTGATCGCTGTCGATCTGTAAACTCAGGAGGATATCGTGCACCTGCTGCTTCAACATCTTCTCCTGGTCGAAGTGCAGCTCATGGACCGTGAAGCCCAGTGGCCTTGAGTAGCCCTGCACAACGGGCATGACGCCCTCCTTAAGGCAATAGGCCTGTGCTAGCCTTTCCTCGGCAAGTCGCACCCTCTCAGTGTAGATATCGATGTCGTAAGACAATCGGAGCCATTTGTATTTCGATTCTAATTATAGTTAAGAATTTCGCCATATACATCATTTGGTGGCGTTGGACGATTGTGGAAAACGGATATTATTTAAAACGGATAGAAGAACCTCACCACGAAGACCATCACAGCTATGACCGTAATGAGCGCATAACCTGCTACGAAGCCCGAAACGAATGGCACGGCCTTTTCCTCATATACCTTGCTGCCCCCAATCCTGAGGGTGAGGGTCTTGAGCGCCCAACATACGAATGCCGGCATCCAGAGGCCCACCAATCCCGCGCCCAACATGCTAGTTCCAAGGATGAAGCCGACGGGCTCCAACGGGAACCAGACGAAACGCGCTGAGAGCAGGTAGAGGGAGCCCGTAATCAAGGCGCCCGCAAGCACGTAAGGGGCCAACGGTTCAGATCCAGGTCGGCCGTTCCATATTCCGGGATCGGCGGTTCTGTTTCGGAATTGAGTGTTGCCAATGAACGCAGAGGAGAAACTGAGCCTTTCCGCCCCGAACTGATAATTGAGGGCGATAATCGTCACAAAGCACGCGACGAAACCTACGCTGAGGGAGACGATCATCGTCTTGAAGACGTTCCTGTTGTCCGCACCCGAGAGGCTCGCGAATTTGAATCCCGCGAACGCAGAGACCATAGCGAATCCATACCCCGGACTATAGGGCTGTGACGCCCACTGGACCGCCGACGACGATAGCATGAAGTCGCTCGTCAACGGGTCGGGTGCCTGTGGCCACACTAGGAGCCGCAGAAAAGTGTTCCCGTGGTCGACGGATTCGGTGGAGTTTATGCCCGTGAGGCCTGCCAGCCTGGTCATCCCTATCCACAAGATGAGAAGGCCCCCCGTCAGGATAAAGGCCGAGTAAATGCTCACGCCCGTGATCGCGTAGATGAATATATTCAGGACAAATGACACCGCGAATAATAACCATGCATTCCTATATGTTAACGGCTCCCCCTTCTCAAGTTCGGCGACGACGTCGGGGCTGAGCCTCTTCGTCGCAGCGCTTAACGTCTGTCCCAGGTAATGACGGTTTAGGTATAGGTAGATCACCGCCAGGCCAGTGAATCCGCCCGAGAATGATAAGGCCATGAATTTAAATGGTGGAGCCCATAACGGCGTATTCGATCCTGCATAACCCCTACAGCAACCAGGCGATGTCTCCATGCCCGTGTAGTATCCTTGCGTCCAAGCTACTTGTATCAAGACTACATAGATGAGATACCATACCCAAGTGCTGAACAATACTTTTAGTGGCGCTAAGTACATAAGGGCAAATGTCGCGGGATTCTTCTGAATATTCGATATTCCGATTATATTGATGAGGGGTGAATCGGTAGGGACCCACCATGCCCCGGTTCCACAGGTATTCACCCTCCAGCTGTATATATCCGGGAACCATGGGAAGATATACGCGAGGAAGATGGGAAGCTGGAAGGCGACACCCAATAATATTCCAATCATGAAGGTCTGCGACTTCAGGAGCTCTGAACGACCACCCATGGAGATCTTCGCCAGTTCGTAAGCCATGATCGACTGCTGGAACGGAAGTCGCTCAACATCCAACCAGCTCCTCCGCAGTATCGCGGAAAACGAGACCATGAGCAACACGATAAACACGTTCCTGGCTGACCACCAGAATATGGTCGGTGCCCATTCCCCCCAAGGAACTGGTGCCCCAGCCGAGATCCATGAGTTGACGACCGTTTCTGAGGGGGCCATCATCCAGGGGATGTCCCTAGGACTTATGGTCGGGTTCACGACCCTATCGGTGATCGGTGCGCCGATCTCGGTCCAGAACATCTGACCGCTGGTCCAGGATACACATATCGCCGCAACGTAGAGGTAAGTCATCATCTCGTTATCTATCCTCTTGTTGAAGAACTCGATCTTCCTGAATAGCGGGAGGGCCAGTAGGAACGCGAAGGATGCCATCGGAAAACAGACGGCACACGGGGCTGGGCCAAGGGTATAGATCGACCTCGCGACGTTGATTGGCAGTGTGAAGGCTTCCGTTATCGAAATGATGGAACTAAGCACCGCGGAGAATATCACGATGGTGATCCATGGCATCTTTTTTACTTTGGTCTCGACTATCGCGCTAGACATCCTTTACCCCTTGCAGAGCACGACTATTTATCGATATAAAAGACTTCCCCAAAGTTAAATTAAAGATGTGTTCTGAATGCGATCCATGGCATCTGGAACTCGACCCGCAATACTTGGTGGCCAGCCGGCCGTCCACAAGGGGATGGTCAAACCCTGGCCCGAAATCAGGGATGAAGATAAGCAAGCCGTGATGGGCGTATTGGATCGCGGGATCCTCTGGGGCGGCGGCGGTCCTGAGGTTAAGGCCCTTGAGGGGGAATGGTGCGATTACGTCGGCAGCAGGCATTGCCTCGTAACGAATAGCGGAACGGCCGCACTGCACATGGCGGTCGCAGCCGCTGGCGTTAAGCCCGGCGATGAGGTGTTGGCGGCCAGCCTCTCGTGGACTTCTAGCGCCACCTGCATCCTCCATCACAATGCGATTCCCGTCTTCGTCGACGTGAAGGCCGACACCCTCTGCATGGATGAGGACAAGATCGAGGAGAAGATCTCCGACAAGACGAGGGCCATAATCCCCGTCCACTACGCCGGCCTGCCATGCGACATGGACAAGATCATGAGGGCGGCGAAGAGGCATGACCTGAGGGTCATCGAGGACTGCTGTCAGGCGCATGACGCAGAATACAAGGGCCGAAAGGTCGGCACCATCGGTGACATCGGTTGCTACAGCCTCAACGGGAGCAAGAACCTCTCCGGAGGGGAGGGTGGTCTGTTGGTAACCGATGACGATGGCTTCTACAGGGAGGCGGCGCGCGTCTGGCAGTTCGGGGAGGAGAGGCGGGAGGACGGAAGGAGGGAGTATAACGCCTACGGGATGGGATGGATGTACCGAACGACGGAGATCACCGCCGCCTTCACGAGGTCGCAGCTCAAGAGGTTGAAATCGATCACGGAGAGGATCAGGGAGAACTCACACTACCTCAGCGACAACCTCAGGGGCATCAAGGGGCTCAGGGTCCCGGTCGAGCCGCCGGATAGGAAGCACGTCTTCTGGGTCTATAAGGTACTCTTCTACCCCGAGGAACTCGGGCTAAGGGTTCCGCCGAGGGAGTTTAGGGACAAGGTCGAGGTCGCGCTCAGGGCGGAGGGCGTCGAGCTTGGGCGAGCGGAGTTCCTGATCCCAGACATGACGCTCTTCCAGCAGAAGGAGGGCTACGGCCACGGATGTCCGTGGAGTTGCCACCTCTACGGCAAGGGCATAGAATACAGGACAGAGGACTACCCCGGGGCTATAGACGCGATCGCACGCAACACCGGGATCTCGGGGACCAAACCCCCTAACGGCAGGGAGCTCATGGAGAGATACGTGGAGGCATTCCACAAGGTCTTCGACAACATCGGGGAAGTATTGAGAACATAGGCGTATTCGATTTTCGGAGGCGGATGGGAAATATGGTGAAGTTTGGCGCGTGCGTCGAGATGATATTCAGCGACATCCCATTCCTCAAGCGCCTCGAGAGGGTGCGGGAGGCGGGCCTCTCGGCCTTTGAATTTTGGGGATGGATGGAAAAGGACATCGAAGCGATCGACAGGAGGAGGAGGGAACTCGGACTTCAAGTTACATCTTTCGTTGCGCAGCCTCAGCCGTCTTCGCTCACAATGAAGGATGTCTCGACGGAGTTCCAACGGGCTGTCATGACGACACTGGACGTGGCCCAGAGATTAGAATGCGACACCATCATAGCGCCCGTTGGCCTGGGCAGGGGATCAACCGAATTGGGCAGGAAGGAACAACTCCATAACGCTGAGGCGAACTTCAGGGCGATCGCGACGATGCTCGAGGACGCTGACGTGACCATGGTAGTTGAGCCGGTCAACCCCATGGACCACGAGGGTTGCTTCCTGACGAGGTGCGATGAGGGAGCCCAGTTGATCCGCGCGATCAAGAGCCCGAACGTCAAGCTCCTCTACGACTTCTACCACCAGCAGATCAGCGAGGGCAACCTCATCGAGAACGCGAGGAAGTATTTCGACCTGATCGGCCTCTTCCACGTCGGCGACGTGCCAGGACGCCACGAGCCTGGAACCGGTGAGATCAACTACCGGAACATCTTCGAGTTCCTTGACGTCCAGGGATATAAAAAGCACGTCAGCCTCGAGTTCGTGCCCACGATCGATCCGGTCGAGGCGGTCCGTAGAACGGTCCTCATGGCGAGGTAACATCCAGAGCATCTATCTCATCTTATTCGTCGATCCCATTTCAATGGGGGCATCCGCACTGGCCAGTTAATCCTGTTCATGCTCCTTCCCCCATATTGTCAATAGCAGTAAGGTCGTGCAGATGGAGCTCAACGTCCAGAAGGCTACGGCATCGCCCCAGCCCCTGCAATCGACGATCCAACCTATGAAGGGATCGGCGAACATCATCCCGACGTATCCCAGGCCATCTATTATGCCGGCCAAATTGGCCGCCCCGTAACTCTGGCTGCGGTCCATCGGAATTATCGTTGATAAGATGACATGTGGCCCGTATAGGGACAATCCGCTAATGAAGAGCAAGGACACGCCACCAACCGACCCCAGTCGTTCGTATCCATGGAGAAGGAGGAGGGTGAGGCTAAGACCTGCGGTCATGACGACCATGATCGGGATCCTTCGCGATCTATTGAACCTGTCAGAGGCCCAACCCGAGATGATGGATCCGAACATACCTCCCAGAGGGATTATGGCTGCGCCATAGCTTGCGTAGGTCAAAGGCATGGCTTGGATCTCGAATAGGAAGGTCGGGGCCCACAGGCTCAAGCCGCTCCTTACGATCTGTAACAGGACGTAGGCCGTGACGATCGTGAGGACCTCACGAGATAGGATTGGCTGCCGATCAGGTTTCACGCCATGACCCACCGCGGTAGCTTCCACCCTTTCCCTGACGAACGCGTTAAATGGGATCGTTGAGGCGATCACCACTATCGATGGCAATGTAAATACAGCCCTCCAACCGAATTCGGCTTGGATGAAGCCCGACAACGTCAAGGCCGCGATGCTGCCGGCGAGGAAGCACGTCCCGAAGATGCCGCCGACCTTTCCCCTCGATCCTCCGCTGAACCATTCACTGATGATTTTAACGACTGATGGCCAACCCGTAGATTGCTTGGCATTTTTGAGGAATCGAATAAACTTATAAGGCAAAAACGAGTCCATAAGGCGCATGCGCTCGTCGCCCTATGCCAAGTTTGACGGCACCAAGTGCATGCAGGAGTTCTACCTCCGAATCAGGGGATTGAGGGGCGGGGAGAAGGATGGATCCCTGAGGACCCAGAGGCAGGCGATATTGAAGTACTTCGCGGAATCCGGCATGGACCCCGATCAATGGCTCGAGGAGGCCAGGGCCGGCAAGCGCGATTATGAGCGCGAATGGAACGAATACCTGAGGGGGCTTTCCACGACCAAGCTCGAGGATGGGACCCTGAGGTCCGACAGCTATCTCAGGTTCGTGAGGACCGCCCTTATTCGCTTCGCCCGCTGCCTCAAGCTGCCCGAGCCCGACCTGATCCCCGTGGGAAGCGCCATGCTCAAGAGGGATCAGAAACCTTTTGAGAAGACCGACATAATGCAGCTCTTCAACGCGGCCAGGAACGTCCGCGACCGGGCGATCCTGCTCGTCGCATCGAACTCCGGCGCCCGCGAGAGCGAGATCGCGGGGCTGAGGAGGGGGGATTTCAACGAGATCTACGAGCGCAAGGAGGAACCCTACTGCGTCTGGATCAACAAGGAGATAGCCAAGGGCGGACGCCCGTACTTCGCCTTCTTCACCCAGGAGGCCGCCGATGTCATGAAGACGTTCCTCGCCACGAAGGAATTCAAGGACGGCGATAGGGTCTTTCCGACGGGCAAGGCGATAGGGAATCTATTTCATAACATGTGCAAGCGTGCCGGATTGAAAGGCGGCCGCTGGTTCCACATGCTCAGGCACTATGCGAGGTCCACGTTGGCCTATGCGGCATTGCAACCCGACATAATCGAGAAGTTGATCGGTCATGCCCTGGGGTCCATCGAACAGACCTACATGGATTCAGTCCAAGAGCAACTCAGGGGGGAATATGCCCGAGCTCTTCCCCTCTTCCATCTCTATTCGAGGGAGAACGGGTCCACGAGGGCCAAGGTCTCAAGCCTCGAGGAGGACGTTGAGCGGCTGAGGAGGGAGAATGAGGGGATGAAGAGGAAGATCGAGGAATCTGATCAGCTCGCCGCGAAGGTTGACGACCTCACCATCAGGCTCCAGGAACAGGAGGATCGATGGCGCGAGCTGATGAAGGAGCCGGATGGCGTCCTGCTGGAGAAGTACACCAATCGCCAGGGCGAGGTCATAACGCTGACGCCCAAGCAACGGAAGGCGCTCTTGAAGGAGTCCGGGGATGGGAGGATCCATCCATGGCAGATCCTCGAGCCGGTCGATGACGATGCGAAGGCCTTCATGGGCCGCATCAAGGCGGCCAAATCGAAGGCGAAGGGGAAGGTGGGCCGCTGAAAATTCATTCTCGAGATTTGGGTGGTCTTTATGGGCATTCTTATCCGTATTTTTCATGATTGTTTTTCATCCTCGATTTTACCACCTTGGACAAGTTTTCAATGCTGAATAGAGATCCTTTTGCTGAGTCCCATAGAACATCGAATATCTTAAATATATAAAATCCAGTCCTCCCACCTAACTTTGTCTAGCGTCAGAGTTATGGTCTTCATAGATGGCTCGAATGTCAAATGGGGGATGGACGGTTATAATCAGGCTAACAAAACCAAAATTAGAATAGACTATATTAAACTAATTCAGGTACTCGTCGGCACGAGGCAATTAAATAGAACCACCTTCTATGCAAGTAAACCCATACCGCCAGTGAATCCGGCCCAGATTAAATTCCTAGATTACATAAGATCCGCAGGGATCCTAATAGTAGAGAAAGAACTCAAAATGCGAACTCGTAGTGGGGTATCATTTTTTATTGAGAAGGGCGTTGATGTGGCTTTAGCTACAGATCTTCTCTCCTTGGCATGGGAGAACGCTTACGATGCGGCGATTCTTGTTTCTGGAGATGGTGATTATGTTGGCGCTGTCAGCAAGGTAATGAGTAAAGGTAAGAATGTGGAGATAGCATCTTTCAGAGGTAGAACAAGCCCAGACCTTTCCAAGGTCGCTGTAAAAACCATATTCCTTGATGACATCATGACCTCCATAAAAGTATAAGTCAAAGAAGGGCCTGTAACTCAGACTGGAACATGAGTGGTGCCCCGCTGAGGTACTTGTCGTGGGTCCGAGTCCCACCAGGCCCGCTCAGAATTTAAATTGGAAAGAAGGGTTTACAGCTTTCCTTTCGGCCAAGCCACCCCGTCCGGCAATGCTGGATTAGGGGCCGCTTCTTTCCCTTCCTTCACTTCAGTTATAAGTGCAAGTGAGCGCCAAAGGCGCTTTGGGGACAAGAGCCCCTCACCTGCCGCATTATATACGGCTATAATGACTGTAATGGCCATAATAAAGTTTGTTCTAACCAATTTGTAACAAACACACTAGAAAATTGGGCTTCATAACTATTTCTATCGTCGCCGGCGGCGGCAACCGGCCGCATCCGACGACGACAGCAACAAATGAAGCCTAAAAAAGGCCCACGCCGCCGCCGGAATGCTCAAATTTCGTTAGATCTCGTCATCGGTCTTTCGCCTTGGAGGATGTTGGATTAGATTCAGCGCCCGCAGGTTTACCCAGGGTGATGCCATCGCGGCCCGGGGTGATGGAAATGATGAAGATTAACCCACGTGGACCCGGCCCAATAATTGCGGGTCCTGGCGATCGATGTCACGACGTGACGCTATTCCCATGACGGGGGGGCAGGTTGAGGGCCTTGTTCTTCTCCCTCTCGACCTCGACCATCTCATCAATGACCCTGTCGGCCTCAGGGGCAATGGGCGCCCTCGCCCTCTCCAACCTCGAGAGGCCCACGTTGTCCGAGATCCCCAAGCTGAACATGACCGGCGGATCCCGGACCGGGGTGCCCACGACCCGGAGGTCGTTGAGTATGTCGGCGAGATTGGCATCCAGGGCGTCGCCGATCTCAATGGGAGATTTTCCAAGCTGGTGGAGAGTTCGGACGGATTGCCGCCGACGGATCGTGTAGTCCGTCATCGTATTCATCGTTGGCCCTCGTCGCCAGGCATCCAGTGACGGACGACTATGATCTTGCTGCAACCATCCGCCTGAGCCAGCTGTACGAGTTCCCTGACTTCTTCCTCACTCGCGGATAGGCTCACGGGTATGAGCTTCGTCTTATGGCCGAACCTTCGCTCCAGGTCACGGACCCGCCGGATCCAACCGCCCATGCCTCCATTCATTTTTTAGTCAACACCTCCCTTCGACTCCTCCAGGGCCTCGACCCTCTCCGCCAAGTCGCGGAATATGACCATCTCGAACAGATCCTTGTTCAGGTCCCGCATCAACCGCAATGCGCCGATCCTGGAGGCGCTGTTGTCCCCGTGCAGGTATTCCGCCACCGCCCTCTTGTGGATCTCCTTGTGGCCGGCCAAGATCTCCATGAAGAAATTATCCTTGTCCTTCAGGTCGATGATGGACTCGAGCCAGTCCTTCCGATTCGACCAGTCAAGATACACGGCCCGGGTCGACACGCTAAACTGGGTCGCCAGTTCCTTCACGGCATCGGCCAACGATATGCCCATTCCTCGCAACGATAGTAGCTTCTGGCGCCTTTCAATGAGATCTGCTTTCATGGTCCCACCTCACCGGGAAGGATAGCTTCACTGGGGTCGTAATTCGGATGGTGTCGGGCCTTGTGCATCTTCCACTTCGGCCAGCGGACCAAGACGTTGCACTTGGGGCAGACGATGCCGGCCCTTGCCCATCTCCGGGTCCCTTGGACGGCGGCCATGGCTCAAGCTCCCCCTTGGTGCCAGTCAACGTGAGCGTCCAGGTCCCTCTGGGTGACGAACTTGCAGCTGCGTTTGGGACAGTAAAAGAGGCGGCCCTTCGATGACGGTTGTGACGGTATTACGATATCTCCTGGCGTCTGTGTACATCCCCCGGTCACTGACGGTTCTGACGGTTCTGACAGTTCCCTTGAGCTGGCCACTTCCCCACTGGGCTCGATTATGGCCTCCTCCGGGGGAGATTGATCTCGGGGGTGCTCAAGGGTACCGTCAGTTCTGTCAGGACCGTCAGCCATGAGCCCCAGTGATGGTTGTGAAGGTTGTGAAGGTACTGTTGAGCTTGCCGATTCCCCGCTGGCCTCAATTCTGCCGTTATTCAGGGGAGATGGAAATATAGTCGCACCATCTGTGTATGTTATCCCGGCTGGATCTGTGTATCCTGTGATCTCCTTGTTTTGGATCCCTTGTGTTGGGCCCTCACCACCGTACACATATGCTGCGCCTATATTCGTAATACCCTCGAAGACGGAGATTAGCATCCTTCGCCGGTCTGCCGGATCCGGGTCCTGCGAGATGAGCCCGGCGGATTCCAGCGCCGGCAGGAGCTCCTTGG